>ERZ791579.97-NODE-97-length-73921-cov-49.162091_pt1 | contig 73921 bp, 71 predicted proteins | sample MGYA00509968_ERZ791579 | MGnify/ENA primary metagenome ERZ791579 (study PRJEB30046, sample SAMN00791924) | human gut metagenome | study: EMG produced TPA metagenomics assembly of the A metagenome-wide association study of gut microbiota in type 2... | reverse complement strand
TTACGCATGTTACTAAATAAATTGTGTCAACTTATTTAGTACACTACAGTTTGACTCCAAACGTAAGGGCGTTTTATTTCAAACGCAAGTGCGTTTTCCGAAGGCACAAAAATGAGCTCACTTTTGAATGAATATAAAGGATTTTTACTACTTTTGGACACCCTTAGGAATATTAATCAAATCAAAATGTAATATTATTCATGAAAGAGACACAAGAAAAACCGACGGGACTGCCCGAAAACGCATTCCGTCCGCTCAAACCGGGAGAGAAATACGAACCCCTCATGTCTCCCGGAAAAACGTATCCTGAAGTTAACTTCTGGTCAGTGACATGGGGACTCGTCATGGCCGTTATATTCTCGGCTGCCGCTGCCTATCTGGGGTTGAAAGTGGGTCAGGTGTTCGAAGCAGCTATTCCAATTGCCATCATCGCTGTGGGTATTTCCAGCGCCACTAAACGCAAAGGCGCACTGGGTGAAAACGTCATGATTCAATCCATCGGCGCCTGCTCAGGCGTCATCGTGGCGGGTGCCATCTTTACCCTGCCGGCCCTCTACATCCTGCAGGAAAAATATCCGGAAATGACGGTCAACTTCATGCAGATGTTCATCAGCTCCCTGCTGGGTGGTGTGCTGGGCATCCTGTTCCTGATTCCCTTCCGTAAATATTTCGTAAAAGACAAGCACGGCGAATATCCTTTCCCGGAAGCTACGGCCAGTACCCAGGTGCTCGTGTCGGGTGAAAAGGGAGGCGACCAGGCCAAACCGTTGCTCATGGCCGGACTGGTGGGCGGTCTTTATGACTTCATCGTGGGAACCTTCGGCTGGTGGAACGAGAACTTCACAAGCCGCATCTGCGGATGGGGCGAAACCATTGCCGACAAGTTCAAACTGGTATTCAAGATTAACACGGGAGCTGCCGTACTGGGACTCGGTTACATCGTCGGACTGAAATATGCGGCTATCATCTGTGCCGGCTCACTGGCCGTATGGTGGATTATCGTACCGGGCATTTCCTTGTTCTGGGGCGACCAAGTGCTGAATGCCTGGAATCCGGACATCACGACAGCCGTAAGAGATATGTCACCCGAACTTATCTTCAAGGAATATGCCAAGAGCATCGGTATCGGAGGTATTGCCATGGCCGGTATCATCGGTATCGTGCGTTCATGGGGCATCATCAAGAGTGCAGTCAGCCTGGCTGCCAGTGAAATGAAGGGCAAAAAGGCCGAAGAGAACGTAGAACGTACTCAGAAGGATTTGTCCATGAAAATCATCGCTTTCGGTTCGCTGTTTACCCTGCTGCTCGTGGTACTCTTCTTCTATTTCGACGTAATGCAAGGCAACATTCTGCATACCGTGGTAGCCATTCTGCTGGTAGCAGGAATCTCCTTCCTGTTTACCACCGTAGCGGCCAATGCCATCGCCATTGTAGGAACGAACCCGGTATCGGGTATGACATTGATGACCTTGATTCTGGCCTCTGTCATCATGGTGGCAGTCGGACTGAAAGGTGCTACGGGTATGGTGGCCTCACTGGTAATGGGTGGCGTGGTCTGCACCGCATTGTCTATGGCCGGCGGTTTCATTACCGACCTGAAAATCGGTTACTGGCTGGGTAGCACACCCAAGAAGCAGGAAAGCTGGAAATTCCTCGGCACACTGGTTTCCGCAGCTACTGTAGGCGGCGTGATTATGGTGCTAAATGATTCTTACGGATTCACCAGCGGACAGCTGGCTGCACCGCAGGCCAACGCCATGGCGGCTGTCATCGACCCGCTGATGAACGGTGTAGGTGCTCCGTGGCTGCTCTACGGCATCGGTGCTGCACTGGCATTGGTACTGACTTTCTGCAAGGTGCCTGCCTTGGCTTTTGCGCTGGGTATGTTCATTCCATTGGAACTGAACCTTCCGTTGCTGGTGGGTGGTGCCATCAACTGGTACGTAACTTCACGCAGCAAGGACGAAGCTGTCAACAACGCACGTGGTGAGAAAGGTACGCTGCTGGCATCCGGATTCATTGCCGGAGGTGCCCTGATGGGTGTAGTGAGTGCCATCATGCGCTACTGCGACATCAATCTTATCCACGAAGAATGGCTGGCTAACCCGATGAGCGAACTGGTGTCACTAGTAGCTTATCTGCTGCTGATTACTTACCTGGTAAAAGCCAGCATGAAACTGAAAAAATAACCTTTAATTCATCACACACATGAAAACACTGCTACTAATGGGTCTGTTGCTTATGTCGGGCACACTCTTCGCACAACAGCCAATTGAAATTAAGGTATGGCCCAACGGTGCCCCTAATGACAACGGCATCACAGAAGAAAAAAACGGAGATACCGATTCTCCAAGTTATACAAAAGAAACCATTCTCTACGTCTATCCGGCTAAAAAAGGGAACGGAATGGCCATCGTAGCCTGTCCGGGAGGAGGATACTCACATCTGGCCATGGCCCACGAAGGGAAAAGCATGGCCGACTGGTTCAACAGTCAGGGCATTACGTATGCCGTGCTCCGCTACCGCATGCCCAACGGACACAATGAAGTGCCTCTGAGCGATTCACAGCAGGCTCTGCGCATCATGCGCCAGCACGCTCAGGAATGGAATGTAAAAAAACTGGGCATCATGGGTTCTTCAGCCGGAGGACATCTGGCCAGCACCACAGCCACTCATTTCACCGATGCGGAAACCCGTCCGGACTTCCAGATTCTGTTCTATCCGGTCATCACCATGGATCCTGCTTACACTCACATGGGTTCTCACGACAACCTGTTGGGAAAGAATCCCTCAAAGGAACTGGAACAGAAATATTCCAATGAATTGCAGGTTACTCCGCAAACACCGCCTGCCTTTATCCTGCACAGCAGCGATGACACGGTAGTGCCGGTGGCCAACAGCGTGAACTACTATACAGCCCTAGTAAAAAACAAAGTTCCTGCCAGTCTACACACTTATCCGGTGGGAGGACACGGCTGGGGATACCGCGACAGCTTCCCCTACAAACGCCAATGGACGGGCGAGCTGGAGAAATGGCTGCGCGAAATCAACAAATAATTTACGCAACTCTTTGTAGAACAAAAGAAAAGTTGTACCTTTGCACCCGCTAATACGGGTTATTAGCATAATTCAAATCATTTACATTAAAAAACTAAATTAAAAAATGGCAACTAAAATCAGATTGCAAAGAAACGGACGCAAAGGATATGCGTTCTATTCAATTGTTATTGCAGACGCAAGAGCACCACGTGATGGTAGATTTACTGAAAAAATTGGTACTTACAATCCGAACACCAATCCTGCCACAGTAGATTTGAATTTTGAACGTGCATTGCACTGGGTACTGGTAGGTGCACAGCCTACTGACACCGTACGCAACATCCTGTCTCGCGAAGGTGTGTACATGAAGAAACACCTGATGGGCGGTGTGGCTAAAGGTGCATTCGATGAAGCACAGGCTGAAGCTAAGTTCAACGCCTGGAAAGAAAACAAACAGTCAGGTCTGGCTGCTTTGAAAGCAAAACAGGACGAAGCCAAGAAAGCTGAAGCAAAAGCACGTCTGGAAGCTGAAAAGAAAGTAAACGAAGAAATCGCTAAGAAGGTAGCTGAAAAGAAAGCTGCTGAAGCTGCTGCCAAGGCTGAAGCTGAGGCTGCTGCCCACGCAGAAGAAGCTCCTGCGGCTGAAGCATAACTTTTCTTTCAGAAAAAGTACAAAAAAAGACTGTCCTTACCCCAAAGGATGGTCTTTTTTTATGCGGAATTGTCGTACCTTTGCATCCCCACAAATAAAAACAGTCTTTTATGCATACCAAATATACCAACAGAGAAATATGGAAGGTGGCCTACCCCATCCTTATCAGCCTGATTATGGAACAGCTTATCGGCATGACCGATACGGCCTTCATGGGGCGTGTGGGCGAAGTGGAGCTGGGCGCCTCGGCCATTGCAGGAGTGTACTATCTGGCCATCTTCATGCTGGGTTTCGGCTTCAGCATCGGCTCGCAGATTCTGATTGCCCGCCGTAACGGGGAGGGCAACTTCCGGATGATTGGCCCCATCTTCTATCAGGGAATTTATTTCCTGCTGGTCATGGCACTGGTCATGTTCACCCTTTCCCGGCTGTTCTCTCCCTGGATATTGTCGCACGTGGTAGCCTCTCCCCGCGTCTGCGAGGCAGCGGTGAGCTACATCAACTGGCGGGTGTTCGGCTTCTTCTTCTCGTTCGTGGCCATCATGTTCCGGGCGTTCTTTGTGGGAACCACACAGACCAAGACCCTTACGCTAAACTCCATCGTCATGGTGATGTCGAACGTAGTATTCAATTATATTCTGGTGTTCGGGAAACTGGGATTTCCGGCACTGGGCATTGCCGGAGCCGCCATCGGCTCTTCACTGGCGGAACTGGTATCGATGCTCTTTTTCATCATCTACACCACACGGCGGATAGACTGTGCCAGATACGGGCTGAACCAGCTGGTCAGTTTCCGGTGGACGGAGCTGAAACGCATCATGAACGTGTCGCTGTGGACTATGATACAGAACGCGATTTCCATCAGCACCTGGTTCCTCTTTTTCATCTTCATCGAGCACCTGGGCGAACGTTCACTGGCCATCACCAACATTGTACGTAACGTATCAAGCATCCCGTTCATGACCATCACGGCCTTTGCCTCCACCTGCAGTTCCCTGGTCAGCAACCTGATTGGCAGCGGAGAAGCCCGCTATGTCATGCCCACCATCCGGCAGCACGTACAGCTCTGCACCTGCATTGTCTGGCCCGTTATTCTGCTGATAGCCTGTCTGCCTACGTATGTGCTCCACATCTATACCGACATGCCCGATCTGGTAGAAGCTGCCGTCCCAACCCTCTGGGTACTCTGCTCCAGCTACCTCTTCCAATGTGCCGGATTCATTTTCTTCCAGTCCGTATCCGGCACGGGTGACACCCGCTCTGCCTTCCTGCTGGAGATAGTAGCCCTGACCTGCTACCTGATCTTCATCGTCACGGTCATCCTTCTTTTGAAAATGGATGTAGCCGTATGCTGGTTTGCCGAACACGTATATGCCGGAGCCATCGGCCTGCTGAGCTATCTCTATCTGAAAAAGGGAAGCTGGCAAAGGAAACAAATTTAAGGATATAAAAAAGGCAGGAGAGCGGTTCACTTTCCTGCCTTTTTCTATGTTTATATCTTATGTCTTCCTTAGAACTCACTGGTAAAATGGAACTTGATGTGCTTGAAGTCCATCTGTGCCATCTGAAGCACATAACCGCTATCGGCCAGGAACACATCGCGTCCGTCACGGTCTTTCGCCATATACTGATACTTACGTTTCTTGAAAGCTTCCAGTTCAGCCGGATCATCGCTTTCAATCCAGCAGGCTTTATACAAGCTCAACGGTTCCCAGCGACACTTCGCATTGTATTCGTTCTCCAAACGATACTGAATTACCTCAAACTGCAACTGGCCTACCGTACCGATAATCTTGCGTCCGTTGAACTGGTTGACAAACAGCTGTGCCACACCTTCGTCCATCAGCTGGTCGATACCCTTGTTCAACTGCTTGGTCTTCATCGGATCGGCATTCTCGATGTACTTGAACATTTCCGGAGAGAAGCTCGGCAATCCCTTGAAGTGCAGCAGTTCACCTTCAGTCAGCGTATCACCAATCTTGAACGTACCGTTATCCGGCAAACCGATAATATCGCCAGCCCAAGCCTCATCTACTGTAGTCTTGCGCTGTGCCATGAACTGCGTGGGTGAAGAAAAGCGCATGGTCTTGTTATGACGCACGTGCAGATACGGCGTGTTACGAGTAAACTTACCAGAACATACCTTACAGAAGGCTACACACGAACGGTGGTTCGGGTCGATGTTGGCCGTAATCTTGAACACAAAGCCGGTAAACTTAGGTTCTTCAGGCTGCACCTCGCGTTCTTCTGCCTGTACCGGACGCGGACTTGGCGCAATTTCCACAAAACAATCGAGCAATTCCTGCACACCGAAGTTGTTCAAAGCCGAACCAAAGAACACCGGAGCCAATTCTCCTTTCAGGTAATCATCTACGTTGAATTCCGGATATACTCCGTCAATCAGTTCCAGCTCACTGCGCAACTTTTCAGCCAGCGGTGTACCGATATGGTTGTCCAAATCCTCTGTATGGATGTCTACTTCCACCTTCTCCGTCACCACCTGCTTGGAAGGCTGAAAAAGGTTCAGTTTCTGCTCGTAGATGTTATACACCCCCTTGAAACGTGGACCACTCTCAATCGGCCACGTCAGCGGGCGCACGTTGATAACCAGTTCTTCCTCCAGTTCATCCAGCAAATCGAACGGGTCTTTAGCCTCACGGTCCATCTTGTTGACGAAGATAATCACCGGCGTGTTACGCATACGGCAGACTTCCATCAGCTTACGAGTCTGTGTTTCCACACCCTTCGCTCCGTCCACCACGATGATTACACTGTCCACTGCCGTCAAGGTACGATACGTATCTTCGGCAAAATCCTGGTGACCCGGTGTATCGAGGATATTAATCTTATAGTCATGGTAGTCAAATTCCATCACGGAGGTAGTGACCGAGATACCACGCTGCTTTTCGATGTCCATCCAGTCGGACGTGGCGGTTTTCTTTATCTTGTTTGATTTCACGGCTCCGGCCACCTGAATCTGTCCACCGAAAAGCAACAGCTTTTCCGTCAACGAGGTCTTACCGGCATCCGGATGCGCGATAATCGCAAATGTTCGTCTTCTTGCTATTTCCTGATTTGCCATATTTATTGTTTTAATTTTTCAATACATTCTGCCAGACTGTCCATCCAGTAAGGCACTTCCACGCCATAGGTTTTCTTCAGCTTGGTCTTGTCGAGCACAGAATAGTGCGGACGACAGGCTTTCGTAGGATAGTCCTCTGTGTGAAGCGGAGACACATGGCAAGTGGTGATACCTGCCAAGCGATGGATAGCCTTGGTAAAATCATACCAGGAGCAGACTCCTTCGTTGCTGAAATGATAAACACCCGGCACGATACCCTTCTCCAGAGCTACAAAAATGGCCTGAGCCAAATCGCGTGCATAGGTCGGCGTACCAATCTGGTCGAAGATAACTCCCAGCGTTTCTTTCTCCTGCCCCAAGCGAATCATGGTCTTTACGAAATTGTTGCCAAACGTAGAATACAGCCATGCCGTACGAATCACCATCGTATTAGGACACTGCTTCAACGCTTCCTGCTCACCAGCCAGCTTGGTAGAGCCATATACGGAATTCGGACACGGTGTATCTTCTTCCTTATAAGGAATATGTGCTGTGCCGTCGAACACATAATCCGTAGACACCTGCACCAGCCAGCCGTTACGGCTCTGTGCTGCCTTGGCCAGATAGCCCGGAGCCACATGATTCAGTTTGTCGCAGAGCTCCACGTTGTCCTCTGCCTTGTCGACTGCCGTATAAGCCGCACAGTTCACAATCACATCAATCTGATGAGTCGAAACGAAATCCATTACTGCCTGCTCGTCGCAGATGTCCAGTTCTGCCACGTCAGTAAAGAAATACTCAAAATTCTTGTGTTCTTCTGCCAGCAGACGCATTTCATTACCCAACTGTCCGTTGGCTCCCGTCACTAATATCTTTTTCATTTTCTGTGATGTTTTAATCCAGTTCCAAATCGCCTTCCTTATCCTTAATATAATATCCGGCCAGCATCGCCAGCAAATCACTGATGGCCTTCACTGCCTTCATGGTTTCTTCACTGATTTCCTTCTTCTGCAGCTTCAGCATCAGCACCCCATACATGGCATCGAAGCAAGTCTCCAGTTCGGGCACATCCTTGTCGCCACCCTTGGCACGCAGTTCCACAATAAAAGGAAGCACCTTGTAATACGCCGCACTGTAATACGGGAATTTAGGCGAACGCAACAAACGCAGGTGCAGGTCGGTCAGCCAGACAATGATGTTCTTGTTAATCTGCACGTGTCCCTTTTCCAGCACTCCCTCCTGCTGCATCATGTTAATCAAGTCTTCATACCAGCGGGCCAGTTCCTTCTTCTGCTCGTCGGTAGCCGGATAAGGCTCGATGATATTCTTGCGGATGCGTTCCATGTCGCAGCCGTTAGCACGAATCAAGTCCTCCACCTGCCACATATACAGCAGGTATTCGGCGATATTCTTTTTTTTAAGTTGTTGAGAAATATACATATCCTATCAAGAAAAAGATTTGCCGGCAATGGCCAGGACGATTCCCACCACCGCCGCTATCATGACCACGACACCGATGATGCGATTGAGCACCCAGATGCCGCGCAAATTAAATCGTGAACGTACTTTATTGACAAAATAAGTAATGCTGAACCACCAGCCCAATGCGCCCAGGATAATGGCCAAATAGCCCACTAACTGAAATCCGATGGGACTGCCCGGCATGACAAACGAAAAACGGGCAAACAGACCGATGAACAGGAAAATAATCAAGGGATTGGACAGGGTAACAAAAAATGCCGTTACGAAATTGTGCAGATACGTTCCGCGCGTACCTGAAGACGGACGAAGTGACTTCACCGGATTACTGCGGAAGGTATAGATACCAAAAGCCAGCAACATGATGCTGCCCACCACCTGAAGAAAAATATGATGCTTCAGGATGAGTTCGTCCATGAAACTCATTCCGTATCCCGTAATCAACGCATAGCAAATATCACTTAATGCCGCCCCGACTCCTGTCACGAAACCAAACCAGCGCCCTTTGTTCAACGTACGCTGAATACAGAGCACACCGACCGGTCCCAAAGGAGCAGACACGACAATGCCGATAATCAATCCCTTCAGCAACAAATCAAGTATAGTAACCTGTTCAATCCAATTCATACTGCAAAGATGCTACTTTTTTACGAAAGTACCTACATTTTTATACGATTATCATTAAGAGCATGTCTGAAAAAACAACAATTTAAGAAACCCTAAAGAGATAACAGGAAGACATTTCTACATTTTTTACGTCTCCCGGCACAAAAACGTATGTTTCCCTGTCGGGAAACGTAGGGTTCCGCCATGAGAAACATACGTTTCCAGTCAGGGAAACATAAAACAGGCAAGCCCGCTCTTTCCTCAATAAAGAGAGGTTTGCGAATTTCTATCACACAAAGAGTACAGCCAGAATGCCCAGCCCTACCGCCACAATGGTAGAAATCAGTCCTGGCATCATGAAAGAATGGTTCAGCACGTATTTTCCGATACGGGTGGTACCTGTGGTATCAAAATTGATGGCTGCCACCACCGTCGGATAGTTCGGGATGAAAAAATACCCGTTGACTGCCGGAAAGAGGGCAATCAGCATATAGGGTGAAATACCCAGCGCCATACCCAAAGGGAGCAAGGCACGGATGGTTGCCGCCTGACTGAACAGCAGGATGGACATGACAAAAAGCGCAATACCGAAAAGCCACGGCATATCGGTCACCAGACCGAATATATTTTCCTTGATGACGGCAATGTTGCCCGAGATAAAGGTATCGCCCATCCACGCAATACCGAAAATAGCCACTACTGCCTGCATACCCGCATTAAAGACCGAACTTTTGGCGGCCTTCATCCCACTGGTGCCGGTCAGCAACAGAATCAGTGCAGCTACCGACAGCATGAGCACTTCAATGATGTGCGCCATCTGCATCACCACTACCCCCTCAGAGGTTTGGAATGACGGACGAAGACTATCGATGGAGCCAAACAGCACGATGCCGACCGTGGCACCTAAAAACAGCAGTACGGAGGTCAGCGCCTTGCCAGGATTAGCCACTTCAGCTGTACAATAATTGGCACCCGACAGTTCGCCCGACTTCAAGCGTGCCTGATATACAGGATCATCTTTCAGCTCCTTGCCTACCCGCATGGAATAAATCGCACCGGCCAGTACACCCACCAAGGTGCAGGGAATGGAAATCTTCAAAATATCAAACAAGGTAATGTCATATCCGGCCAACATACTCAGCAGGGCTACCGTAGCCGCAGAAATAGGACTGGCAGTAATAGCCTGCTGGGAAGCAATGACAGCAATCCCCATCGGACGTTCCGGACGAATGCCCGTTTCACGAGCCACTTCGGCAATGACCGGAAGTACGGAATAGGCCACATGCCCCGTTCCGGCAAAGAAGGTAAAAAGGTAAGTCACCAGCGGACTCAACAGCGTGATGCGCTGAGGATGGCGACGCAAGATTTTCTCCGCCCATTTCACCATCAAATCCAGCCCTCCGGCAGCCTGCATGCAACCGGCAGCTGCAATCACTGCCACAATCATCAGCATCACATCAATAGGGGGAGTGGTGGGTTCAAGACCAAAGACAAAAGTAAGTACGGCCAGTCCCAAGCCCCCAAAGACTCCCAGACCGATGCCGCCTACACGCGCTCCGACAATAATTGCCAGTAACACAAACAGTAATTGTAACCACATAAACAAAAAGAGTTTTTTAATTTAAGGCGCAAAGATAGGCATATTCTGTGATAACTTTTATTTTTCTTCGTAATTCCGAGGATTTTCTCTACCTTTGTACCACTTTTAAAGCGCATTGAATATTCATTATAACATACAAGTGCTATGATTCTATTTTTCAGAACACCCACAAACAGTGTGATTGCCACGGAATGCAATCAGGAACTGAATGCTGAAGACGTCAAGAAACTATGCTGGCTGTACAGCGATGCCACTGTGGAAAACGAAGACAACCTGAAAGGATGGTTCATCGGCCCACGCCGTGAAATGATTACTCCATGGAGTACAAATGCGGTTGAAATCACCCAGAACATGGGTCTCAACGGTATCCGTCGTATCGAGGAATACTTCCCGGTGAAAGATGAAAACGCCGACCACGACCCGATGTTGCAACGTATGTACCACGGACTGGATCAGGAAATTTTCACGGTAGACATCAAACCGCAGCCTATCATATACATCGAAAACCTGGAAGAATACAACGAAAAGGAAGGTCTGGCGCTGTCACGCGAAGAAATGGACTACCTGATGAAGGTGGAAAAGGACCTGGGCCGCAAACTGACTGACTCGGAAGTATTCGGTTTCGCACAGATTAACTCTGAACACTGCCGCCACAAAATTTTCGGTGGTACATTCATCATCGACGGACAGGAAATGGAGTCTTCTCTGTTCCAGATGATCAAGAAAACTACACAGGAAAATCCTAACAAAATTATCTCGGCTTACAAAGACAACGTAGCCTTTGCCGAAGGTCCGGTGGTAGAACAATTCGCTCCGGCCGATCACTCTACTTCTGATTACTTCATTATTAAAGATATTAAGACCGTTATCTCACTGAAAGCGGAAACTCACAACTTCCCGACTACCGTAGAACCGTTCAACGGTGCGTCTACCGGTACAGGTGGTGAAATCCGCGACCGTATGGGGGGTGGTAAAGGTTCATGGCCGATTGCCGGAACTGCCGTGTACATGACTTCTTATCCGCGTACGGACGAAGGACGTGACTGGGAAAACATTCTGCCGGTGCGCAAATGGTTGTACCAGACTCCGGAACAGATTCTGATCAAGGCATCAAACGGTGCTTCTGACTTTGGTAACAAGTTCGGACAGCCGCTGATTTGTGGTTCTGTTCTGACTTTCGAACACGAAGAAAACAACGAAAAATATGCCTACGACAAGGTTATCATGCTGGCAGGTGGTGTGGGTTACGGCACACAGCGCGACTGCTTGAAGGGTAGCCCCGAAGCAGGAAACAAGGTCGTAGTTATGGGTGGTGACAACTACCGCATCGGTCTGGGTGGTGGTTCCGTTTCTTCTGTAGAAACAGGACGTTACTCTTCTGGTATCGAGCTGAACGCTATCCAGCGTGCCAATGCAGAAATGCAGAAACGTGCTTACAACGTGGTACGTGCATTGTGCGAAGAAGACGAAAACCCAATTGTATCTATCCACGACCACGGTTCTGCCGGACACGTAAACTGTCTGTCTGAGCTGGTGGAAGACTGCGGTGGTCTGATTCACATGGACAAGTTGCCTATCGGCGATGAAACACTTTCTGCCAAGGAAATCATCGCCAACGAATCACAGGAACGTATGGGCTTGCTGATTGACGAAAAAGCCATCGAACATGTACACAAGATTGCAGAACGCGAACGTGCACCGATGTACGTGGTAGGTGAAACTACCGGCGACCATCGTTTTGCCTTCGAACAGGCTGACGGCGTACGTCCGTTCGACCTGGCCGTAGACCAGATGTTCGGCTCTTCTCCGAAAACTTATATGGTGGACAAGACTGTAGAACGTCACTATGAAAACGTTTCTTACGATGTCACCAAACTGAATGAATATTTGCGCCGCGTACTGCAGCTGGAAGCTGTAGCCTGCAAGGATTGGTTGACCAACAAAGTAGACCGCTCCGTAACAGGTAAGATTGCCCGCCAGCAGTGTCAGGGTGAATTGCAGTTGCCGTTGAGCGATTGTGGTGTGGTTGCCCTCGACTACCGTGGTGAAAAAGGTATCGCTACTGCACTGGGACATGCTCCGCAGGCTGCCTTGGCTAATCCGGAAGCAGGTTCTGTTCTAGCCGTATCCGAAGCACTGACTAACCTGGTATGGGCTCCGCTGGCAGAAGGAATGGACAGCATTTCATTATCAGCCAACTGGATGTGGCCTTGTCGTGCACAGGAAGGTGAAGACGCCCGTCTGTACAAAGCAGTGAAAGCATTGTCAGACTTCTGCTGCGAACTACAAATTAACGTGCCAACCGGTAAGGACTCTCTGTCAATGACACAGAAATATCCGAACGGCGAAAAAATTATCAGCCCGGGAACCGTTATCGTTTCTGCCGGCGGTGAAGTTTCCGACATCAAGAAAGTGGTTTCTCCGGTCATGGTCAACAAACCGAAATCTACCTTCTATCATATTGACTTCAGCTTCGACCAGCTCCGTCTGGGTGGTTCTGCTTTCGCACAGTCACTCAACAAGGTGGGCGATGACGTGCCGACTGTACAGAATCCGGAATACTTCCGCGATGCATTCCTGGCTGTTCAGGAACTGGTGAACAAAGGCTTGATTCTGGCCGGACACGATATTTCTGCCGGTGGTTTGATTACTACCCTTTTGGAAATGTGCTTTGCCAATACAGAAGGCGGTATGGAAATCAACCTCGACAAGATTAAGTGCGATGACATCGTGAAGATTCTGTTCGCCGAAAATCCGGGTGTAGTTATCCAGGTAGCCGACAAGCACAAGGCAGAAGTCAAGAAGATTCTGGAAGATGCAGGTGTAGGTTACGTGAAGATTGGTGTGCCGACCGAAGAACGTCACATCCTGGCAACTCTGCACGATGCAACTTACCAGTTCGGTATCGACTACTTGCGTGATGTATGGTATTCTACTTCTTACCTGCTCGACCGCAAGCAGAGCATGAACGGCTGTGCCAAGAAACGTTTCGAAAACTACAAGCAGCAACCGCTGGAATTTGTATTCGACAAGTCATTCACCGGTAAACTGTCGCAGTTCGGTCTCGATCCGAACCGTCGCACACCAAGCGGCATCAAAGCAGCCATCATCCGTGAAAAGGGAACTAACGGTGAACGTGAAATGGCTTACATGCTGTATCTGGCAGGCTTCGACGTGAAAGACGTAACAATGACCGACCTGATTAGCGGACGTGAAACACTGGAAGACATCAACATGGTAGTTTACTGCGGTGGATTCTCTAACTCCGACGTACTGGGTTCTGCCAAAGGATGGGCCGGAAGCTTCCTGTTCAACCCAAAAGCAAAAGCTGCCCTCGACAACTTCTACGCTCGTGAAGACACATTGTCACTGGGTGTCTGCAACGGCTGCCAGCTGATGATGGAACTGGGACTGATTACTCCGGAAGACAAGAAGAAAGGCAAGATGCTGCATAACGACTCACATAAGTTTGAATCCAACTTCCTGGGTGTAACCGTACCGATGAACCGCAGCGTGATGTTCGGTTCACTGAGCGGCTCTAAACTGGGTATTTGGGTAGCTCACGGAGAAGGTAAGTTCTCATTGCCTTATCCAGAAGACCACTACAACGTAGTGCTGAAATATTCATACGATGAATATCCAGGCAACCCGAACGGTTCTGACTACAGCGTAGCCGGTATCGCCAGCCAGGACGGACGTCATCTGGCCATGATGCCTCATCTGGAACGTGCTTGCTTCCCATGGGAAAACGCATACTATCCGCTTGACCGCAAAGAAGAAGACCAGATCACTCCGTGGATGGAAGCCTTCGTTAATGCTCGTAAGTGGGTGGAAGCCAACCGTAAAAAATAATCCAGTACGACCGGAACACGATACAAAGTGGAGGTGCACCTCAAGCGCACCTCCACTTTTTTTATCTTTTCTTCCGCACAAAGTCCGGGATTTCCTTCCCTACATCTGAATGGATTCCTTTATTCATTCCATAAAAAAACGGTACACAAATCTGACTGTTCAGATTTATGCACCGCCTGTATTCGAAGTCCCCTTACACGGATTTTCGTATCATATTCCCGCTTCGTTCGACTCTTATTGAAAAAGTTCCTTCAATTTCTCAGCCAAAGCCTCACCTCGCAAATTTTCACCAACCATCACACCGTCTGCATTAATCAGATACATTGTAGGTACAAATTTCACCTTATAGAGTGCAGCGACTCCTGTTTCATCTAGGAAGTTCGGCCAGGGAAGTCCCTCTTCTTTCAAAGCTTTCTCCCAGTCAGCCTTCTTTTGATCGATAGAGATACTTACAATCTCAAAACCTTTTTCACTATATTGTGCATACAGCTTCTTCAGGTTCGGAATCTCTTTCCGACACGGGTTACACCAGGAAGCCCAAAAATCAATCAATACATATTTTTTTCCTTGTCGCAATGTGGAAAGGGCTACTTCCTTTCCTGATTTATCTTTAACCTTGAAATCGGGTACCACCGTACCTTCTTTACCTGCCGGATAAAGTTCTTCTTTTACCTTCTGCCCGTAGTACGACTCCTTGGCAGCAGAAGACAATGCTTCATACCAAGGTTTCATATCTTCACTCAAATAGCTGGTAAACGAAATCATCATCAATGGCCCCCAGAATGAATCCTTGTTTGCCATGACTACCTGATGATACAGTGAATCTACAGTACCAAAAAAGACTTTATCAGCTTCAGCCCTGGCTTTTCCATCCGCACTCTGCCGAAGCTCCTTAATTTTCGCCTGATCCTTTGATTTATAAGCAGCCATCATCAAGCTGTCAAAAGCAGCAAATTTACGGGCATTAAGTGCATACAATGAATCCAGGTAGGTACGCGCAGAAAGTAATGAGTCGTAGCGCGCACTCAGCGGAGAACCCTTTACCGACAAAGAAGACAGATTATAGGAAACTCCCCCGTCAGATTCCTTCTTGGCCACCAGCTTTCCCGTAACCTCCATCTGGGCATTTTCCAACATAAGATTACGTGAACCATACGCATCTTTCACCAATAAATGAAAAGCTCTCGGCTCTTCCATTTTTCCTGTAAACACAAATTGCCCGTTAACTACCGTCGTATCGGCAAAAGGCTGTTCACTGTCATGGCTTACCGGTACCAACTGCACATGCGTGCCGTCGGGCAAGCCTTCAATATTACCTTTCAACACATAGCCATCTACTTTCGGCTGACTGCCGCATGACAGCATCATCAAACCTAAAATGGCTAAACCAGAGATTTTCTTCATTTTCATAATAATGTTTATTTAGATACATTTTGTTCTATCGATCCGTTTCCAGGATTATTAAGAGCTCCTGCCGGGAAAGGCATGGTCCATAAATGAGACGTCGGACTCAAACTATATTCCTTCCCCTCATAAGTTTTGATTAAAGTACTAGCATACGTACCTTCCAGATTAAAACGACGGGCGTCTGCAAAAGGAACAATAGAGAATATCAACTCATTATCTTTGGTACGACGAATCAGAGAAAGAGCCTCCTCCAGTGTAGCAGCTGTAGCCGGCTGATACTTATCAGGACGAATACGGGTTATCCGCACGGAATTCAGAGTATTCATAGATTCAGCATAATCATTGTTCTGAGCTAACCGAGCCTGGCATTCCGCTTTAATAAGATACGCTTCACAAGTTGTCAAACCGCCATGATTGAAGAAGCCAGACTCCAAAGCCTTGTAATATGTATCATTATTGTCTACCTTCAATTTCCAGCGTGAAAGGAAACGAGCATCTCCTTCTTCAAAACGTTCAGCTCTTTCTACCGGTATGTTGTATTCATAACTATCAAAGTTTGACTGTACTCCATAACGCAAATAATAATTTTCCACGTAATCATATTGCATAGGGGTAACAATTTTGTCATAATTGTCCGGATCATCAATTGCCGCCTGATGTTCCTCATAAAATGCATTCCAGTCAAAAAGCTGATTATTCTGTTCCAATGCCAGGTTCGCATAGCGCAAAGCCTCGTCATAATTCTGCATCTGCAAGTACACACGAGCCAACAAAGCATAAGCAGCTCCCAAATTCGGATGAATAGCCGTCATGGATTGTGCTGGAATTCCCATCTCAATGGCTTCTTTCGTATCCTGTATGATAAAATCATACATTTCCTGAATAGAAACCTGCGTATAAGGAGCATCAATATCCGCACTGGCAATAAGAGGTACACTACGCTTCTCTGCTGCCGTAGCCTTGTCATACGTATCGGCATAATAATTAACCAGCACATCGTAACAAAGTGCACGTATCACTTTTGCATACGCCATCACTTCCTTTCGCTCTGCATCTGTAGCTTCTGTAGCTGTAGGTGCATTTGCGATAATCAGATTACAACTGGAAATAGCTCCATAAAGTACATAATAAGTCCCTTCATCCGCATTATTCAGCATAATACGGTCAGCCGATTCATCCCACATATAATTGGCCTGGCTCAAGCTCGGAGTATTCACCTTCGCATTTGTCAGATATACATCATTCAACAAATACAAGGCATTTTCTACAGGCGTTCTGCTGATGGTATACTGATCACGCAATAAAGCTTCAAAATCCGCCAAAGTCGTAGGTATCTTATTACCTTTCGGTGCAATATTCAGGTAATCATTACATGAGCTGCATAAAAAGCATGCCAATGTAATACAGAAATATATAATTCTATTCATAAGTTTCATATTACAAAAATCGAGGTTAAAAATTCAGATAAACGCCACACAGATAATTAGGTTTCGTATATCCACCAAGCAAATACTTGGCATTACTGCTCTTGGCTACCATAAATACATTTTCCATACCCAGCATGATACGTGCATTCTTCAAATATAGTTTATGACACACACTGGCAGGTATACGGTATGTCAATGACAAATTTCTTAGACGCCAGTTAGTAGCATCAATCACGTTAATGGACGAATTGGCATACATGCTTTGGTAGTTATAGTTGTACAATTCACTCTCAGATGAAATATAGCGCGGCACATCTGTGTAAGCCTCATCGCCCGGTTCACGCCAACGATTCTCAATGTCTTTACTCACTACTCCCATACCAGAAGAGATAAAAGCTACATTGGTATTACGCATCTTATGTCCTCCTTCAAACAAGAACTGAGCAGCCAGTTCCCAGTTCTTCCAACGCAAATTCGTATTAATAGAACCATTGTAAACCGGTACGGTAGTTCCCAAATAAACCAAATCTTCAATCTCAGGAGGAGTCATATCGGTGTATAGATTTCCTTTGGCATCGTACACCTGAGGAGTTCCCGTTTCACTCAGTCCGGCCCACTGGTATCCGTAAATCGCATTGTACGGATTTCCCACACGAGGATAAGCCGTCGGATAATCAATTACCAAATACGACACAGGAGCTTCTACATTAATATAAGTTACCTTATTCTTATTGTAGCCCAGCACACCGCTGATATTCCAATTCCAGTCGTTATTCCGAATTACATCTCCTGACAAGGTCAATTCAAATCCCTGATTCGTCATTTTCCCATTGTTTATAGAGTAGGTGCTATATCCCCATCCTTCTGTAGGAACTCCGTTCGTGTTAGCCAGCAAGTCTGTACCTCGTTTGTTATAATATTCAATAGAACCATTCAATCGATTTCCCAACAAGGCAAAATCCACTCCCACATTCAATGTAGTGGTCTTTTCCCAACGCAAGTTCGGATTTGGACGACTTGAAATAGTTCCCTGGATACCTCCTACCTGATTATTGTTGCTGTAGTAAGCAATCATATAAGGAGCAGAGTTCTTAGCAATATTACCTCCAATACCATAGCTTGCACGCAGTTTCAGCATATTTACCCACGATACATGGAAAAACTTTTCCCGATCCACATTCCATCCAGCTCCTACTGACCAAATAGGACGTTTCTGATATTTGGAACCTGTAGAAAACAGATTGGTTTTATCCCAGCGAATACTACCGCTTACCATATATTTTCCATCGTATGTATAAGCTGCGTTACTATACACAGACACATAGCGGTTAATCAGTTCACGGATATAAGCAAAATTCTGCTGTCCGAATGATGCATATCCCCATTGTCCACGGAAATTACTCAACGCTCCCGCATCAATCAAGCTATACGTAAGCAACTGAGGGTCATAATTATAAAGCGTACGATCATTATATTCCAGCTTATTTTCCCGTGTTTCAGTACCTAAAATCATAGTTACATCATGTACATCCGCAAATGTTTTATTGAAATCCAACTGCTGACGGAAATTATATGCATGTGTCGTATTGGAAGAAGTGAAAAAGATATTTCCATACGGCAAGGCAAAAGTGGATGTCCCATCATTATTGGAAGTAGAGAATGTATTCACTTTATTACGTACTTCGTAAGAGTCCTTGCTTTTCAGTTGTTCAGTCTTATATTCCGCATATTCATACTGAAAAGAAGCTGTATACTTCAGCCAGTCGGTAAATTTGAATGTCAAACGAGCAAATGTTCGGTTACTGAAATCACGGTTCTTAGTCTGGTTCATCTTTATTTCATCCAAAGGAGTAATATCCAGATTGTACAATCCGTTGTTATGCAGCAAATTCAAATTGTACAAGCTATAACGCTCCTCTTCTGTATTGGTGTAATACGTACCGTCACCATTTACCAGCCCGTTGTACGGCATATAAGTATATCCTGGTGAGAAAAGGTTAAATGACTGCGTAGTACCTTTCCCATAGTTCAAATATGTACCTACATCCAAGGTAAGCCAGGAAGTCATCTTCGTAGAATTCTGCAAATTGATGCCAATGGTTCTATTCTCTGAATACTTATCCTCCAGCTGATTGTTACGATAAGAAACAGACGCATTAAAAGTGTTCTTTTCGGTACCTTTACCAATATTCAGATTATATTGCTGTGAAAAAGGATTACGCTTACCGTATTTTTCTATATCCCGATAATACCGATAACCTTGTGAAGCCAAATTCGTCAGATTACTCTCCATCTGATCACGAGAGATGTGTCCCGCATAATAATTCAAGATATTCCGTATGCCAAGTGAAGAATAAGACATATTATCCAGCACCGTCTGGGCATAGCTTTGTACATTATCCCCACTCAAATGCGGATTCTGTCGGGCCCATTCACGCTCCAGCTCTACCATAGTAGAAGACCCGGCCAGATATTTGTCTGCATACGTGTCGTACGGCTGTACTGTAAGAGTGGCCGAGAAAGAAACATTCAGTTCATCTTTCTTAGCCCGTTTGGTAGTAATCACCACTACTCCATTCGCTGCACGTGCTCCATAAATAGAAGTAGCTGCAGCATCCTTTAAGACAGTGATGCTTTCTATATCTTCCATATTCAAATCGGGCACACTCTCAATCCAGTTTCCATAACCGTCGTTCGTAGTCTTTTCCACAGGAAATCCGTCAATCACATACAACGGAGTAGTCAATCCATTCATGGACGTAACTCCACGAATCTTGCCATCACTGTATCCTGCCACACGTCCTTCGAGCATAGAACCCATATCGCTCAAACGCTGTGTTTCCAATTTCTTGGCATCTACTTTTGAAAATGCCCCTGTGGCACGCTCTTTTGAAATAGTCTGATAACCTGTCACTACTACCTCGTCAAGCAGTTCTGTAGAAGGTTGAAGAGCAATGTAATAATCATTAGTTGCCGTCAGCTTAATGCGTTGAGATGTATATCCCAAATAAGAAGCCTCAATTTCCTTCGTGCCATACGGAAGTGTCAAAGTGAAATGCCCTTGTATATCCGTAATGACCGCTGCAATTGATCCTTTAGGGTCATCATTCACCTGTTTGACATGAGCTGCAGGAAGTGGTTCCTTGTTTTCATCTACTACAATGCCATGAATGGTACGGTTTCTCTGAGCATAAGCTGGAGAGACAGACAAGACCAACATAGCACACAGTAGCAAAAATTCCATTTTGAGCCGAATGTCGTGCAATACGTTTTTTTCCATACTTACATCTTTTTTAGAGGTTATAGACTTATGTCCTCAGACATTTTTACGATTCTCTCATTGCAAAAATGTAAAAAAAAGATATAACTTTAACAATAAAGACGTATCCAAGTTCGACAATTGTTACATTAGGACAACATTTTGTTATAAAAAGGCAGTATCATGCATTCTTATGCATAGACATTACCTTGTTACGGTATTGCTTGGGAGGAACTCCTACCGTGTTCTGGAATATTTTGTAAAACGTACTCATTGAATTAAACCCGACTTCTGCCGCTACAGCCTTAAGGGGAAGATCTGTTTCCGGATCACTCAATAAGCGAATAGCTTCATTAATTCGATAATTATTGATATATTGAGTAAAATTCTGTTGAGTTTGTTCATTGATGACTTGTGACAAATAAGTCCGGTTAGTACCTAATAAATCAGCCACCCGTTCCTTCGTCAAAAAATTCTCTTTATACACCGCATCTTCCTGCATAAGCTTTTCCAGACGCTGAAACAATGAATTCTTCTTCTCATTTGTCAGTGAAGAAGCAGCGTATTTTTCACTCATTGGAGACGATGCAGAAACACTCTCCTGTTGTGCTCGCAGTGAAGTAATGACTTCTCTTAACTGCTGTTCTTTTCGAATAGCTTCCTGATGCTGACAAACGATACGGGTATACAACTGATTTTGCCGTTTATAACGATACCACAAAGCAAACACTACCAGCAAAATAATGACCAAAGTACCCATTAAAGCCTGCTCCTTCTTTTCCTTTTGCAGCAAAGCCAGCTTACCCTTTTTAATCTCATTTGCCTGATGCTCCGTATCATATTTAATACGAAGTTCACTCAAGACTTTTTCTTTATCAGTATTAAAAATACTATCAGTTTCCTGCTGAAGCTTACGTTGCCAGGTCAATGCCTCCACATATTGACCCATATTCTCATAACAAGCCGATAAAGTGGTTATCACTTTATTACGATGAATTTCACAATTTTCCTCCTTAGTAAACGATAAAGCCTGAAAGAGCAAATCTATAGCTTCCTTGTTTCTCCCTTCTTCCGCCAGGGCTTTGGCATATTCATTCAACAACAATACCTTATAGGAGGTCTGATTAATATCATTTAAAGACAATCCCTTTTTATAATATTCTACGGCCTGCTCCCGATTGCCTTTTGCAAACTCAATCATCCCATAAATAGCATATACATTTCCTTGATTATAATATTCATTCTGCTTCATTATAAATTCAGCTTCTTGTATATAAGGTAAAGCCTTATCATATTCATGAAGCAAATAATACATATAAGAAGCATTTAACGCTCCTATAAAAATAAGGTAAGCAGAATTTAATTGATGCCCTAACTCATAAATCTGTAAAGAATAAGTAAGTCCAGTAGGGTCATCTTTCAAATAATAGATACTGGAAATATTACCAAGCAAAATAGCTTCCAGTTCTTGATACTGACATCGATGCGTAGCTTCTATCCCTTCAAAAAAATAATGTAATGCTGAATAGTAATCCCTATGAATATTGCTGGCATAAAGTCCCATTCCATTATATATAGAACATAAAGCAGAATCATTCTTCTCACTTTCGGCCAATAGTTTAGCTTGTCCAAGATGATTTATTGCAGTACTATCTCCCAACATAATATATGCCTGCCCCAATCCAATATGTGCATAAAGAATACCAAACTTATAATCTTGCTTTTCATATCCTATCTTAAACAGTCTTTCCCCATATTCTATGGCTTTATGATAATCGGCCTTATGCAAATAAAGAAAACATAATTCTTTCAAGGCTCTCATATCTTCAGGATTGCGCTTCAATATCTGTTCCTGCTGCTGAATGGCAGGAAGAATCGTTTCTTGTGCAGGAATCCGAACTTGTATTCCAATAATCAAAAAAATAATTAGTATGTATTTTAGTTTCAAATTCATCCAGTTATTCTCTCTCCTAATATAACACTTTTATCACACAAAGACATATTTCAGTTCATTTTGACACCCTACAAATAATTATAAAATCTTTTTGCAGTATTTATCTCTCTGTTTTATTCCATGCAAACTTACAGAAAATCTTTCTTTTTATACCCATATCAGCAGAAAAAATCAAGGCAAATACCCCAATGACTCTTTTACACTTCCCTCTTGAGTTGGATATAAAAACATTTAAGGAACAGAAACAAACGACTTTACCATAAAGATTTTTATTGCAAAAAGAGGAAGTATTCTTTCATCCCCTTTATTTATGTCAAAAAAGAATGCATTTATGTTGGATTTTGTAAATATAAACCGTACTTTTGCTTGCGTAGCTAAAAGAACATTCAAAAAACTTATAAAATAAGATAACCATGAAAGAAATAGACTGGTCGAATCTGTCTTTCGGATACATGCGGACAGATTACAATGTACGTTGCTACTATCGCGACGGGAAATGGGGAGAACTCGAACTCTGTTCAGAAGAAACCTTGAACATTCACATGGCTGCCACTTGTCTGCACTACGGACAGGAAGCTTTCGAAGGACTGAAAGCTTATCGCGGAAAAGATGGTAAAATCCGTATCTTCCGTCCTGAAGCTAATGCAGAACGTCTGCAAAGCACTTGCCGGGGTATCCTGATGCCAGAACTTCCGACTGAAAAATTCTGTGAAGCTGTGAAGAAGGTAGTAAAGGCCAACGAACGCTTCATTCCTCCATACGAAAGCGGTGCTTCTCTTTACATCCGTCCGCTGCTGATTGGTACAGGTGCACAAGTAGGTGTACATCCTGCCAGCGAATACATGTTTGTGATATTCGTCACTCCGGTAGGTCCGTACTTCAAAGGTGGATTTGCCACTAACCCCTACGTAATTATCCGCCAGTACGACCGTGCAGCACCACTTGGAACCGGTACGTTTAAAGTAGGTGGTAACTACGCTGCCAGCCTCCGCGCCAATAAAATGGCACACGATGCAGGGTATGCTAGTGAATTCTATCTGGATGCAAAAGAAAAGAAATACATCGACGAATGTGGTGCAGCCAACTTCTTTGGTATCAAGAACAACACCTACGTTACTCCGCTGTCTACCTCTATCCTGCCCTCTATCACCAACCGCAGCCTGATGCAGCTGGCTGAAGACATGGGAATGAAAGTAGAACGCCGTCCGATTCCGGAAGAAGAACTGACGACCTTCGAAGAAGCAGGAGCTTGCGGTACAGCAGCCGTAATCAGCCCTATCGGCCGCATTGATGACCTGGAAAACCAGAAATCATACGTTATTGCAAAAGACGGCAAACCAGGCCCTATCAGCGAAAAACTATACAACAAGCTGCGTGGTATCCAGTACGGTGACGAAGCTGATCCATACGGATGGGTAACTGTATTAGACTAATAATTATCCTTTTTACCATAAAAAAGTCCGAAGCAAAACACGTTTCGGACTTTTTTTATAATATACAACTTCTGACATAGACTATCTCTTCTCAAACGAACGGAAAAAGCGTAATAACTCTCCATTCGCCCGATTATCGATTTCCGTCTCTCGCATCTCTTCAAATAAATTCAGGGTAGAAGAACATTCCCCACAAATATCAATACCTATGACCCGCTCTTGCCGAAACACAACGGCCAACAACTGCTCCAGTTCTGATAAAGTCAGTGAACCTTGATCCCAGTTGGTTATCGCAGAAGAAGGGTCCAGCACATCCTTGTCGATAGAAATATAGACAGGTTCACTCACATGCTCAGAGGCAAACGCTTTCCAGCCTGCTTCCTGATCCAAAGAAGATTCACTATAAAAATGAATACGGTCGCCATATTCCTTTGGGACTTCCTGCAGCAAACGGTCTGAAGCACCGGCTATAATTACCTTCTTACAATTCGCATTCGTATCAAGCACATCTTTTACCCAGCTTCCACACGACAAGATATGCTCAAACAAAGGAGGCTGCATGTCAGGATGATGATCAAACACCAGTAAAGCAAATGGAGTAGCCAGCTTGTCAGTCCAGAATTTCGTCACATAATGATAGTTTCCTGAATCTATAAAATGAATTCCCTGCGGAGAATAATCTGCTATCATGCGCTGCAAGGCAGAAGCACCTTCTTCATCACAATAACATTCAGTTCCATTCAAATGCTGGCAGTCCAGCCACACAAACTGACAATTCCGGGCAAAAGACTCATAATTGTAGACTCCTGTAAAATTCATCACAACCACCGGTTTCGAATTCCGGCTAAATACTGCTTGAGATTGATGATTCATATACTTTCCTCCCACTCTTCAAAATACGCCTTAAAAACGAAGAAAAGAGACTGACACCGGAAACTCTTTCCCATTGTCTATAGGCCATAAACAGAAAAAAGCTGTAACCGAATAGTTACAGCTTTTTATCTCGGCACGGGAAGAGAGGCTCGAACTCTATGGGAACTTTCTCCCTCCTTCCCTATCTTGATATTCAAGCTGTTACGTTTTCGAATTATGTGATTATTTTATATTGTTTGTCCCAAATCTGTCCGACTTTCAGCGGAGTTAACCAGCTGATTCATTTGCTCTAAGAGTAGAATTCTTTTATCTTTCTCTTCAAGCAGACGTTCCAGCAATTCGATTTTTTCTTTGTACTGCTGCTCATTATCTCCATGAGCTGATGAATAAGCCTTGAAAGGTTTCTCCCGTTCAAAGAACACATCCATCGACACCCCAAAAAAATCCGCCACTTTTTCCAGACGTTTCACGGTGGGATTCCCGTTGACAATCTGAGCCAAAGAAGCATTGGCTTCAGTACCAAGGTATCTTAAAAGCTCCTTGTTTGTAACCTTCTTATCTAACAATAATTGTTTGATAACATTACCATTATACATTGTATTATCATTTTTTTCTCTTTCAAAAAATATATCTATAGATACATTGAAAAAATCAGCAATTTTCTCTAATGTATTGCAGTTTGGAACGTTTGTCCCTTTTATTATATTATCAAGAGTCGCTTTTTGTATATCAGCATAACGATAAACATCCGCTTTCTTAATCTTTCTCTCTCGTATTAATTGTTCTATGATATATCCTTTGAACATATCTTAATTTATTTCTCTTTCATAAGAATCTGTATAGTTCTTTCCTTCTCGGCTAAAAGTTCTTTGAGATATACAATTTCCTTCTCGTATTCATTTACACTTATATTACCATTTACTTTATTATGGTTTCCTGTGATATTATGCCCAATATTATGTGATTGCGACTTTTCTCTATCATAAAAATAATCCATAGGTACATTAAAAAAATCAGCAATCCTTTCCAACTTAATACATCCTAACTCTGAGCCTTTAAGAGTATTATCTAATGTTTGTACTGCTATATCTACTAGCTCACAGAACTTCTTCTTTGTAAGTTTTTGCTCCTCTATCAGAGCTGCAATTCTTTCAGGTCTGAACATAATTATTTAATTATATCTATTCTAAATAACATAATCTTGTGTATTTAATCACATAATTTTATGTACACAATCACATTATTTTATATGTTTGCACTATAAATTTAATAATTAAATCAATAGCAAATAATATAATCATCTAAAAAGTAACAGAAATGGTAATATCTAACTATTATTTATCTCTATCGGGTAAAGTGAAAAGTAAGTTCATTCAAGATGTGATTGAATTGTGCGGTATATCCTACCCCTCTTTCTTCTACAAGATGAGAAACGATTCATGGACCAAACTTGAACGCGAAGCGATAGAGAGGTTTATTCAAAAAGAAAATGAGAAATCAAGTTGAGTTCTACAACACGCCATCAGGCTATGTGATGTGTGATGACGGCAACTATACGACTCGGCTATCAGAATCCAGCCGGGAAGTAGTGGATGAATTGCTTGATACTATACGAGAGTGTTATTCCGATGCGTACCGCGCACTTGAACAATGCTATTCCAAGTCAAGCAAAAATTCCAGATACCAAAAATTCAGAATAGTGAATCGCTTCATACGATGTAATTGTGGAGAACTGGATACCCAAAAGATAGATTTTATCGACGGGAATATCAATATCGAGCAAGTACATTGTCCTCTGAGAGGTTCCGGTGACTGTCAGTATGAAAATGTGATATGCAATCCCAAACGTACATCAGCCCTTACCGTAAGACAGATACAAATAGCAGCTGCACTAGCCGAAGGACTGACCCCGCTAGAAGTATCAGACAGATTATATATCTCAATCCATATGGTACACAATACCATACAGGCAATTAAGGTAAAACTAAACCTCAAAAATACTACCCAGATAATCTCCTGGTACAACAATATGAATAAGTAAAATATTGATTAGTAGAAAATAAAATTATGGAATACGTCACTTCACCCAACCTAAAATCTCCAATGCTTCTTAACAAATACATAGGATTTACATTAGAAGAAATGGACCTTGCCGGTGAGATAATAACAAAGGCATTGGAAAAAGAACTGGCTAAAACAAAGAAAAGATATGAGAAATACCTGAGCATACAAGAAATCGGAGAAGCCACTACACGTCAGCAGACAATCTTATATAATGTTGAGCAAAGATACAATGAATTGGATACTCTTGTACACAACCTGAAAGGACTGATAGATTTGAGCAAAAAACTGAGAGACCCAAATCGATTAAAACCAAACATGGGAGAACAAGGAGGTCACATATGAAAGAAGGAGATTTGGTCATGGTTTCTGCCGAAGCCACAGGCTTAGGAGAGCCAATGGAAGCAATTATAGACAAGATAGAAACATTCATGGGACAAACCCTTGTCACGGTTACTTATACACGACCGACCGCATTATCCGGCCTCGGTGGTTGCTTTGTGGATGTACATATAACCTTAAAAGAATATTGAATTATGACAAGAAAAAAAAATATAGTAAAACTCAATAAACTGCACCTGATTAAACGTAGAAGGATGCAAAAGTTTCATGCTAGGAAATATATTAGACTATGCAAGAACTATGGAGGGAATCAAGAATCAATACGATGTCTTCAAATGTTTGTGTCAATTAAATATTTAAATCTCGATTCTGAATTAAGAAGATGTGTTGGCACTTATAAAATCAGATTTCAGGAAAAAAATAAAAATTATTATGCAGATTAGACAGTGGTATTATGGGAAACATGAAATTACACAAAATGGAAGAATGGGAATCCGTCTTCCATACAAAACAAATTGAGCACGTCTATTACACTTCTGACATGCTGGTACGTAAGGTGACCGGTTACATTATAATATGCCGAAAATCGTTGAATAACGGTATTTCAAAAAATACACCCCGGCGAAAACGAGTCCGATGGGATGGCTATGGACGTTGTTACAACATCAACAACAATACCCGTCTGCGTGACCATGACATACACTTCTAATCTATCTTTTATAAAGCCGGCAAATACCTGATATTTGCCGGTATCCAAAACACTCTAAAACATGATTTCCAACTCAGACATAGAAAAGATTCTTGACCGTGCCGACATAGTAGACGTAGTAGGACAATTCGTCCAGCTGCAACGGTCCGGAATCAGATACAAGGCATGCTGTCCGTTCCATCAGGAAGACACCCCTTCCTTCATGGTAGACCAGGCACGCGGCTTATGGTACTGCTTCGGTGCTTGCAAAGAAGGTGGCAACGTCATTAAGTTTGTGGAGAAAATAAATAACATGAACTTCCCAGAGGCGTGTCACTGGCTGGCCGACAAATACGGCATCGATATAGAAGACAAGAAAGAAGAGAAAAATCCGGAAGAGCTAAAGGCTATTCGCAAACGTGCGTCCATGTTCGCAATAAATGAATTTGCAGCTCAATACTTTCTTGCGAACCTGCAAAAAACAGAAGCTGACGCTGCACGGGCCAAAATCAAACAGAGATGGGGTGAGCAATATCCTCAGGAGCAAGGTATCGGTTATGCACTTCCTTACTGGTCCGCTTTTGCAGACGCAGCCATCAAGGCCGGATACTCTGCCGACCTGCTGGTAGAGTGTGGACTGATCCGGAAGCGCAAGGAGAGTAACGGGTACTATGACTTCTATCGTGACCGTATCATGATACCCATCCGCGACCGGTTCCGGAACATCATCGGGTGGACTGCCCGCGACATGAGCGAAGTAGATGGTACCCCCAAATACCTCAATTCTTGCCAAAGCGATATATATGACAAGTCCGACAGCATATTCGGTATTGACAACGCCATCAGGCAGGCTGCCAAAGAAGAAAAATTTTATTGCGTGGAAGGTGCCCCCGATGTAATGCGCCTGCAGTCCATCGGCGTAAACAACACCATTGCCTCGCTGGGTGCTGCCTGGACAAAGAAACAGTTCTACCAGATTAAAAGGTATGCCACTTCCCTTTGCTTTCTTCCGGACGCGGACGCCATCAAACCAGGCGAACAATACGGTACCGGAATAGCAGCCGTCATCAAGTCCGGCCAACTGGCTATGGAGTGCGGTTTCTCCGTATCCGTAAAGGAGATTCCATGTGGTGAAGGAAATACGAAAAATGATCCGGACTCTTACTGTACCAGCCGTACCAAGTTCAAAGACCTTGACGAAGTAGATTTCATCACCTGGTATGCCGGATATGCCTTCAAGGCTGACGGTACCACCGAAGACAAAAGTTCAGCCGTATCCAAGATTGCCCAGATGGTGGCCATGGTTGGCGATGAAGTCAAAGAACAAATGTACCTGGAGCAGCTGAAGAAAATCTATAACCATAAGAATCTTTGGCTTACGGCCATCAACCGTGAAAAGAAGAAAATTTCCGAATCCAGGGCAGACAAGACACAGACCATCAACCGGGATTTACTGGCCAAATATGGATTCTTTGAGTCCAACAACTGTTATTACTCGACCAACGACGGAAAAGAATATCAGTGGTCAAACTTCGTGATGCAACCGATGTTTCACATCAAGGACTCTCTTAACCCCAAGCGACTGTACCGCATCAAGAACCAGAATCGCCAGGAGGAAATCGTGGAGATGAAGCAAGAAGATCTGGTGTCGTTGTCAAAGTTCAAACAGAAGGTCGAAGGACTGGGTAACTATATCTGGCTGGCTACCGAAAAAGAAATGACACGCCTGAAGATGTATCTTTATGAACAGACGGAAACCGCAGTGGAGATTACCCAGTTAGGGTGGCAACGCAAAGGATTCTATGCGTTCGGCAATGGAGTATTTGACACCGAATGGCACCCGGTAGACGATTATGGCATTGTTCGCCTGGGCGATAAAGGAAACTACTATCTTCCGGCCTCCAGTCTGATTTACCGGGATGATGACAAACTGTTCCAGTTCGAACGACGATTTGTCCACCTGAACTACTCCGGCATCTCCATGAGAGACTACTTTTCCAAACTGGTAGGAGTTTTCGGAGATAATGCAAAAGTGGGTATCTGCTTCCTCCTGGCCACATTGTTCCGCGATGTGATTACCGGTTATACTAAGAGCTTCCCCATCCTGAACCTGTTCGGACCGAAAGGTTCAGGAAAGTCAGAGCTCGGTCACAGCCTGATGTCCTTGTTCATTATCGACAACACACCTCCCAACATTCAGAATGCCACTATCCCGGCACTGGCCGAACTGGTAGCACAATGTTCAAACGCCCTGGTACATATTGATGAGTTTAAAAATAACATTGACATCGACAAACGCGAATACTTGAAAGGTTTATGGGATGGAGCCGGGCGCAGCCGTATCAACATGGACAGAGACAAGAAGCGTGAGATAACAGCCGTTGACTCAGGAGTCATCCTTTCCGGACAGGAGATGGCAACAGCTGATATAGCTCTCTTCAGTAGACTTATATTCCTGACGTTTTCCAAATCAGAATTTACCGATGCGGAAAAGAAACGATACAGCGAACTGGTAGACATTCGCAAACGAGGCCTGTCACACCTGACCCTTCAGATATTGCGTCATCGGGCCAAGATGGAGCAACAGTTCGTCAGCAACTTTCATTCCTGTTTGTCTGACATTATTGAAGGACTGGGGGCAGAGAAAGTGGAAGACCGAATCTTGCGTAACTGGATCATACCACTGGCAGCCTTCAGAACGCTCGAGGGTGTGCTTGACTTGCCGTTTTCATACCAGGATATTCGCAAGGTTACCCTGGATGGCATAGTACGTCAGAACGCAGAATGTAAAAGCAACAATGAACTGGCCAACTTTTGGAATGTGGTATCTTATCTGCAGCAGGATGGTGAGATATTTATCGAAGGTGACTACCGTATAGAATATGTCAATAAGTTCAAAAGTAACCTGATAAAGATTGAACAGCAGTACCAGGAACCCAAGGCCATCCTGATGATGCGCAAGAACCGCATCTTCATGCTGTATAAAAAGTTCGGCAAGCAGGTTGGCGATTCAATTCTTCCGGAAGGCTCGCTGGTGTACTACCTGGAGAACTCCAAGGAATACATGGGTAAAAAGAACTCAGTCCGGTTCAAAAACATACAGCGTGGTGTGGAAGTTCAGAAAATAGAAACGACTCCCACCGGAGGAATATCCTACAAAAAGACCTCGACACCGGACATTGCCCTGTGTTTCGATTACAAGATGATTAAGGATACTTATAATATTAACCTCGAAGTAGAGGTGGAAGGCAATGAGACTACAAGTGATGATTTAGATGAGTAATAAAAATGGTTTTAGAGTTGTAGAAAGGCGTGGCGTCGTGAGGACGCTGCGCCTTTTTTATATGCCCGGAGCAGTACTCACCCTTTTCAAATGGGGTGAAAAAGGCTTCTACACTTTCTACACCTTCTACAATGTTAATAATGAGATATTTATATATTCTACATACATTCTACAAACCTTCTACAAAATGCCGTTTTTGTTAAAACCTTCTACAAATTACTTCATTTTCTACATAATTTCTACAATTGTAGAAGCCTTATAAAATTATAAACTATTGATTACCAGTATATTTTATTTTTTGTAGAAAGTGTAGAAGGTGTAGAAGGCAAAAAGTATGTCATATCTGGAAATATACTTTTTGCTTTTGGAGCAGATTAATGACAAATTTATTTATCTAAAAAGTAATATATATATATTATATTTGTAATAGATAATCAATTCATTATGAGCCACATTGTGTTTTATATCAAACTGGAGCCTTATTTAAAGCAATGGCTTCACAATAGCCTGGGAAATCCGGTGGTATTTCCACCGCAGAGTAATGAGAATGCTGTTATCCGCCGTTTCCTCCGGAAAAGACCACCGGAAGTTCAGCCGGAAATGGCAGAAGACGAGTTGACAGCTATCGTTATTCCCGACAGCAAAGCCAAACCGCCGCAATATTATAACTACTTGGGCAAAAAAGCCAAGGCAGCTGTAAAGGAGACCATCGAAGACCTGTTCCGGGCGAACCTCTGGAATGAGATGAGCGACCTGACCAAGCGCGATTGCGGCCTGAACAAGACCATCGCTGCCTGGTGTGAAATGCACGGCATCGATGACGACTATTCAGAGACTGTCAGACAGAAATACTACCGCATGAGGACCAGTTATAGCCGGAGAGGTATCTTTTTAGGTTCTTTAACCAGAAAACACTCGGATGAGTAGGCCGTTTTTGTACAAACCCAAACAACACCGAACACACATAATCCAATAACGATAATCATGGTACATCTGATTCAGAACATTAGAAAAGTAGAATGCATCGAGGCCTATCACCTTCAGCATTCAGACATCATAGCCGACCGGGGAGTATGGCTGAATGTCTACCAGCAATTCAGCCCAATTTCAACCATCGGGCTGAGTTCAGTCGAGATTTCCGACAAAATCGAGAACAAACAACGCATTTTCACCACCAAACTCACCATGTTCCGGTCAAAGAAGCTGCTACCTGGTGCCAAAAAGTTCTGCTTCAAGGTAACAACCGTCACCGGCTCCCAGTTCCTGATTGGTTCATCCGAAAAGCCCTACCCCGTCATACAAAACGAAGAGACTTTTCCGTCCGCAGCCAGCGGACGGGCAGGTGTTACCGTCACAGTAACCCTGACCTCCCCTATTCCGATGCTTGCCATATTAGATTAGAGTCTTTTTATGCAATATATATAAGGTATAATATTGCGTAGACTAATTTTCGACAACATGGATTATAGTATTAGTATTGATTCACACATCGGTCCTTGGGGATATTCGAAGAACTATATCCGAAGCCAGATGTCAGGTTTGAAAAACAAGCCTGTCAATGTGCGTGTATCGTCCCTCGGTGGCTCGGTGGACGATGCGCTCGACATCCGGCAGCAGTTTCTTGATCACGGCAACGTGACTTGCTACCTGTATGGATACGTAGCTAGCGCGGCTACCATCCTGGCTACCGGTGCCAAGAAAACCTGCATGTCCAGATATGCATTCTACCTTATTCATAAGGTGTCAAATTGGGTGGATGCATGGGGCAACTACAATGCCGACCAGATTCAGCAGCTTATCGACGACCTGAAGGCTAACAAGCTGGAGAATGACAAGATGGACTTGGTGCTGGCCAACCTCTACGCCAACAAATGCAAGAAAAAAGTGGATGACATTCTTCCAATCCTGAAAGAAGGACGTTGGCTTACTGCCCAGGAAGCACTTGAATACGGATTCATTGACGAAATCGTAGAAGACGGCTCAAAACTGAACTTCGACGATGCCATGAAGACCCGTTTCAACATGTTCCATCTCCCGGCTTTGCCTTCGATGGAGAACAAGACCGAAAGTCCGGAAGCAGAAACAGCCCCCAGTTGGTTCAACAATTTCGTGAACAAATTATTCAAGGGACACCAGCCGGATACTCCACAGGCACAAAATAAACCACTCAATCATTCAACAACACAAATGAAAAAGGATTATCAGAAAGTCAATTCCATCTTGAAAATCGAGGGTGTGGAAGTTGACAAGGATGGTAAGGTAACGCTTACCGAAGAACAGGTCAAGGCCCTCAATGACCGCATCACCAATCTGGAACAGGAATCTTCTGATAAAGACAATCAGATTTCAGAGCTGAAAAAGCAGAATGAGAACCTGAAAAAGACCGATGGTGAAGATACCACTCACATTAATGGTGACGAAGGTGAGGATGATGACCTCACAAAGTTCAACACAGCACAAGAAATGTTCAACAACGTAAAAGAATTGTTATAATATGGCAGATACAAAAGGTTACGTACAGATTACTGATGAACAGCTTGCCAAGTCGGCTGTCAAGTATAGAAAAGAATTGCTTATGATGCCTGTTCTTGCCATGGCTTCAACTTTGCAGCACATGTCTCAGAGACCTGGTGTTATAGGGAAAGAGACTGTAGGTGAAGTTAATGGTGACATTGAACTCGGGCCGTATGATGAAGGGCGTGTTGATGAAAATGGTGTATCCATTGATCCGCGTACATTAGAGACTTTCTTAGGTAGCGTAGTGAAAAAGTTTTCCCCGAACTCTGTATGGCAAACAGTTTATGGCAACTTGATTTCAAAGGGGGAAGCTTTAAAGAATGTCGACATCACCCGTCAGGTTCTTGCTTTCCTTTCTGCTAAACTCGGAGCTAATCTTAATGCTGTCTTATGGTCTGCTAAACGTAATGAGAGTGGAACAAAATCAAAAGACCTTTTTAATGGTTTTGATACCATTACAAAAACAGAAATGGACGCTTCCAAGATTTCTGCAGACCTTAAAAACATGTTTACTATCGAGGCTATCAGCAAAGACAATGCTGTGGATGTTTTAAAGGAATTCTACCGTGCTGCCGACCCTGTGTTGCGAGAAACTCAAACTAAACTGTTTATTCCTCAGGGTGTTTATGACAACTATGTAGACGATTATCAGGCTACCGTTGGCCATGTTCCTTATAATACGTCATTTGAGAAGACGTTTCTCGAAAGTTCTAACAATAGATGTGAGCTGGTTCCTCTGGCTAACAAAGCCGGTTCCGCTTTCATTCACCTTACTACAAAAAGTAATATGCTTGTTGGTTACGGTAATGGTGCTGATAAGGAAACGATTCTGGTAGAAAAGCATCATCCATTCAAACTTGACTTTGTTGCTACCATGTTTTTTGGTGCTGAATTTGAAACAATTTCTAAAGAGCGTCTGCTGGTGGGTACCATCGACGGTACAACTCCGGTTCTCGCTGGCATAGGAGGGTAAATTATGGCAGTAGATTGTACAAGCAAAGGGATGTACGAATCCCTTTCCTGGTGTCCAGGTCAGACCTCGCAGCCAGGTATCAGACGTAAGGTTTTCTTCATTCCGAAAAGCTGGATTGAAAAATGGCCGGTGCTTCCTGACATTGACGGAGCGGAGAGCATGGCAGCATTAGCCACATACGAAGGCGACTTTGTGCTGGCGGCAGACAAGAAATGGCAGTACCTGGAGGTATTGACCACCAAATCCAACATTACCTCTGATTCGCAAGGTGAAAAGCCTTCCAAAACGATTCTTAACAAAGCCACATTGTTATATGCAGGTACAGACGAAGAAGCATCAGGATTTTGCCGACAGGCAAATAATGATGAGATGATTTATCTGTGCCAGCAGCGTAACGGAAAGTTTCGCGTGGTAGGTTCAGAAGCTTATGATCCTGATACAACAATCTCCCAGACCTCCGGCGAAGGAGAAACAGGTACAGCGGGAACTACCCTCACGGCACAGTGTACGGACATTTGCCCGTCACCGTTCTACACAGGTAAAATCGAAACAGAAGATGGCGACATCTCCGGAGCGGATGGTAGCGCAATCCTTCCGGGTGGATAATAATAGGAGGCTACAATTATGTACATAGATGAACAGTTAACCATAAACATGCAAGGCTGGCTCAATACGGAGCCGGCCAAGCGTGACCTGATGAAAGGTGCGGAAATGGTGCTCAAGCTGACCCGTAACCGCATCCTTTATCAGAATATTTCCCACAATCCGCAGAAGTTTGCAAGCAAGATTGAGTATGAGCTGAAGAAACACCTGGCCATCCGCCTGGACCGAAAGACGATTCAAGACGTGGTCAAGATGGACAAAGAGCTGGTTCCGGCCGTAGCTGAAACACTGGCCACCTTCCAGCCTGAAATCAGTTCTGACGGCGACACACCGCAAGAAGCGACCATTGCCAAAGGCAAACGCGCGGATCATGATTCACTACCCGAAGAGATCCGTCAGCTGTGGGAAGACAACAAAGACATCTACTTCCGCTTGAAGCAGACTTTTGAGACTTTGAAAACCATGAAGGATGCTCTTCCATGCGACAGGTACGAATACCTGAAGCAACTGGAAGAGCTGGATGCCAGATATCGGGATAACATGAACAAGTACGACCATTTCAATCCGGACACTCAGAGTGCCGGCGGTGCAGAAGGTGAATCACCTGAAGACCCTGCTGAAATGGCCAAAAAAGTCAGCGCAGCCCGCGGCTATCTGTCAGACAACAAGAAGAAACTGGCAGAGCTGAAGGAATCCGGAGACCAGGAGAAGTACGAGAAGCTGCTGGCCAAAGTGCAGCAGAGATACGACTTCCTTATCTCCACCGGAAACAACGTAGGAGAAGACCAGGTGAATGCCTTACGTGAATTAGGGTTGAAAGCATGAAACATGTAAACCGATTGCTGAAGCCGTTATCCGATGTGCCGTTACAGGCGTACCTGGATAACCGGCTTCAGCTTTTTGATGTCCTCGAGTTCATCCTGTCACAGACCGGACCGGCTAAAGTCTACGTGTCCACTTTCTCTACTTCCGAGGAGTTCTTGCGCAGATTGTTCTCCCTCCGAAAACGGCAGCTGATTCTTCACTCTGTCCTGATGGCCGACCTGAAGGCAGCCAAGAAGACTGTAAATCTGTACACCTTTATGTCTTCCGTGTTCGATGACGTGTACCTCACGGAGAATCATTCCAAGGTACTGCTTATCGAGAACGACCGCTGGATGGTTACAGTCGTTACCAGCCAGAACCAGACGCGAGGAAACCGGACCGAATGTGCGATGATCACGACGCAGCCTGACCTCTTCCTTACCTTACGAGACCAGTTTTCAGAGATTATTAATACCCGTAGCATACACCTCAATGGAATTCACTTCAGCACAGATTGACAGAATCAAAGAACTTGCCACGATGCTCACCCCTGTATCGGATATTGCAGTCCTGATGGACGTAGACGAACGCCGTTTGCGAGAAATCATTTCCGACAAGTCCCATCCGGCCAGCATAGCCTACCGCAAAGGGAAAGCCGAACGGGCATTGCAGATCCGGCAAAACGAGCTGGAGCTGGCAGAAGCCGGAAGCCCACTGGCGGTGCAGCTTGTAGGTTCCTACATCCGTGACATGGATTCCGACGAAGATTTATAACTATGCCATTACCCGCAACGATTGATATTGCCAAAGAAAACCTCTTCGCCTCGGTCGACGAGATGCGAGAGCGTAACATTCCCGAAGTCATCCAGCAGCGTCTGCTCCGGCTTCGGGACATGTATAATTACTGGCTCCAGTACCCGCGCATACGAGAACAGGAAATAGTGCTCGAGCTTCAGAAGCGATACCAGATACAGAAGTCAGCTGCCTACGAAGACATCCGCATCATCAAATACCTGCTGGGTGATTTGAACAAGGCCACCAAGGACTACCATCGTTACCGCTTCATCCAACGCAACGAAGAGAGTTACGAGATGGCCAAGCGCATGAAGGACGCCCGGGCGATGGCAGCCTGTGACAACTACTACGCCAAATACATGCAGCTCGACAAGGAGGATGCCAAGGACTTAGGCTACGACAAGATTGTGGTGCAACCCTTCCAGCCGGACAGCGACCCGACGATTATCGGAATCAAACCGATACCGAACATCCGGCAGCGCATTGCGGATAAGATTAAGCAGTACATGAATGAGGATGTTCAGGACATCCAGTTTGAGGATGCCGACTTCAACGAAGACGACATTTTCAACCCTAAAAAATCACAGGAGGCACCCGAACCATGAGAGAATACTTCCATGACACCCAGCAGCAGGTCCTATTCACCCCGGCAAAAGACATAGTGCTTTGTGCCGGACGTGGTTGGGGTAAAGGTCCGATTCATGCCGCCATCAACCTGCGCAACATGCAGCGCATGCCAGGAAGCATCACAGGCTTTGTGGCAGCCAACTGTAAGCGTGCCCTCACCAATACCATCCCGTCCATGCTAATCCACTGGCAACGCTGGGGCTTCAAGCGCGACGTACACTGGACTATCGGCAAGAAACCACCAAAGTCCTGGGGATGGGGTGAACCCATCTTCCAGCCCGACAACTGGGAGAATGTCATTTCCTTCTACAACGGATCGATAGGTTACATCATCAGCCAGGACCGTTCCGGAACATCCAACTCCTTTTCACTGGATTACCTGGACATCGACGAAGCAAAGTACATCGATTTTGAGCAACTGAAAGACGAGACTCTTCCGGCAAACCGTGGTAACAAGCAGTATTTCGGCCATCACTACTTCCACCATGGCATGCTGATTACCTCCGATATGCCGGTCACAAAGAAAGGTTCCTGGTTCCTGGACTACGAAAAGAAGTGCGACCCGGAACTGATTGAAGTCATCCAGGCAACAGTACATGAGATTTGGCGGACGAAGAAACGCATCCGCGACCTTCAGGCTAAATCAGAACCCGTTCCTTTGTACCTGAAGGATTATCTGCGTACCCTGAACCGTGACGTGTGCCGCATGGGTTCTGTGGCAGTTCTGTACCGCGAGTTCTCCACGATTGAGAACATGCAGCTGCTGGGTGAAGCATTCATTAATCAGATGAAGCGTGACCTTCCCCAACTTACCTTTCAGACGGCCATCCTGTGCAAGCGTATCGGTATCAGCAAAGACGGCTTCTACTCCAGCATGACGGAAGGGCACAAATACAATGCAACTGATTTCAGCTACCTGGACAGCCTGGAATATCAGTTCGACAAAATCAAGGAGCCTTCCTGCCTGATGGATGCTGACCTCGATAGGGATAAGCCCATCTGCATCGCCTTTGACTTTAATGCCAACATCAACTGGCTGGTAGCCGGCCAGCCGGACCGGAACCGGCTGAAGGTGATTAAATCTTTCTGGGTAAAGTATGAACGTAAGCTCGAGGCCCTGGTGGATGACTTTTGCAAGTATTACCGGCACCAGCGACGCAAGGAAGTGATATTCTATTACGACAGTACGGCCTTAGGCTCAAACTATGCGGTCAATGACGAAGACTTTCATTACGTCATCGAGCGTGCTTTCCTGGACAGAGGTTGGGAGGTGCGTTCTGTCTATATAGGTCCCCCGATGAAGCACATCGAGAAGTGGCTGCTCCTCAACCGTATGTTTGCCGGAAAGGCTAAGCTCATCCCCTTCTTCAACGAACAGAACAACGAAGACCTGCTTATCTCCGTACAGACTGCAGGCGTGTACAACGGCGGCAAAGACAAGCGGGGTGAAAAGCTGGCAGAGACAGAAGAAGAGCAGCTTCAGGCGAGAACGGACGGTTCGGATGCGTTCGATACTCTGTGTATCGGCTGTGAACGTTTCCCCCAGATGACATTCGATATGTTTGTGACATCCTCTATGTAGTTTTCAATAAGCTAATTAGTTTTATTCTTAGGGTAAGCCCTGATGACCGTGCAGATGGTTGTCAGGGCTATTTTTTTGTGCGCGAGTTGGCGTGTACCGTGCATGTAGAAGGGTGTGCCGTTACATATTCCGATTTTTTCAAAGGTGCTAATTAGGTTTATGGCGTAGGGCGGTGGTGGGTAGCTTCCGCTACTTCCGCATAAAATGCGGTGTTTGGTGGACGTATTCGTTTGATTGTGTGCCGTTTTCGTTTCGGATGGCCGGAAAATCCAAGCAAATCCCCCTGTTTAAGCCTGTTTTTTCGGGCTAATTGACTGCCACACAACCTGCTGGCGCCCGAAAAATCCTGAAGATTTTCCGGGTAACAAGGTAGAAAGACACTCGGTAGTCTTTCTGGGCTGGAGATAGCGTTCACGCAGCGACCCACCCGCCCCATTGCTTTCCCTACTGGTGGTATAGCTAAAGCTATGAATGTGTCTACTGCTCTTCTGTTCTTCTCTTCGGAATTTACATCGGTGTCCCCTCCCCTTGTCAGTTACGCCTTTTCATCACTGCAAAGGTAAATGTTGCCTGCCGTATGCCAAGTTCAGGCGCTGTTCACTGTAAAAATCTCCACCCTTCCAGGGTAGTATTCAAGGCCGGGCTTTACGGTGAAAACTTGTCTTTCACGGCTGGCAACACCTTTTGAGGCAGTGTAAAAAGGCGAAACAAACCGACAGCGAAAGGCGACGGAATAAAAAAACCTCAGAGAAGAAAGAGCAGAAGAAAAGGCTCACTACCTCGGCTCGAGGTTCAAGAATAAAACTCCAAAAACTATCGATATGAAAACCTTTACCGAATCCATGCTAAACCAGTGCAGAAAGTACATGTTCAACTTCTTTGACTACCTGCCTACAAAGTATCAAGCCAACGCAAGAGACTGGCAGGTGAGAAAATTTGTGTGGGCATTCAAAGACGGTAAATGTGCCGTTTCAGCTGTCCAGCTTGTCGCAAAGAAAATCCGTGAGCAGTTTGGCACGTCAGCGAGTGACATGGTGTTTGTCTGTATCCCAGCCAGCAGCCAGCGAAAAAATGAAATCCGATACAGAGAGTTTTCGGAAGAAGTGGCCAGACTATCGGGAGCAGTAAACGGATACAGCCATATCACGGTAGAGGGTGAACGGCTGGCAATCCACGAGAGCAAATCAGGGAAGCACGTAAACGACGTGCAGGTAATCAACTTCGACAAGGAGTTTTTCAAAGGTAAAAAAGTGCTTGTCTTCGATGACGTGATAACCCGTGGGTACTCCTACGCTCATTTTGCCTGCCACCTTGAAAGTTTTGGCGCATCCGTTATCGGTGGAATGTTTTTAGCGAAAACCTTATTTGTCTAACAATTTAATAAACAACTCATGAAAGATTTATTCGAAATTTGCGGAGAATGCCGCCACTTGAGCGACGCAGAAGTAGTTTATCAGCTTACCAACAACAAGGAAACAAGCAATCAGGTAAACGCCATGTTAGCGAACGGCAGCAATGTGTCGATAGAAGACATTTGCAACTTGCTGACACCGGCACGCCGAGATATGGCACTGGCAGTCATTGAACTATACAAGCGAATCAAGGAACGGAAGAACAACTACAAGCGTATAACTTCTAGCGCCGACGTTTACGAAGTGATGCTTCCCTACATGGCAGACCTGAAAGTAGAAGAATGTTGGGTTATCTTCCTGAATCAGGGAGCCCGAATCATCCGCAAACAGCGTATCTCAGTCGGAGGGCTGGCGTCTACTCAGGTAGATGTAAGAGTGATTTTACATGAAGCCCTTTCTTGCAGTGCCACATCCATGATACTCTGCCACAATCACCCGTCAGGTAATTTTCAACCAAGTAAGGACGACGACCGCCTGACACATGCCTTGCTGGAAGCGGGACGAATAATGAATATCAGGCTTCTTGACCACGTGATAGTAACGGATGGAAGCTATTACAGCTACGGGGACGAAGGTAGGCTGTAGGGGCTGCAAATGGCCGTAGCAGCGTTTAGGGAGGTGGGTAGCGTCGCGGCCGCCCGCCGCCCGATTTTGCCTGCTGACACAAGCAAAATCGGGCGGCGGGAAATAAGGTATTTACTTTTTCTACGCCTAAAATCGGCGATAATAATAACTATTTTACTATTATTTTACCGTTTTCATTTGTAGATAATAGTAAAATTACTATCTTTGCACTGTTGAATTAAAACAGTGATCTATGAAGACAGTGAAAGTTTCAGCAATTCTCCAGAAATTGCAGGATGACGGATGGTATCTATCGAATCAAGAAGGTAGCCATCGTCAATTCAAACATCCTGTCAAGAAAGGAAAAGTAACCGTCAACGGTCATCCTTCAGACGATGTTTGGGGATTTTTGCTAAAGAGTATTGAAAAGCAATCAGGGTTAAAATTTTAACCCTGAGCGCTTGCTCTAATAGATTTTTAATTCAACATAGGCGGTCTTAATAAGACCGCTTTATTTGAAAACTTAATACAATATTATATGGATAAAGTTGTTATCGAAACCGCACGTACTGAAAACGGATATAGTGGTGCATGTGAATTGCTCCCTGGGTGGATTGTAGCTACTACTGGTGATTTTGACAACTTTAAAAAAGAGGTTGTCGACAGCATCCGCTTTTATGTAGATTGCGCCAAAAAGGACGGAGATGAATATCCTGCGGTCTTTGATGGAGAATATGAGCTTGTGTACAAATTTGACGTGCAAAGCCTATTACTTTATTATCAGGGTATTTTCTCTTTTTCTGCTCTACAAACTATTACTGGGATAAACCAAAAGCAGCTTGCACATTATGCAGCAGGCAGAAGCAAGCCACGCCCTCAACAGGCTGAAAAAATAGCCAGAGGATTACATGATTTGGCAAAAGATTTAATGTCGGTCACTGTTTAATTCAACACTTTACTTTGACCTAATTGATGAGGAACCTCTTATTTTTGAGGTTCCTTTTTATAGTAACTATATTTTTAATAATCATTTTTATATTCGTTTGTTTATTTTTTATAGTTTTGTTATCACCAAAATTAAAAGTCGATTATTATGAAATTAGTAAAATTTAAAGAAGTCAATTTAGGGGATTCTTTTTTTGACAGTCTAAAAGAAGACTATGACGGTTTTGAAAAATGGTTTGAAAAGAAAAGTGAAGATAATGCATACATACAAAAGAAAGAAGACGGATCGTTGCAAGCTTTCCTTTACTTGAAAATAGAAGATGAAGCCATAACAGACGTTACTCCAAATTTTCCTGAAGCCAAACGCCTTAAAGTAGGTACATTTAAAGTAGAAGCTCATAACACTAAAGTGGGAGAGAAATTTATCAGAATGATAATGCATCACGCTTTGAATGCAAAAGTAGAAGAAATCTATGTTACAATTTTTGAAAAGCATGAAGGTCTCATTAAACTTTTAAAAAAATATGGATTTGAGAAAAAAGCAATCAAAGGCAATCCAGATAATCCTGAAAGCGTATATGTAAAATCAATGGTAAATCATATAGATGACGTCTGTAAGGATTTTCCTTTTTTACATACAAAAGGAAAGGAAAAATATTTATTATCCATATATCCTACATATCATACTATATTATTCCCAGACTCTATTTTAAATACGGAAATAAGAGATAAAGATTCGCTTGTTAAAGACGTTGCTCATACAAATAGCATTCACAAAATTTATTTGTGCAGGATGACAGATGCCTTACAAATGAATCGTGGGGACCTCATCGTTATTTATCGTACGTCAGATAAATTAGGTCCAGCTGATTATAGAAGTGTAGTAACTTCTGTTTGTGTTGTTGAAGAAGTGAAAACTCCAAAAGATTTTAAAAGTTATGATGAGTATATCAAATACACCAATTTATACAGTATCTTTGATAAAGATACACTAAATAAATTTTATCGTAACCCTAACACTGTGATAATAAAAATGACATATAATGCGGCTTTTAATCGCAGAATTATAAGAAAAGAGCTGATCGAAGAGGTTAGTATATCCCGAGATGCTTATTGGGGATTTTTACAACTGACAGATGAACAGTTTAATAATATTATAGAAAGAGGACAAATAGATGAAAGTCTTATTATCGATTAAACCGGAATTTGTCCGTGAAATATTTCAAGGACGAAAGAAATATGAATATAGAAAAAATATTTTTACTAAACATGTAACTAAGGTTCTAGTTTATTCAACAAAACCTGAAGGCATGATTGTTGGTGAGTTTTCTGTTAGAGCAATTTTAAATGATACACCCGAAAAATTATGGGAAAAAACTTCTGCCGTTTCAGGGATAACCAAAGAATTTTTTGACCAATATTTCGAAGGGCGTGATAAAGGATATGCACTTCAGATAGAGGAACCTATTTTATATAAGAAGCCTATAAATCCTTTTGAAATGTTCTCTTCTTTCGTTGCACCACAATCATTTAAATACATCGAAGAAGAGAGCGAACCAACTTTAAACTTCGTAGGATTATGAACAAAGGAATCATATTTATAGGAGGAGTTCATGGGGTAGGTAAAGGAACGCTATGCAAACGTCTTGCATCCGACCTTAAAATCACCCACTTATCGGCTAGTGAAGTATTAAAATGGAGTGATTTCAATACAGATTCATCTAACAAACAAGTAGCTGATATCTCTGCGACACAAGACCGTTTGCTAATGAACCTAGGTAAACTTATCCAACCTAATGAAACTTATTTACTGGATGGACACTTTTGTTTATTAAATAAAGGAGGAAAGATTGAAAAAGTTCCAAATGAAGTTTTTGTTGGCATTAATCCCAAGAAAATAGTTGTCATCTGTGAAAATCCAGAAATCATTTGTGAGCATTTATTTCAAAGAGATGGAAAAAATTATGATGTTTCCCAAATAAAACAAATGCAAATTATAGAAAGAGAACATGCACAACATATAGCTGAACTCCTAAGAATACCAATGTATGAGATACAGTCTAGTTCCCATGATGAATTTAAAAAAATAATAAACGACTAATAATACCAGCCAGAATAAAAATTCTGGCTGACTTTTTATGAATACAAAATGAAAAGCTTTTGGAATTATATCATATCAGGTGTACGTAAGTTTTCGACTAGGCACGTAGCCTATATCTGTACTATAATCGGGCTTATAATTAGCATAGTCTTTATTTGCGTAATATGGTCTCAATATAGCATTGGGGGAGACTTGGATGCTGATGATATGGCTCAAACTGGACAAGTAGGCGATTTTATTGGCGGTATTGTTGGATCAATCTGGGCTTTAGCTGGAGTTTTCCTTTATTTTTCCGCTATTCGACTACAAACAAAAGAATTATCTCGTCAAGCTTCGACTGAAGATGAAAATCGCTATACGGAACAAATCAAACAATTAGAGAATACATTCTTCAATCTACTCAATATACAGCAGAATATTAAACAAAATCTTTCATCTAACTTTCGAGACATAAAATATAATGGAAGTAAATTTGAACGCAATTTCCACACTTACAGTGGTAATGACTTTTTCGACTACGCACAACGGGATTTAAGGCTTTTATATAAATTTCAAATGAGAGATAAGTTTATCATTGATGACGAGATTTATATTAAAAACATTCCACATCCTTATGATGAAGCAACTGCTCAATATGTGATGGAAAATATTTTAATAAATGACATCATTAAGGATATGAGCATAAGAGAAGAAGATTTTAAACGAATTAAAGGACAAAATTCCGAAGTGGATATATGCCGAGCTGTTTATTTCTACTATTTTCTTTATTATGCTCCTTCAATTGGCCATTATTGCCGACATTTATACAATATATTAAAGTATATAGATACGAGCAAACGAGACATTATCAGATTCATTTGTAGAACTTATAATAAAGAAGAACGTAGAAGAAAAATGATTGATTTACACAAACGTATTCGATGTTACATCGCATTTTTGCAATCAAGTCTATCAACTGCGGAGTTAATAATCTTATTCTATAACAGCTTAGTTTTTGAAAAAGCCAAAAAGTTCTATATCAAGTATCAAATACTTGAAAATCTCCATGACTCAGCTTTATTCATGTCATACCATAATACAATGGTATCTGGTTATTCATTTAAATCAACAAAAAATCTAGCAAACAGCATTTTTAAGAACTAGATATGCCATATCCTCCAGCGGAAACTCCCCCAAAAGTTTCCGCTTATTTTTTGCCCTCTTAATAAACATTTTATTACATTTGGACTATTATTTTTATAACAAATTTAATAGACACAAATGGAAACACAAGATTTTGTCGCAATAGACTTTGAAACCATGACACCGGAGCTGACCAGTGTATGCGCCATAGGGCTTGTAAGAGTCCACAACGGGGTTATCAGCCAGAAGTTCTACTCACTTATCAAACCGATACCAAACTCCAGGACTGAACGTAACACCCATGTACACGGCCTGACGGATGAGATGGTAGCCGACGCCCCCACCTTCTCCGAATTGTTCCCGTTACTAAAATCCCTCATCGAAGATCTTCCGATTGTATGTCACAACAGCTCCACAGACATCAACGTCTTCAGAAGCTGTATGAAATACTATGGCCTGGTCGGCATTGACCTAAGCCACTACGTCGATACACTCGAACTGTACGGCAAAGGCCTGAAAGCATGCTGTGAAGAAAACGGCATCCAGCTTGTCAACCATCACGACGCACTGGCTGATGCGGAAGCCTGTGCAAAGCTCTACCTTTGCTACCAGGGACACCTGGCGAAAGACCTTGCACATTACAACCTGAAGGAAGTAATGGCAAATAAGGAAGCTCGCAAGTACGACCATGACACCCTGATGCCTTTATCCGAAGAAGACGTAGAAAACAAGGATACGATTTTCTTCCAGAAAAAAGTAGTGATTACAGGCATCTTTTGCGCTTACCCTGACCGCGATGAACTAGGTTCTATCCTAAAATCATTCGGTGCAGACATAAATACGACAATATCAGGCAAGACAAACATTGTCATTGTCGGAGAAGGTGCCGGCCCGTCTAAACTCAAGAAGATTGAAGAGCTCAATGCCAAAGGAAAGAACATCCGGCTCATTTACGAGAAAGAATTATGCGAAATTATGAACGAAATAACTAAACACTAAGAATATGGCTATCAAAAAAGAAAATGTAAACTTGACCTACGATGCTTTGTGGTTCAAGACCTTTATGGACAGTGGAGAATTGACATTCTACAATCGTGAAATCTTTATCTCTCCAGGAATGGCAGGAAGGCTGGACATCTTCATGCAGCTGCTGGGTAATGTGGGCGGATATGCCAGAACCACGAACTTCGACAAAGACCTTGACGTCGTGGTAGTATCAGATTACCTGATGAACAAATTCAAGAGCGGAGAGAAAGACGAATTCTTCCAAATGCTCGAAGACCTGATTAACGCCAGCGCAACTCCCTACCGGAAACTGAAATTCACTACAGAATCTATCGTACTTGAATCATTAAACACCCGGGCAAGCGGCCAGCTTCGTCAGAACAAGAAGGACTTGAAAGATAAGAACACGACTCCGCAGATGATTGAAGCAATCAACCAGGGCATAGAAAGAGATGAACTGATGCTCGGCATGATTAAGAAATACAAAGAATCTACCAAGGAGCCACAACAACAAAATTTATTTTGAGACATAAACAAGTATGATTGGATTTATATTTATCGCTTAATTGGGAAAAATCAGTACGAACTTTACAAATCATTAGCTTATGAAAATAAAATATCTCATTTTAATTACATGTAGTACCATTATTTCTTCTTGTAATAACGGGGAAATGGAGCGTAAAATTCAAAGTCTGACATCTGAAGTTACTCAACTCAGAGACTCTTTGAATAAGATAATGCCAGAACTTGAAGGATACAGAAATAGCCCAGAAAAATTGTGCTCAAACATTGATGAGTTATACAAAGCTGGAGATATTTATGAGCTCAAATCCATCAAAGATAAATTGGAAAAATATCATCCTGAATCCAAGGAATATACTATGGTGAAAGATTTAGTTTCCAAATACGAAAAAGAACAACAGGAAAAGGCAGATGCTGAAAAGAAAGAACGATTGCAAGCTGTAAACAAATTAAGAAAGAAATATGACGACATAAATCACATCACCTGGTATGAAAACCCATATTTCAGACATTATACAAACACTAATTATACATCAATATATATTGGCCAAGATGAGAGTAGTATTTGGTTAAGGTTGATGATGTCTTATGAAGGAGAAGATTGGATTTTCTTTGAATCCGCTTATCTTTCATATGATGGAAACACATTTAATATACCATTTGATAAATACAGAGATAAAAAGACTGAGAATGATACACGAGTATGGGAATGGATAGACGTTCGTGTGAATGACGATTTACTTGCATTCTTAAGAAAAATGGTCAATGGTAAAAGTGTAAAAATGCGTTTGAGCGGGAAATACACTAACACACGAAAACTTACTAATACAGAAATAAAAGCAATTAAAGATGTGTTATTAGCCTATGATGTGTTGGAAGCAGAAATGCGTAAAGAGGCAAAAGACGAATTAGTAAAATCCCTCAAAGGCGAATGATAATCTAAACTAACTTATCCCCAGTACTCCTTAGCCAGTACCGCAGTACTTCCCTGAAAGTACTCCAGTACTTCCATGGCAGTACTGAAGTACTCCTTAGGAAGTACTGAAAACATGACTGAAAGGCTCTATAAAAAGCGGAAACCATAAAAAAGTTTCCGCTTTTTCTTTTGCCATTCCAAAATAAATCCCCATATTTGCGATGCACTACATTTGAAACAGGCGCGCAATGGCTCGCCAATAAACATTGCTGCGGGCATTTTTTATGTCCATAGCTTTGGCTATATACCTATAAGGTTCCGACCCCCGTGTGGAGCGTTAATGCGCCCACTGCCTGTTTCAGGTGTAGTGCAACGGGAAAGCGGAACCTTTCTTGTTTCCTTTCCCGTAATTAACCAACATATTGTTTCATTTTAAAGCACTACAAAAATGAAAAATCAAATTGCCCTGCCTGCAAATCAGGCAAAACAAAGCCGTATATCGTTATGGCTTAACCTTGAAAATGTATTGTTCTCCTCCATCATGGAAGAGAAAGTTTCCAACCGCCAGGCTGTGCTCATTTCCCAAGCACTGGCTTCTTTCTGTATCCTAACCTGTTCCGTATTCACCCATTGGCTGGCCGCCATTGCCTGCCTCTGCTGGTTTGCCTATTCCATCTTACTTTGCAAGAAAGGAGGTTTGCGATGACCGACTCTTCACAGCAACCTATATTCCGTGTCGATAAATACCAGGCATACGAAGAGGAAGCGGTACTGTTCGAACAGTATAGTATTCTTATGTACGGAAGTGAAAAACTATGCTGCACTCGTCCCGAAATGGAGCAGCTCAGTAATTTAATTCAACGCGCTTTAAACGACAGAAAGGAGGCAGAACATGGCAACCGATAAAATCAAATTCGACAAATATATCCTTCTCCGCTACTTCCAGGAATATCTTCCGGTAGATAAGGAGAGTGACAGTGTTATCTACAAGACATCCCAACAGATTCAGGATGAGCTGTCAGACATGGCAGAAATTAGCATCAACCAGATTGCCGCTACCCTGGTAGAGTTAAATTACAAACTCACCATCGGTCCCGATGGACGGCCGGCATGGATGATGCAGCGCAGATAGACTGCGAGTTTTTAGATGATTACATTTTTTCTACATTTATATCGAGGTGTGGCGTCGTGAGGATGCTGCACCTTTTGTCTTTTTACCCCTTTCCAGAGCCGGGTATCTTTGAGAAAAACAAAGATTTATGCTCACTATTCCACAAGATATACCCGATTTCGTCCTGTCCTCACAGCTGGACAACTTCACAATCAGCGCAGACAAAAGGATAACCTTTGTGCTGAAGCAAGCAAATACGGTCATTCTGCAAGAAACCTATACTCAAGACGCCAGCAACCAAATACACATTCTTGATTTGTTTTCCCTCATGGAGCCTTACCTTATCGGTTCACCGATGCTTCAGTTCAGCTACGAGGTATCTGCTTCCAGTGAAACAACCATCAGCAAGACCTTCACGGTGCTGTTATGCCGTCCCATCATCCCCTGCAGTGGAGTAGATTTCGTGACGAACTATTTCCTGACGACCTTGGCAGGGCGTGACAAAATAACCTCTTTCAACCGCACGGAAACCCTCTACCTTACTACCGGAAGTTTGTCTTCAGGAGGTACGACTATTCCAGTGACGGCAGAATGTATCTTCGTCAACGACCAGAACCAGCTTCTCAAATCCACGCGTTCACTGGGCAATGTGGCCGACTACGGTATCCGCTCCATAGACGTATCCCCTTCCCGATTTACCCAGTCCGACTACCGGCTGTTGCGGTACACCATCCTGGCCGGTGCCCGGAAGCAGACTTTCCGCGTAGACCAGGACGAACCGGAATCCGTCGGCCTGAAGTTCCGGAACTCGTTCGGATGCGTCGAAACATTCTACTTTGTGGGCGGAGATACGGTAGAGCCGGAACTGACCCGGAGTGCAGCTTACTTCGCCGGGCAATACAAGAACTATTACGTAGACGAGCAGCGCAAGCACACACTCAATACAGGTTACATCCCCGAAGGTATGTTCAACCTGGCCGACGATGTGGCAAGAGCTACCGAAGTCTGGCTGATGGATGAATCCGGCGACATTCCGATAACCATCACCGAAAGCAATACCAGCCGGAGCGATGAAGACGACGGACTGTTTGCTTTCACTGTTTCCTACATCTTCGCATCCCGGTACCAGCAGCGGCTCCGTCTGCTTCCGGACATTTTCGACGACTCATTCGATGACACATACAATTAAAGCCTATGAACGTAATACATATCAAAGACGCATTAAGACTGCTCGAGTCCGGGCAGCCCTGCAACCTGAAGCTCTGGAAGCTCAGCACAGGTGACATTCTGGAATACAAAGGCGCGGTGTGCGTCGGCTCGCACTGGCGACAAGGACTCCATCGGGTTCGCCTCCCGGCATCCGGCTTAATTCGTTCCTTCCGCGACATATCCCTTTTCGAAATTAACAACATGACAATTTACCTTTAATATGGACAAGACAATCCTGCAATATGACGGCGACTTCATGCCTGGTGAGATATTCGACATCGAGGTTTCCAACGTGGCCACCGAAATGGCTTCCGTAGAAGACAGCAGCCTGGTATTCGATGAAGATGCAAATGTGAAGACTACGCCTGTTCCCGGCCGGAAAGGCATGTCGTATGTCAATTTCGGTGAAGACAACCAGCTTCCGTTTAATATCATCAAGATGATAGGCATCGACGAAGTGATGAGTCAGAACAAGCTGTTCAACGTCATCACCTGTTACGGTGCCGGACTGAAGTACATGGACGTAGACACCAGACAGCCGACAACCCATCCCGAAATCAAGCGCTGGCTGATTCACAACAGCCTGCCGCTGTTCCAACTCGAGCAGGCTACAGACATGAAGTATTTCTTTTTCTGCGTGTCGGTCATCATTCTTTCCAGGGACGGCAAAAGAATCAACCGGCTCATTCACAAAGAGGCCTGCTACTGCCGTTTCCAACAGGCCAGAAGGGGCAAAATCAATCACGTGATTTATGCCAATTTCCGCGAAAACGCTTCACTCCGTCCGGAAGACTACGAAGTCATCCGCCTGCTGGATCCGCGCGACCCGCTGGGCGACCTGATGGTGCTCATGGGGCGTGAACCAGGGCGCGATGGCGAAACAAGAGTCCGTACTGATGACCGTAAATTCGCTATCCTTGTGCGCTTCCCCACACCCGGATTCCAGTATTACCCCATCCCCTACTACACCAGCATTTTCCGGGGCGACTGGTACGACATCAAGCGACTGATTGGGAAAGGCAAGAAAGCGAAGCTCCGCAACCATGCCAGCGTAAAGTACCAGGTCGAAGTACACAAGGACTACTGGAGTAACATCTGTGCGGAAGAACACATTACTGACCCGCTGAAGAAGATGGAGCGTATCAAAAAGGAGAAGGAAAACATCAAGAACTTTGTTTCCGGAATAGAAAACAGCGGCAAGGTTTGGATTACCGGATACTACATCGACCCGAATGGCCGTGAAGTCCGGATGGTACGCATCAATGTGGTAGAGACCGGCAAAGAAGGCGGCGACTGGAGCGAAGACATCCAGGAAGCCAGTAACATCACCTGTTACGGTGACAACATCCATCCCAACCTGGTAGGTGCCACACCAGGTAAGGGACAGAGTAACAACTCCGGTTCAGACAAGCGCGAGCTGTTCACGCTCAAGCAGGCACTGGAGATTCCTTTCCACGACCTGATGAACATTCCGCACAACATCGTCATCGAGTACAACGGCTGGAGCGAGAAAGTGTATCCGGATGTACCCATGGTGCTGCTCACCACCCTTGACCAGAACACCGACGCCAAACAGAAGACAGCTTCAGACCTTGAAAACAAATCCTAAAACGAATCAATATGGCTATCACATTTTCACAAGAGATTTTCGAGAAGATTTGTTCCTCTGCCACCCATTCCACGGCAGAGGTGTATGATATGATTGCTCCTCACCTGGACGACACGCTTCAAAGCATCAACTGCGTGCTGCTGGGTGATATGGCAGACAAATTAGAGACTGTTCCCGGACTCGAGCAGGCGGTCACAAAGCTGGTTTGTCTGCGTACCTACCAGGAGCAGATACCACAACTCGACCTGGTACTGACTCCCACCGGATTCGGTGTGGTGTCTAACCAGAATCTGGCCCCAGCTTCGGCCGACAGAGTGAAGAACCTGCTGCAACAAGTCACCAACGCAGCCGAAGATACCTACGACCGATGCCTGGAGCTGCTGGTCGGTACCAGCTGGGCAGATACGGCACAGGCCCGTATCAACATCCCGAACCTGATGTATACAGCCAAACAACTGAAGATGTACGTTGATTTTCCTTCAGCAGACGTACACCGTTCCAAACTGCTCGAGTTCCGGACAAAGATGTACCAGGCAGAAGAAAAGATACGGCAGCACGTGTCGGCCGAGTTCTTCGACCACATCCTTGAACAGGCCCGGCACAATGCGTTCACAAAAGAAGAGTCTGCCATGGCCGACTACATGTGCAAGTTCATCGGCTTCTGCATCGCAAAGAACTGGTCGGCAGCAAAGAGCATGCTGGAACGCATCGAGAACTACGCGGAATCCAAAGTAGAGGTATTCACCAGCTACAAGGACTCCGAGGCCTATAAAGTCAAACATTTCCAGACTTATCAGAATGAAAAAGATGATTCCACATACTTTTGGGGGTAGAATACTCGACTTCCGGTTCCCCACTTCCTGGCAGCAGCTCAACCAGAAGCAGCTTCGGTACGTATTCCTGGTCATCACCCTGTTTTCTCCGGTCAAGGCTAAGACTTACGTCTTCATGCGCTTCACCGGAATCCGTGTCCGGAAGCGAGTGAAAGGAGGATGGCTCTGCACCTTCCGCCTGAACTGGCGTAAGAAACTGAGGTTCATCCTTCAGGACTGGCAGGTGCGCAGTTTCCTCCGGCAGATTGATTTCATCTCCGAACCCAACGCTTATCCCGTCCGGCTGGACGAGATAGGTGGCCGTTATGCCATCGATGCGATGCTGCACGGCCTGAGCTTCGAAGATTACCTTTGTTGTGAAAACCACTACCAAGGCTACCTGTATTCGCAAGACGTTTCCCAGCTCAAAGCCCTGTATGGCTTCCTCTACAAGAAGAAGCCGGGTGTCAGAGGTTCACTGAAAGCCGCCTTTTCCCGCATCAAGGAATACGAACTGGTTTCCGTATTCCTCTGGTGGGGCAGCATCAAACTGTACTTCGCCTCCCTTTTTCCCCATTTCTTTCAGCCGTTCCAACAGAGGACCGACGCTGATCAGCCGGAACTGCCCGACCTGATGGGCGCGATGAACGCCCAGATCCGGGCACTGACCGGCGGCGACGTGACGAAAGAAAAGGAAGTCCTGCAGATGGACTGCTGGCGAGCCCTGACCGAGCTGGACGCCAAAGCACACGATATTCAAATTCTAAAATCAAAACAAAATGGACACAAGTAAATTCTTTGACGGCCACGCCTACTTTAAAGAGCTGACCGAAAAGAACAAGCTGGCCAAAGCCAACTCATTCTTTCCATGTTCCTGCAGCGGTATCAATTCGCTCCAGGATGTACTCGATAATTTCCGGAAACAATCTGCTTTCGTCTGTGTCGACGATACCAACGACGCAGCCACCGAGCAAATCGGAGGAGGCTGGTTCAAGAAGCGCACCTTCACGGTATTCCTCCTGATTCGTTACCGCTACGACGACATGATCGAGCGTGCGGCAAAGCTGGACATCTGCCGACAGCTCTTCCGACAGTTCCATTCCCGCATGATCCGTGACAAATACATCTACGAAGACCTGGATTTATCCTTCCTGAATGTATCCCGCATCTACACCCGTGAGCTGGGTGAATACTTTATTTCCGGATGCACCGGCTTGTATTTTATGGTCGAGCTGACCGAACCCACAGATTTATGTTATAAGGAGGACGAGTGGAATGGCTAATACAGACACAAACAGGCCGGCGGCTACCGATGAAGACCGCAGAAAATATCAGGAAGCCTGGGCAGAAATGATGGTGAATATCTGGCGTGAAAAGATTGAGAGGCTGCACGTCATTAATACCTACTCACTTCACCAGCAGATACGCGATAACGTCATATCTGCCACCGACTCGGTATCCACCATCCAGCACAAGTTCCTGGAGTACGGCATATACCAGGACATGGGTGTCGGCAACGGATATACCAAAGGTAACGGCGGAGACTTAGAGATATTAAACCCGGTTTATCGTGAGGAACACGGGTTAAATGTGCCTCGCAAAGTTGGTCCTAAGCCCGGTGGATACTATACATCCGGCAATCCGCGTAAACCTCGAGAATGGTTTTCCCGCCCCTACTTTGCATCCATCATGGTGCTGAAGGAACAGATGGCCTACATGTACGGCGAAGAGTTCTGCGGCTTGCTTGTCGATAAAATAGAGGAAGCAAACCACAAACGCAGCACTACTCTCAAATCACGTTTATACGGAACGCACAAACGTAAATAAAACTATGTCTTTTTGAAATCTAACTCGGTAAGTTTACTTCGTAAAAAACTCAGAATTATGGCAACAAAAACATTCGAAGAATTAAAACAACTGGCCATCCAGATCCGCGACGAAAAAACAAACAAACAGAACACAGCCACCCGTGTAGGCACGGCAATGCTGGAACACATAAACAAGCTCGAGCAAGATTACTATGACAAAACAACAATCAACAACCGAACAAGCGAGTATAACGTATCAATAAATCATCCGACTTCCGGTATATCTAGTTCAAACAAATACGACCTCTCAAGTGCGATTGCGCAAGTTCCGGCAGAACTTAGGAGGGCCGGACTTACCATCAGCTTCCTGAATGAGTCCGAGGACACTGAGAAATGGGAGTTCAGCGGAGGTTCTTGGAGTAAAAATAAATTTACAAAGGTTGGAGGTAAAGAATTAATATATTGTGAAACTATAAGCAAAAACAGTTTGTCTACTTTCAATAAAATTAGTAGCATGTTTTTATTTAAAAGTATAGGGACGTATGAAGCACAATCAGTACAAGATGGGTATTTAAACGAAGATGGAAGTGTCTCCACCTCCACAAGAAGAGGAATAACAGATTTCATAGAGGTCTCTAACATTTCAGCGATAAGATTACTAAGTGGTTTTGCAAGTATTGCTGATGCGAAATTCACTTATGCTGTATTATATGATGCTTCAAAGAATATAATATCAGCGATTAAATACTCTACAGCTTTAGATGATTTACAAGCTGATATATTTATACCAGATGGAGTTAAATATATAAGATTAACAATCTCAAGTAAAGATATAAGTGCTCAATACTCAAAATTAAATCTGACAAGTATGTCAGAAGAACTTAATAAAAAAATTACTATTGAGAAAGTTCAAAGTGTTTTTGACGGGTTATCGGATAAAGGAAAAGAATTGTCATTGCCATCAATACAGGATGGATTCTTTAATAAAGACGGTTCAATTTTACCAAATACATCTTATAATAGAGGGATTACAGATTACCTTGATGTTTCAACGTGTTCTTCAATTATAATTGGAAGTGGGGTTTCTTCAATAGCAAATGGAGGAAATGCTTATGGATGTTTATATGATTCTAATAAAAAATTCATAAGAGCTTTAATTTATGGGAAAGCTACAGAAATTCCAGAGAGTACATTGGTATCCGTTTTAGATGCCAGTTTTATAAGATTGATCTTGTCAGATAAATCAATTGATGCGAAAGTATATATAGGAAGCATAAAATCATTAATATCTTTTAAAGATATTATCCAGATGTCTATTATAAATTCACTATCGCTTCCATTTGGTAAAAAGGATAATGGATACCTAAATTCTGATGGCTCTATTGCAGAAAATACCGTAGCAGATAGAGGCGTAACAGACTTTATACCAGTAGAACCTAATTCTTCCATTTATTTAAAAAGTGGTGCGTTTGGAACTCCTGCTACAGGTAACTGTTATGGACTTATTTATAGAAATGATAAATCTGTATTAAGTGTATTATCAGATGATAAAAGTCAAGAAATTATTAATAGAAAAATCAATATACCTGAAGATGGATATTATGTAAGATTTACGCAACAAGATTATAACATACCTGTTATAATATCATTTGGAGATAATTTATCACTATCAAATGATTGCAAAAATAAGGGTAAAAGTATAGGAGTCTTTGGTGGATCATTATCCGTTAATCCGGAATCAGAAACAGCAAAATCTATATGGAAGAAAATGTTAGGGGTAACTGTGACTACTTATGGAGTAGGAGGTGCTGGTTTCTCTTCACTGCAGGGAACAAGTATTCAACAACAAGTAGATGGAGCAGCTGTTCATGACATATACATATTATGGTGCTCCACTAATGATTATAATGGGAACAGGGAATGTGGAGAATGGAGTGATTATACAGAATTAGATTCATACGATGAGAGCAAACTAGTAACTCAATGCGGCGGTATCAATTATTGCATTAAAAAATTGTTGGAAAAAAATCCAAAGGCAGAAATATACTTATTTACGTCACTTAGATTTTTTAGCAGTGAAGCCGGGTATAATCCATTTTCAGAGTCTACAAATGGAACAGGGAAAACATTTTCATATTATGTAGAACAACAGAAAAAATGTTGTGAGCATTATGGCATACCGGTTCTGGACCAATTTAATTTTCAGTGTATTAATATATTCAATTATACCCAGTATTATAAATCTGACAAACTGCACATGACTGAAGAAGGTTATGCTAAGATAGGTTACCAGCAAGCACAGTTTTTAGCTAATGGATTGTAAGAATAAAGAAATATGGCCGGAGTGATTCCGGCCTATTCTCCCTATTTTATCAATGTGCCTGGAAATTAATACATAACTGATAGTGTAGCTCCTATGACAACCCCTGCTATTCTTTCATTACCTACATCGGTATAATGTAATCCATCAGACGCTATGATAGTAGAAGCTGTTCTTTCATTAGGTACAATTTTATTGAATAAATCTGCAACTGGAAGATTTCTATTATTAGCAATTTTGATAATGTCATCTGCAGCAGTTTTTACAAATGAATTTCCATTTGACATTGTACGTGGAGGAGTAATCAACACGATATAGGCTCTTGGAAAATTAGTTTCAATATAATCTATTGCATAATTAAATGCACCTACACTTGTTTCCCTGTCAGTCTCATTTATATTTTCTGAAGTAACCCAGCCATTGGTACCTCCTCCTATTGTGACAAGTATTGTTTTATCGGTAATTTTAGCTAAATTTTCATCTGATAAATTATCGCTTCCTAAAGGTTTTGAACCTCCTACGCCAAGATTATTTACATTAAGATTAAAAAATCGACCTACCCTATTAACATAAGAATACGAAGAATCAGTTATAGACCAACCTGCCGTATATGAGTCTCCCAAAGCCGTATAATCTCCTATTTCAGGAGCAGAAATATTATTTGATGATAGAGCTTTTAGGGCAATGGATGGGAAATCGTATTCTACATTTTCAGACAAAGTTTTTTGTTCATCGATATTTTTTATTAATTGTTCATTAGTTAGATTTCTATTTGCTAAAAATGTAGAAAAATCAACAACTTCAAACCTGCAATTTTTATCTACTTGTATATGTGCTGTACCATCAGAAATATTAACTTTAAAAAGTAATTCTTTTGTATCTCCAACATTAAATTCTGTAGATTTTAAATCTGATTGTGATGCATACGGAGATAAAACAACAGATTGAGAATCAGATGAACTGATAAGTTTAAGTCTGATTTTAATCATAAATTTAACATCATCTGATATGCTATTAGGAATAATAAAATTGGAATAATTGATAAATCCAACATATTTCATTGATGAGAAATCAAGTTCTCCATTCATCTCTTTATTTATATATTGTAAATACCAACTATTTTTATCTTTATCTGTTACAACAGAATGTGTAAAGCTCGTATGAGAAAAATAACTTATCTTCTCAAGTATTTTCAGCGCATCATTATTAGATGTTCTTTTTATATATAGGAAGCATCCGTATTTTGAACCTACTGTTCCTACATTAATATAGCTTCTTATATATTTTACACGTTCATCATCTATTACATACGTATGCAATTTAAGTTTACCTGCATCATTAGAGATTGATTCTAAAATTTCTTTTCCTTCTCCTAATTTTTGAAGTCTGTAGAATGATCCATGGCCATCTGTTCTAACATATATAGTGTCACCTTTCTCTACTGGTATGTCAGTCGTATAATTTTTGTCTTTTACTAAATGTGTAATGTAGTAATTACATGCATTGGCGTCTTGCATCAAATAGTCAGCGACTTTGCTTTTTACTTTATCAGGTATGTTTTTTATATATTTTGGGGATGTTTCATCTTCCTCAGAGAAGTCTTTTATAAATTCCTTTGAAGAATTGATACAAAATCCTCTATTTTTAGGAGTACCATTTGCATTAAATACCAAAGCTAATTGTTTAGCCCTTTCAGGAATAGCAACGTTTTTATAAACGGTATCAACAGCCCCTTTTGGATAATCACCAATAACACCTATTAGATTGGATGCGCTTGTACCTTTCTCATCGTAAAACGCATATTGAGTATAATTCCCCGCGGAAATATACGCATATATATCTAAGGTTTCAGTTATAGTAGATATATCGTATAATTTGATATTGAATGAGGTACCGACAGTGATATTACCATCATTATCTATAAACTTCCCTTTCAAAAGTGTATGTTGAATATCTGAATTTATAAGCAGTGGCTCTTCTAACTCTAAAAGTTGATCATGACTTGGTATATTTACCCAGTTTTCATCCTTTTCCCATTCTGAATCCATTGTATATTCACCAATGTATTGCTCATTTACCCAGTTCTTTCCATCCGGAGTATAGCTGACTTGCATACCACCCTTACGCTCGTTTACTGCCACCTGCTTACGAGTAGTTGCTGCGTCAGTTACCCAAGTCAAAATCTTGTTTCCTCCTGATGATTCCTGAATGAAGCTGGCCACCGCCCAAGAACCGCCCTGGTACTTCCAGCTTTCCGGCTTTCCTGCTGAGTTCAGGAAGGAAACCTTCAGTCCGGCCGTCCTAAGTTCTGCCGGAACTTGCGCAATTCCATAAAATCAAGGTATTATGTTGTTATTTAAAATGCGGTAGAATATAAGTAGAAATAAGGCTACTAGCTAGTTATTTCTACCCATATTCTACTTCACTATGTCTTTTTACCCTACTCCATGACTTCATACTTTTGAGTAACAAACAATCAAAAGTATGACAAATTTATCCAATCTGTTTGAGTGGCTGAAGATTAGTAACCGCCCAAAACACCTCAAAGCAGGTATCATTATTTTTATCATCTGGATTGGCTCAGTCCTTCTTCTTACCACCATGACTATCCTACAAGCTGCATTGACCGGTGCAATATGCGTATTTGTAGCAATGTGTGCTGTAGAATATATTCAAAAAAGCATTGGTGGGAAATGGGACTGGCTGGACATTTTGGCCGGAATACTCCTTCCTATAATTGTAGTTTTGATTATTTACCTAATATGGAGTTTTTAAATGATATCGTCAATACAATCAGTAGTATCCTTTCTTCAATCTTCCTCCCGCTAATAGGAGTATTCATGTTTCACGACGCACGGCGTAGAAAAGAGGAAGCAACAGCTCGAAAGGAAGAAGCAATTGCTCGTAAAGCCGAAACGGACAACATTACCAGTTATGCTGCAGAATGGAAAGAACTTTATGAAAAAAAAGAAGCTAAAGTACAAGAGCAGGACAAAAAGATAGACCAGCTTTATGCGGAAAAGAATGAAGACCGCCTACGAATTCGCGAGCTCATGGAGAAAAATACAACATTGGAGTTAGAGAATCAAAAGCTGATTGTAAAACGGTGTGACGTAAGAGGATGCGGTAAAAGACAACCGCCCAATGATTATTAACTATAAAAGCAAGTTTTTTATGACAACACAACCACGAGGCCTGCGCAACAACAATCCAGGCAACATCCGTAACTCAGATGCGACAGACTGGCAGGGAGAGGTTCCTGCATCTAAAAAACAAGACAACTCTTTCGAAGAATTCGAAGACATGGCCCATGGTTACCGAGCATTAATCAAGCTGCTGCAGAACTACCGCCGGAAATACGGATGCCAGACGATTGCAGACTTCATCAGCCGATGGGCACCCAGAACCGAGAACAACACATCAGGCTACATTTCACGCGTATGCCAGGAGATGCAGGTACCGACAACCTACGTCCCGAACGTGGAGGACAAAACGACCATGTGTGCCTTTGCGGCTGCCATTTCTCAGGTCGAAAATGGAGTTCCGGCTGTAATGGCAGATGTAGAAAAAGGATGGGCATTGTTATGAAAGTTTTAATCATACTTTTTTTCTTCTTTGTGTGTGGTTTGGTGTTTCTCGGATGTAAATCCGGGAAGCACCTTACTTCAGACAGTCACACACAGATCATCGTGCATGACAAACTGGTACCGGTATTCCGCCCGGCTGATTCCGCATCCATCCGGGCCTTGCTGGAATGCGACTCGAACGGTCGTGTCGTCCTATCCTGGTTGGACATGGCACAGTCCGAAAACGCACGTCTACGGTTCAAACTGGATTCCATAGGCAACCTAATGGCAGACTTCAAGGTGCCTTCAGATACGGTATTCATTCCAGGAAAAGACAGTACAATCATTCAAAAATCAGTGCAGACGATAGAAGTAGAAAGAAGGCTTACCACATGGCAGAAGTTCTGCATGGTATTCACCATCGTAGTGCTTATTCTCTTTGTGCTGTTTGCAGTGTACAAAATTCGTGTAATCTTAAACAAAAAATAATATGGCTATAGACCAGGTAGCAACCGTCGAGGTCCGCGTAAACGGTGAAGAAGCAAAGCAGGAGCTCAAGAATCTGGAAACGATTGCATCCGGATTAAAAAAGGAGCTGGCAAATGCTTACCAAGCCGGTGATACATCCAAAATCAAGCAGGTCACTTCCGAGCTTCGGAAAACGGAAGCTCAGATTAAGACGTTGAAGAAAGATACCACAGCGCTTACCGAGGTAATGAATAACCTCGACAAAGCCACGCCTAAAGAACTTCGTGCCACCCTGACAGCCATCAACCGGCAGCTGAACAGCGGGCATATTAAGCGAGGTTCTGCAGAGTGGAAATACTACCAGCAGCAAGCCAAACTGGTGACGGCCGAACTTCAGAAGATAAAGACTGAAGTACAGGAGACAGAAGGATGGTTGTCCCGTTTCAACAACGGTTTTGCTAAATGGGGCGGCTTGTTGGCGACGGGTGCAGCCACCATCACGGGTGTATCTATGGCCCTTAATACCCTTCGCAACAACCGCGACTCCAAGGAATCCTCCCAGGCAGAGTTGAAGGCTTTGACCGGACTGGATGATGAATCTATCCAGTGGCTTACAAAACAGGCCGAGCAACTGTCCACTACCATGGATGAATCCGGATTGCGCATCCGTCAGTCATCCGACGAAATTCTTCAGGCATACATGCTCATCGGTTCCAAGAAACCGGAGCTTCTGAAGGACAAGGAAGCCCTGAACGCCGTCACTATCGAAGCCATGAGACTGGCAGCAGCGGCCAAAATCGACCTGAAGGATGCCGTAACGGCCACCACCGTATCTCTTAATATGTACGGAGAATCAGCTGACCAGGCAGCCCGCTATGTGAATGTGCTGGCCGCCGGATCCAAAGAAGGTGCAGCCGATGTTTCCGCCCAGGCCGCATCCATCAAGAATGCGGGTGTAGCCGCCTCCGGTGCAGGAGTGAGCATCGAGCAGCTGCAGGGTACCATCCAGATGCTGGCAGAAAAAGGACTGGAGGCAGAACCGGCCGGTACCGCACTCCGTAAGTTCTTCCTGGTACTGCAGACCGGACCAGATGAAACCAACCCGAAGGTAGTGGGCTTGCAGACCGCACTCGAGAACCTGAACAAAAAATCTCTGACAGCAGCACAAATCCAAACCATGTTCGGCGAGGAAGCCTATTCTGCCGCCACTATCCTGATAGACAATGCGGATAAAGTACGCCAATACACCGAAGCTGTCACGGATACGAACATCGCCATGGAACAGGCAGCCATCAACTCCGACACCAACGAGGCTAAAATGGCACAATATCGCAACAGCATCAAGGAGGCCGGCATCGAACTGATGGAGCGGCTTAACCCGTCGTTGTCACTGCTTACCGGCTGGACGACAAAAATCATCGTGGCTCTTCCTAAGCTAATAGACTGGTTTAAAGAGTACAAAAACATTATCATTACGTCAACTGCTGCCATTGCCGCATATACGGTTACAGTAAACGCATCCACAATAGCAACCAAACTTTATGAAACGTGGACGAAGCTGGCAACTGTAGCGACACGTGGTTTTAATACGGCATTAAAGGCAAACCCTTTCGGACTGGCAGTAGCAGGATTAACAGCCATTGCCACAGCACTTATGACTTATGTTATTCCCAATACGAAAAAAGCAAAAGACGAACAAAAGTCATACAACGATGAGCTGGAGAAGATGACAAAAATATCCGATGCGTTTGTCAACATAAACAAGCGTGCGGATAATCTGAACAAATTAAACGACCGCCAGAAGCAGAATCTTAAAGCGGATGCAAAGGCAGAACTGGCTATCATCGAAGACAAACTGACCAAAGAAGAAATTGCCTACAGCGAACAATTTGAAAAAGAGAAAAAGCGCATCCAGGAACGAAACGACATCAACGAGACCACCCGAAAAGTACTGATGAAAGGACTTGACGGCAAGTTTAAAGCTCAACGACAGGCTATTGAAACTCTCTCCAAACAGCGTACAGAACTTCAGAACATCATTGACAAAATACCTGATGCGACAGATACGGTAGAAGAACCTGATCCGAATCCGACTGTTGTAGAAGAAGAAAAGACGACCAAAGAAAATCCCCAGGTAACAGCAGAAAACAAGCGTTATCACGATGAACTGGTCGATTTGAAACGTACCTATCTGGCCAGCGACGAGATGACACAGCAGGAATACACCCGTTTCATGGAAGACCTGGAGATGCGTCACCTCGAGAATATGATGGCCATCGCCGGACTGGAGCCGGAGAAGCGCCAGCAGATTGAACAGAAAATTCTCGAAGCACGAATCAAGTACAAAGAAGAATGCAACAAGCTGGATGAAGAAGATGCCAACAAAGCATCTGAAGAAGCCTTTACCCGCCTAGAGAAACAGTACCAGCTGGAGATTGAAAGTGTGACACAAAAGCATTATGCCGGACTTTCATCAGAACAGGAATACCGTCAGCAGCTACTCGATATTCAGAATGAATATTACGACCAGGTACTTTCTTCTTCTGAAATTTCCGAAGAAAAGAAAGCTGAGATTATTGACAAAAAACAACAGGCAAGCCTTGAAAAATCCCGTAAGAATTACGAAGAAAATCAGCGAAAGATAAGAGAGCAACTTTCATTCGCACAGAATATAGGTCAGCAGTTTGGCGAAGCATTCGCAGAAATGCTTACAGACTCCGAAACATCCCTGGGTGACTTCATGAAAGCAACCTTGGAAATAATCCTGGACAGCCTTCAAAAAATGATGATTGCATACATAGCTGAAACGCAAATGAAAAATATTGCAACCTTAGGTTTCATCGGACTAGCTAAAGCTGCAGCCGAAATTGCATTAATCACTGCAGCCTTCCAAACGGCAAAGGCTGTAATAAATGGTTTTGAAGAAGGTGGCTACACCGGCTCCGGAAGACATGACGAACCCAAAGGAATAGTCCATGCCGGAGAGTTTGTAGCCAACCGTTACGCAGTCCAGAATCCAGCCATCCGTCCGGTTCTTGACCTGATAGACCAGGCACAACGAAACAATACCATCGGCAGCCTGACTGCAAAAGACGTATCAGCCGTATTATCACCTACAAATAGGATGACAACTAACAACTACTATCAGACGGCGGAATCATCCAGCCAGGAATCAACGGCAGTCATGCTGCAAAATATGAAATGCATGGAGAAACTTCTCAAAAGATTAAACGAGCCGATATTTACTTATACTAAAGCGACTGGTAAAATGGGCGTAAATGAAGCGCAACAGTTAGTAGAAAAAATGAAGAAAAACGTTACACGAACAATAAAATCATGACACAGCTGTTTATCGATTCTAAAGAAGTGAAGTTACCGAGTGAATTTGAACTCGAACTTGTCACAGAAAATCCATACTTTACCAGAGTTGGCTCGTATACCTATGATATTGAAATAGACTTGCGAGACCCTGCCAATCGTGAGATATACAAAAATATCAACCGATTAGATGTAACCACCCGCATAAAAAACCGCAAGGCTATGCTGATTGTGAACGGACTATGTGCGATTAATGGCATTGAGGTAATACTTTCAATAGAATCCTATACAGCGAAGATTCAGATTATAGCCGGCAACTCACAGTTGAATTATGAAGGTGGCGATAGCAGCATAAGGACAGTCGCCTTTGATGAAGTGTCTATTTTACCCAGCGAGGCTATTAATACACTCTTCGGAACTTATCCTGAACACAAGGCCGTATATACGCCAATCATCAGTTATATAGACGATGACGGGAATACCAATGTGCTAAATACAGTGGAAGTAGGTGCAGATATTACGTTCACACGAGCAAACAATATCGCTCCACAGTATTACCTGCTGTACTACATTGAAAACTTATTACAAAAACTGGGATTCATAAAAGGATATAATGAGCTGGAGCAAAACGACACCTGGTGCCGTATCTTCGTAACAAATCCTTATAAAGAAAATAAACCAGGCGACTTGCTCCCAGACTGGACAATCAACGAATTCATCGAACAGATAGAAGTATTCTTCAAATGTATTGTATCCATTGACCCGATAAATGGCGTATACAATATAGTAAACATGGACCGGTACTTTGACAATACGGGTATCATTTTTATCAATGAGGTGATAGAGGATGAACTGGAGAAAGTATATGACACCGATACGAGTTATTCGTATGCGTATGACAACGTAGCCTACAATCTTCCGAGTGAAGACTATTACAACTATCTCAAACTAAAAGATGGCATACGCGAGGTTTGCATAATAGAACAGAAAGATTCGTACAGAGACTTCAAAGCAAACTACGACCAATACTTCTCCGGACCTTACCTGCTGACATCAACCGAATACAACCTGGAATATGTTGTTTCAGAATATACTGTCAACGATGAAAGCGTAAAAGGATTAAAAATCGTAGACAGGCTGAGAGATGCAGGAGATACGGCAAGCCAAAATAAAACTTCTTTCGACATCATACCGGCACAAGTAGATGCCATCTCGATATACAGCAAGACAATCAGTAATTATTTGATAGGGCCTGCTGTAAAAAAAGTCCGTTCTGAAACGGAAAGCCAGGCTATCAATGACCTTATCAACGGTAACGCAGATGTAAGAGGTGACATCCCCGATAAATTATATGTCGGCATATATTACGGAGTCTGTGTAGCACTTAACAAGGGAACAGGAGAGCACGAAGAAGCGTACTGGGACAAAATGCCTATGTCATGCCATAATAATTATTTCATAAATAAGCCTACTACCATGACCGGTTCACAATCCATACTGGAGTTACCATCATATTCATTAATATTAGATGGTGATAATGGGTTGTTCAACCAAGTGTACAAGAGTAAAAAATCCATTGATACAACCTTGGAATATCATTTCAAATTCATTGCAGACAGAATTTATGAGCTGAATAAGATTTTTCTTATTCGGAACAAAAATTATTATTGCAAAGAGATACACTATAAAATATCATCAAAAGGAATCGACAAGATAGCAGAAGGTATCTTTTATCTCACAGAACAATGAACATAGTCCGAAGCTGTTTTTATTTAAGCAGCTCCGGATTTTTAAAAGTTCCCTTCAAAATGTTTAGTTTCCTCATGCACTGTCATATCTGCCCCTTTCAGGTACTTATTGGTTGTAGAAATATCCGCATGACGTGCCTGATCCCGGGCAATGACAATTCCTTCAGCGTTGGCCAAATCACGGATACCGGTGTCCTTCAGAGAGTAGAACTGGTAGCTGTCCGGAAACTTCAGTTTTGCTCTGACCTTATTGAAGTAGTTCCTGTACACACGGGTGGTCACCTTCTCACGTGAGGGCCTGAAGCCCTTACCAAACAGATAATAATCATTGGGAGAATTAAAGACGCCCAGGTCAAGCATCGACTTAATCAGAGCATCATTCAGTCCGACCATGCCATCCTTCCGGTTCTTGCTGATACTGGAACCGATAAATACTTTCTGTTCCTTCAGGTTGATGTCAGCCAATCGGATATTGGAGATTTCATCCGGACGGATAAAGGTGTAATAAGCAAACTGACATAAGAACAGGAAATGTGGATTCTCTTTCTGGAGATACTTCTTGAGCTTCTGAATATCCGGAACCGTCAGGGCAGAACGTTTCTTCTCTTCTTCTGCCAGCTGTCGAATCTTCTCAACCGGATTATGAGTCAGGTATTGCTTTTCCATCATCCAGTTACAGAGTGAAGACAACCAGGTACGGTAGTTATTCCGGGTTCTGGCCGATGAATCCCGGTCAAGCAGCACGTAGTCCAAGAAGTCAGAGATGAAAGACTGGTCAATCTGATACGCATACACGATGGCCGGAATATGTTTGGCTGTATACTCCTCAAATACCCGCAGGCGCTTCTCATAATCCTTCAGGGTATTCTCCTTAATGGTACCAGCTGCATACAGTTTGCCCAAATATATATGATACCTTTGGATAATATCTATATACGGGGTGTATTGCCTGGAGTTCTCCACATTAGCCCAGGGATTCCATCCGGAACGGAGCTTTACATTAAGATTGGTGATGATTTCATTTGCCCGACGGCGACGGTCGGTCAGCTTGGGTATTCCATCCAGCATATACTTTTTCCGCTTCATTTTCTGTTCCAGCGGATCGTATGCCGTGAAGTCAATATACCATGTTTTACCAGTATGTAACTTGGGTTCTGTGTACGAAATTACACTCTGAATCGATGCATTTTTTCTAAGTGATGAACACATTTTTTTCTACGTTTTTCGAATTCGAAAACGCAGTACGGTTTGACATCATGAAAATTAGTTGTCCGAAATTTGTCCGACCTATAAACGGACAAAAGCTGCAACTTATTCAGTTACAGCTTTTTATCTCGGCACGGGAAGAGAGGCTCGAACTCCCGACACTCGGTTTTGGAGACCGATGCTCTACCAACTGAGCTATTCCCGTGTTTGCGGTTGCAAAAGTAGTACAAATTTTGGAAACTGCAAGGGATTTCGAAAAATATTTTTCCTGAATCCCTCTACAATAAAGATAAGTCATTGAACATCTGACGATAATACGCCGCTTTTTTTTCAAGTTTTAAAGGGTAAGCCCGGCTGGAAGACGGCATCCGATAGAGGGTCAGTTCACGATCTCTGAAATGAAACGCACTTCCCCCTCCCACTGGCGGCTCTTTTGCTTCCATCTGTTCGCAAAACACGTCCGTCGCTTTCTGACCGGTAGTCACCACCGCCCGACAGGAAGGAAGCTGCTGAAGAAGCAGACCGATATCCGTGGGCGAAACGACCTCTAAAAACTTGTCGGATGCATTATACTGCAACCTGCGCACGCACGAAGCCGTATCGTACAGAGCAATCCCTTTTTCACGCAAAAAAGCAATGATACGCTCTTTATCAAATATCTTTTCAGGACTGAGAAAGTAATCCTTGTCATCAAAGAAAATGAAGCCGAAAATACGCCACATATCATTCTGCAGGTTGGGATAAAAGAAATCCATACTCCAGCGTTTCTTCTGCGGAGGAAAACTACCCAGCATCAGCAAGACTGCATTCTCCGGAAGAAAGGGCTCCAGCGGATGATGCTCCACTCCTGAAAGCAAATGCTCGTCCAACGTCATGCTTTTGGTTTAGGTTCCTTCTTAGCCAGCAATACGATGTTATAGACATATTCTGTCATCCAGCTTTCAGAATAGCCCAGCGCATGCTGATACTGACGAATGTTTCCGCAAGTCTTACGTACGCCATCATCCTTCCAGTCTACTTTTGTCAGGATGTCGTGTACGGCTTTTTCCGTCATGTTACGAAGCATCTTCTTAAATATACCCGGCATACGGAACTTCCATTGCATCAGGTTGCCGATAACCATCATCAAATCCTGGCTGAATCCCTGGAACATGAAAAGATAATTCTTTATATCGTTCACATTGCGGCAATTGCGCTTGATAGAGCCGTCGATTTCCTTGAAAAAAGTTTCAGGCAGACCATAAATATCCATCAGCATCTTGCGGCAGCGTGTACGCTCTGCGATACCAAGTTTGTTATTCTGCGTAGGAACCTTCAATGTACGTTTAAATACAGCCAAATCCGGCAGAAAGTTAATGTTACTGATACCCAGCTGAGCTGCCATTACTGCCTGATAATACACACGAATCAGTGTCATGAAATCTTCCATTCCGCCTACACGTACCGTTTCATCAGCACCTTCTGCTGTTTTCTTGCCTAATAGTTTTGAAAATATACTCATACTTGTACTTTTTATTGTTTTTTAGGCTGCAAAGATACGAAAATAGTTACCAACATTCTAAATCCTGCTCAATATCTTTCATCTGCTCTTTGTGAAAGACTGGACTTTTGATGCCTTTCCGCTTTTGTGCCAAGTAATCATCGAGCAAGCGAAAAGCATATTTGCCAAGCAAGAATATTGCAATCAGGTTACAAATGGACATTAAAGCCATAGTAACATCAGCCAAGTTCCATACTAGATTCAGACTTGCCAATGAGCCAAACAAAACCATCCCTCCAACCAACATACGGTATAAAACTACCGGCCACTGTCGAGAGGTGAAAAAGCGGATATTAGCTTCTCCGTAATAATAGTTTCCTAAAATACTGCTGTATGCGAAAAAAAGAGTAGCAATGGCAACGTAGATGCCTCCAATATTACCAACCTCACTGGTCAGCGCCGCTTGGGTCAACTGAATACCATCCAGGCCACTGCCAACATAATCCTCACCAAACAAAATGATAAAAGCTGTACAGGAACAAATAAGCAGAGTATCTGTAAACACTCCCAGTGCCTGAATAAATCCTTGTTTAGCGGGATGGGTTACATGAGCCGTTGCCGCAGCATTAGGGGCAGATCCCATACCAGCCTCATTGCTGAAAAGTCCCCGTTTAATCCCTTGCATCAGAGCCGTTCCTATTCCGCCACCAACGGCCTGATGCCAGCCAAAAGCATTACCGACAATTTGTTCAACAACTGCTGGAATACGGTCAATATTAGCCAATACAACAAACAAAGCCAATGCAATATAACCGACAGCCATGACAGGAACAATGACACTACTGATGGCAGCAATACGATGTACACCTCCAAAAATAATGACAAGGGTTAATACCGAAATGACAATTCCTGAGTTCAAAGGCTCTATAGAAAAAGCACTTTGCAAGGCAGCACTCATGGTATTACTTTGCACCGAATTGAATGCAAGACCAAACGTGACCGTAATCAGTACCGCAAAAAGTACTCCCATCCAACGTTTCTTCAATCCACGCTCCATATAATAGGCAGGGCCTCCGACATAGGAATGTTTTCCTTTGACTTTAAAAAGCTGGGCTAACGTAGATTCCACAAAGGCACTGCTGGAACCCAGCAGCGCAATAATCCACATCCAGAAAATCGCTCCTGGTCCACCTACCGTAAGGGCCGTTGCCACACCAGCCAGATTGCCGGTTCCAACACGGCTTGCCAGCGAAATGGTAAAAGCCTGAAAAGAAGAGATATGTTTCTCGTGTCCGTTTATCTTAGCAGTCGAATCACCTAGTAACCGGATCATCTCACCCAACATACGGAACTGTACGAAACGAGTCTTAACACTGAACCAGATAGCGCATCCCAGCAACATGATTATCAGGACATAAGTCCACAAGACATAGTTGGCTTCATTTATGATATTCGTGAATAGCTCCATGAAATTTATTAATCAGATTTGAGTTTAAAATAAAATGTATGCTCTTTGAATACCGGTTCCACCAAGTCAAAACGAATAAAATCTGCCAGCAAGCCAATCACCAGCTTCCGCGGAAGCCCTGAAAGCCTGACACACTTATTCAACGTCAATTCGCCGTGCTGCCCCACCAGGTTTAATATAGACTGCTCTTTCTCTGTATAAGTCACTACCACTTCTTTTTTATTATGAAACCACACGTTCAAGTGGACCGGAGTGGCCAAGATTGTTTCATCTTTAATGCGCAAGTAAGCCTTGGGCCGATTGTCTTCATCGAGGGCATAGACAGGCTTCTCCTTGCTTTCGGGAACATAAACCTCCAGCACATCTTTACCTTCCACCTTATATAATCGGTTATCAAGTTGTAGGGCAGGCTTACAATACATTGTAGCTGCAGCTTCTATCATGTAAAGCTCCTCTTCCGAACGTATTCCTGCTATTTTTCCGTTATCTTTTACTCCTATAAGCAACCTTCCCCCTCCGGTATTAGCAAAAGCCGACAAGCTCTTCGCTATTTTCCGGGCATCGGAAATGGCAAACTTGAAATCCTGATGCACATGTTCACCTTCAGTAATGAGTTGTTGTATATAATCCGCGTCTGTAGTCTGTTTCATTACCGGAACAACTCAATCACAATGTTTATGCGTCATGATGTCGAGCACCAGCTTGTCGGTCTCGTTCATGCCTTCAGAACCGATTTTCGTCAGATTACGGATACTGAAATCCACATTGTCTTCAATAATACCTTCTACTGAAGTCACACACTTTCCTTCCATGGCCAGGATGGCAGAGAACACAGCGGTAGATACCCCACTGGTCAATTTCAAAGCACAGCTTGGCTTGGCCCCGTCGCAAATCATACCTGTCAGATTAGCAATCATGTTCTGCACGGCATAAGCTACCTGCTTATACTCCCCTCCCATCAGGTAAGTAATTCCGCAGCTGCTTCCTGTAGCCGCCACGACACAACCACACAAAGCCGACAGACGTCCCAGATTCTGCTTGATGTAAATAGCTGTCAGATGACTAAGCACCAAGGCACGAATCAGTTCTTCTTCTGTCTTGTGATTCTCTTCCGCAAAAACTACAACCGGAAGCGTGGCAGCAATTCCCTGGTTTCCACTACCGGAATTACTCATCACCGGAATCATGGCTCCTGCCATACGGGCATCGCATGCAGCAGATGTGTACGAAAGGATATGTGTGAATGTATTGCTTCCCATGATACTCTGCTCACTGCGGCTGCTCTGCAAGGTTTTTCCCAGTTCATGCCCGTAATTCCCTTTAAACGAACGTTCCGCTGCTTGTAAGTTCAGGCGTTTGGCCTCCAGAATAAAGCGAATCTCATCCAGCGGAGTTGTAGTAGCAAAGTCGTACACTTTGCTCAGGTTCAATTCCACTTCTTCTGCATCTGCTTCAGCTCCCGCCTTGGTTCTATGATCGAACAAAACCTGACCGTTCCGCTCTGCATACACAAAGTTTGTATGCCCTCCGCTGATGATAGCAGTAGCCTCATCTCCATCGGCCGAACAAACCACCTCAATATACAGTTTCTCTTCGATACCTTCCTTCAGTTCTATCTTAATGCCTTGACCGGCTATCATCTGTTTTCCTTCTTCCACACTCTCGGGAGTGATGTCTTTCAGGACTTCCAGTCCATATTCCGACTTACCCTTCAAGGCCCCCAGTGCAATGGCAATGGGCAAACCAATCATGCCCGTACCGGGAATACCAACTCCCATGGCATTTTTCAAGATGTTAGCACTCAGACGTGCAGTAATCGTTTCCGGACACTTTCCCAATACTTCCGTAGCCTTGGCCACGCAAAGAGCCACAGCCACCGGTTCCGTACAACCGATGGCTGGAACCACCTCCCGCTGAATGAGTGCGATGATACGCTCTCTTTCTGCTTGTGCAATCATACTGATTATTTTTTATAGTTCTTCAATCCTGTTTGCAGGAATTCCACATATTTCTGAATATCCTCATCGTACGAATAAGACTTGTTCAACGGCATTCCTTCGTTGTCGAGCAACACATAGAAAGGCTGTGCGTTAGCTCCGAACTTGGAGCGCTGCAAGTAGCTCCACTTATCGCCCACCGTACGCAATGTACGTTCCGTACCGTTTTCCATCACCTTCACCGGTTCTGGCAATTTGGTCTTTTCATCCACATACAGCGTAATCAGCACGTAGTCCTCGTTCAACAGCTTGCTTACTGTAGGATCTGTCCATACAGCCAGTTCCATCTTACGGCAGTTCACACAACCATAACCCGTGAAGTCAATCATCACCGGTTTTCCCTGCTGACGGGCATATTCCATTCCGGCATCAAAGTCATTGAACTTCGCATGCACTTCATTCTTATATAAATTGAAATCCTGTGTCTGCATAGGAGGAGCAAAAGCGCTCACAGCCTTCAACGGAGCACCCCACAAGCCCGGTACCATATATACGGCAAACGCCAGAGAAGCAAGTGCCATAAAGAAACGGGGCACACTTACCTTTGTGTCGTCATCATCGTGCGGGAATTTGATTTTTCCCAGCAGATACATACCCAGCAACGCAAAAATCACGATCCACAAAGCCAAGAAGGTTTCACGATCCAACAGACGCCAGCCGTAAGCCAAATCGGCTACAGAAAGGAACTTCAATGCAAATGCCAGTTCCAGGAATCCCAGCGTCACTTTAATGACATTCATCCAGCCTCCCGATTTCGGCATAGACTTCAGCCATGACGGGAAGAGTGCAAACAGGGTGAACGGCAAAGCCAACGCAATGGCAAATCCCAGCATTCCGATGGCCGGCGCCACGATACTTTCAGAAGTAGATACTTCCACCAGCAAGAAACCGATAATCGGACCGGTGCAAGAGAAAGAAACCAGTGACAGCGTGAAAGCCATAAGGAAAATACTCAACAATCCGGTAGTCTGTTCAGCCTTGCTGTCTACCGCATTGCTCCACTTCGACGGAAGGGTAATTTCAAATGCTCCAAAGAAAGAAGCGGCAAAAACCACCAGCATCAGGAAGAACAAGATATTAAATACCGCACTCGTAGATAAGTCATTCAAGGCACTGGCACCGAAAATCAAAGTAATAGCCAAACCCAAAGTGACATAAATCACTACAATAGAAGCACCATACGTCCAGGCATCCCGAATACCTTTCCGTTTATCCTTGGTACGTTTCAGGAAGAAACTTACCGTCATCGGAATAATCGGCCATACACAAGGAGTAAACAATGCCAGCAGTCCGCCTACAAATCCGGCAAAAAAGATATAAATCCATGAATGAGACTCATTGTTCACGTTTTCACCGAATGAGCTTAATTCCTTTACGACCGGCTTCCAGTAGTCGGCAGTTTCCGCAGACACTGCATCCTCACCAAGTTGAAGCGGTGCCAAGGCCAGCGATGCCGTATCAGCCACCTCTGCCTCTTCCGCAGCTACGGCATTTCCCGTAGTCGCCTGCTGTCCGGCCGCCTCACCCTTGAAAGAAAATTCCACATTGGTAGGAGGCAGACAGTTTTCATCATTACAAGCACCATACTGCAAATAACCGCTCACTTCATATTTTCCGCCTTTCAGCCTGATTTTCTGCACAAAGGTAGCCGTGCCTTCAAAGAAACGAACCTGCATACCGAATATCGGGTCCATCTTGTCAATTTCCTTACCGGCAGGTTTCAATTTTCCAACCACCTCTGCCCCTTCAATCTTATCCGTATTGAAAGTAGCCGAAATAGGACCTCCTTCAGGCAGGTCGGTAGAATATACATGCCATCCCTTTTCCATTTTTCCGGTAAATACAATTTCCACCTCATCAGCAGAAACCGATTTCCATTCAGTCTTAAACTTTACCGGTTCCTGTATCTGAGCCAGTACCGGCAAGCATAAAATGGCCATGAAAAGCCAGCTAAGTAGAATCTTCTTACTCATAAATATACCTTAGATGATGTAATAAAACTATTTATCTTATAAAAAGCCGTGCAAAGATAACGATTTTTCCGTAGGGAATGTTATGACAAACTGTTATTCGGCATTGTTTTTTACTTTAAATATGCAAATATTCAGTACAGCGCTTTATTCGGGAATAAGACGGAAAGACCAGGAGAAAAGAGAAAAAATATTCAGAAATATTTGCAAAGTAAAAAATAATCCCTACCTTTGCACCGCCTTTGAAAAACAAGGCAGCTCTCACGAAGAGCTTTGGAGAGGTGGCAGAGTGGTCGATTGCGGCGGTCTTGAAAACCGTTGTACCGC
>ERZ791579.84-NODE-84-length-77582-cov-9.507836_pt1 | contig 77582 bp, 77 predicted proteins | sample MGYA00509968_ERZ791579 | MGnify/ENA primary metagenome ERZ791579 (study PRJEB30046, sample SAMN00791924) | human gut metagenome | study: EMG produced TPA metagenomics assembly of the A metagenome-wide association study of gut microbiota in type 2... | reverse complement strand
CAAAATCTGCATTCTTATAGGCTGCCGCTCCGTCCAGTGTAGCCTTCAGGTTCAGATCCTTTTCAGCCAGGTATTTTTCGATGTACTCGTCCTGAATCGGACTGATGCGATTATTGATTTTCTCTACCTTTTCGGGAATTACGTCCACAGCCGTCACCTGGTGATGCTGGGATAAGAGTGTAGCGATGGACAGACCTACATAGCCTGTGCCGGCTACGGCGATAGTGTAATTTTTCATAAATTTTATTATTTACGTTTGTAATATTTTGCATACCATTCCGCAAAAGTTCTCAATCCCTCTCTTAAAGAAGTAGATGGTTTAAAACCAAAATCTCTTTCCAATGGAGTTGTATCAGCATAAGTTATGGGTACATCACCAGGCTGCATCGGAACCAATTCTTTATGTGTCTCAAAATCATAATCTTCAGGTAACACTTTTGCACGAATAAGTTCTTCTTGTAAAATAGTGACAAAATCCAATAAGTTTTCTGGATGATTATTACCTATGTTATAGACTTTATAAGGAGGTATAGGTAAGCCATCTTCACCATTCCGTTTTTCCGGTGCATGCTGCATTACTCGTATTACGCCTTCTACTATATCATCTATATAAGTAAAATCACGTTTACAATTGCCATAGTTAAATATTTGAATACTTTTACCTTCACACAATTTGTTGGTGAAACCAAAGTAAGCCATATCAGGCCTTCCTGCTGGTCCGTATACAGTGAAGAATCTTAATCCTGTTGACGGTATATTATAAAGTTTAGAGTAAGCATGAGCCATTAGTTCGTTGCTTTTTTTAGTAGCTGCATATAAACTCACAGGATTGTCTACCTTATCGTCTGTACTGTATGGTACTTTTTTATTACTGCCATATACACTTGATGAAGAAGCATAAACCAAGTGCTCTACTTGAGGATTGGAGTGCCTACAAGCTTCCAATATATTGTAGAAACCTATCAGGTTACTTTCTACATAAGCATCTGGATTAGTAATGCTATAGCGCACTCCAGCTTGTGCAGCCAAATTGACTACGATGTTGGGCTTATACTTAAAAAAAATTTCAGTTATTAGTTCTTTGTTAGCTATATTGCCTTTAATAAAATGAAAATTCTTGTATTTCTCAAGATATTTAAGCCTTTCTTCTTTCAATGAAATATCATAGTAATCAGTAATAGAATCTATTCCAACAATATTGATTGTAGGCCACTTTTTCAGAAGTTCTAGAGCTAAATAACTTCCGATAAAACCTGCTATACCAGTTATGAAAATTGTTTTGTTTTCTAATAAAATGTTGTTGGGTATCATAAGCGTTATGTGTTTTATAAGGGGATTATTAGAGAATCTTTTTATATATATTAAATGTTTTTTGTGCGATTGCTTTCCAATTAAATTCTTGAAGTTGATATGTTCTGTGCTTTGGGGATTTAAGTTTATCCGAAATTCTTTGAGCAAGTGTGCAATGATCTTCTAAAGGGAAGTAATCATTAGCATTTAGGTTTACTAAATGAGTAGCAGGGATATCACTTACTAATACATCAAGTCCATAACTCATAGCTTCTAATAGGACTAATGGAAAACCTTCATATCTAGATGCAAGTACATATAATTGAGCATTTGTATATAGTTGATTGAGATTTTCTCCCGTAACATATCCTGTAAAGACAATTCTATCTGGTGAAATTAGAGATTTTAACTCTTTTAGATATTTATATTCGGTTTCAACTCCTCCTGCTATCACTAATTTGTATTTAGTGTCTAACATAGCAAATGCTTTTATCAGAATATCAAACCCTTTTTCTTCCGTAATTCTACCTACACTTAGGATATATTGATGAGGTACAATATTAAGACTCTTCAAATAGTTTATATTCTGACTAGGGATAACATTAGGAATACCATTGGGAATATAAAATGATTTATATTTATATTTTGTAGGTGTTTTATCCATTTGGAACTTATTAACATAGATAATGGAATTTGCTGTTTTTAATGCAATAAGTTCACTGATTTTCAAAATAGATTTAGCTAGTCTGCCCCATTTCTTGTGCTCATAGTTTGCACTGTGATAAGTTAAAACTATTTTAATGCCGAAACATTTTAAAATAGGTGAAAATAAAGCTGGTCCGATATTATGGATATGAACAATATCAGGATGGAGTTTTAACGCATAAAGAGTAGATATAAAAGAATGAAAAACAGTTTCGAAACCTTTGATTTGGGTAGATGGCAGATCTATAAAATCAATATTTTCAGATTTAAAATTTGTCCCTATTTTATTAATATAAGGTTTTCTTCTGAAAACAATAATTTTAATCTTTTCTTGTTCCATTGCTAGGTATAGATTTTGGCAATGTTGCTCTACACCGCCCTGAACATTAGGAAAACCTCTGGTTCCAATGATAACAATTTTCATAAAAATAAAATTAAAAATTAATTATTACCTTTACCATTAAAGTGTATATGAAAATAATACGAGAGTATATGAGTAACCATAGAGAATAAACACTCTATTTGGGGGTATTTTTTGTTGTGTCTTTCTGATTATGTCTTATAATCAATGATAAAAGTGAAAAATAAGTAAGAGTGTTCTTAAATTCTAAATTTATTTAATGGAGATAACACAGCAAAGTATAACTCCCTGAATTTTTCTACGGAATAGTTAGTAAACAGGAATAATTTACTTTGTTTACCCATATTTAATCTTAGTTCTTCATCGTTTACCAATCGTGCTAATAGGGAAGAGATACCTTTCCAGTCTTTTTCTTTACTTAAGAAACCGTTTTTTTCATTCTGTACTAATTGTCCATTATCACCGACATTTGTAGCAACTATTGGTAAATCTGCATTCATAGCCTCCATGATGGAGTTACTGGTACCTTCGAACAAGGAGGTTGATATGTAAATATCTGCTTGATCAAGTAATTCAGCTATGTTATTAGGATTGATATATACTGTTGTTACATCATCTATGCTGTACTGCTTTATCCATTCTCTTATTTGTGCTTCAAGATTTCCATATCCTACAATATCGAAAGCTATATTATCAGATATTTTCTTAAGTTCAGCTATAGCATGAATAGCTGTTTCATAGTCCTTTTGTGGTACGAATCTTCCAACAGTAATGATATGAACTTTATCCCTTTTACCCTTTTGTCTATACTCTTTTATATGTTCAAAACAATTGGGTATTACTATTATTTTTTCACTTTTAAACCCTTTTGTTACAAAATTTTCTTTTCCAGAGAAACTATTAGAGATTGCTTTTTCTGCGAATGAATTTGTGAGTATTCTATCTGTCCAACATTTTAACAGAGGTAATTTTGCATTTCTAAGTCCAGTATATACCTGCACTTTTAAGAATCTACCAGCAAGGCTAGCATAAAAATTAGCTGCAGTTAAATATGAAAATATAGCTTGAATATTATTTTTCTTTAAATATTTGATAAGTTTTAAAAATTTATATATTATATTCCCTGTAAATTTTTTGATATGAATATGAGAATTATTTCTTAGCATATCCATATATTTTTGCTCTGTTTCATTGCCGTTAAATATGATATAATGCACTATGTATTTACTAGATAACGCACGAGCTAACAAAACAGATTGCTTTTCTGCACCACCACTAGCTAATTTTTTTACAAATATTGCAATAGACTTCATTGCCTTTTTTTTAAATTGTATTAATATTCAATAAGCTTCCTAATATTTTATCATATTTATTAGGGTAGAATGGCGATAGGCCACTAGCTGGGAAAAATGTTATTTCACCAAAATAAACAGTATTATCTACTATATAAAAATCAATACGAACAAAAGGAATATTATTTGAAAGTAATGTTGCATATTTTAGCATTTCTTCTAATTGAGTCGGTCTTTCTACATAAGGATTGGGATGTGAAGGTCTATATAACTCTATCTTTTCCCATTTTTCCGTAAAGAATGTTTCTGCCATAGGATTGTTTTGAAAACGATTTTGACAAACTAAAATTAATTTGGGCTTACCATTAAAACAATGTATTTTGTAATCAATCAATCCATTAGAATTATTTGATTTGATGTACTTTTCTGCAATTATTTGTCTCTTTACATTTTTATAAGGCCACTCTCTCCATTTCCTAAAAACATCCTCATGGAGTGAATAATTTAATTTGTTTTTAGACGTTTTTTTGTTAAATTTATTTTTATCTCGACATATAACAACTGCAGTACCTCCACCTCCATGAGTCGTTTTTAAAACAAATTCATTTGGTAATTTCTCGAAATCAATATCTTCAAATTTGTTCCATTTACCTAATGTAGGTATGATATGATTTTCTCCTATAATTTTTGCTACATAATTTTTTACTGCATATTTATCTACCATTGTAGTATATTCAGATTTTCTATTATGAATTTTAAGCCATTGGAGTTTTTCATTAAAAGTTTGTGGCTTCTTTAAATTAGGCCATTTATGTAGTTCAAATAAGAAAAGTAGTTTTAGGTAAAATTCGTCATCTTTAAATAAAAATGATATTCTTCGGAGAATAGATCCTAAAAATGCAGTTTTATTTCTGCGAAAGTTTTTTATTATATCCATTTTTTTAATAAGTTAATAGCTAAATTTCGATGTGAATCACATCGAAGAATGTTGTATAATTGAAGTTTTTTCTTGGAGTATAAAAAGTTTGGTAGTAAATTTCTTCTGCATAAAGCTTGTAGCAATCGGTTGTTATATGGAGAGAACCATGTTAGCACATTACCTTGTTGCTTCGAACACCAATTATTGTAGGCTTTAGACAACTCTAAATCATTACTTATTATATTTGAAAAAATCTCAATATCATTTAGAACTGATATTTTTTCTGTATCTTTTAGTAATACTGTATTTAAGGTATCTAGGCACTGTTTATATGGTAGAATAGTAGTATTTATACCTTTACTATTAATATCTAATGATACAATATAGCCATAATTCCATATAGGAGAACGTTGTCGCAATGGACGATGATCATCAAAAAAGAAATTACCTAAACCATAAAATATTTTTCCTTTATTATATTCCTCAAAACCAGAATAACAATGTTGATGATGATTACAAACAATATTCGCTCCAGCTTCAATCAAAAAATGAAATAAATCTTTCATTTGCGGGGATGGTAATTGATATCCTTCGTGTCCACCATGACAAATAACGATTCTGAAGTCAGAATATTTCTTGGCTATTTGTAGATCTCTATATATTTGAATGGAGTTAATGGGATTACACCCTAATCCTTCTAAGACTGAAAACTCAGATTCACAATAATTTAAGATAGCTATTCTTATGCTATCTTTTTCGTAATAAAAAATCTTAGAGAATTCTTTGGGGGTTAATCCTCCTCCTATATATTTGATGTTATTGGAGTTTAATGTAGTGATAGTTTGTTCAATACCATGTTTTCCATAATCATAAAAATGATTATTAGCAAGTGTTACAAGATTTACATTACATTGCTGTAAATATTCAATAGTTATTTTAGAGGTAAAGATGTTTGGACCTGATTTTTTTATAGCATAGTTTGAATCAGTAACAACCGGTGATTCTAAATTTACAATATTGATATCTGAACTCTTAAAAAGATCAATGATTGCATCAGATATAGCTGTTTTTTGCTCTACAGCTTCTATACCTCTTCCTACTGTTGTAAAATCTCCGCATATATTTATTTTCATATCAAATACTATTAATAAAGTTGAGTAGTGATAAGCCGTTTTTTTCTACATCAAACGATTCTTTTATGGTGTTTAATCCATTTTTACCCATTTGTATACATTCTTTCTGATTATTATAAGCATATTTTATTGCTTCATATATTGCTTCTGAATTATTAGGGGGTATTAATAATCCATTTATTTTATTTTTGATATATATTGGAACATCTCCAACGGCAGTAGCTAATATTGTATTTCCTGTAGCCATGTATTCAGAAAGTTTAAATGGGAAACCATAATTCGCAAAATTTGAATTACATCGAGTCATACATAATAAATCTGCTGATAATTGCAAATCAGCTAAAATCTCATCCGATACATAACCTAATTGTTTTATATGTTTATTTTGAGAAATAATATGTTTCATTTGGGTGGTTATTCCATTTTCTCTTCCAATTAAAATAAGTTCAGCAATATTTCCTTCTCTTTTAGTGAGTTTGTTAAATCCTTCAAGGAGATATATGAGCCCATCTTTAGGTGCATAAGTACCTGTATATATAATTCTCATAGGAGAGCTAAATTGAGCTTTTTGAGAAATATGCTTGATAGGTGCACTATTTGTTAAAATAAGAATCGGTTTTTTGTATTTTGTGTATTGATTATATATTCCATTAGAAATAGCTATAAATCCATCTACATTCTTGTAAAGAAAATATTTGCTTATAAGATATGCAATTTTCATTTGTTTTGACATGTTACTGCCGGAAGCATCATAGTTTTCTACAACATCGCATATAATTTTATAGCCAAGTTGTTTTGCTTTTAATACAATTGGAATTTGTTCTAATGTAAAAAAGGAGCAGAAAATAACTATATTTCTACAATCTTTACAAAATCTATTCTCTAGAATTTTATTTGTTGTATTTGCGATAGACGTTATTGACAATAGAGATTTTGGTAAATTGGTATTATAAAATTTAACGGAATCTTTATATAATCCTGATGTTGGATTAATATTATTTGTATTCCATGTATTTATATGGCATATTGATATATTAGGTATAGTTGTTAAAAAATCTATATAATATTTATGCCGTTTGCACATTGCATTTCCTATTGGGAATGACGGGCGACCGATAAAAACAATATTTGTATTATGCATCATTTCTAAATTTTATTACTTTGGCTGGAATACCGGCAACAATGGCATTAGAAGGTACATCTTTTGTTACTATAGCTCCTGCTGCTATAATTGCGTAGTCTCCAATTGTAACACCTTTCATTATAATCGCGTTCATACCAATCCAAACATTATTACCTATATATATAGGGCGTGGCTCGGTGGCATATATTTCTTCATGATCATCTCTATCTCCAATTATAACATTTGCTCCAATTGTTGTATTATCTCCAATTATTACCTTTTTATTAGCAACTATACTACATCCTGATAATCCACAATTATTTCCAATCCTAATTATAGCTTTGGGCTTTCCTGTCTGGATTATACAACGATGATTTAATCCTCGAAAATTGAACATTGAAGAAGAATTTAATCTAACATTTTTTCCAATTATTATAGAACTACATTGAAATCTTTCAATTGTAGAGAATCCACGACTTTTAAAGCCTTTTCCAAAAGGAACACCTTCTATTAATAAAATACATTTTATTATGAAAGTAGTTATGAGTGCATATATTGTGCGATATATTTTTCTGATTATAAATATAGATTCTCCTTGAGGATCTTCCTTTAAAAATAGATAATGGTTATTTTGTGACATATTATTTTCTTTTCATTATATCTGATACTAACTGTTGAGCGACATGCTCAAATGATATTGTTTTAAGGAAATGGTCAATAGCCGGAAGAAATGATCTGTATCCTAGTTCATTAGCCTTTCTTAAAGCATCTGCATAGGATGCTATATTATTGGGCTGATATAAAATCCCTATATTATATTTAGTAATGTAATATGTGTAGGGATTATAATTAGGACATATTATAGGTCTTCGATTAATTAAAGCTTCCATCATTGTACCATTGGTTATACATGAATTACCTTCATTGTCTGCAAATAAAATGAATTGTGATTGCTTGAAGAAATAATTAAATTCTTGATATTCTAGATAACGATTTATGCGAACTATACGTTTGTCATTATCAATACTTTTTGTTATTATATCTTCATATTCATTTTTATTTGAACGTCCTACAAGTGTTAATGTACTCGCTGGAATATTGGCAGCTTTAAATGCAGAAATAGTAAATGGTATATTTTTCTCCTTTCTTAACATTCCTATGACTAAAAAAGATATACCTTTGCCAAAAGCTATCTTATCCTCCTCTTTTACTATCTCACCTTCTATACAACGTTCCTCACGAATTATTATTCGACTTTTATCAACACCTAATTTTTCAAATTCAGTTTTTATAATAGGGTTAGATACGAATAATTTGTGGTTCGTATTTATCATAAAAGCATGGCGAAGTATCATCATTCGAATACAGGCTATAGGTTTTTTAAAAAAAAGTTTTCTAAATCCTGTAAACCAACTACTTCTTAATCCCCAAAAATAACATGGCTTGTTTATCTTGAAGTATTGTGAAGATATACTATAATTAAAAGAACCACAATAAAATTGATCGGCTAATGGTTCTATAAATTTAATGACACGCTTGGCATAATTGTGCTGCTGTAAAAGAAATCTAAAATTACAAAATAAACTATGTAACTTATTCTTGGGATGTGATTGCCATGCATCGTTAGGGATAGGTTGATGAAATGGTAAATTGATTATTGGAATATTATGTATGTGAGAAGTTGAAAAATCATTATATATATTTAGTATTGCTACTTTTAGTCCTTGAGAATGTAGCATTCTTGCTATTAATATTACATCATATTTGTGATGTATTGCAGCATGACAACTCTCAAATAATATAAAATCATAGTGCTGTTGCATTTTTGTATTTTTTATAAATATTTCTATTTCGATTATATTTTAAGTGGTGTCGTTATTAAGCGGAATGGTCGTTTTGAGGGAGCACTGAATAAGGATAATAATGTTAAAGCTAAAAAAATAGGTGTTTCAATAAAACTATAGCTAATAGAGATCATACAATATGCTATGAAAAATAGAATGGGATTATGGTAACCTAATTCTTTGGACATCCACCGAGATGATGAATACAAGCATCCATAGAATAAAAGTCCTAATACTAATCCATATTTTGCAAATATTTTTAAAATACCATTAGGCAGTCCAACACTGAGTTTTAAATTTCTTTCTATAAAAGAGTTCGTATTATCTCTACCATAACCTAAAATTGGATCATTTTTAATATTGTAAATTTCCATAGCTAAAGCTTCGAAACGAGTAAGCGCTCTCATTTCTTGATGATATTCTTGAGTCGTTTCTAATTTATCTTTAGTTTCGTTAATATTACTGACCCATAAGCTTTCAATCTTATCTCCCATAATAGGTAATTTATAAATGTTTATTGTTAATGGGATGATTATTAGTAATAAAATGAATTTATAGCGGCTACGATAATTTATCAGAAAGATAATAGAACCTAATAAAAGAAATGTTCCATAACCCGTTGTGGATTGAGTTGTAATCAATGCTATTATTAGAGTGTAAAACTTAGTATTATTTTTTATCTTATAATGATTTATGACAATATTAAAAAGTAAAGCTATAATGATAATTGACGCAAACATTCCTGGTTCCCATGAGAAGCCAGCATTTCGAAAGAAAATAAAAGCTGTTTTATAGTCAAGTCCTTCAGAATATAATAAACATGATCCAGATATTGTCCCTGTATTTGAAGGAAAAATCATTAGCTTATGAATGAATTGTGGTAGTATAATTTGTATCAACCAACCAATAATAGCTATAGCAGAAAGATGCGATACTATATCTTCATATAAATAAATGAGGTTTTTGCCATAAATTTTAACATGTATGTAGGCTATTATGATTCCATAGTATAAATAAAATGTTAAAGAAACGTTTAAATTATTGTATTTTATATATTGAGCAAAAAACCATATTGAAATTATACCTAATGTGATGCCTAATTTCTTATTTATAAATGTTATAGGATATTTTATGAGTAGTAGTAATGTTAGTAAAATGGGTATACTAAAACTTATTAAGTTACCTGTAAAAAATATCATACTACCTGTTATTGGAACAGCTCGTGCTGCCCATAAAATCATTATAAAAAAATAGAAGTAGTAATAACTTTGTGATAACTTAGAAAAAAAACAGTTTAAAGAAAGTTTATTGGAATAAATCATGTTATTCTCTTTCTATTATTTTTTTATAAATATTCAATAACTGATCTCTATTTTGAGTAGGATTATGTCTATTATGTGCAATCGTTTGCCCTTGTTTTGATAATTTTATTGCAAGATCATCATTTGTGAAAATCTTAATAATGGAAAAGGCCAATCTATTGATATCATCAAAGGGGTAGAGTAAACCTGTTATATTATTATCAACTATAGAGTCTGTTCCTCCTACGAAAGAAGCAACAATAGGAGTGCCTAATATTTGAGCTTCGCATATAGAATTTGAACTATTTTCAATTGCAGATGCAGAAACAAATACATGACTTTTAAGAAAAATATCTTTCATATTTGCTTCTTCCAACTTACCGAGAAATGTTATATGCTTTTCTAACTTTAATTTTTTAATGATTGCATATATAAAATGTCCATAAGTTGTTCCTAGTATTTTCCCAAGAAAAGGTTTGTTTGCACATGCTTGAGTCACATCAAATCCAGCAACAAATATTTGTGTATCAGGAAATCGTTTCAAAATAGTAGGCATTGCTTTCAATAATTGATGTAATCCTTTCAAAGGATACGTTGCTTGACTGAAAAATATAGAATGTCGTTTTATTTTTTTTATGTCCCATTGCTCATGATAAAAAGAAGCCCTCAATGTTTCATTATTAAAAAAATAGCTGGCTGATATGTTATTAGCATGAATTTGAGCATGATCCCATTCAGTTCTTCCAATAAAATTATTTATTCTTTTTAAATATTCAGTTTCATATTTCCCTTGCTTATAGAATTTACGATGATTATTCCATAAAGTTTGGCCTTTTAAAATGTCACGTAAAGTTGTATTTTTTAATATTTCCCAATTGTTCATTCCTGCATTATAAAAGTTAGAGCATATGGAAATTAATCCCTGAATTGATATTATAACATTTTTCGTACCGCAGGAATTGATGTAGCTTAATCCAATAGGGTATTCTGTACCATGAATATGTACTATATTAGGCTGAATAGTATTTTTTATTTGTTGCCAATAAGGATAGGTTGATTCATCTAATAAGTAACTTTTTTTTTGAGAAGGTATTAAAATGTAGGTGATGTCCTTTATTTTTTGTTCTTTTATCTTATTTCCTCTATAAGTAGTTGCAATATAAAGCTCTACTTTATCTTTAATTTGATTTGCTGCAGAGTGCAACCATCCTGTTTTTATAGTAACGGGAATTTTAAAAAAAGGACAAGCGTCCGGAAGAAGATTATTTGTTATCCAAAGAATTCTCATTTACCAATTTTACTATGTAATAAAGTGAAGTAATTATATTTGTATTTGAAGCTATGAAAAAGAAATCTTATCATTGTTTTTAATCCAAATTTGTTTTTTATTTCTTGGAGTAGGTAAAATATATTATATTCTTTCCATAGAGGTATATTATTTATGCGAAAAAAACGATAACGCCACATCCACAAATCATATACATCAAACATATAATCCCATTGATTATTTTTTGAATGAGATAAACTATTAGGTGAATATGATAAGTGATAAAGTTCTATATTTTTTTCCAATATTATACTTTTTGCATTTTTTACTGCGTTAAGAACAAAAAAACAATCATTACCTTTTTTCCTAGGTTCAAAATATAAATGATGATCTTGAATAAAAGAACGTTTGAATAACTTTGCCCATGGAGTCCATGTCCTATATTTTACATCAATCCATGAACTATCAGTTCCATCAAAATTGGATATATAGTTATAATAACGTTTTCCTTGCAGGGAATTATTGTCTTTATGATCTATGTTAAATATGATAATGTCAGCTAATGAGTTTGATTTTATTGATATATCTAATGTCTTTTCTAGATTTGGAAGATAATAATCATCAGAATCTGCAAACAATATCCATTCTCCTTGCGCTAATTGCAATCCTTTGGTTCTTGCAACTCCTGCTCCTCGACATTCTTTTAAGAATACATATGTAACATTGGATCTTTTCATCATAGAAAGTTCTTTTACTTCAGATTGATCACTACAATCGTCAATAACTATCACCTGAAAAGAATCACTCGTTGGTATTGAATTTAAAAGACGTTTTAATGTTTCTGTAGAATTATGGTGTGGAATAATAATAGTATAAAGAGGGCTCATGCTTCTTTAAATTTTTCATAAAGTTTATATTTTTCAAAAACAGATTTAATTTGTGGATCATTTTGATTCCCAAGTTGATTTATTCTGGCAAGGCTTATGTCATCCATTGTATCCATAAAATAAAATTTCTCTCTAAATGGGCATTCTAATTGTATCTGTTGGCATTTACTTCCTGCTTTTAATGACATAGCTTTAAACCATACGTCATCTGCCCACGGACATATACTCATAAATACCTTGGCATTTGTTACTTCTTTGTCTAAAGTACCTTCTGGATATAGAACTCCTCCTCCTGTGGTGGGAAAATTATGAAAAGAGTCATCTGTAAGAGAGGTTTCTAATTTCCATGTATTATATGGTTGTATATATCCATTTATTATATTCATTTTATGTCCCCTATAAAAATAGATCTTACTGGGATCTTTTAAGTAGGCTTTATAGAGACGTTCCACAAAATCTTCAGGATATATAATATCATCATCTGCTGTTATGGGTATTGCATGGGGATATTTTAAAAGCGTTGGAATTAATTTTTTATATGAACGAATATTTTCACAAAATTCTATCTGTAGTCCACGATTTTCTAAAGTAAGGAGGTTAAGTGGAAGATTTTCATGGGAGAATTCGTTTTTATCTAACCAAAGGATAATTCGATTGGGTTTTAGGGTTTGCTCCAATAAACTTTCAATGGCCAAATGTACTTGAAAAATACGCTTATTATAGGTTGTTAGCGTTATTATAAGTTCTTTACCATTATAAAGAGAGGTTGTAACTCCTTTATTATTAAGTAAATGAACGTTCTTGCTAATTTCTTGAATACGTAGCTGTTTTTGTACTTGTTTTTCTATTATGTTTTTGATTTGCAAAATATTGGTTAACGCTTCTTTTATTGCTCTTATTTTTTTTTTCATAATTATATATGGAGAAATTTTAATAATTTAAAGATCCAGTATTTTATTTTTTTTGTTTTCTCTACTTTCTGATAATAATTCCATAGTACTCCTTTTTTTATTTCTAAAAGTTCCTGATAATCCTCAAGGATATATTGGGGATATATTGTAGATAGAAAGTGTAGACGTTCTTCTGTATTTTTTTTATAATTGGAACTTATTCCGCCAGTTTCACAACGTGCTATTATTTCTGGTATGTATTGAAATTTATGTCCTTGAATAAATAAATTAACAAACATAATCCAATCCGCTACTACTTTATAATTAGTATCAAACCTAATTTTTTGAGCTAATAGGGTTCGTGTAAAAACAGCTTGGTGGCAAAAGGGAGACTTGCAGTAAAAATCTTGTAGCGAATGAATATTTTTATTTGCATGAACTAGTTTGTCGAAATAGACGTCTCCATATATAATATCATCTTTAGGATGTGCTTTAAAAATATTTTGTAATGTGTTAGAATTATAAAACATATCTCCTGAATTCATAAATATTATATATTCGCCCTTGCAGAGAGGTAAAGCTTTATTCATAGCATCATAAACTCCATTATCTGGTTCACTAATGCTTTTTGAAATAATATCTTTATTGAACTCTATAATTGCTTTACTATTGTCGCTAGAATTTCCATCTATAATGATTAATTCAAAGTCTTGAAAGGATTGTTTACGTATACTTTGAATCGTTTGAGACAATCCTTTGGCATTATCTTTATTTACTGTTACAATACTTAGTTTCATAGACAACTTCTGTGCTTTTTAATAAAGGGGATTCTTTGTATTAAATCTTTTGTACCTAAATCAAAATGGAACAATAGAGAAATATATATTATTGAAAAAATAATAAGATGTGCGAGAGAATTTAGGATAAATATCATAAAGTTATTCATGAAATCTAATTGTAATAATGATGTAATATATTGAGATGAAATCCAAGCTACAAGCAATATTATTAGAATGCGAAAAATCCCTTTCCAATAGTTAAAATAATTTTCGTGGAATCCATCTTTGTATAAGTAGAAAGGTTTCCAAAATACAATAATGGGAAATGTGCTTATAAACTTTCCTAATAATATGCCAATTATACCAAATTTTATTCCGCATGTTATCGTTACTGTAATATTGATGAATCCTTCAGCCCATGCTGACCATACATCTGCATAATGTCCGTATGCATTGTTAAACATATCAACAACACCACGAGTTTGTGATATAAAAAAATTTATGAGTAGTAGACTAACAATATCCCATCCTAATAGATATTCTTCGCCTAACCAATAACAAATGAAAGGTTGTATACAATTATAAATACAATAGACCAAAATGCCTGCAATAATATATCTTAATGATATTAATTGCCAAAACACTGCTTTTATTTTAGGAAGGTTTCCTTCTGCTACTAGATTTCCAACACTCGCTCCCATACCATCTAGCGCATTTGTAACTAAACTGGTTAGTCGAATAAAAACTAACGAATAATTTCCATAATATGCAACCATTTTTAATGAAGCAAATGCGAATATAAAAACTTGATCACTTTTATTTAAAAGAAAGTCTTTTAAGCGATGGATAAATACTTGTTTTGTTGATTTTAATATATTGGGATATTTTTTTAATAATTCTTTTCCATTATTTAAATTGATAGTTAACCATGGGTATTCTTTTTTCAAACGTTTTTCAAGAATAATGCAATAACATATTCCATATAACATTTGTAATATAATATATAAATAGTAGCTGTGTAGGTAATATGCTACAGCCATTTGTAATAATATTGTTATAAACTGAGCACCTTGATAATATATAGTAACAAGATAATTTTTCTGATTTGCAGTTAGCAGTATTTGCTTATAATTAAGGAAATAGCTATAAAGTGATGATAATAAAAATGCTAAATACGTAAATAAAATTAGTGGTATTGAAAAAATTGTATTCTTGAAAATATATGGTAGGCATACTCCGATAATTAAGCCTGCAATAAGAACTATTAAACCAATCTTTCGATAAATATATCCAAAAAGTGAAATTAATTCAATAATATTTTTTTTATTCCCTTCCTGTATCGGTTTAAATAGATTATATGCAATTGCAGTGCTGACTCCTAATTCTGCAAGATTTAAATATCCTAAAATATTTTGCAGAGTTCCTGTCAAACCTGTAAAGTCAGCACCTAATGTATCTAGGAATATTTTTCTAGAAAAAAAAGATAAAATAAGGAAGAGAAAAAAGTAGCATAAATTTACTCTCGCATTAATGATACTTTTTTTTACTCGAGATTCATTTTTCATAATTACTAAACGTAATATGTATTTTAAACTTTTTTGTCTTGGTTACTATTTCTATATCCCATAACCATAGCCGTAACCATATCCATATTTTTTCCCGTAACCATATTTACCATATTTACCATATTTACCATAACCATAGTAGTATCCATTCTTACGTTGATCCATATCAATACCGTTGATCAGGGTACAGAGATTCGGCAACTTGTTTTCATGTTTCAGGTCATTGATCAGCTCGTAGTCGCTCTTATGGGTATAACCGGCACGGCAGACATAGACACTCAGATCTGCTACACGGGCAATCAGCTGGGTATCGGTCACCATACCGATCGGGGCAGTATCCAGCAGGACATAGTCAAAGGACTGTTTCAATTGCTCAATGGCTTCATCCAGTGTTTTCCGTGCCACCAGCTCTGTCGGATTGGGAGGAACCGTACCGCCCGGCAGGATAAAGAGGTTGGGGGAGATGGCAGAGGGCTGGCAGAGGCTCAGCAGATCGGTGTGCTTCGGATCAGCCAGATATTGGGTAATCCCCCGTTCCTTATGAGAGATCTCAAAGACCTTGTTCAGTCCGGGTTTACGGATATCCAGACCGACAATCACCACCTTCTTACCCATAAAGGCAAAACTACAGGCCAGATTCCCGGCATTGAAACTCTTGCCTTCACCGGAAGTAGTAGAGGTAAAGAGGATCACTTTCTGGCCTTCTCCCAGCATATACTGTAAATTTGTACGGACGGAACGGAACACTTCTTCCATCAGGCCGTTGCGGTTTTCCTGCACCACAATGGGGTGTCCCTCCGTATCGGTCAAAGGAATATCTCCGACTACGGGGACATCGGTAATCTTTTCTACATCAGCCCGGCTTTCAATCTTGAAGCGGAGCAGGTTGCGAAGGAAGATGATCGCTACAGGAATACCCAGTCCAAGAAGGAAGGCCAGCATATAATATGTTTTTCCATTCGGCCCGACCATACCGCCGGCCAGAGGTTCTTCCACCATACGACCGTTATTTGCCGTAGCTGCTAAAGTAATCGCATTTTCCTCCCGTTTCTGAAGCAGCATCAGATACAGACTGGCTTTGATTTCCTGCTGGCGGGAGATGCTGAGCAGTTCTTTTTCCTGCTGGGGGGCATTGCTGATCCGGTTCGCAAACTGGGCAGCCTCGCGGTTCAGGTCGTTGCGGGTGATTTCCAGTCCTTTCAGCACGCTTGCCACGGAGGTCTGGATATTCTTTCGGGTAGCTTCCAGGGAAGTATCCAGATTGACCACGGCCGGGTTGCTTTCGCTGGAAGTGCGGAGCAACCGTTTGCGTTCGGTCAGCATCTCGTTATACTGTCCGATCAGGGTGGACAGCCCGTTGTCGCTCAGCCCGATATTGGCCGGAATAATTTCCATCCGGTTCTCGGGACGCTCGATGTATTCTTTCAGAAATTCTACAAGACGGAGCTGGGTAGCATTCTCAGCCCGTTTCTGCTCATATTCGGCATTGCCTTGCAGAGCCAGCTGTGCATCACTGGTCAGGTCGGTCAGTCCCGCCTTCTGCTTATACTGGGCCAGTTCGCTTTCCGTAGTACCCAGTTCGTGATTGATGATGCTGATGCGTTCATCAATAAATTCGGCCGTCCGGCTGGCTACCTCGTTCTTGTCATCGTTGGCATCGGCATTATACAGCGCTACCAGCGTATTCAGGAAATCCAGCCCCCGGCCTACATGGGTATCGTTGTAGTTCAGTCGTACAATGGTAGTTTTTTTATTGGTCGGCTCGGTAGACAGATTTCCCTGACATACCTTGGCGGCTGCGGTAGGAGAGACAATCCGTACCTGGATAGTCCTTTTTTCCAGAATCTTTGTACTATCTTTCGCGTTTAGCGTCAGGGTTCCCACGGGAGTGACAAGTACACCGGGCAGACGGTCAAATGTCTTTTCAGTGGTGCCTTCCTTTCCATACTGAATATAATTTGCGGTAGCTTTGACTTTTCCGTCAGGCGTGCAATCCAGCTGTAAATTCAGGGATCCTGCCAGCTTTTCCGCTTCTTCGGGAGTCATCCAGACCTTGATGGGAGTATCATGCTTATAAAGCGGGAGGGCATAGCCGAAGCTGCGGGGTTCCGCATAGCGGATGTTCATTCCCAGGGTATTGACTACCTTTTTGATTAAGGTGCGGGAATGTAAAATCTCCATTTCATTGTCAAAATTACCGGCCATGCTCAGCATCCCGAGATCCTGCATGGTGGCGAGCGGACTGTTGGCACTGCCTTTTCCTTTGTCATCCTGTTTGATCAGTACCGTCGCATTCACATTGTAAACCGGAGTCTGATAGCGCAGGTAGCCCCAGGCTCCGATCAGGCAGAGAATGAGGCAGGCTACAAACCAGGGCCAGTACATCAGGTATTCAAACAGAATCGCTTTATAGTCGATGGGCTTTTCGTCTTCAGCCGTAAAAAGATCGTCGTATTTTTCGTTGCTCATGATACTTTATTTAAAGATGGTGACTAACAGGCTGGCCAGAGAGACCAGAATAGAGGTCGCAGAAATGGCAATGGTAGTAGTATTACCAATGTCGGAGTTGCGGGATTTGGTTTTGTTTGGACTGACATAGAGAATGTCATTCTGCTGGAGGTAGAAATAGGGGGAATGGATCAGATTGGCATCGTTCAGGTTCAGTTCCTGAATGTCGCGTCCTCCGTCTGCCGTTTCACGGACCAGCTTCACATTGTCACGCAGGCCGTAAATGGTCATATCGCCTGCCATGGCCAGGGCTTCCAGTACATTCACTTTTTCGTTGCTGACCGTGAAGGTTCCCGGACGATTGACTTCACCCAATACGGAGATCTTATAGTTCACCATGCGGACATTCACAATCGGGGTTTCCTTCAGGTAGGGAGCCAGCCGGTCGCGGAGCATGGCTTCGCATTCATTCTTGGTCATGCCGCTGATCTTTAATTTTCCCAGGACCGGAAAGTCAATTTCTCCCTCATTATTCACCAGATACTGCTGCAAGGTGGGCTGGGAAGTCAGACTGGTGGAATTTTGGGATACAGTAGTGGGAACCGTCAGGTTGAAAGGAATGCAGGCTTCTGGATCAGTGGTGCTGACGGTAATGGTCAGCAGATCCTTGGGCATGATCCGGGCGTCGTAGAGCGGAATTTCTCCGGCCGGTACATTGACTGTCGCAGAATTCTGCAAATAGGGCACCTTCTTGTATGAGGTACAACCCGACAGCAGGAAAGCTGCTGTCAGTACGCAGAGAATGTTTGATTTGAATGTCATAATGATTTTAGGTTTCCTTTGATGTTACTAAGCCGTCGCGATTCCGGGGGCCGGAATCTGACTGACTTTCCGATTTTTTGCTGAATAGATTCATTGTTGACCACCACGCCCCGGGGGCCGGAACCGTGGTCACTTCCTCGTCCGGGGGCCAGAGCGAAAGGAAGCTACGTTTGGGGTGCGCTTCGCGGTTACCTCTCCCAACCGGGGACCGGGAAGAAGGGATAAAACCGGAATTTTTTAGCTGCAGATGCAATTGTTATTCACAATTGCGAGACAAAGATAAATATTTCACATTAATTTAAAACAAAATTTCCAATATTTTTCAAAAACAACTATTAATTTTGTGTCGGACTTCTTAAGGAAAAGAATTTCAATAAGATTTTATGAAAGTTTCAATTCGATTTCGTTCTCGATTTTAACGAGTTTAAAGAATCTTAAAACCGGACATTTTTTTTCATTTGGCCGGTAAAATATATTCACCCATGAGACAAAAAGAAGTAAAAACAGAAAAACGGGAGCAAAAGACAGAGAGTGAGAAACCGAAAAGATGGCTGCGCCACACACCCGAAGGGTATCAGTTTACGGAGGCCGAGTATGCACTGAATGCACTGGGGAATTTCCTGACCCTGATTGCCTGCGGGAAGATCAAGCTGAGCTGGTCGGACGAGATGCAGCTCAAGCGGCTGACCAAATATCTGGTCCGGATGCTCTTCAAGGGGCCCTGGAGAAGCGTACGGAAGAAGATCCTGGAAGATTAGGGCTCCGCGGACAGGCCGGAAATACCTGCCCGGAAAATAAAAAAAGGCTTCGGCGTTTCCATGCAAACGCCGAAGCCTTTTGACTGAAACGCCGAAACGTTTTCAGGGTCCACCTGGGTCCACTTTTTCTATATGGACCCTATTCCGTGGAATGTACCTTGCGGTAGATGCCGTTGTCGTATGCTACCAGGTTCTGTTTCAGCATCTTCTTGAGCCATCGCTTGGCAGTGGAACGGGAGATGTCCATGGCAGCCGTCGCGGTGAGATATTCCATGTAAGTGAAGCTCTCGGGCAGCTTCTTGTAGCACTCCAGCACGCGGTGGAAACAGGTCATCTGCGAGCGTTTCCGTTCCGTTCCGGGCAGGATGGTGGAGAGGGAGAGGCTGTGTTCCAGCAGCACCTTGACCAGTTCGATGGTGATGTTGAAATCCTCGTCGCTGCAGGTGACATCCTTCATGTTCCAGCCGGCTTCCCACTTGCGCAGGGCGGTGAGCACCATGGCGATGCGCATCGTCAGCAGTCCGTGACGTCCCACAATGGCCTCGTTGCCTTCTCCGTCCTCCAGCGAGACATTCTGCATCATGTGACCGAACAGCTTGTTGTGGATCTTCCACTGTTCGCGGGTGAAATGGACGGAGGTGGGGGAGTTGAGCAGGAAATGGTAGGCCTGAAGCACATCATCTGCCAGATTCTCAAAGAGTTCGTCGCCGTCAATCCATTCGTCGTCCGAATCGGGAGCCGCTGAGATCCAGCCGCTTTCACCTTTTCCCGTGAGCAGGGCCAGACGGCTGTACATACCGTCTTCCTTCGATGAGACGAAGTTGACCAGCTGTTGCAGGGTACCGGCCATGCAGATGGCCATGCGGGGACGCTGGATGAGAATGGGGTGGCCGTCGATCTTGTAGTTCTGTCCCACGGCTTCGTGGTGGTAGATCATGCGCAGTTCGGAGGCATGCTTGCCGTAGTCCGTTCCCAGGGCAGCGGTGAAGGAGTCGATCTCGGTGGTGTTGCAGATGATTCCGATCTCGCCGGAGTTGTAGAGGTCGGTCATCAGCTGGCTCTTGGAGGTGTTGGGCGGTACGTTCAGCACGTGCCACCGGGGCTCTTCGGGCTTGAGACTGATGTCGGGCTTGCGTTTCTCGCGGAAGGCCCGTTTCTGTTCGGCCTCCCATTCCAGCATCTTCTGCTCGTATTCCTTGCGCTCCCGGCGGTTGTTTTCCTCCATTTCGCGGTGAATCTTGCTGCCGAGCAGGGCTGACAGGGCTACCACTCCCTTGCCGGAACCTGCGGGGGCGACGGCTGCGAAGAAGAAATGGGGGGAGTAGAGACGGTGGGCATAGAGAGTGCGCACCAGCGGAACGCATCCGCTGAGGTTGGTGAGTATGGACATGAGAAGCATGTCGCGCTGGCGGCCGGAGCGGGCGGCTATGATACCGCGCCGGATCAGGGGCGGGAGCTTGTCGTAAATCCACTCGGGAAACAGGGGTGCATGACTCATCAGATCATCCTCGTCGGATTCTTTTCTCACGGTGGAGGGTCCATTAGGGTCCATGTGGACCCATGGACCCAAATCGGCATGGTTGTAGCCCCAGTCCATCGCACTGCAATATTCGCTGTAAGGGAGCTGGCCCATCATGCGGAAGGCACTGTGTTTCAGCCGTTCAAAGTCGTACGGATTGAATCTCCGCCAGCGGATGTTGCGTCCCAGACGGAGCAGGACATTGTGCCGCTGACCCTCCTGAAACTTGTTTTTCCGGAAAAAATTCGCCAGAAAAGCTTCGGGGTCACGGAGGGGTACATAACGGCAGTCGTCGTTGGGATCTTCGGGGATTCCGAAGGGCCTGAAACCGGCGTTTCCGGAAGCATAATCAGCCGGATTCCCGGGAGCATAACCGGGCGTGTTTCCGGGAGTCGGTCCGCTGGCATTCCCTGCATTCTGGGGAGCATCCCCGTACGCATAGCCTGCGGTTCTGCCGTTGAACCGGTAATCCTCGGAAGAGTCGGTTCCCGTAGCCGGCTGATACAGGAGCGGATTGTTTCCTTCCTCGTAGGGAAAGGTGAGGGGTTCCGGTGCCAGATAAGCCTCGGGGTCATAAGACGCGAGCGTGAGGCGGCAGAGATCCTTGCACTGCATGTCGCAGGGATGTCCGGCAATCTGTTCAAGGGCGTGCGCCACGATCTCATAGGCCCGGCGGTAGACATCGGGATGTACCACACCGATGCAGACGAAGATGCGGAGGCCGGTTCCGGAGACGGTGACATGACAGGCGGCCACCCAGGGAACTTCCTTCAGCCGGGCAAAAGCGTTCCGGAGCACGTCGGGCGGCATCTTGTCCATGTCGAACATGGCATAGCCGGTGCGGTTGGTGAGACACTTGGGATAACGTCCGCGCAGGCAGTTTCCGGCAGGTACGAGGGCAGGCAGCTGTTCCTTGACGGAGGCAGCTTCCTGTTTCTTTCCTTCGGCCATCAGCCTGCGGTAGTTCTCCACTTCATTTTTCCATTGTCCGTTGCGGACATTCTCGATCCAGGCAGACAGTTCCACGAGGGAGTCTCCCTGCGTGTGGAAGATGCGCGTGAATACGGTCATCAGATTGTTTTCCATCTTTCCAAATTTAAGGTTGAATGAAAAAAAGTAAATAATATTTGTTTTACAGAAGCAAAGTTAAGGCAACCATCCGCAAAGGTGAAATGTTAAAACAAAGAAGTGGAATTTATGTATTTATAATATGTTGAAAAATAGGGTTTATAAGCATATTTTTTAAAGTAAAGCATGAAGTTGATTCAGAGGAAATTTTGGGAATGTGATCAATGAATTATAATTTTTACGGGTGTTTTATGTAAAAACAATTCGGAAATACATGTGAGGATACATGAGGATCCCGGAGAGGGATAAATTGTCTGATAAAAATAGTATCAGCTTAATTTATAAGTTAAGTTTTGATATTTGAAATAATAATTCTATATTTGTATCAGAATTAACTTTTATGTTAAGATGCAGCAAAAATATCATATCGAATTAGTTGAAGAGCATGATGCCGTAAATTTTTATAGCATTCATCTGGAAGAGGAAGAACTATCAGAGCTTGAACGTTTTTTTGAGAAATTTCCGGAAGGCTGTGGATATGATGAAGAGATTGATGTTATCATTGCATGGCTTGATAAAATCGGAGAGAATGGTGCATTAGAACGCTATTTTCGTCCCGAAGGAAGATATGGGGATGGAGTTGGAGTAGTTCCGATTGATGTAGGGAATAAGCTTCGTTTGTATTGTTTGAGGATTTCAGATAAGATATTGATTTTTGGAAATGGTGGATTGAAAGATTCTGATTCATGGCAAAATAGTAAATCACTTGCTCCATATGTGGAGATGCTGATTGATACAAGCCGTTTTATTGCCTCACGCATAAAAGATGGCAAAATCATTTTGGTAGATAAAGAATTAGTTGGTAATTTAAATTTTGCAAGAGATGAAAAAGAGTAGCATAATCGAGAAAAGACGCGAGAAGGTTAATCCTGAAGTTAAGCGTATGGTTGATTTGTCTTTTAAGATTGTGGATAGAATACACGAAATTCTGAAAGATAAGGGCCTTAAGCAAAAAGACCTTGCCCTGCGTCTTGGGAAAAAAGAGTCTGAAATAAGTCGGTGGATGCGTGGAACTCATAACTTCACTATTGATACACTGATTTCTATTGAAGATGTACTTGGAGAACCTATTATTGAAATATGTCATTCGCAAGTGTTTCATGCACAGATGAAATAGCTGACATGAGAGGATGTCTTGCTGGTGAAGCAGGCACCCTCTCATGTTGATTTTCCCCCTTTTTGATTATCTTTCCAGTTCCCCCTTTTCGTTGCGGGCCATCAGTTCCTCCACTTCGGAAACCTTGACCATGTTGTAGTCGCCGGAGATGGTGTTTTTCAGGACGGAAGCGGCCGTAGAGAAATCCACTCTTTTCTGGTTGTCGGTCCAGGCTGACTGGGCATAGAGAAGGGCACCGCAGAATGCGTCTCCCACTCCGACACAGTCAATGACATTGTTGATGTCGTACACGCGGGTGTGGTACATGGTGCCGTCGGCATAGAGTATTCCGGCGAAGGTGTGGTGTTCGGAGTTCATCACGTTGCGCAGGGCGATGTAGATGTAGCGGCACTGGGGCACTTCCCGGGCGATCTCCCGGCAGAATGTTTCGTAGGCTGCGGTGTCATACCGGCCGGCTGCGCTTGTGGCCTTGAATCCCGGAGCCTTGAGTCCGAAGAGCATGGCATATTCGCCTTCGCTGCCGAATCGGTGAACGGGTAGGAGTCGGTAAAGCTCAGATTTCTAAGATAGAGAGAGGAAAAGGGCTTACGATAAAGACAGTTACAAAAGTGCTTGATGCCCTTGGCATGTCGGCATCTGTCGTTTTAAAAGGTGAGCAGGAAATTGACAAAAATGTAATTGCATATATTGTTGCTGCCATTAGTGAGTTTGCTGAAATCCATCATCTTTCCGATTTTTATTGATGGCGTAGTTTTCGTCCATAAACCAAAAAGCACCAAATTCAAGAGCTAAATGCTTGATTATTTTAGTGCGGACAGAAACCTCAATCGTTTGGATGGCAGTAAACAGTAAAGGCCTGATGTGTATATCTGACTCCCATAAATAAAAATGTCCCGCTGGGTACGCTAATCTTACGGGAAGCGGGCGGGATTTGTTGATGCAAAGGTAATAGATATTTTTGATAAAACCTAGAATTAGCATAAAAAAGAGTACTTTTTCTGCTGCATGGCATTGATCTGTAATAATGACAGTTAAACAAAAAAATATTTTCCCTTTAAGTCTACACAACCCTGCAAATGTCTACATGGCGGGGGAAGGGGTGTCGTATCTTTGTTTTGTCAAATTAAAACAAGTACTAACCTTTTAAACAAATTGTGTATGGAGAAAGCAGTGACTTATTCAGTAGTGGGAAGAAAGAATCCGGGCGACAAAGGGGCTCCGGTGAAGTATTATGCACAGGCGCAGGCGCGCGGGGTGATGGGAATCCGTGAGATCGCGGAGCGCATCCAGCGGGAATGTACGGTGACGAGGGCGGACACCATGGCGGTGCTGACGGCTCTGGAAGACGTGGTGAGCGAGGGGCTGCAGAGCGGTGAAATCGTACGTCTGGGTGAACTGGGATCGCTCCAGCTGGGACTGAGCGGCAAGGGAGCGGAAGTGGAAGAGGAATACCATGTCGGGCTGATCGAGAGGGCGCGCATCAACTTCCGTCCGGGACTGACCCTGCAGGATGCGCTGGCGAACCTGTCGTATGAGCGTGTGCCGGTTAAGAAGACGGCTGAAGCCGGAGAAGAAGAGGAAGGAGGCGGAATGGGTGTCTGACCGTAAAATGATGGAAGTATGAAAGCAGTAAAAGTAATTGTCCGGATTCTGAGATGCCTGCTTTGCATCCTGACCGGGAAATGGAAGGAAAGGAGTGGAGAATGAGAAAGATTGACCTGATTGTCATTCACTGTACGGCCACGAGAGAGGACAAGTCCCTCTCTCCGGCTGAACTGGACCGGATGCACCGGCAGCGGGGATTCAACGGGTGCGGGTATCATTATTACGTGCGGCGTGACGGAGAGATCTGTTCCATGCGTCCGGTGGGGCAGGCGGGCGCACATGCGAAAGGGCATAACGCGAACAGCATCGGCATTGCGTATGAAGGGGGACTGGATGCGGGAGGGAATCCGGCAGACACCCGGACCGAGGAACAGAAACGGTCGATCCGCGTACTGGTGAGGGTGCTCTGTGAGGACTACAGAATCCGGAAGGTGGTGGGCCACAGGGATCTGAGCCCGGACAGGGACGGCGACGGAGTGGTGGAACCGGAAGAGTGGATCAAGCTCTGTCCCTGCTATGATGTGGAGAGTGACCTGGCGGAACAGAAATGCCGGGGACGGTGCAGGCTGTTCGGATAATCCCCCGGAATTTTTCCTGAAAAATATCCCGGAGCACTTGGTGTTCCGGGATATTTTTTGTATCTTTATAGGTAGTAAGAAACCTGGAAAACTGAAGAAAAATGAACCTCAATGAACGATCCTGTGTGGCAGAAGAGACCGGGGAATTCCGGCTGCGGATCTACCACAAGAGTGAACTGGCCCGGATGTATTTCCCGCAAAGCCGGCAGAAAACGGCTTCACAGAACCTGAGCCGCTGGATACAGGGGTGTCCGGAACTGTGGGAGGGCCTCCGCCGCATGGGTTATGAGAAGACACGGAAATATTACCTGAAACCGGAGGTGGAACTGATCGTAAAATGTCTGGGCGAGCCTTAGCGGGGAAAGAAGTGCGAAAAATAGGCGGAAGGTTTGGGCATGTAAAAAACATGTATTACCTTTGTGCGAAGAAAAAAACAAGATTGAAGATATGTTCAGAAATCATACATGCGGCGAACTGAGAATCGCTGATGCAGGAAAGAGCGTGACGCTGGCCGGATGGGTACAGCGTGTACGCAAGATGGGAGGTATGACTTTTGTTGACCTCCGCGACCGTTACGGTATCACCCAGCTGGTGTTTAACACGGACGTGAACGCAGAACTTTGCGAACGGGCCAGCCACCTGGGCCGTGAGTATGTCATTCAAGTAAAGGGTACGGTGAACGAACGTTCCAGCAAGAATCCCAACCTGCCTACGGGTGAGGTGGAAATCACGGTGGAAGAGCTGACCGTGCTGAATTCGGCACAGACTCCTCCGTTTACCATCGAGGACAATACCGACGGCGGGGATGACCTGCGTATGAAATACCGTTATCTGGACCTGCGCCGTACGGCTGTGCGCAAGAACCTGGAACTGCGTCACCGCATGACCATGGAAGTGCGCCGTTATCTGGACGGACTGGGATTCCTGGAAGTGGAAACTCCGATGCTGATCGGTTCTACTCCGGAAGGTGCCCGTGACTTCGTGGTTCCTTCACGTATGAATCCGGGACAGTTCTATGCGCTTCCGCAGTCTCCGCAGACGCTGAAGCAGCTGCTGATGGTATCAGGATTCGACCGCTACTTCCAGATCGTGAAGTGTTTCCGCGATGAAGACCTGCGTGCTGACCGTCAGCCGGAGTTCACGCAGATTGACTGCGAAATGAGCTTCGTGGAACAGGAAGACATTATCGAGACTTTTGAAGGTATGGCCAAGCACCTGTTTAAGGAACTGCGCGGCGTGGAACTGACTGAACCGTTCCTGCGCATGCCCTGGGCAGATGCCATGAAATATTACGGCAGCGACAAACCGGACCTGCGTTTCGGCATGAAGTTCGTGGAACTGATGGACATCCTGAAGGGATACGGATTCTCTGTATTCGACAATGCAGCCTATATCGGCGGTATCTGTGCCGAAGGTGCTGCCCACTACACCCGCAAGCAGCTGGACCAGCTGACCGAATTTGTGAAACGTCCGCAGATCGGAGCCAAGGGACTGGTTTACGCCCGTGTGGAAGCTGACGGCAACGTGAAGTCAAGCGTGGACAAGTTCTATTCACAGGAAGTATTGCAGCAGATGAAGGAGGCCTTCGGTGCCAAACCGGGTGACCTGATCCTGATTCTGAGCGGTGACGATGCGATGAAGACCCGCAAGCAGCTGTGTGAACTGCGTCTGGAAATGGGTAACCAGCTGGGACTGCGCGACAAGAACAAGTTTGCCTGTCTGTGGGTGGTTGACTTCCCGATGTTCGAATGGAGCGAAGAGGAAGGCCGTCTGATGGCTATGCACCATCCGTTTACTCATCCGAAAGATGAGGATATTCCTTTACTGGATACTGATCCGGCAGCTGTACGTGCAGATGCTTACGATATGGTGGTCAATGGTGTGGAAGTAGGTGGAGGATCTATCCGTATCCATGACTCACAGCTTCAGGCCAAGATGTTTGAGATTCTGGGCTTTACACCCGAGAAGGCTCAGGAGCAGTTCGGCTTCCTGATGAACGCCTTCAAGTTCGGTGCTCCTCCTCACGGAGGTCTGGCATACGGACTCGACCGCTGGGTATCTCTGTTCGCAGGACTGGATTCCATCCGCGACTGTATCGCATTCCCGAAGAACAATTCAGGACGCGACGTGATGCTGGATGCTCCGGGATTCCTCGACCAGAAGCAGCTTGATGAACTGAATTTGAAGATTGTAGATAACAAGTGATTCTTTATTGGAGAATTTTAAACTTTTCAGAAGAAGGACATGAGATGTGATATTTCGTGTCCTTCATTTTGTGAAAAACCTGTTTGTGACAATCCCTGTTTGTGACAATTCCTATTGTGAAAACCCCGAAAACTTGGTGAATGAAAGAACGTGTACGAATTCTGCGCTTTACGATAATCGGAACGCTTAATGCGCTCATTGCGGCCTTTGTGGTCTGGCTGATGATGCACATCAGGAAGGAGGATTATATGCTGGCCAATGTGACGGCGTATGTGGTGTCGCAGATTCATAACTTTATCTGGTGCAAGTACTGGATTTTCCCGCTGGACAAGGAAGACAAGAAGAATACGGTGTGGCATCAGATGCTGTTCTTTGCGGGGGCTTTCGCGCTGGCTTACAGTGCGCAGTTTGTGTTCCTGCTGGTGCTGGTGGAACTTCTGCACTGCAATGAGTATCTGGCTCAGTTCCTGGGGCTCTTTATTTACGGGGCCGTGAATTTCTCCTGCAACAAATTTCTGACTTTCCGCTGAGAGCATGCGGACTTTCTGCGGGGCTTTCACGGAATAGCCGCCTGTTATTTGTGGATTCTTGCTGAAGAAGATTTTTCCGGACAGATGGGGCAGCCTGTCTCCGGAACCTTATATGAAAATCCTCCTGTTTTCCGGCCTGGACTTGTCTGAGGCTGAAGACAGGAGGATTTTCATATAAAGTTGTTTCAGATGATTCAGATGGCAGTGAGTGCCTGCTCGTCGATGTAGTTCATCCGGTGGGTCAGGATGACATTGCGTGCCAGATCGTTGTTGTCGGTACGGAACACCAGAATACCTTTTCCTCCGAGCAGGAAGGAATAGAGGTAGGAGATGCCGATTCCGGCTTCACTGAAACGGCGGACCGCATTGGCTGCCTGTCCCGGGGTATTGTCGAGGGTGATGGCAAAGACTTCGGACATGCTGACGGAAATGCCGGCCTGCTTCAGGGTGTCATACGCCCGCTGCGGTTCGGAACAGATGATGCGGTAGATTCCATATTCCACCGTATCGGAAATGGTGGAAGCGATGAGCTGGATGCCGGCTTCCTTGAAGAGTTCGAGCACCTGAAGCAAGGTTCCCGACTTGTTTTCCACGAAAACGGATAATTGATGAATGGTCATAAGTTTGTTTCTTGTTTTGAAAGTTCATTAAATCAATGTCTTGCGCAGGTCTTTTACGCGGACTGCCTTGCCTTCCTGCTTGGGCAGGCTGCCTTTGGGCACGAGTTTCACACGCGGAGTGATGAGGATTTCGTCCTTCAGCTGGCGGGTGATTTCCTTGGTCAGGCGCTGGAGGAAGCCGTAGTCGTCGGTAAACTCGTTGAGTTCCACCTCGACGGTCATTTCGTCGTTGGCTTCGAGGTTGGTCAGCGTGATGAGGTAATCGGTGCCCAGTTCGCGGAACTGCATGAGGATGTTTTCGATCTGGATCGGGAAGATGTTGACTCCCTTGAGGATCATCATATCGTCGCTTCGTCCCTTCATGCGGTCCAGACGTTTGTGGTGACGGCCGCAGGGGCATTCTCCGGGAAGGATGCGGGTCAGGTCGCGGGTGCGGTAGCGCAGCAGAGGCATGGCTTCGCGGTTGATGGTTGTCAGCACGAGTTCGCCCACTTCACCGTCGGGTACCGGCTCGAGGGTCTGGGGATCGACGATCTCCACGATGTAATAGTCTTCCCAGATGTGGAGTCCGTTCTGTTCGGGGCACTCAAAAGCCACACCGGGACCGCACATTTCGGACATTCCGAAGGAGTTGTAGGCCTTGACGCCCAGCATCTGCTCGATGCGGCGGCGCTGTTCGTCGGAATGGGGTTCGGCTCCGATGATCAGGGTACGCAGGCGGGTGTCCCGGCGGGGATCGATGCCCATTTCTTCCATCACTTCATACAGGCGTCCGGCATAGCTCGGAATGGCATGCAGGGCCGTTGTGCCGAAATCGGTGATGAACTTGATCTGCCGTTTGGTGTTTCCGGCAGCAGCAGGAACGGTGAGCATGCCCAGGCGTTCGGCACCGTACTGGAAGCCCAGACCGCCGGTGAACATGCCGTAGCCGGAAGAGTTCTGGAAGATGTCTCCCTTGCGCAGTCCTACCATGTAGAGGCAGCGGGCTACGGCGTTGGCCCATTCGTCAAGGTCGTGCTGTGTGTGCAGGATGACGGTGGGAGTGCCGGTGGTACCGCTGGAAGAATGGAGGCGTACGACCTCTTCCAAAGGAACGGCAGAGAGTCCGAAGGGATAGTTGTCGCGCAGATCCTGCTTGGTGGTAAACGGGAGTTTCCGTACGTCGTCGAGGGTTCGGATATCTTCAGGCCGGAGTCCGCAGGCAGCGAACCGTTGTTTATAGAAGGGAATGCGCATACAGCGGGCAAGGGTCTGCTGCAGTCTTTCCATCTGCAGCTTCTCCAGTCGGGAGCGGGAGAGCGTCTCCAACTCGGGGTGTAAGTACAAATTGTCGTTTTTCATAAGTTTTCATTAGTATTTGCCCGCAAATATAGCAAGAAGTCGGAAATATCCGCAATTTTTCTTTCATAATTTCCGAATGTTGTACAATCTTTTCCTATTTGGCAGCGTTCTGTAAATTAAGACAGGGGAGAAGGCAAAGGGAGGGGAAATATTGCTAACGAATATGTCGAAATGTTACAGAAATGTAATATGAATTGTTTATTTGAAAGTGTTTTCTTGATGTTCGTCAATAAATGACGCATTTCTGTGTTTTTATCTGTTAATTACTTTTCTGTTTGATTTCCGGTGCTTACCTTTGCGAAGGTAAAAGAAAGTTTTTAAGGTAACAAGATTCTTATTTTAAGGTTTTTAATTCAGGTATTAATTAAATTTTTAAGGTAAAAGATGAAAAGAACAGGATTAACATTGGTAGCCGCATTGGCTTTTTCCGCATCTGTATTTGCGGGAGGAACTCAGGGAAATGAAACGAAGTCAGCTGCACGTTGGGACGCCAGCATCAATAAGGTGAAGCTGAGCCGTTATTTGCAGTTGACTTCTGACCAACACACAGAAGTAGAGAACATCTGCGACTATTTCCAGGGCGAGATGAGCCGTGCCTTGCGTGCGAAGAAAAACAGCGATGAGAAAGTGCGCAACGCTGTTTACGGAAACCTGAAACTGATGAAGCAAACGCTGAACGAGAAGCAATATGCTGACTATGTGCGTCTGATGGCTGTTACTCTGCGGAATAAAGGCATTGATGTTGCACAGAAGTGATTTAGATTAGTTCTGCCGGACAATCCTGTCCGGCGGTGTTGTTTTTTGGCCCGTGCAAATGCATGGGCATTTTTGTTTTCATTTCTCCCGTGGCAATGAGAGATCCGCAAAATTATCCTATATTTGCAGGAAACATAAATGACTGTCATATGAAAACACTGAAAACTGGAAGAAAATGGGTTGCCTGCCTGCTGATGCTGGGCGGCGTCGGGGGAATGAATGCACAGAACGAATGGATAGAACCGCCTGTAATGGGGTGGAGTTCCTGGAATACATATCGGGTGAACATTGATGAAGCACTGATCCGGAAGCAGGCTGATGCCATGGTGGAACTGGGACTGAAGGAGTCCGGATACCGCTATGTGAACATTGACGACGGATTTTTCGGCTACCGGGACGAGAAAGGACGGCTGCATACGCATCCGCAACGTTTCCCGAACGGGCTGAAGGGCGTGGCTGCCTATATTCACTCACTCGGACTCCAGGCCGGAATCTATTCGGAGGCCGGGGCCAATACCTGCGGATCGATCTGGGATGCCGACAAGCATGGCATCGGGGTAGGGCTGTACGGCTTTGAACGCCAGGATGCAGACCTGTTTTTCAATGAATGGGGATTCGACTTCATCAAGATAGACTATTGCGGGGCCGGCCAGCAGCTGGAACTGGACGAACAGGAGCGCTATACGGAGATCGTACGGGCGATCCGGGAAGTCTGTCCCCGGAATATCTCCCTGAATATCTGCCGCTGGGCTTATCCGGGGACCTGGGTACGGAATCTGGCCCGTTCCTGGAGAATCAGTCCTGACATCGCTCCGAACTGGGCAGCCGTGAAACGCTGTATCGACATGAACCTGTATCTCTCGGCTTATGCGGGAGGCGGGCATTACAACGATATGGACATGCTGGAGATCGGACGCGGCCTGAAGCCGGAAGAGGAAGAGACGCATTTCGGCATGTGGTGTATCATGAGTTCGCCGCTGCTGATCGGATGTGACCTGACCCGGATTCCGGAGGAGTCGCTGAAACTGCTCCGCAACGAGGAACTGATTGCCCTGAACCAGGATCCGCTGGGGCTGCAGGCATACATCGTGCAGCATGAAGGAGGCGGCTATGTGCTGGTGAAAGATATCGAACAGAAACGTGGCAAGGTGCGTGCCGTGGCTTTGTATAATCCCTCGGATTCGGTCTGCTCCTTCCGGGTGCCTCTGGAGATTCTGGAGCTGGCCGGCAAGACACGGGTGCGTGATCTGGTGAAGCGGAAAGACGAAGGACGGGTGACGGGCAGTTTCCAGTATGACGTGCCGGCCCACGGAGTCAAAATCCTTCGCGTGGAAGGCGAGGAACGGCTGGAGCCGGTGCGCTACGAAGCAGAACAGGCTTATCTGCATCAGTTTGACAACCTGGCCAAGCGTCCGCGGGGAGTGGCATATCTGCCTTATGAGGGGGCTTCCGGAGACATGCTTGTCACCAATCTGGGCGGTCACCGGGACAATTATGCCCGTTGGAACGAGGTGTTCAGCGAAGAGGGCGGCCGTTACAGGATGACCGTCTGTTATGTGCCGGCAGCCAAGCGGGAACGCGAAATCAATGACCGGAGACTGGAAGTGACGGTCAACGGAACCCGGGTAAGCCTGACGGAGCTGGAAACGGACCGTTCGAAAGGAGTCTGCCGCGCGGAACTGACCGTTGACCTGCAAAAAGGATACAACACGGTGAGCATCGGAAGCCGTCTGACCTGGACACCGGATCTGGACTGCTTCGTGCTGGAGAAACTCTGACCGGTCCGTCTGTTATCCGTTCGTCTGCTATCCGTTCTTCTGTTTGAGAATCTCTTCGAGCCGGATCAGTTCGTCGCGGTACTGGGCAGCTTCGATGAAGTCCAGTTTCCTGGCTGCTTCCTGCATCAGCTTGCGGGTGCGGTCGACACTGCGTTTGAGCTGATCCTTCGACATGTATTCCACAATCGGGTCGGCAGCCATCATGAGGCCGTCCGGCATGTCGGCATATTCTTTTGCCTTCTTTCCCTGTCCTGTCTTTGCCTCCTGGTTTTCCAGCAGGATGTTGGTGTGACTGCGCCTGATCTGGCGGGGAGTGATTCCGTTGGCTTCGTTGTAGGCCAGCTGCTTCTCCCGCCGGCGGTTGGTCTCGTCGATGGTCTGGCGCATGCTGTCCGTGATCTTGTCCGCATACATGATCACCTTTCCGTTGACATTCCGGGCAGCACGTCCGGCAGTCTGTGTCAGGGAACGGTGAGAGCGCAGGAATCCTTCCTTGTCGGCATCCAGGATGGCTACGAGGGACACTTCCGGCAAATCGAGTCCCTCACGCAGCAGGTTGACACCGATCAGGACGTCGAAAATACCCTGACGCAGTTCTTCCATGATCTTCACCCGCTCCAGGGTTTCCACATCGCTGTGGATATAGGTACAGCGGATGCCGTGGCGTGACAGATAGTCCGTCAGTTCCTCTGCCATACGCTTGGTCAGTGTGGTGACGAGCACCCTTTCCTGAGCCTCGATGCGCTGCTGGATTTCTTCCATCAGGTCGTCGATCTGGTTCAGGCTGGGGCGTACTTCGATGACCGGATCCAGCAGTCCGGTGGGGCGGATCACCTGTTCCACGACCACCCCTTCACTTTCCTGCAATTCATATTCGGCAGGAGTGGCACTGACATAGATGACCTGACGCGCCATTTCCCGGAACTCGTCGAAGGTCAGCGGCCGGTTGTCCATGGCAGCGGGGAGGCGGAAACCATATTCCACCAGGTTGGTCTTGCGGGCCCGGTCGCCTCCGTACATGGCCCGGATCTGCGGTACGCTGACATGACTCTCGTCGATGACAATCAGGAAATCCTTCGGGAAGAAATCCAGCAGACAGTAGGGCCTTGTACCCGCTTCGCGTCCGTCGAAGTAGCGGGAATAGTTCTCGATGCCCGAGCAGTGTCCCAGTTCGCGGAGCATTTCCATATCGTAAGTGACCCGTTCCTTCAGGCGCTTTGCCTCGTAGAACTTGCCGGTCTCTTCAAAATGCTGTACCTGCAGGGTCAGATCGTCCTCAATCTGATGGATCGCTCTCAGGGTGCTTTCCCTGGTCGTCATGAAAAGATTGGCCGGATAAATCTTGTATTCATCGAAGGTGGAGATACGGGCTCCCGTGTCCGGATCGACTTCCTCAATGCCGTCAATTTCGTCATCCCAGAACATGATGCGCAGGATGTGATCCGTATAAGCCAGGAAGATATCCACCGTATCTCCCTTGACCCGGAAATTCCCGCGGTTCAGTTCGGCATCGTTGCGGGTGTAGAGACTGTCCACCAGCTGGCGGAGCAGGACGTTGCGGTCCATGCGCTTGCCCCGTCTGACTTCGATCACATTATTATAAAAGTCGGCCGGATTTCCCATACCGTAGATGCACGATACGGACGAAACCACGATGACATCCTTCCGGCCTGAAAGCAGGGCAGAGGTGGCCGCCAGCCGGAGCTTGTCGATTTCTTCGTTGATGGCCAGGTCCTTTTCAATGTATGTATCCGTGGAAGGCAGGTATGCCTCCGGCTGGTAATAGTCGTAGTAGGAAACGTAATATTCCACCGCATTGTTGGGGAAGAACGCCTTGAACTCCCCGTAGAGCTGGGCGGCCAGCGTCTTGTTGTGGCTCAGGATCAGCGTCGGTTTGTTGACGTTGCGGATCACGTTGGCGATGGTAAAAGTCTTTCCGGAGCCTGTCACTCCCAGCAGTGTCTGGGCGGGCAGGCCGTTCAGTACTCCGTCAGTCAGTTGTGCGATAGCCTCCGGCTGGTCGCCGGTGGGCTGATAGTCGGATTTCAGTTCAAAGTTCATAATCAGTGAAATTGTGATCAAAAGTGAGTGTAAAGGTACGTATTTCTGTCGGAAAAGCCACGGAAGCGGACCTTTTTTGCCCCGGAGAAAGCGAAAATAATATTAAAATATCCGCGGGTATTGATTTATTCACTGGAAAAGAGTAATTTTGCACAACTATATTGATTGACATGAAAAAGTACATAGCAATGGCCCTCCTTTCCGCGGGAGTCTTAACTTCGTGCGGAGAGTACAACAAGGTGCTGAAAAGCACGGATTATGAATACAAATACGAAGCAGCAAAAGAGTATTTTGCCAAGGGGCAGAACACCAAGGCCGCTACACTTCTGGAAGAACTGGTCAATATCCTGAAAGGTATGATGAACGGGGAAGAAGCCCTGTATATGCAGGCTATGACCTATTTCAATCAGGGTGACTACGTGACGGCTTCGCATTATTTCAATACCTATTATACAACCTATCCGCGCGGAACCTATACGGAACTGGCCCGCTTCAACTGCGGACGCGCGCTGTATCTGGATACTCCCGAACCGCGTCTGGACCAGAGCAGTACTTACAAGGCTATTGAGGAACTGCAGATGTTCATCGAATATTTCCCGATGAGTTCACGGAAGGATCAGGCTCAGAGCATGATCTTCGAACTGCAGGACAAGCTCGTGGAGAAGGAGTATATGTCGGCCAAGCTGTATTATGATCTGGGCTCTTATACGGGTAACGCCGTGTACAGCAGTACCGGTAACAACTATCTGGCAGCCGTGATCACTGCCCAGAACATCCTGAAGGAATATCCTTATACCAAGATGCGTGAAGATCTTTCGATCCTGATCCTGCGTGCAAAGTATGGCATGGCCAGGGAAAGTGTGCTGGAAAAGAAGGAAGACCGTATGCGCGACACCATCGACGAATATTATGCCTTCATCAATGAATTCCCCGAAAGCAAGTACCGCAAGGAGGTGGAATCCATTTTCAAGGAAGCGAACAAGTATGTGAACCCGGATGAGGACACAACAACAACTGAAGAATAATTAATCACATTAAATGTATAATTAACAATAAGTTATGGATTACAAAAAAACAAATGCCCCTACTAACACCGTTACCCGTGACATGATGGAACTGTGCGAAGATACAGGCAATGTATACGAAACCGTAGCAATTATCGGCAAACGTGCCAACCAGATTGCTGTGGAAATGAAGAACGATCTTTCCAAGAAGCTGCAGGAATTTGCTTCATACAGCGACAACCTGGAAGAAGTCTTTGAAAACAGAGAACAGATTGAGATTTCCCGTTACTACGAAAAACTTCCGAAGCCGACTCTGATCGCTACTCAGGAATACATCGAAGGAAAGGTGTATTACAGAAATCCGGCCAAGGAAAAGGAAAGACTGCAATAAGCCGGAACTATGATACAGCGCATTCAGACCGTTTATCTGCTGGTTGTAGCCATTCTGGCAGTAGTAATGATCTCACTGCCGGTAGGAAGTTTCGTTACGCCGGATTATCACATGAGTGAACTGACCAATCTGGCGCTCGTGTCTGAAGAAGGAGTTTCAGACTATGCTCCGTGGGCTTTGTTTGCCTTGCAGACCGTTTCTGCCATCCTTGCTCTGGTGACGATCTTCCTCTACAAGAAGCGCATGCTTCAAATCCGTCTGACTCTGTTCAACATGCTGGTGCTGGTGGGCTATTATGTCACACTGGTCATTTTCGTGCTGAACCTGAAAGGAGATGCCTCTTTCGTTCCGTCATGGACTGTATGTCTGCCACTGATTTCGATCATTCTTTCGTGGCTGGCTATCCGTGCCATCGGCAAGGACGAAATGCTGGTAAAAGCATACGAGAGACTGAGATAAGCCGGAAGGGCTGGTCTGAGTCTTGCATATATTGAAAAAACACTTCGGCGTGCAACCCTGAATATCGAAGCATTTCAGGTTGCACGCCGAAGTGTTTTGTTTCTCCCCGTTCTAGATTTTCTTGTTCTTCCAGCTTCCTTTCCGCAGGTAAAGATAGCTGACGATACCGATGCAGGAAGCATACAGATGCTCAGCAGTCCAGCAGAAGGCAACGTCTGCTTTCAGCCCCTGAATGACAATGGTAATATAGACCAGATAAATCACCAGCGCACCCAGTTCAAGGATAAAGGCAGCCTGTGTATTTCCGGTGCCTGAAACGGACTGAAAATAGATGTTTCCCGGAATCATGACCAGGTATGAGGAACACAGTACCCAGAGGGTTGGAACACTGGCTTCCACCAGTTCCGGAATGTCTGTATAGATGCGGAGTACCGGATGGGGAAACAGGGCAATCAGCGCAATGACCGGCAATACGATGCAGGAGCACAGACGGATATGACGGCCGATAAGCGAGCGGACCTGAGCGGTATCACCCCGTCCGATGGCATTGCTGACCAGGGCACTGCATGTCGATGCAAAAGCCATGATGGTCATGAACGGCAGACTGGAAACGCTGCGGATGATGTTTGATATGGCCAGAGGGCGTTCACCGAGATGTTCCACGAAGATGAAGAACAGGAACCAGGTAGACAGGGAAATGAAATTCTGTACCATGGTCCACAGGGAAACGTTCATGATCTGTGTAAGCGAACGGGTACGGAAAGCCGGAATCCGGTTGAGCCCGTATTTTCGGTAATCTATCCGGCGCCAGGTATAGATCACGAAGAAGATTACAGATACCAGTTCGGCAAGGGAGGAACCGATGGCTGCTCCGGCAATACCCAGAGCGGGAAAACCGAATTTTCCGAAGATCAGGGTATAGTTGAATATCACATTGGCCAGTACCATTACGATGGAGTTCAGCGTCAGGGTACGGGTCTGGGTAGTTCCTACGAAGAATGCACGGAACATGGCGCCGATGAAAGAGAAGAAAAAGCCGTACACCCGCCAGTGGATATAGCTGGAGGCTGCTCCGGCAATCTTGTCGGAAGTGACGAGCAGTCCGAGTATCTCCTCAGAATAGACCTGGGAGACGGTAAAGATCACTGCACTCATCAGCAGGAGGAAATAAATTCCCTGATAGAAGATGCCTCCGATTGCTTTGTAGTTGCCTTCTCCGTTACGGCGGGCCATCAGAATCTGCGAACCGACCGTGAAGCCGAAACCGATCATGAAAATGGCCAGATAGTATACTCCGGCAATGGCTGAAGCACCCAGTTCCACTTCACCGACCCTTCCCAGAAAGGCGGTATCGGTGATTCCGATCATCTGTTCCATAATCAGACTGATCAGAATGGGGTAGGCCATCAGCCAGATACTGCGGTAAGAATAATCAACGGCTTTCTGTTCCATGGGCACCGGCAGTGAATATCGGGTTAGTTTTGGCACTGATCTCTTCGATATCCAGACGAACGATTTCTGTGCGCAGGAAATTCTTTTCGGCATATCCCATGCCTGCTATCTTATGGCCGGGACAATACCTGGCAATCAGCAGGGAAAGAGCTGACATGCGTTCTGCTTCATGCAGGGTGCGATAGGCTGAACAGCGCAGAACGACACTCTCGTATGCGGTTGTAAACTGATCAGGGCGCACTTCCGTATGTCCTACCACGCAGAAGGAGACCTTGTTGCAGGCGTCCATGCAGCGCAGTTTCCGTCCCACGGGGGCGCAGTGTATATAAATGGAATTTCCGTGATCCCAAACATAATTGACTGGGATTCCGTAAGCTCCTTCTCCATTTTCATCCTGCATGGAGAGGATGCCGTATGTACCTTCCTTCAAAAGCTGGAAAGCTCTCTTTTCGTCCAATAGCCGGTCCTGCCGACGTAACTGTGAATTGTTGAATTGCATGACTGTCGGATTTTTTGGTTAGCGGACCAAAGGTATAAAAATTTTTGAAGACACGGAGACAGCCGGCTGACAATTCTACAGCCGGCAGAACAGAGATACAAAAAACGGAACGCTCATGTCGATCAGGATGCCGTGGAAAATGGCGACAGGCATCATGTCTTTGCCTGAATAGCGCGTGATCAACGGAAGAACCACGTCCATGGAGTTTACTCCCGCTGCTGAAATAGGTGCCAGTTTCCCGAAATATTTGCAAAGTAAGGGAGTGCCCAGAAGTGCCATCATTTCGCGGAAGATGTTTGCCAGCAGGGCAATGGTACCCAGTTCCGTTGCCAGTTGCAGTCCGATGGAGGGTTCCTTGAACTGTGTAATCAGGATGGACGAGAGTGAATAGTAGGCAAATCCGCTTCCTACCGCCATGCAGTCGAAGATGCTCCAGCGTGAGAGCAGCAGGCTGGCCAGTGCGGAGAAGAGAAGTGTGCCACATACGGTTCCCAGCGGAATCAGCAGGTATTTCGGACGCAGGCTTCCCACGATGAACTTCAGGTCCTTGCTGGAACCGATGCTCAGTCCCACCTGCAGCATCAGCGCATAAAGCATGTATAAGGTGAGGTTACTGCCTTCCGGATTGAACGGAAGCCATCCCATTACTCCCAACAGACATCCTGCCGCAAAGAAGAGCAGGACAATGATACTGCCTTTCATTGTTCACCTCCTTTCCTGAAAAAGAATCTCAGTACCATCCAGGAAGCCAGGATGCTGCCGCATGTAGCCGAAAGAGCCAGTATGGCGGCCTGTCCTCCGAAGGTGGCCAGATTGTTGACGATTAGCTGATTGGAGCCTACTGAGGTTCCCAGAAGGAACAGCAGGAGGATGATGGTCAGTGAAATGCTTTTTTCTGTCTTTTGCAGCCAGGCAATATTTCTGAACAGGTATCCTAATGTGATACCCGTCAACATAAATCCGATAATGGTAAACATATAAAACGTAATTATGAGGTTGGATAAACTGATTTCTGATCTCGTATCAGGCCGCCGGATGCGGCAAAACCTCATTGGAACCCGCTGAACCAATGGATATGCACGATCCGGTGGCTGCCACAGGCAATTTTGTGCGGCAGACAGGAAGTCGGGATATGTATCATTCTTTCTTTCATTGGTTCTTGTGATTTGACGGTGCAAAGGTAAGTATGATTTGAATATTTTCCAAATCTTTATGCAAAATAATTATTCAGACGGTATTGCAGAAGGGGTTACACAGGTCTGCCTGCAAGGATTTCCGGAGGGCCGTCTGCCCATCTTACGGCTGCTTGAAACAGGCTGAATCCGGAGAGACCGGAACGAGAAAGCGGGAAGGGAAGCTGTTCACTTGCGAAACATTTACTATCTTTGCATACGGATCATGGAAACGACAATTTATATAAAGAATATGGTATGCCGCCGGTGTATAATGACCGTTACGGACATTTTCCGGAAAGAAAGCATTTTGCCGCTGAAAGTGGAACTGGGTATGGTCACACTTGCCGCTCCCTTGTCTCCTGAACAGTTCCAGCGCATTCGGGAACAGCTGGAGGCGGTCGGTTTTGAGGTGATCGACGACCGGCGGATGCGGATGGTGGAACAGATCCGTCTGGGAGTGATCGGGTATGTGCGCGATCCGGATTTGCAGGACCGGCAGAACCTGTCCGAATATTTGCAGGACAAGTGTCACCGCGAATATAGTTTTCTCAGCAAGCTGTTCACCGAGCTTCAGGGAATCAGTATTGAAAAATATTCCATTCAGCAGCGGATCGAACGGGTGAAAGAACTGCTCTTCTATGATGAACTGAGTGTCAGTGAGATTGCTGACCGGATGCATTATTCGAGCGTAGCCCATCTGAGTGCCCAGTTCAAGTCGCTGACGGGATTGTCGCCTACCCAGTTCAGGCGGATGAAGGAACACCGGCTGAAGCCGCTGGATGAAATCTGAAATTTCTATTGACAAACTCCAATTATGATAAAAGCATTATTTTTTGACATTGACGGGACACTGGTCAGCTTCCAGACCCATCAGATACCGGTTTCGGCCGTACGTGCCATTGAGCAGGCCAAGGAACGGGGAATCCAGGTATACATTTCTACAGGCAGGCCGTTTGCACTCATCAACAATCTGGGGGATATCCGGCATCTGATCGACGGATACATCACCGTCAACGGAGCCTATTGCTTTATGGACGGACAGGTCATTTCCTGCAGCCCGATTCCCCGCAAGGATGTGCAGACCCTGATTCGTCTGGCTGACGAAATGAATTTCTCCTGCATGGTGGTGGGCGAGAAGGATCTGGCAATGTACAATGCCAATGAGAAGTCCGACTTTATCTTCCGGCAGATGCTGAATGTCCGGGATCTGAAAGAAGTGGATTCTCTGGATTTCCTTCAGGGACAGGAAGTGCTCCAGCTGACACCGGTCATCACTGAGGAAGAAGAGAAAATCGTTTTGCCCCAGTTGTCCCAATGCTGTTCGGGGCGCTGGTATCCGGACTTTGCCGACATTACGGCCCGGGATACCGACAAGGGGAAGGGGCTTCGGGCTGTTATGGCCTGGAAGGGACTGAAACGTGAAGAAACCATGGCTTTCGGAGACGGAGGCAACGATATCCCCATCATCCGGGAAGCCGGAATCGGAGTGGCCATGGGCAATGCCAACGGGTCTCTGAAGGCTGTGGCCGATTATGTGACCTCGTCCGTTGAAGAAGACGGTATCAGCCAGGCACTGAAGCACTGGGTGCTGGATGCTGCTTCCATCTGAAATCCGTCACCGCAGGGAGGATTCTCCGTTTTTCTTCGGATATTCCGGAGATTTTTGTTAACTTTGTGCTTTCAATTTTCAAACTACGTATGAAATCGGATATAGAAATCGCACGCAGCATCGAGCTGGTAAAAATCAAACAAATTGCACGGGACTATGACATCCCCGTAGAAGAAATCTCTAATTACGGACGCTATATTGCCAAGGTGTCCGAGTCACTCATTGATGAAGAAAAGGTGAAACGCAGCAACCTGATCCTGGTGACTGCCATCACTCCGACCAAGGCCGGTATCGGTAAGACCACTGTTTCCATCGGTCTGGCACTGGGACTGAACAAGATCGGCAAGAAAGCCATCTGTGCTCTTCGTGAGCCTTCACTCGGCCCCTGTTTCGGCATGAAGGGTGGAGCTGCCGGAGGAGGATATGCACAGGTACTTCCGATGGAGAAGATCAACCTCCACTTTACGGGTGACTTCCACGCCATCACTTCGGCACACAACATGATCGCCGCTTTGCTGGATAATTATATGTATCAGAACCAGGACAACGGATTTGCCCTGAAGGAAGTGCTCTGGAACCGCGTACTTGACGTGAACGACCGTGGTCTGCGTTACATTGTAACCGGGCTGGGAGGCAAGACCAACGGAATTACCCGCGAATCAAGCTTCGACATCACTCCGGCTTCGGAAATCATGGCTATCCTGTGTCTGGCTACGGATGAAGACGACCTGCGTCGCCGTATCGAAAATATTCTGCTGGGCTTCACCATTGACAACAAGCCTTTCACGGTGAAAGATCTGGGTGTGGCCGGAGCCATCACTGTATTGCTGAAGGATGCCATTTCGCCGAACCTGGTGCAGACCACTGAGCATACGCCTGCCTTCATCCACGGAGGTCCGTTTGCCAATATCGCTCACGGATGTAACTCTATCCTGGCTACCAAGCTGGCGATGACTTTCGGTGACTATGCCATTACGGAAGCCGGATTCGGTGCGGATCTGGGTGCCGAGAAATTCTATGATATCAAATGCCGCAAGGGCGGACTCCAGCCCAAGCTGACCGTGCTGGTAGCTACTGCACAGGGCTTGAAGATGCACGGAGGTGTGGCTCCCGAACTGATCAAGGAACCGAACATGGAAGGTCTGAAAGAGGGTATCAAGAACCTTGACAAGCATATCGAAAACCTTCAGTCGTTCGGTCAGACAGTTGTCGTTGCGTTCAACCGCTATGCCAACGATACGGATGAGGAACTGGATTTCGTACGCCGTCATTGCGAAGAAATCGGAGTGGGCTTTGCCATCAACAACGCCTTCATGGAAGGTGGTGACGGTGCTGTAGAGCTGGCTCAGCTGGTAGTTGACACCATCGAAAAGCAGCCTTCTCAGCCATTGAGCTTTGCTTATGATGAAACGGATTCTGTTGAAGAAAAAGTAACCAAGGTAGCCTGCGAACTGTATGGAGCCAAACAGGTACTGTTCGGTCCGGCTGCCCGCAAGAAACTGAAGATGATTCAGGAGCTGGGTTACACCCGTTTCCCGATCTGTATTGCCAAGACTCAGTATTCATTCTCAACCGACCCGAAGCTGTATGGTGTGGCAAGCGGATTCAACTTTGCCGTGCGCGACATCGTGATCAATGCCGGTGCGGAAATGCTGGTCATTGTAGCCGGTGAGATCATGCGTATGCCGGGACTTCCCAAAGAACCGCAGGCACTGCACATCGATATTGTCAACGGAGAAATCGAAGGTCTGTCCTGATATATCAAAGATATTTGTCCCTGCTGCATATCTGTAGCGGGGAATTTATAAAAAACGTTTCGACGTAATGGATGAAACAACGAAACAAATTCATCCGGACGCCGAAACGTTTTTTTTATAGCCGGAGCGGTCCGGCTTTCTCAGTTATGGTCGTAGCGCTGGGCTTTGATGATCATATAGATGGTTCCTGGCACAAGGATCAGTACGGAGACCAGGCTGATGATCATGTCACTGGTGAAAGGCTGAAGGAGGAGAGACACAAGCAGGATGGCGATTCCCATGACGCAGAATGCACGGCACATGAATGTCTTGAGCCGTTTGATGTCCACTTTCTTCTGTTGCTCTGGAGTCATGGTATTGTATCCGGCAATAAGTTTGGGGAATTTCAAGACCAGCAGGCCTATAAGGACCAACATGGCTGCAGTGATGATGGAAGATGTCATATCTGAATGTTGTTAGAGAGTTTCGATTTTGATGTCCTGAATATTCCGGATCTCGTCACTGAAGTTGACACCGATCCTGTAGACCGTACGTTTGTCCTTGGCAAAAGGTTCTGCGTAGCCTTTTGCCCGGATCTGTGCCAGCGCTTCTTCCGCACTTCCGTTCAGTTTGAATTCCATGATGTACACGTAGTCCTGTGTCTGGAGCACCAGGTCAATCCGTCCCCGGTTCGTATGGTATTCCACCTGCACATAGAAACCCATCAGCTTGAAAATGATGTAAAGTATGTTCTGATAGTGCACTTCCCGGTCACGAGCCAGTTCGTAGGGAATGTCGGCAAACATGGTTTTCAGACGCTCAAAGAAATCGTCCACCTTTCCCGCCATGATTTCTTCCACAAAACACTGGATCTGGTAGGGCGACTTGCTGACGCTCACCGAAGCATAATTTGGCAGGAGGAATTTGAAGAATCCCTGTTCCACCTCCCGGTTGGGGAAGCCCAGCGTATAGTTTTCGAACATCCTGTTGTAACCCTTGATGGTCAGGTAACCGCTCTGATAGATGACGGGGATGGGATCGGTGGAAGCCGTGTCGATGCTGTCCAGTACCGGCTGGCTGGTCACGATGTGTTCCAGATCTTCAATCGGAAAATGGTGCAATTTCAGCAGTTCAACCAGGTAAGTCGGAGTCCCTGTTTCAAACCAGTAGCTGCCGAAGCGCCGGTTGGCGAAGGTATTCAGCAGGCTGAACGGGTTGTACATGCCGATCGCGTTTTCTGTGAAATGATAGCCGTCGTAATTGGTTTTCAATTCCTTGCAGGTCTCTTCGTAACTCATCCCGGTAGCTGCAGCCAGTTCATGGATATCTTCCTCAAACCAGGTATGGATTTCCTTCTCACTGATACCGCAAATCTCTGCATACTGGTCAATCATGGAAATATCCCGCAGGTTGTTCAGGTCACTGAACACACTGACTTTGCCGAACTTGGTCACACCTGTCAGCAGGGCAAAGCGGATGCATCCGTCCATGGATTTCAGAGCCCCGTAAAAAGCCTTCAGGGTACTGCGGTATTCATTCTGCAAAGCTTCGTTGCCGATAGCCTGCAGCATGGGCTTGTCGTATTCGTCAATGAGGATCACTGCCCGGCGTCCGGTCTGTTCGCAGGCACGGCGGATAATGCCCTGGAAACGGAGAGAGAGGCTTGTCTCACTTTCACGTGCGCCATATCTGTTTTCCCAGGTGCACAGGTTATCATTCAGAATGCTGGTCAGTGATTCGGGAGTATCGTATTTCTGTGTGTTTAAATCCAGATGCAGTACCGGATATACGGTCCAGTCTTTTTCCAGTTTTTCCAGCGCCAGTCCCTTGAAAAGATCTTTCTTTCCCAGTGCGTATGCTTCAATTGTCGACAGAAGCAGACTCTTGCCGAAACGCCGCGGACGGCTCAGGAAGTAGTATTTGTTTGTGTTAAACAGTTCATACACCTGTGCCGTTTTGTCTACATACACATAACCGTCGTGTATCAGACCTTCAAAATTCTGTACTCCAACCGGATATAACTTGCTCATAACAACTGGATTTTGATTCTACTGCGAATTTAGCAATTAAAACCGAATATTCAAGTTGTATGCATGAAAACCAGGACTGAAATTTGAGAACTTTTTTACATTCACAGAAACTTTATGCTTTTGCGGATGGATCAGTGATTGAGAAATTCTGAGATAGCCGTATCAGGACTGAACTTCAGACGAAGAATTGTGATAACACCTAAAGATTTTTTATATTTGTCACATCTAAAAATGTATAGACAAATGATGAGGAAAATTCTTGTTTTATCCTGTCTGTTCGCCTCCTTGAACGTACAGGCACAGCATGCTGATGCACGTATCAGCCAGCTGATGAACGAAAGCCGCTGGTTTGATCTGGCACAGGAATTGAAAACCACTCCGGCTGATTCGGTTACACCATGGGTCCGTCAGATGGGAGTGGCTATGACACACTATTTCTTTAACCGTCCGGATTCGGCCTGTATGGTACTGACGGATTTGCTGGGCAAGCATCAGCAGGAGCTGGGCGACCATACACTGAACATGGTAGTTTTGCTGGCTGTCAATCTGGGACGGACAGAACAGTATGCCGATGCTGCCGGACTGATCCGGAATCTTTGTGACCAGCTTGGTGCCCTGGGAATGGACAGCACGCAGACTGCTCCGTATCGTATGATGGCCAGTCAGTATGGCCTTCTGGCTTCCTGCGGGCCTGTCTGTCAACCGCTGCACAAGGCAGGAGAATACCGTTTCCCGATGGTGACGGAGCATGAAACGGATCAGCACTTTATTGAAATGGACGGAAGCATAAACGGACAGGCGGGCCGTATGGTACTCGATACGGGAGCGGGCAGCAACATGGTCACTCCGGAGCAGGCAGAAAAGTATGGCTTGCGGCGGCTGGGTATGGATGTTACCGTCGGAGGGATTGGAGGCATGAAGCAGGGATATTATGCGATGGCAGATACCCTGCGCATTGGTGGAATGGCTTGGATAAATGTACCTTTTTATGTGGTAGATCTCCAGACGGGACATGCCGAAGCTGACAGATTGGGCAAGGATCTTCAGCTTCCGCCTGTCGTTGGTCTTCCCATCCTGCTTCGTATGCAGGAAATTCAGCTGGACTTTGCCCGTCGGGAGTTTGTCATACCGGCTGTTCCTATGCCCAGTCCGCTCAGGGAAAGCAATATGATCCGTACAGACTCGGAATGCTTGCAGGTAAAGGTGGCGGACGAGACAGGTGCTCCACTTTATTTCCATTTTGATACGGGTTCCTATTACACCAATATGCAGCCGGCCTGGTATGGACGTCACCGGAAAGAAGTGGAAGCCGTGGGCATTCCGGATTCGCTCCGTCAGGCGGGAATAGGAGGGGTGAGCATTACCCGCAGTTACATTCTGCCGCAGAAGGAGTTCCGTATCGGAAGCGGTACGGCAGTGCTGGATTCGGTCGGTGTCAATACCGGAATTGACCTGCATACGGGACAACTGGACAAGGCGGCCTTCTCGAACGGACAGGAAGACGGTTTTCTCGGCCTGAACCTTCTGGAGAAATTCTCGAAAGTGATTATCAATCTGAAAGACATGTATCTGGAGGCTATACCATATACAGATAAATAACAGCCTATCAACTAAATATGATATAAATCGTACCATGAAAAATTTAATGAAAACGGCAGCAGCATTCTTACTGGGCATTCAGGTCTGTGCCTGTAGCCAGGTAGAAAACAAGGTATCACCTGCCATACCTTCTGATCCTGAGATTGAAGCCAACATCCGTCAGTGGCTGAAAAAAATGACACTCGAAGAAAAGATCGGGCAAATGTGTGAAATCACGATTGATGTGGTGACGGACTTTGAAGCCAGCAAGAAAAACGGTTTTACGCTCAGCGAGGCAAAACTGGACACGGTGATCGGGAAATATAAAGTGGGATCTTTGCTGAATGTTCCGATGGGAATAGCCCAGAAGAAAGAGAAATGGGCGGAAGCCATCCGGATTATCCAGGACAAATCGATGAAGGAGATCGGAATACCTTGCATTTACGGGGTTGACCAGATTCACGGAACCACCTATACACTGGACGGGACCATGTTTCCGCAAGGAATCAACATGGCAGCATCTTTCAACCGGGAACTGACACGAAAAGGTGCTGAAATCTCGGCATACGAGACCAGAGCCTGTTGCATCCCCTGGACGTATGCTCCTGTGGTTGACCTGGGACGTGATCCCCGCTGGCCACGAATGTGGGAAAATTATGGAGAAGACTGTTATGTCAATGCCGAAATGGGTAAGGCTGCAGTAGCCGGTTTTCAGGGGAATGATCCCAATCACATCGGAGAATATAACATTGCTGCCTGCATGAAGCATTACATGGGGTATGGAGTTCCGGTGTCGGGAAAAGACCGTACGCCGTCTTCCATTTCACGCACAGAGATGCGGGAAAAACATTTTGCTCCTTTCATGGAAGCCGTACGCAACGGTGCATTGAGCGTGATGGTCAATTCGGGAGTGAATGAAGGTATGCCTTTCCATGCCAACCGCGAACTGCTGACCGGATGGCTGAAGGAGGAACTGAACTGGGACGGAATGATCGTTACAGACTGGGCAGACATCAACAACCTGTGTACACGTGATCATATTGCAGCTTCGAAGAAAGAAGCGATCAAAATTGCCATCAATGCGGGAATTGATATGTCGATGGTTCCCTATGAGGTGAGTTTCTGCACCTATCTGAAAGAACTGGTGGAAGAGGGAGAGGTACCGATGAGCCGGATCGATGATGCAGTTGCCCGCGTGTTGCGTCTGAAATACCGTCTCGGCCTTTTTGAGAACCCTTATTGGGATATCCGGAAATATGACAAGTTCGGCTCGGAAGAGTTTGCCAAAGTTGCTCTTCAGGCAGCAGAGGAGTCTGAGATCCTGCTCAAGAATGAGAACAATGTCCTTCCCCTTGTTCCGGGAAAGAAAATTCTGCTGACAGGACCCAATGCCAACTCCATGCGTTGTCTTAACGGAGGCTGGTCGTATTCCTGGCAGGGCGATCAGGCAGACAATTGTGCAGGTGCGTATAATACGATCTATGAATCTCTGTGCAACAAGTATGGAAAGGAAAATATCATTTATGAGCCGGGTGTGACGTATGCTGCTTCCGGCAACTGGTGGGAAGAAAACACTCCTGAAATAAGCAAGGCAGTAGCTGCTGCTTCCCGTGCAGATGTCATAGTGGCCTGTATCGGTGAGAACTCTTACTGTGAGACACCCGGTAACCTTACGGATCTGACGCTTTCTGCCAACCAGCGCAATCTGGTGAAGGCATTGTCTCAGACAGGCAAACCGGTCATTCTGGTTCTGAACCAGGGCCGTCCGCGTATCATCAGTGACATAGAGCCGCTGGCCGAAGGGATTATCAACATTATGCTTCCGGGCAATTACGGAGGAGATGCACTGGCTAATCTGATGGCGGGCGATGCGAATTTCAGCGCCAGAATGCCGTTTACTTATCCGAAATATGCCAATGCACTGGCTACTTACGATTATAAGCCTTGTGAAAGCATGGGGCAGATGAATGGCAATTACAATTATGATTCGGTGATGGACGTGCAGTGGCCCTTCGGATATGGCTTGAGCTATACTGCTTATCAGTATGCAAATCTGAAAGTCGACAAGCCGACAATTACCGCCTCTGACGAAATTACCGTGTCAGTGGATGTCACGAATGTGGGCAAGATGGCAGGCAAGGAGGCCGTGTTGCTGTATTCCCAGGATCTGGTGGCAAGCACCACTCCTGACAATATCCGCCTGCGTAACTTTGAGAAAGTGGCTCTGCAACCCAATGAGACCCGGACTGTGACCATGACGATCCGGGGAAGTGATCTGGCTTTTGTGGGATACGACGGCAAGTGGCGTCTGGAAGCTGGAGATTTCAAATTGAGATGCGGAGATCAGTCGGCAGACCTGAAATGCAGTGAAACGAAGGTTTGGGAAACTCCCAACAGATAAAATCAGGGACTGTTCCTGAAAATATAAGAGGGTGATGCTTAAGTTTTAAACCTTATGGCACACCCTCTTATTTTTATGATGAAATAAATAATGCGACCCGTGTTAAATACAAAGTCTTTTAAATATTATTCCCGGACAGATCAGTCAAAGCTGCCGTAGCGGGTAGGAAGAAGTTTGCGGTCACCCAGCGTATTGTCTACACGGGCTACATTGATCCAGAACTTGTTCCAGCGGACGCTTTCAATGGGGTATGCAGCCTTTTCGCGGCTGTAGCCATGATTCCACTGGTTGCCTACCACTTCGTATTCAGGATGCGGTGCATTGACCAGCACATTGTCTTCACGGGCAGCGTCTCCATTTTTCACTTCTTCAATTTCCTTCCAGATAGCCTGCATCGTATCGACAAAATTATCCAGTTCCGCCAGGCTTTCACTTTCGGTTGGTTCCACCATCAGTGTGCCATGTACGGGGAATGACAGGGTAGGAGCATGGTAGCCGTAATCCATCAGTCGCTTGGCAATGTCGTTTTCCGAAATACCGCTTTCTTCGTGGATCTTGCGGCATTCCAGAATCATCTCGTGACCGACGAAACCATTCTTTCCATGGTAGACAATGCCATAGGTATCCTTGAGACAGGCTGCCAGATAGTTGGCGTTCAGAATCGCAGCTTTCGTTGCACGGGCCAGTCCGTCAGCTCCCATCATGCAGATATAGGCATAAGTGATGGGAAGAATGCCGGCACTTCCGTAAGGAGCCGCAGATACTTCATTGGCATCGTTGCCGAACAGGGCATGTCCGGGCAGGAACGGAACCAGATGTTCGGCTACGCATACAGGACCTACACCGGGACCGCCTCCTCCGTGAGGACTGGCAAAGGTCTTGTGCAGATTCAGGTGGCAGACATCAGCTCCGATGGTTCCGGGATTGGTCAGGCCTACCTGGGCATTCATGTTGGCCCCGTCCATATAGACCTGGGCGCCGCATGCATGGATAATCTGGCAGATTTCTGCAATTTCTTCTTCAAAGATTCCATGGGTAGACGGATAAGTGATCATCAAGGCAGCCAGATTGTCTCGGTTAGCTTCTGCTTTTTCGCGCAGGTCATTCAGATCCACGTTTCCATGTTCGTCGCAGGCGCAGGTCAGCGGCTGGTAGCCGGCCTGTACAGCCGAAGCAGGATTTGTTCCGTGAGCCGAAGCCGGAATCAGCACGAGGTTACGGTGTCCCTGTCCGATACTTTCCAGATAACTTCGGATGATACGCAGACCGGTATATTCTCCGGCAGCTCCGGAGTTGGGCTGTAAAGTTACTCCTGCAAATCCGGTAATGGTCTTCAGCTGTTCGGAAAGATTGGCAATCAGCGTGCGGTAGCCCTGTGCCTGGTCTTCCGGAACCAATGGATGCATACCCATCCAGGCCATGTTGCTGAGTGGCAGCATTTCGGATGCGGCATTCAGTTTCATGGTGCAGGAACCCAGTGAGATCATGGAGTGGGCAAGGGAAATATCTTTCCGTTCCAGCCGCTTGATGTAGCGCATCATTTCTGTTTCCGTATGATAACGGTTGAAGACTTCGTGCGACAGGAAACCGCTTGTTCGTTTCAGGCCGCCGGTGAAAGCCGGGGCATCGGGGATTTCGGCAACGTCAGGAACCGGTTCTTCTGCTGCAATGCCGAAGACGGTCATCAGCAGGTTGGCATCGGCCACGGTAGTTGCCTCGTCAATGCTCAGTCCCACTTCTCCATTGTCAAAATAGCGGAGGTTGATTTCTTTGCTCAGGGCGATGGTACGCAGCTTGGGAACAGAAACATGATCCGGCAACTGCAGGCGCAAGGTATCAAAGAAAACTTCATTCAGCTGCTTGTATCCCAGTCTGGTCAGCTGTTTGCTCATCCAAACCGCGATGCTGTGAATTCGTCCGGCGATTTCTTTCAGGCCTTCCGGTCCGTGATAAACGGCATAGAAACCGCTCATGGTTGCAAGAAGGGCCTGTGCGGTACAGATATTGGAAGTCGCTTTTTCACGCTTGATATGCTGCTCGCGGGTCTGAAGTGCCATGCGGTAACACAAGTGTCCGTATTTGTCTTTTGAGAGACCGATGATACGTCCCGGCATATTCCGTTTGTATTCGTCGCGGGTAGCGAAGTAGGCAGCCGACGGTCCGCCATAGAACATCGGTATACCCAGCCGCTGGGTGCTTCCGAAAACGATGTCAGCTCCCCATTCACCCGGAGGAGTCAACAGTACGAGTGCCATGATATCGGCATCAACGGCTACTTTGCAGCCAGCAGCATGAGCCTGTTCGGTGAAGGCACGGTAGTCTTCCACACTTCCGTTGTTGTTCGGATACTGAACGATGCAGCCGAAGATATCGGGGGTAAATTCCAAAGTCTTGTAATTGCCTGTCCGGATTTTCATGCCTTGCGGAATGGCACGTGTGCGGATCACTGCCAGTACTTGCGGGAAGACCTCTTCGTCTACGAAAAGTGTATCGGCTCCAGCTTTCTGCTGGGCACGTGAACGCAGGCCGAACATCATGGTAGCTGCTTCGGCAGCAGCTGTTGCTTCATCCAGCAGGGAGCAGTTGGCCAACGGCATGGCGGTGAGGTCACTCACCACTGTCTGGAAGTTCAGCAGGGCTTCCAGTCGTCCCTGTGAGATTTCAGCCTGGTAAGGCGTATAGGAGGTGTACCATACGGGGTTTTCAAAGACATTACGCTGGATGACGGCCGGTGTAACGCTGTCATACCATCCGGCCCCGATGTACGTTTTGTAAAGTTTGTTTTGTGATGCGAGTTCCGCAATGTGCATGGCAAATTCCCGTTCTGTCATAGCCGGAGCAAGCGGCAGCGGCTGTTTCAGACGTATCTGTGACGGAATGGTCTTATCAATCAGCTCATCAAGTGTTTTTACACCTATTTTCCCCAGCATTTGAGGAAGATCTTTCTCCTCAATGCCAATGTGTCGGTTCGCAAATTTTGTTGTTTCCATGATACGTATAAGGTTTATTTCGTTAAAAAGATTTATCTGAAAAACGGATTGGTCATTTTTTCCGTTCCGATGCTTGTCGGTTCTCCATGGCCCGGATAGACAACGGTTTCAGCCGGAAGCGAAAACAGGTTGCTGCAGATGTGTTCTCTCAATGTTTCAAAATCGCCGCCTTCCAGGTCTGTACGTCCGATGCTTCCCTTGAAGAGAGCATCTCCGCTAAACAGACAGTTGGCTGCCCGGCAGTAGAAGACCAGGCTGCCCGGGGAGTGGCCGGGTACATGGATGGCTTCCAGATTCGTGTTTCCAAAGCGGATCACATCGCCGTCACAGATATATCCTCCCAGAGGAGCCGGTGATTCGTTGATCTGAAAGCCGAACATACGGCAGTGGCCGGCAGCCTTGGCCAGCCAGAATTCATCTTCCTGATTGGCCTCAGGCTTTATACCGAATTCCCGTTCCATGAATGCATTGCCGAAAATGTGATCCAGGTGAAGATGGGTATTCAGCAGATGTTTCAGCTGAAGGCCGTTATTGACCAGAAAATCCTTGAGACGCTGTTGTTCTTCCGGGTAATAACATCCGGCATCGATGACTACAGCTTCTTTGGTGTCGTCCCACAACACGTAACAGTTGACGGGAAACATATTGAATTCAAAACGTTTTATATTCATAGCGGTAGAGTTTTAAAGTCTGATTCATTGTCCGTTGATGGTCACGTAAACCACTTTCTTGGTTTCGAAGAATTCTTCTGTGAAGTCTTCCTTGAGATCGTGGATCAGCGTCTGGTGCTTGACGGGGAATACTTCTTTTTCCAGTTCTCCTCCCTTCAGGCAGATCAGTCCGTTGGGAAGGGCATTCCGCTGTTCCTTGCTGATATTCTTACGGATGATCTTCAGCAGATCGGTCAGAGGCATGACTGCCCGGCTCACCACAAAGTCAAAGCGCTGTTTCTCTTCCTCAGCCCGGCAGTGACGGGTCGTGACATTTTTCAGTCCGACGGCAGCAGCGATTTCCGTAGCTACGCGAACCTTCTTGCCGATACTGTCCACCAGATGAAAGTGGGTATCGGGGAAAAGTATAGCCAGAGGAATACCGGGGAAACCGCCTCCTGTTCCCAGATCCATCACCTCTGTACCGGGCTTGAAGTTAATCACCTTGGCGATGCCCAGGGAATGCAGCACGTGATGTTCATAAAGATTGGTTATGTCCTTGCGCGAAATGACATTGATCTTGCTGTTCCAGTCTGTATAAAGATCATAGAGGGCAGCAAACTGTGCCTTTTGCGTATCGGTCAGGTTAGGAAAATATTTCAGTATAATATCCATATCTTTTTCTTTGTTTCGGTTTTATTTTTTCAGTAAGCAGTTTTCTATCTCGGCATAAGGTACGGTAAGCTGGAAATCTCCCATAGTGTAGGGAGCAATGTCATAACGGTTGTAGAGGAAAGTCACTCCATCCTTACCCAGCTTGAAGTTGTCGGGAACGAACAGGTCTCCTTCCAGCAAAGCTCCGACGGAACGAAGTCCTTCGATGGAACTAATCGTGTCTGTTTCAAGACGTTTATTCGCTTCGTTCAATAATTGCTTTAAGATCATTTCGCAGATGGCCTGATCGGTGTTGGGGAGGAAAACATCCTTGCGTGTCAGCAGCTTTCCGGTGGCAGCATCAATGTTGACCCATTTTCCGCGGGTGTTGGGATGTGCACCTCCGGTATCTTCAAAAATGGATACCTGATAATTCCATACGCTGTCGCGTCCCATTTCCAGGGTGGAGGTAATCTCATACTCGTTGTTATACCAGGCAGGGATATCTTCTTGCTTGACTCCGTTGTGCAGATCTGCGTCGTAGAATTTCTGAAGATTTTTTCTGTATCCGTCGATGTAGCCCTCTTTCATGGAATTGACAAAGGCTTCCGGAGTCAGTGAACCTGCACCTGCCGTCTTCTCTGAAACGGTCTCATAGAATATCCGGTTGACAGCTTCCGAAACGGAATCTGTGGGAGAAGCCGGCTTCAGATACATAAAATCAATGGAAATGCGGCAGTCCGGTGAAGTTTCCACTTCCGGTTTCAGCAAAACGGTCGTGTCTGCCTGAATACTGGCAATTTCGGGGAAGGCAGGAGCGTGCTGCTGGATGCATCCCTGCATGAAAAAACATCCGGTAACGGCCAGTACAGTGGCGGTAAGTAAAATAATTCTTCTGTTCATATATTCATTTTTTTTGTCATGGACACCGGAAGCAAAAGTTCCGATAGGACAAATATAGCATAAGTTCCCGAAACGACCATTTAAAAAAAGTAACTAATTTCTTGCTATATGTTAAAGAAATGTGCTTATTTTGCACGAGTAATTCATTAACAGACTGATATGGAAATAGAAAACTGGGGAGTAATCTCGTATCCGGAAGCCTGGCAGCGCCAGACAGAACTGTTCGACGAACTGGTAAACGCCAAACAGGAGGGACGTCCGTACGTCAATCGCATCGTGTTTTGCCAGCATCCGCATGTATACACCTTAGGCCGCCACGGCAAGGCAGCCAATATGTTGCTGAGTGAAGAGCAGCTGGAGCGCATCGGAGCTTCCCTGTTTCATATTGACCGCGGAGGGGACATTACTTATCATGGTCCCGGACAGCTGGTGTGTTATCCGATTCTGAACCTGGAAGATTTTCATCTGGGACTGAAGGAATATCTGCATCTGCTGGAAGAAGCGGTCATCAGGGTCTGTGCGTCTTACGGCATTGAAGCGGGAAGGGTGGACGGAGCCACCGGAGTGTGGCTGGAAACGGGAACTCCCCGGGAACGCAAGATTTGTGCCATGGGAGTGAGAAGCAGTCATTTTGTTACCATGCACGGGCTGGCGCTGAATGTCAATACGGATCTCCGTTACTTCAGCTACATTCATCCTTGTGGCTTTATAGATAGAGGAGTCACCTCCATAGCCCGTGAAACAGGGCATGAAATATCAGTGGAAGAAGTGACGGAACGTCTGCAACGGGAACTGGAAACGTTGCTGGCCGGAAGATGAATGAAGGTGTAGACTGGCGGATCATAACGCACGTAATCAAGATTAGAAAAGGATAACAAAAACAGCAGTAGAATGAGAAAAACGATGATGGCTGCAGTCGCAGTGGCGATTGCAGGGATGGCTTGTGCAGAAAAAGTACAGGCAGGTGAAAAAGTGGAAGCAAGTGTAGGGGCTGATCTGGTAAGCCGGTATGTCTGGAGAGGACAGGATCTGGGAGGTGTCAGTGTCCAGCCAACCATCGAACTGGGATGGAACGGGCTTTCACTGAGTGCATGGGGTTCTGTCGGCTTTACCCGTGAGGATACGGAAGAAATAGATCTGACTCTCGGCTATGAGCGGGGCGGATTCAGTGTGTCCGTTACGGATTACTGGACCAATGAAGGACCTGGGTATTTTCATTACGGAGCGCACAGCACCAGTCATGTCTTCGAGGCACAGGTCGGTTATGATTTCGGCTGGGCAGCTCTTAACTGGTATACAAATTTCGCCGGTGGTGACGGACAGACGGAAAGCGGGAAGCGGGCCTATTCTTCTTTCCTGTCAGTGAATGTTCCCTTTGCTTTGGCAGGGATCGACTGGAATGTGGAAGCCGGCGCTGTTCCCTGGGCAACCGACTACTATAATGCAACCGATGAAGAAAGTTCCGGAGCCAATGGATTTGAAGTAACGGAAGTCAGTCTGCAGGCTACGAAAGAATTGCCGGTGACGACTTCATTCACATTACCCGTTTTTGCCCGTGTAACATGGAATCCGGCTACGGAAGGAGCGTATTTTGTCTTCGGTCTCAGCCTGGGCTTCTGAGGCTTTTCAGGAGAAACAGTTCCCTTTTATGACAGTATCGAGGACTTTCCGTACAAATTTCTGTCCGTTTTTTCGTTAGTTCCCGAATATTCTCTATATTTGTTCGGGCAAAAAGCCTGAACTTAACTAACAAAAAACTGAAAAACCATGAACATTAAAGCCCGACTGATTTTGATGAACTTCCTGCAGTTTGCCGTGTGGGGGGCCTATCTGACATCGATGGGGACTTATCTGGCCGGAATCGGTTTGGGTAATCACATCGGAATTTTTTATGCCATGCAAGGAATCGTTTCCTTGTTTATGCCCGCCATTATGGGAATTATAGCCGACCGCTGGGTACCGGCACAACGTCTGTTGGGCATCTGTCACTTATTGGCCGCCCTGTTTATGGGAGGGGCGGGATATTATGGAACGGTTTCCGGAAATGCAGTATCTTTTGAGGTTCTGTTTGCCTTCTATTCCGTCAGTGTTGCATTCTATATGCCGACACTGGCTCTTTCCAATTCCGTTGCATATTCGGCTCTTGACCAGGCCGGTCTGGATACCATCAAAGCTTTCCCGCCGATCCGGACTTTTGGAACCATTGGTTTTATCTGTTCCATGTGGCTGGTTGATTTACTGGGATTCCAGGCTACCCCCAACCAGTTCTTCACCTGTGCTGCCTGGGGAGTTCTGCTGGCTCTTTATGCCAATACGCTGCCGGAATGTCCGACAAGCGGAGGTGGCCAGGAGAAAAAATCTTTTGTTGAAGCCCTGGGCCTGAAAGCCTTCCTGCTGTTCAAGCAGCGGAAGATGGCCGTTTTCTTTATCTTCTCCATGCTGCTGGGAGTTTCCCTGCAGATTACCAACGGATTCGCCAATCCTTTCATCACCAGCTTCAGCGTGATTCCTGAATATGCGAATACATTTGGCGTACAGCATGCCAATCTGCTGATTTCCCTCTCTCAGATCAGTGAAACCTGCTGCATTCTGCTGATTCCGTTCTTTCTGGGACGTTTCGGAATCAAGCGGGTCATGCTGATTGCCATGGGAGCCTGGGTACTTCGCTTCGCCTTGTTCGGTGCCGGTAATCCGGGAAACGGAGTCTGGATGTTTATTTTGTCCATGCTGGTCTATGGCGTTGCCTTTGACTTCTTCAATGTCTCCGGTTCCTTGTTTGTTGACAAGGAAACTGATATTTCCATCCGTTCCAGCGCACAGGGACTGTTTATCATCATGACGAATGGTATTGGAGCTACAGTCGGTACGCTGAGTGCCCAATGGGTGGTCAACCGCTTTGTTGATTTCAACAGTACAGCTCCCCAGATTGAAGGCTGGAGCTGTGCCTGGTACATATTTGCCGGATACGCCTTGATCGTAGCTGTCGTTTTTGCCTTTGTCTTTAAATATAAACACGTAAGGAAATGAGAATGATTGAAATGTTTTTCGGCGATATGTCAACGGTGTTGAAACCGTCTGATTCCTATGCAATGGTACTGACAGAGGCTGAAGGAGGAAAGGACAGAAAACTGGCGGTGATTATCGGGGCTCCGGAAGCCCAGGCCATCAAAATGGCCCAGATCGGTTACCGGACACCGCGTCCGTTTACCCATGAACTGCTGATGAACCTGATCTACGAAGGAGGAATGGATTTCATTCAGGCTGTGATTTATGATGTCAAGGATGGAATCTATTATACGCATTTGTACATGGAGCGTCCGGATGGTTCGGAATATGAAGCGGATGCACGTACGACAGACGTCGTGGCTTTGTCCATGCGTGCTCATTTCCCGATCTATATCGAAGAAGAGCTGCTGGAACGTGAGCGTCTGAGAAATATCTCTCCGGACGGATCTGTCTATACGCTGACGGTCAATGCTGTCAGCACTGATATGCTGGAACAGGCCCTGGCAGAGGCTGTCAAACAGGAAGATTATGAGCGTGCATCGCAGTTGCGCGATGAAATCAAGCGCCGGAAAGAAGAGAAAGAAACAGAGGAACCCAATCCTCTTCATTTATAAAACAAGGAACAATATGCATGTATTTTATACTCCGGACATTGCTGTCAGCAATGAGCTCCCGGAAGAAGAAGCCGGACATTGTCTGCGGGTGCTCCGCCTGGGTATGGGCGATGAAGTTATGCTGACCGATGGAAAAGGCTGTTTCTACAAGGCTGTCATCAGTGCGGCTACGAACAAACGCTGTCAGGTGAAAATTCTGGAAACCATTCCGCAGGAACCTTTCTGGAAAGGACATCTGCATCTGGCTTTGGCACCTACCAAGAATATGGACCGCATTGAATGGCTGGCTGAAAAAGCGACGGAAATCGGTTTTGATGAATTGAGTTTTCTGAACTGCCGTTTCTCGGAGCGCAAGGTTATCAAGACGGAACGGGTGGAAAAGATTGTTGTTTCTGCGGTAAAACAGTCGCTCAAGGCCCGGAAACCTGTCGTCAACGAGATGACGGATTTCATGAAGTTTATGGAGCGCGATTTTCCGGGACAGAAATTCATTGCTCACTGCTATGAGGGCGAGAAACCCCTGCTGAAGGATGTGCTGGTTCCGGGCGAAGACGCCCTGGTGCTGATCGGACCGGAAGGGGACTTTAGTCCGGAAGAAGTGGCCAGAGCCGAAGAAAAAGGCTTCCGTGCCGTCAGCCTCGGCAAATCCCGCCTGCGTACGGAGACGGCTGCACTGGTTGCCGTACATACCATGAACCTGATAAACAGCTGACCATGCATGTCATTGAACTCCAACAGGTCCTGCCGGAAGTATTTGCCGGTAATGACCGCATCACTTCGGATGTCTGGCATCGTCAGCTGGCCTTCCAGAAAGGACAGAAATATCTGGTAGAAGCTGCTTCGGGTACCGGAAAATCTTCTCTGTGCAGTTTTATTTATGGATACCGGAAAGACTATCAGGGCATCCTGTCCTTTGATGGAGAAAATATCCGGAACATTTCCGTATCCCGCTGGGTAGAAATCCGGAAACGTTCCCTGAGTATGCTGTTTCAGGAACTCCGTCTGTTTGAGGAACTCACAGCCTGGGAGAATGTGCAGCTGAAAAACAACCTGACCGGTTACAAGAAACGTTCGGAGATCCGGCAGTGGTTTGAAGAACTGGGCATTGCTGATAAATGGGACCGCAAGGTGGGGCAGATGTCGTTCGGACAGCAACAGCGTGTGGCATTTATCCGCTCCTTGTGCCAGCCTTTCGACTTTATTTTTCTGGACGAACCGATCAGTCACCTGGATGACGGGAACGGACGTTGCATGGCCCGTATTCTGACAGAAGAAGCCGCCAGACAGGGAGCCGGAATCATTGTAACCTCCATCGGGAAACATCTGGAACTGGCGTATGACCGGGTACTTTCGCTGTAATACATTAATTTGAAATCGGATGAAGATATGGTTTGGAAATTATTAAGGCAGCATCTGAGCGTGTCGCAACTGACCGGGTTCTTTCTGGCAAACCTCTGCGGTATGGTTATTGTCCTGCTCAGTGTTCAGTTCTATAAGGATGTGCTTCCGGTATTTACACAGGGAGACAGCTTTTTGAAAAAGGATTACCTGATTATAAATAAAGAAGTCAGTACACTCGGTTCGCTGGTCGGACGGGACGGCACTTTTTCAGATGCGGAAATGGCCAAACTGGAGAAGCAGCCTTTTACGGAAAGCGTGGGGGCTTTTCAGCCAGCCCGTTTCAAAGTGTCTGCCGGTATGGGAATGCAGGGCATGCAGCTTTCTACGGCCATGTTTTTTGAATCGGTTCCCGACCGTTTTGTCGATGTGAAGGTAGATGACTGGACTTATCGTCCGGGACAGGAAGAAATACCAATCATTATTCCCCGGAATTATCTGAACCTCTATAATTTCGGTTTTGCCCAGAGCCGCAATCTTCCCCAGCTTTCGGAAAGTGTCATGGGAATGATGACGCTGGATATCCGGATGTCCGGACGCGGACAGGTGAAGACACTGAAGGGACGTATCGTGGGATTCTCGAACCGGCTGAATACGATTCTGGTTCCCGAAGATTTCATGAACTGGGCCAACAGTACTTACGGAGAAGAAAAAGAGAAGAGTCCGTCGCGCCTGATTCTGGAAGTGAACAATCCGGCTGATGAACGGATTGCCCAATACTTTCAGCAGCAGGGATACACCACTGAAAGTGACAAACTGGATGCCGGGAAAACAACCTGGTTCCTGCGAATGACGGTCGGACTGGTACTCTCGGTCGGGCTGGTGATCAGTTTCCTGTCATTTGCCCTCCTGATGCTCAGCATTTATTTACTTTTGCAGAAGAATACGGTCAAGCTTGAAACCTTGCTGCTGATCGGCTATAGTCCGGTCCGGGTTTCACTCCCTTATCAGATGTTGGCCGTTCTGCTGAATGCAGCCGTCCTGCTGATCGGTATGGCTCTTGTATTGCCAGTCCGTTCTGCCTATCTGGGAACTCTGGAACATCTGCTTCCGGGCATGGAGGCAGGGAGTCTGCTCGCAGCCTGGATAACCGGTCTTTTCCTCTTTATTCTCGTCTCGGCAGCCAATGTTCTGGCCATCCGCCGGAAGGTTCAGGCCATCTGGTTAAAGAAAAAATGAGAAATCTGAACATTTCGCTTTTGCACAAAAAACGGCTTTCTGTGTACTCCAGAGCCGTTTTTTTATTTTTCTCCGTGTGAACAAATGTTTAGAAACCTTTTGTTCTATAAATACACTTGTTCTATATCCCTTGATTTATGTCTGATAACATAGTTTTAGGGCTAAAAAATGTTACATGCGATAACACCTTAGTGATTTTATTCAGTAAATTTGCGTAACCGAAACAAACGGAAAGGCACTTTCTGAAAAAGGAAAAAACCAGACGTTTGAAGAACAAAATCGGAGATACTTTTAATTTAAAAAGAATTGCTTATGTCAAAAATCGTTGGACACATTTCGCAGGTAATCGGACCGGTGGTCGATGTGCACTTCAATCTGGAAGGGCAAGATGCGGACATTGCGTTACCTAGTATCCACGATGCGCTGACAATTGTGCGTAAAGATGGCCGTACACTGGTCGTTGAAGTACAGCAGCACATCGGAGAAGATACGGTGCGTACCGTAGCCATGGACAGTACCGACGGATTGCAGCGCGGAATGGAGGTCGTCCCGACCGGACAATCTATCACGATGCCGGTAGGAAACCAGATCAAGGGACGTGTGATGAATGTAGTCGGTGAAACCATCGACGGAATGAAGGAACTCGATCGTACGGACGGTTTCCCCATTCACCGCGAACCGCCTAAGTTTGAAGATCTGGCTACGACCCAGGAAGTCCTTTTCACAGGTATTAAGGTAATTGATCTGCTGGAACCTTATTTGAAAGGTGGTAAGATCGGATTGTTTGGAGGTGCCGGAGTAGGTAAGACGGTCCTCATCAAGGAATTAATCAACAACATTGCCAAGAAGCACAACGGATTCTCCGTATTCGCCGGTGTCGGTGAACGTACACGTGAAGGTAACGACCTGTTGCGTGAAATGATTGAATCCGGAGTTATCCGCTACGGAGACGAGTTCCTGAAGAGCATGGAAGAAGGCAACTGGGACTTGTCAAAGGTAGACTACAACGAAGTTGAGAAGTCTCAGGTAGCGATGGTGTTCGGACAGATGAACGAACCTCCCGGCGCCCGTCAGTCTGTGGCTCTTTCCGGACTGACCCTGGCAGAATCCTTCCGTGACCGCAAGACCGGTGACAACGGTCCGCGTGATATCCTGTTCTTCATTGACAACATCTTCCGTTTCACCCAGGCCGGTTCAGAAGTTTCAGCCTTGCTGGGACGTATGCCTTCGGCCGTAGGTTACCAGCCGACACTGGCTACGGAAATGGGACAGATGCAGGAACGAATCACTTCTACGAAGAACGGTTCTATTACTTCAGTACAGGCTGTCTATGTGCCTGCCGATGACTTGACAGACCCGGCACCGGCAACCACCTTTACTCACCTGGATGCCACAACCGTGCTGAGCCGTAAAATCACCGAGCTGGGTATCTATCCGGCTGTTGATCCGCTGGAATCAACCTCTCGTATTCTGGATCCGCTGATCGTGGGCAAGGAACACTACGAGACTGCACAGCGTGTGAAACAGATTCTGCAGCGTAACAAGGAACTTCAGGATATCATCTCCATCCTGGGTATGGACGAACTTTCTGACGAAGACCGTCTGACAGTCAACCGTGCCCGCCGTGTACAGCGTTTCCTTTCACAGCCGTTTGCCGTGGCCGAACAGTTTACCGGCGTTCCGGGTGTGATGGTTTCCATTGAAGATACAATCAAAGGTTTCAAGATGATTCTGGACGGTGAAGTCGATTATCTGCCTGAACAGGCCTTCCTGAATGTAGGTACGATTGAAGACGCCATCGAAAAGGGTAAGAAACTGCTGGAGGCAGCAAAGGGATAAGCGTATGGATACGAAAGAATTACATCTGACAGTCGTTTCACCTGAACGGACCGTATATGACGGAAAGGTACTTTCGGTGACATTGCCCGGTGAAGTGGGTAGCTTCCAGATTCTTCCGGGACATGCTCCGCTGATTTCTTCATTAGGGGCCGGAGAGTTGAAATATACTGTCGGACAGGAAACACAAGGCCTGCAGATTGCAGGAGGATTCGTGGAAGTGAGAGACAATTCGGTTTCCGCATGCGTGGAACTTTGAAAAGTCATTTTTCCATCAAATAGGCATTTGTTGAACATAAATTTTTGGCAGCTTTTCTGAAAAACTGCACGATACTATGTTTTTGTTAACCGTAAGAAAAAAGTTTATCAAGGAACTCACCGTCATCGGTGTAGTGTTGACAGGTCTGGTGGCCATAGTGTATCACCTATTTATACCGGAAAGGTATTTCCTCTGGTTCCCTGCCATTCCGATATTCTTTTATCTGTTCGGTTTGCTTTACATAGCATTCTTTTCGTTCAGCTATCGCCTGGGTCTGGAAAAACTGACCATGACCTATCTGGTCTGTAAAGTGCTGAAATTTATATTAAGCGCTTTCGTCCTGATCTTCTACGGATTCGTAATCAGGCATGAAGTGGTGGCTTTCATTGCTACATTCATGTTCTTCTACTTTGCGTTTCTGATTTTTGAAACTCGTTTTTTCCTTCGCTTTGAGGAGAAACTGAAACTAAGACAAAAGAATAAAAAATGAAAAAATTACGGTACATAGTCCTAATGCTTTCCCTGCTGCTGGCAACGTCGGCCAGTGTTCAGGCACAGGAGGCGTCTGCAACGGAAGCCGGGGAAGTAAATGTGAATGAACTGGTATTCGGACACATCGGTGACGCTTACGAGTGGCACATCGCCACCATCGGGGGCAAGACGCTGAGTATTCCGCTTCCGGTCATCGTGCATAGCAGTACCGGCTGGCATGTCTTTTCTTCTTCCCGTCTGGAAGAAGGGGAATATGAAGGCTTTTACATCGCCAGGGGAGGTGCTTACGACGGAAAGATCGTGGAGCGCAACGCTGCCGGCGAGGAAGTAAGACCGCTGGATATTTCCATCACGAAGAATGTGCTGGGACTCTTCATCAACAGTGCCGTGCTGCTCATTATCCTGATGAGCTGTGTCCGCTGGTACAAGAAGCATCCGGTAGAACAGGGAGCACCGAAAGGCGGAGTCGGCATGATTGAAGCTCTGGTGCTGATGATCTACGAAGATGTCATCAAAGGCTGTATCGGTGAAGACTACAAGCGTTATGCTCCTTATTTGCTGACCGCCTTTTTCTTTGTGCTGGTCAACAACCTGATGGGACTGATTCCTATCTTTCCCGGAGGAGCCAACGTAACCGGTAATATTGCGATCACACTGGTGCTGGCATTCTGTACATTCGTGCTGACCAACCTTTACGGTTCAAAGGAATACTGGAAGGAAATCTTCTGGCCCGATGTTCCGACCTGGCTGAAAGCTCCGGTACCCATGATGCCGCTGATCGAGTTCTTCGGAATATTCACCAAGCCGTTCGCCCTGATGATCCGTCTTTTTGCCAATATCATGGCAGGCCACGCAGCCATTCTGAGTCTGATCGCTATCATTTTCATCACCGTAAAGGCCGGACCGGTCATCAACGGTTCCATGACCTTCGTTGCCGTGGTATTCGGTATCTTTATGGATGCGCTTGAAATTCTGGTAGCTTTCATCCAGGCTTATGTATTTACGATGCTGTCAGCCGTATTCATCGGACTGTCACGCGTGAAAGGTCACGCAAAAGAAAACTAAAAGAGATAAAAACAGAAAAAGTATAACCATTTAAATTTGAAGAATTATGTTAATGTCAATTTTATTGCAGGCAGCTGCAGGTGTTGGAATCAGTAAGTTAGGCGCAGCAATCGGCGCAGGTATCGCAGTTTTGGGTGCAGGTATCGGTATCGGTAAGATCGGTAGCTCAGCCATGGAAGGTATTGCCCGCCAGCCGGAAGCTTCAGGCGATTTGCGTATGAACATGATTATCGCAGCAGCGCTGGTAGAAGGTGTCGCTTTGATTGCGATCGTTGTTTGTCTGCTGACATTGTTCTTATAATTTCACCGTCCAACTTAAACAGGTAAAAGATTATGGGATTATTAACTCCGGATCCGGGGCTGCTCTTCTGGATGATTATCGTTTTTGGAGTCGTATTTTTCATCTTGGCAAAATATGGCTTCCCGGTAATCATCCGGATGGTAGAGGACCGGAAAGCATACATTGACCAGTCGCTGAAGGCGGCACGTGAAGCCAACGAAAAGCTGGCCAGCGTGAAGCAGGAGGGTGAAAGAATCCTGGCACAGGCCAATGAAGAACAAGTCCGTATTCTGAATGAAGCAGCTGCCACTCGTGACCGCATCATCAACGAAGCCAAGGAACGGGCCCGTCTTGAAGGCGACCGTCTGATGGAAGAAATGAAGAAGCAGATCGAGACCGAAAAGGAAAGCGCCATTCGTGACATCCGCCGTCAGGTAGCCGTATTGTCTGTAGGAATTGCCGAAAAGGTAATGCGCAGCAAGCTGGCTGACGAAAAAGAGCAGATGGAACTGATCGACAGAATGCTGGACGAAATGATAGAAACTTCTAAGAAATAACAGGTCTTATGAATACAGGAGTCGTATCAATGCGTTACGCAAAGGCACTGCTGGCCTATGCCGATGCACAGGGAAAGGAAGACCAGGTCTATGAGGAAGTCAAGACTTTAGCCGACCATTATGTGACTGTTCCCGGATTGAGGCGTGCCGTAGAGAATCCTGTACTGGATATCGAAACGAAGCTGCAACTGCTTCAGGAAGCGGCAGGCGGTAAGGATGTCAGTGAGGAATTGAAACGCTTCTTCCGGCTGGTGCTGGAAGCCAAGCGGGAGAAATTTCTCCAGTTTATGACATGGTCATACATCGATCTTTACCGGGAAGAGAAGCATATCCTGATCGGAAAGCTTACTACTGCTGTTCCTTCGGAAAGACTGGTGCAGCATCTGGTGGAACTGATTGGTGCCCGGACGCATGAAAATGTGGAACTGGATGCACGGATTGATCCGAACATTATCGGAGGATACATCATTGAATTGTCCGGTTTCCGGCTTGATGCCAGTGTTGCCAATCAGCTGAAGCGGGTGAAACAGCAGTTTATCGCCAGAAACAGAAGAATTGTTTAATCCAAATCGATTAATTATGCCAGAAAATACAATCAAACCCAGCGAAGTCTCTGAAGTGCTGCTTCGCCAGTTGCAAGGAATCGACACCTCCCTTAAATTCGACGAGGTAGGTACCGTCCTGCAGGTGAGCGATGGTGTGGCACGTATCTATGGCTTGCGCAATGCAGAAGCCAACGAACTTCTGCAATTTGAAAACGGTATAATGGGTACCGTGATGAATCTGGAAGAGGATAACGTCGGAGCTGTGCTGCTCGGTCCTACTGACCAGATCAAGGAGGGCATGATCGTAAAACGTACCCGGAGAATTGCTTCCATCAATGTGGGAGAAGGAATGCTGGGACGTGTCATCGACCCTCTGGGTGTACCGATGGACGGACGCGGCGAAATCAGCGGCGAACGTTTTGAAATGCCGCTGGAACGCAAGGCTCCGGGAGTTATTTTCCGTCAGCCGGTAACAGAACCTCTTCAGACCGGTCTGAAGGCGATCGATGCCATGATTCCTATCGGACGCGGACAGCGTGAGCTGATCATCGGTGACCGCCAGACTGGAAAGACGGCTATTGCCATCGATACCATCATCAACCAGCGTTCCAATTACGAAGCCGGTAATCCGGTGTACTGTATCTACGTTGCAATCGGACAGAAGGGTTCTACCGTTGCCAGCATCGTAAGTGCACTCCGTGAAAAGGGAGCCATGGATTATACGGTGGTTGTGGCTGCTACGGCTTCCGATCCGGCTGCCATGCAGTATTTCGCACCGTTTGCCGGTGCAGCCATCGGTGAATATTTCCGTGATACCGGCCGTCATGCCCTGGTAGTCTATGATGACCTGTCCAAGCAGGCGGTAGCCTATCGTGAGGTATCTCTGATTCTGCGCCGTCCGTCAGGACGTGAAGCTTATCCGGGCGATATCTTCTATCTGCACTCCCGTCTGCTGGAACGTGCGGCAAAGATCATCAGCCAGCAGGAAGTGGCCGAACAGATGAACGACCTGCCCCCCAGCCTGAAAGGAAAAGTCAAAGCCGGCGGTTCACTGACTGCACTGCCGATCATCGAAACCCAGGCAGGCGACGTTTCCGCCTATATTCCTACAAACGTGATCTCCATCACCGACGGACAGATCTTCCTGGAAACCGACCTGTTCAACCAGGGCTTCCGTCCGGCCATCAACGTCGGTATCTCCGTATCCCGTGTCGGTGGTAGTGCACAGATCAAGAGTATGAAGAAAGTGGCCGGTACGCTGAAGATCGATCAGGCACAGTACCGTGAACTGGAAGCGTTCTCCAAGTTCAGCAGCGACATGGACCCGGTAACCGCCATGGCCATCGACCGCGGACGTAAGAACAACCAGCTGCTGATCCAGCCGCAATATTCACCGATGCCTGTCGGCGAACAGGTTGCCATCCTGTATTGCGGAACCCACGGACTGATGCGTGAAGTTCCTCTGAGCAAGGTTCGTGCTTTCCAGGATACCTTCCTGACCACCCTGCGCGCCAACCACAAGGAAGACGTGCTCGACGTTCTGGCATCCGGAAAGATCAACGACGAAGTAACAGCAATCATCGAAAAAGTAGCGGCCGCAACGGCTTTACAGTATAAACAATAAGCATCATGGCATCACTGAAAGAAGTAAAGGGAAGAATCAACTCGATAAACGGGACGCTGAAGATCACTTCGGCCATGAAGATGGTGGCCTCTTCCAAGCTCCACAAGGCGCAGGAGGCCATCGAGAACATGCTTCCTTACGAACGAAGACTACACCGCATGCTGACGAACTTCCTGAGTGCGGGGCTGAGCGTGGAGTCGCCTTTCATTGTGAAGCGTGAGGTCAAGAAAATAGCGATTGTAGTGTTCGCGTCAAACAGCAGCCTCTGCGGCGGATTCAACATGAATGTGATCCGTCATCTGCACGAGGTTGTTGATGAATATGGCGCGAAAGTGGGAAAGGAGAACCTGCTGGTCTATCCCGTTGGCCGCAAGGTGGCCGATGCCGTGAAGAAGATGGGAATCACTCCCATGGGAGATTTCCAGCACATGAGCGGAAAGCCGAACTATAAGGAGGCTTCTGATCTGGCGACTGACTTGATCAACCGCTTCCTGAGCGGGGAAATACAGCAGGTAGAACTGCTGTACAACCATTTCAAGTCGACTTCCACACAGGTGCTGACGCGCGAAACCTATCTGCCTTTCGACCTTTCGGCTGAAACTGCCGGAAAGGACAAGGGAGAAGGAGCCGACATGCAGGCCGATTACATCGTTGAACCTTCATCGGCACAGGTGTTGCAGGAATTGCTTCCCAAGGTACTGCGCATGAAGATCTATACCGTTCTGCTCGACTCGAATGCAGCCGAACATGCAGCACGTACCATGGCTATGCAGATTGCTACCGACAATGCCAATGAACTGATACAGGATCTGACCCTGATTTACAACAAGAGCCGTCAGCAGGCCATTACCAATGAACTGCTGGATATCATCGGTGGTACGATGGCATAAGGCGTTGTAAACATCCATAAAGATACATCCTCACTCCTTCGGGAGCGGGGATGTATTTTTTTTTGCACGTCATTCTGCTTGTCCGTCTGTTTTTCTTACCTTTGCAGACAGTGCCGTTTCAACGTGCAGCCGATGCGTCTGAATCGTGCGGTCATTGCGGTCAGATCGACCGCTCGTTGCGGCCGAATCGTGCAGTCGTTGCAGGCTCATCGACCGCACGATTGATATAATTGTTTATAGATTTGAATATTGTTAAACTTAAAAATATATCTATATGAAAAAAATGGTAATTTTACTTGCTTTGTTTTTGACACTTAGTAATTGTTCTAATAAGAAAAACAATTTTGAGACAACTATTCTTTCTGATTACAATATATACAAAGTAGAAGTATCGACAAATAAAAATTACTACGACTCTATTATTAACTTGATATCAGACACTGCATTTGTAATCCTTAAAGAAAAGGAAAATATTATGTTCTCTTATGCTAATAAGATCATAGAGCATAATAATAAATATTTCATTTTGGATAAAAGTTCACTTCGTTCTATCGTTTCATTTAAAAAAGACGGAAATCCTATAACAAAATACGGGCGAATTGGACAAGGTCCGGGAGAATATGTTTCTCCATGGGACTTTGATATAGATACAACAGGTCTATATATCTTAGACACGAAATCAAAAAAAGTCATCCATTATAGTGAAGAGGGTTCTTTCCTGGAAGAAAGAAAAATTCCTTTTTTTGCAGATGCTATAAAACGACTTAAAAATGGTAATTTCGTTTTCAATACAACACCTGATGGAACACAGCAACCAAGCCTGATCTATACAGATTCTGAAATGAATATTGTTGGTAAATCGTTGAATTATAGAAGCAATTATATTGGAGGATATACAACAAATAATATTATAAGAGAGAATAAAACAGGATTAAATTTTTATCGGGCACCCTCAGATTCTCTAACAATATTGGATAAAGATGGGAAAATTAAAGCGTTTATAGTTTTTGATTTCTTAAACAAATCAGTTCCTCAAATTGCAAAGACTGATTACATCTCATTTAGCCAAAAAGAACAATCTGCCGATTTCTTGCATTTTGTCAACAATCCAATCTGTATTTCTGACAGCATTTGGATAGGACTTATAGAAGATGGGAACAATCAATACACAGCTATTTTTAATCCATTTACCAATGATTTCGGATATAAGAAGTTTACAAGGGAATCTTCTGTATATGACATTATAGAACCTATGTTTTCTGATAACAATGGAGCTATAATTAGTCTTATCAGCCCAGAATTGAACGACATGTGCAATGATTATAACATGTTACCTGACTCTATAACAGACGCATTAAATGAAGGAAATAGAGTTTTATTAATCAATAGTTTCAAACGAAAATAAGTGATAATATCAACGTCAGCCGGAACATTCCACTTATCTGGTTGCACACGACCTGAAGAGTCTCGACTATGTCCGTCAGATTGACTATGCACAGTTTGATTACATCTACCTGATGGCGGCTCCCAACTGGAAAGAATATGATTTTTCAAAGTCCTGCTGTCCTTTGCCGGCGAGGGATTCCGGGAGAGGGTAGAGGATCCCGCACTCCGGGCCAAATTTGTGGATTTCATGGTAGCCTTCATCGACAAATATGATCTTGACGGAATCGAAGTGGACTGGGAAACAGCAGTCACATTTCGTTTTGAGGGATCTAAACAACGCCTCGACCGGTCGGATCGGCTGGAAAAACAGTATGCTATCTGTGGAAGAACACCCGGAAGTACCGGCCATCGGTTCAGGCCGCATCATCATCCCCGAAACGAAAATTCCCGTTACGCCAACAAGGGGTTGGAGGAGCTGAACCTCCGGAACTGTTGCGCGTATGCGGCATGACCTGCGAAGAATTGCTGCAATACTTGGAAAGTGGAAATGATGAAAATCAAAAATGTTTCACTGCATCGTATGTATTCAGTGCCTGTTAAAAACTAAAAGCGGAAAATCTTTCCGCTTTTAGTTCATAATTTTTCATGTTAGCTTTATTAGCCGCCGAAAGCACCGGAACCATAACCTCCTCCTTCCCAACTATCATTATTCGCGTGGCCGGAATTCCCGTCGTCAAGTGCGCTATTCTTCTAATTTTTGGTTAGACAATATGTTAATCAACTCGTTCTTTCCGTTTCCCCAATATCACATAACTGTTGTCATCCGGTGAAATCTTAGACTTCCAAACGTTCAGGAACTCGCGGTTGCCGGTGGGAATCTTCGGGTCTGCCAGCCGTTCCTCTATCAGGTCCAGCAGGTCACCCGGATCCATGCAGACAACATACCCGTATTCTAACCATCCCCACCATTGGTTATATTTCTGTAATGCTATGCCACCCAGGTAGTCGTTTTCCAACTTATAAAACGCTCCTCTCAAGGTGCGTTTGTCAACAAACAGCCGCTTCACCACCGTACCTGTGAACATGTGCATGGTTGCGGGGTCGGTGTTGGATCCCCAAATATAGGTGAGGTAATAGTCGCCGAAATCCACATAGGCATGATGGGGTATTTCGCTACCGAAATCCGTTGTAAACCGCGGGGAAAGCCTGTTGCTGTTCATTCGATAAACATATAGCGAATCTGAATCAGAGGCGGTTCGGGCTATTGAGAAAACCGCGTCATTTCCTGTCACTTCATGGTAAAGGACTTCAGGGCCATATCCTCCTCCGGATAAAGCCAGTTGGGGCGCCCTGTTCTCATGGACAATATTTCCTTCCAGATCTTGTATCCACAGCGGCGGGGAAGGATTTCCACCGTCATAAAAATTCCTGGTTAGAGACAGCTGCACGACGGTGACCCGTTGCCTGTCATAATCCACATGTATCCGCCCTTTGTGTATCAGGTACGCTAATGGAATTGTTCCGATAGAATTACCTTGAAAGTCATAAACAAGGATTTGCTCCGTAGCCCAAGGAAGCAGGTAAACCCGGTTGTGTGCTTCGTCAATCTGACAGCCACCGTTTAATATATCATATTCACCGGGACCTTGTCCTACGCTTCCGATGGAGGCTACAAATTTACCCTGGCGGGTAAACAACCGATAAGGGAAATGGGCTACATTTATTCCGATGTAGTTGTCCGAAACATCCACTATTCTTGTATCTCCTACCAACGCTTCTTCGGTGTTGTTGTCCAGCTTGATGACTTCCAGACTGTCAACCCACATGCTGAAGGGTATGCGTACGGATTCTTTCACGGCAGAGTAGTCGCACACGATCATCGTGTCACCGTCTGCGACAACCCTGTCGGCCACGACGCTGCATCTTTCTATCCATTGAGCATTTTCATCGCCCCTGCTTCCGCACGAAGCCATTAGGGCAGGCAGGAGCGCAAATGTGTACGCGGCAAGTTGACGCGTGAGTTTACTGCACAAGGCAGGTCGTTTCATGGTAATGTTTTGCATGCGATTAAAATTTGTAGACAATGTACGAAAAAAAATAAAAAGCCACGCATAATAGGTTAAATTATATATTATTTTTCTTATTTTTTTGCATATTCATAATATTACGATAATTTTGTAGATTGTATAAAAACCACCAAATTTAGCGATAAAACATCTATTAACTATTCAATCTAATTAGTATGAAACATTTGAGTAAGATTGGCTTACACGGTTTGAGCCAAGCCGAGGTGGCAAAGAAGAAACAAATTCTCGTAAGAGGTAGTGGTCAGTATGGATGTATTTATGATTTTATGAAACGGTATATTCTACTTTCCATTTTAATGTTGTGTGGATGCAATGGAGGAAAGGCTGGTGAAGGGAAAACGCAGCCGGAACCTGTGGCTGAGGCAATGGAAAATGTACAAACTGACAATTCACCGGTAGATACAGATTCTGTTCCTGCGATAAAACAGGATCTTGTTGAAAAGGGGAAAACAGTCATTGATACAACCAAGATTTATAATATGGGGGAAGTCGATACTCCGGCTGTATCGCTGATGTCGGACAAGGAATTAATGGAATACCTTACAAGCCGTTTCAAATATCCCGATATAGAGCCGGTTACTGGGAGAGGGATTGCACAGTTGACCATTGAACGAGACGGCAGCATTTCGGATGTGAAAATTGTCCAAGGTATCCATCCGGAATTGGATAAGGAATATGAAAGGGTGCTTAGGCTATTCCCGAAGTTTAAGGCGGCTACCATTGATGGGGTTCCTGTCCGTTCGATATTGGAATTCCCTATTTTTGCAAAAGCTATGTAAAGGAATAAAAACAGAACCGTTATGAAAAAGACTGTATTGTTGGCATGGGTGGGCATAGGTGCATTGTGCGCAGCCTGCAAATCTTCAAACAACACTTCCGTAGTGAAAGATGGTACAGGTAATGAGTTTTTTGTGGCGCATTATCAGGAAATAAAGGATACGGTCGTAATGAAACTGAGCGATCTGGTGGAGGATTACGAACTCATCCGCTTCGAAGACAATGACAGTGCCCTGCTGGGATTACGGGTCATGCCTACCATCACGGAACATTATATCGGTGTTTCCCAAAGACGCGGCCATCCTTACCTGTTGTTTGACCGCCAAGGTAATTTTCTGTGCAATGTGGGAAATGTCGGTCAGGGGCCGGGTGAATATGCGTGGCCCATTTATGACGCCGCCATCAGTGAACAAAAAGGAGAAGTCTATCTGGCACAGTTTGCCTTTTCACCCAAAATATTTGCTTACAACCTGCAAGGGAAACTGACGTGCGAGATGGAAACCGGCTGTACACTGTCTAAGCCGAAAATAGAGATGGACGATGAAGGAAACCTGTGCGTCGTACAGATACCGATGCCCAGTCAGAAATCTCTGAATCTGGCTATTCAGATGGATGGCAGTGGAAACGTGACACGGACATTGAAGGCGGAGGAGCGTTTTTGGATGGACGACTTCAATGGGGACTTGTTTGCCTATCACAACGTGCCGGAATTCAGCTTCCACATCACATGTTGCGATACGCTGTTCCATTATGACAGGACGGAAAACCGTGTTGTGCCGAAATATACGTTGGACTTCGGCATGATGGATGAAAAACCGGGTCATATCTACAATGAGATTCCGGGATATTACATGGCAACTGTATTTGGTAAAGGAATAATTCTGACGGATAAGCAGAAGTGTACTTCCTATTACGTGAAATTCATAAACGACTTGTATGGCGGTATTAGCCATCCTGTTACCTTCAAAGACGGTTATGTTTTTGCGTTGCGCGAACCGGCTCATTGGATTCATTATATAGAAAAGCGTTTAGCCGCAGATGACTGTTCGGATGCCGACCGCAAGCAGTTGACCGAATTGTTGGAGTCCATAGACGAGGAAGGAAACAACCTTATGTTCATAGGAAAGTTGAAGTGACAATCGGTATATGCTATACAATTGTTAAATTAAAAGTTAAGATTAAACATGCGTAGACTTTTTTTATTGTTTATTTGTTTGATTGGCGTCGTGTCCTTGTTCGGACAATCTTTGACATGTACAGATCGCATTTGGGGACTTACTAAGATCTGGAAAGATGTATCAGTGAACTTTTACGATGCACATTATTTGTCGTCAATAAAATGGGATAGCTTATATAACGTGTACATTCCTAAAGTTATGGCGGTAAAAAGTGATAGGGATTATTATTTTTTGTTGCAATCCTTTATTGCACAAACCAATGATGGTCATACCGAATTTTCATTGATGAATTTTTTAAAAAAAGATAGACAAACTGACGTATTGCCAATAGGAACCAACTGGATTAAAGATACTTTATATGTGACTTACGCTGCAAAAGATTGGTTAAATGAAGTTCCTTTAGGAAGTCGCATTATTAGTATCAATGGGCTGTCTTCAGAAAAATATTTTGAACAACATATCTATCCGTATGTGAGTGCTAAAACCTTACAAGATAAACGAAAAAAATCCAGTTTTTTATTTGGAATTGGTTTATTGGAGGATACAATAAGTATATCGTTTATAACACCAAAACGGATATGGCGGCATAAGTCTGTCATATATGATGGATTTAAATTTAGGTATAAAAACAGTGATTTTGTTAGCATTCAAAAACAAATGGTTCATAAAAATTCTTGTTATGAACACAAGGTTGCAGTAGATGGGAATAATGCCTCTTATTCTTATTTGCGTGTTGATGATTTTTCAAGGAATTTCCGAGTGTTGAAGTTTATGGATAATGCGAAGAATGGACTTATGCAGTCTGATTATGTTATATTAGATTTAAGAAACAATCCTGGTGGAAGTGAACTGACTGCCGATTCTTTATTGATGTATTTTGTGAATGGTGATACTCTAAATACATACAAGTCTATTACAAGAAGTCATAATTCCTTTTATGCTGCCATGGGCTATAGTTACGAAAAATATAGGGACTATTATCAGAATCTGCATGAAGAAATGATGTGTGAAGAAGAGTTCGTGTTTTCTCCCCCTTATCGAGTTGAAAAACCTCTTTATATACTTGTAGGAGAATTCACGTATTCTGCTGCTGAAGATTTTCTCATTTCTTTAAAGCTTAATTTCCCTAATAGAGCGGTTTTAGTTGGCAGTGCAACAGGTGGTTCTACAGGAGCACCAATGGTGTGTCCACTTTTCAATGGGCTTTATTATCGTATTTGCACTCGCTTCCCGTTAACACCGATTTTTCAAAATGGATTACAACCAGATTGTACATATGAACCTACTATTGACGAACTTTTAAACAGAAAAGATTGTATATTTAAACACATAGAATATTTATACAATATTTCGGTAAATAATTAAAATGATTATCCGTATGTTGTCCGTTAAATTTTAGCACTCAGACTGTAAATATACCATGTGAAATATTTTATATATCGTTGAAATTCAGTATATTTATACCCTGAAACATTAAAACCTACCATTATGAATCTTCTGAATTTCATGAGTAATTTCGCAGATGAGGAATCCTGTGTGACCTATCTGAAAGAACAACGGGAACGCCGCGGAGTCGTATGCAAGCATTGCGGTTGCACCGAACACCGTTGGGATGCTCACAAACGTTGTTTCGAGTGTCGGAACTGCCACAGCCGTCAGTCCTTACGTTCAGGTACTGTCATGCAGAACAGCAAACTTCCGTTCCGCTACTGGATTGCCACCATGTTCCTGCTGATTAGCACCAAGAAATCCTTTTCCACAGAGGAAATCCGTCGTCAGCTGGGGCATAAACGATACCAGCCTGTCTGGGAGATGGTCTGCAAGCTTCGTGACGTCATGGGTAAACGTGACGCACAGTACTCCCTGGACGGACAGGTCGAGCTTGACGACGGCTTCTTCACCACGGAACGTCCCGAAGAGGAGAAGGATACCCCCTTAAAAAGGGGACGTGGCAGTCATAAGAAGTCCAAAGTGGTGGTCATGGTGGAAAGTGCCCCTTCGCAGAGACATCCCAGGAAAGGAAAGCCCTCCAAAGTGGTAGGACATCTGAAAATGCACAGGTCATTCCGGACCTGAAGACACAGACAGTCACCGACGTTGCGAAGAAACACCTTGAACCGTCCGTCGAACTGACCACTGACGATTCCACCTCCTACCATAAGCTCGTAGAACATGTACAGAGACACCAGACGGTGATTTCGGACAAGAAGAACATGGAGAAGATACTGCCGTGGGTACATATCGCCATCAGCAATGCCAAGAGATTGCTTCTGGATATGCACCACAGAATCAAGTACGAGTATTTACAGTATTACCTCAACGAATTCTGCTACAAGTTCAACAGAAGGTATTTCGGAGAGAAGCTCTTCGACAAGGGTGTCTTGGCAGCAATCAGCTACAACACCGAATTCAAGTCAAGAACATACAGACAGACAACATGCAGATAATCATAAAAAGTTTTTTCTTTTTGTCGGTTTTGTAATCCGAAAGTTCTGATTATAAGAATCTTAAATCCGCTTGTGCTTGTTTCTCGGATGGTAAATTCTTCATTTAATCTTTGTCGGGGTAGCGGCAAATGCCCAAGTACCTTACCTGGTCCCAGGTTCCCGATACAGTCAAATTCGAGTCCACTCACCTGAATGTGGAGAAGCTGAACGAAATGGTCGGCGAGTTCATGCAACGACGTGTAAATTTCCTTGTATCTGCGCTAGGTTCCGTGAATTCCACCCTTGAAGAAGCCTCCGAGACTATGGACGTAGATGTGCAGATGCAGCCATACAAATTGGAGGATATTAAGAATAAGATTGATATAGCCATCAAAGCAAAAGACGAGGAGATTTGGTCACAACAACGAGCCATCACCTTTGTGGGGAACGTGGATGCTGTTTTGGACGATATATTGCTATTTTATAATTATATTATTTAGAATTAAATTTTGAAAAATAGAATTTAGTTCATATCTTTGCAATATGACAAATGAGTGAATCTAATGAGAATATTTACAGAACAAGCTATAAAGGAATATGCAGAGACGCATCCTGATGCAAAGGTAGCTTTACAAGAATGGACTACCATAGTCAAGAAAAGCGAATGGACTTGCTTTGCAGACGTAAAAAAGACCTTCAATAGTGTTGATAATGTGGGTAACCAACATTATGTATTCAATATTAAAGGAAATAATTACAGGCTGATTGTAGTGATAAGATTCACTATAAAGTTTGTTTATATTCGTTTCATTGGCACTCATACTGAATATGATAGAATAGCTGATTGTTCAGTTTTATAATTAAACCGAATCGGCGGTTACCGATTACTAAAGAACTATGACAAAGATAGAAACAAAAGCTCAATACGACTGGGCTGTAAAAAGGGTTGAGAAATTACTTCCGCTGGTTACAGATGAAACCCCTCTCGATGACCCAAATAGCATAGAGTTGGAATTACTTTCTAACCTTGTTGCTGACTATTCAGAAGAACATTTTGCACTGGGAGAACCAACTCTTGTTGATGTTCTCAAACTCCGTATGTATGAAATGGGGCTTAACCAAAAAGCGCTGGCTGAATTAATTGGTGTTAGCCCTTCCCGATTGAGCGATTATATATCCGGTAAATGTGAACCTACTTTGAAGGTTGCTCGTGAAATAAGCCAAAAATTAAATATTGATGCTAATATAGTATTGGGTGTTTGATATGAAGACTGTTGAAGTAATAGTTGAGAATGCTGGGAATAATGTTAAACCTTGAGGCTTGCCTAAAAGAGATTTTATACTCTTAATATTAAAAATGGTCTGAAGTACTTTCCATGATCTTCTTTTTTCGCTATAACAAAAACAAGGCGGTTATGCTCTATTTTGCCAACATGAAGATAGCACAGGCATTTCATCCGTTGCTGTCTTCTTTTGAGGTCATATTGCGTAACCAGCTGCATTATGCGCTGGCACGCCATTTCTCCGACGGAAATTGGATTATCAACCAGAAGTCTGGGTTCATGGTTGCTTCTTCCCTGACATATACAAACAAGCGGACAAAGAAAAAAGTTACCAATGACTATATCTTAAAGGATTTTGTACAAAATGTGGGTGATCCCCCCTGCTGAGGAAAAGTTTGATTTTATTAACCTTTAAACAAGAATAAAAAAACGTATGAGAACATTCATCCTTCTGCTGCTCATGCAGCTCGTATCACTGCCTTTCAGTTATGCACGTCAGCCGGAACATTCCACTTATCTGGTTGCACACGACCTGAAGAGTCTCGAC
>ERZ791579.75-NODE-75-length-81412-cov-10.569662_pt1 | contig 81412 bp, 102 predicted proteins | sample MGYA00509968_ERZ791579 | MGnify/ENA primary metagenome ERZ791579 (study PRJEB30046, sample SAMN00791924) | human gut metagenome | study: EMG produced TPA metagenomics assembly of the A metagenome-wide association study of gut microbiota in type 2... | reverse complement strand
CAACCGGAATATCGAAGAATCCCTGAATCTGATCTGCGTGGAGATCCATTGTGATCAGACGGTCGATACCAGCTACGCTCAGCAGGTCTGCAACCAGTTTGGCACCGATTGAAACACGCGGTTTGTCTTTACGGTCCTGACGTGCCCAACCGAAATAAGGAACGACAGCGATAATGCTCTTTGCAGAAGCACGTTTTGCTGCATCGATCATCAGCAACAATTCCATCAGATTGTCTGAGTTGGGGAAAGTTGACTGTACGAGGAATACATGTTGTCCACGGATAGACTCTTCGTAAGATACTGCGAATTCGCCGTCGGCAAAATGTGTGATGTTCATGTTACCCAGCGGGCAACCCAGGCTGTTGCAGATTTTTTCTGCGAGGTATCTCGAATTTGTACCCGAGAATACTTTAAAAGGTGATGTTTCGCTCATTGTGTAATTAGATATATTTCCTTAATAATGATGCAAAGTTACGCCATTTCTTCAAGCCGGACAAGTTTTGTCCTGAAAAAATGTATCTGACTTAGTCGGCCAGCCGCTTTAATTTGCGGAAGTGGGCGATCAGTTCCTGATAATTGTAGTCGTAGGCCGGATCAAATTTGTTCCAGAGAGTTCCCATGATGGCAGCACCTCCGAATCCGAAATCCTTGACGCGAAGTAAATTGTTTTCGTCAATGCCTCCCAATGCAATGACCCGGCGGTCGATAATGCCGTTCTTGACTGCAGACCGGATTTCTTCTGCTGTGTATCCCGACTTATAATCTTGTTTGGAAATACTGTCAAAGATCGGACTCAGGAATACGTAATCGCATCCCGGTTTGTATTGTTTCACTTCCTCCAGTGAATGACAGGAACAGCTGATGTGGCCGGAATAACAGGCAGGAGGTTCCGGATTTCTCCGGTTCAGATGGATTCCTTTCAGGTTATATTCTTTTTTCAGATAGAAATGCCCATGAACGACGATTCGTTTGTGATATTTTTCAGGAATGAGCGTAAGCAGACGTTCCGCATAGACCGGCGCAGTGTCGGGCTTACGCAGATGAAGGATATCAAGCCCTTCATCAAACAGAGTGGTCAGAATCTTGTCTTCTTCCACAAAATACGTGGGAGTCGTTATCAGTATTAATTTCATGTAAACACAAATTAAGCCGCAAAGGTAATAATTTGTTTTAAATTTAAAGCATTATTGTGTATGATTCCATGGTGCGGAGATCAATTTGCCATAGTTTCCCGCTTAATACTTCTCCGTAACCCCCGATGATTTTCATGACTTCGTTGGCTTCCATGCAGCCGATTACTCCCGGAGTAACTCCTAATACTCCTTTGAAAGGGGCAGGCATGGCAAGCATTTCTTCTTCATCGGGATATAAGGTACGGTAGTCAGGGCCTCCCTGGTAGTTGAATACGGATACCTGTCCTTCGAAAGCCAGAATTGCACCATATACATAAGGACGTCCCCAGTGGGCACATGCGTCGTTAATTATGTATCGGGTGGTAAAATTATCACAACCGTCCACGACGATGTCATAGTTGGCAATCAGTGATGCGGCATTCTCCTTCGTGAGCCGTGTGGGATAGGCATTGATCCGAATGTCATGATTCAGGGCCTGCAGACGCTTTTGTGCCTGTAAAGCTTTGGAGAGACCGATTTCGTCTTCTGTATAAAGCACCTGACGCTGCAGGTTGCTTTCGCTTACGACATCATCATCAACCAGTCCGATCGTACCAACACCCGCACCTGCCAGATAGAGGGCGATGGGGGAACCAAGTCCCCCAACGCCGACAATCAGTACACGGGCTTTGCTGAGTTTCTCCTGTCCGGTCTTGCCGATTTCCGGAAGGATTATCTGCCGGTTATAGCGCTCCATGTTTTCTGTCTTCATCCTACGGTCTTGAATAAATCGAAGGAAGCATCCCAATCCTTCCATACAGGTTCACGTCCCAGAGCCTTCAGGGCTTTCTCCACTTCCACAGCCTTGCGTTCATCGCTGACATGGAATTGTTCCAGGGCCTGAGGATAGGTGTAATATCCGCCCGGCTCCGTTTTGCTTTCGGCACTCATGGTGGTTACTCCTAATGTTGCCATGTGATCGCGGATGTTGGCCGGTTCACGGGTTGAATAGGAGATGTCCACGTCGTGATCAAATATTCGCATGGCGAATGTTACCTGAGCCAGTTCCCGGTCGCTCATGATGACATTCGGCTGGAAACCTCCGTTTTCGGAAGGACGCATACGGGGGAAGTTGACGCTATACTTGGTCTTCCAGTAATGTTTCTGGAGGTAACGCAGGTGATAGGCCATCATGGTGATATCCGTCCGCCATTCCTTTTCCAGTCCGATCAGGACACCCATACCGATGGAATGTACGCCGGCCTGTCCCATCCGGTCGAAACCATTGACACGCCATTCGAATTTGGATTTCATGCCCCGCGGATGATAAATGTTGTAATGTGCCTTGTTATAAGTTTCCTGGAAGCAGATTACTCCATTCATTCCATGCTTGATCAGTTCCGCATATTCTTCCGTTTTCAGAGGCATGACTTCAATCTTCAGATTGGAAAAATAAGGTTTGGCCAGATCGAGTGCCCGGGCAATGTAAGGAACCCCCGCCTTGGCCGGATTCTCTCCGGTAACAAGCAACAGGTTCTCAAAAGGAGCCAGTTTCTTGATGGCCTTGTATTCGTTTTCGATTTCCTCTTCTGTCAGAATGGTACGCTTCATGGGATTGCTGATGTGGAAACCGCAATAGACACATGAGTTGGTACATGAGTTGGTGATATAAAGCGGAATGAACATGGAGATAGTCCGTCCGAAACGTTCTTCGGTATATTTGCGACTCAGCCGGGCCATTGTTTCCAGATACGGTTCTGCTGCAGGCGAGATTAGTGCCATGAAGTCGTCTATATCGCAATGTTCTTTAGCCAAGGCGCGGCGTACATCAGCGTCTGTCTTCGACAGGATGCGTTCCGTCGTTTCGTCCCAGGATATTTTTTCTAATTCTTCGCTAAACATGTTTTTTCTATTCCTTAGTCTTTTTGTTCTTTTTTCTTTAAGTCGTGTGACAGGCGCATGGCGCAGAAGTTCGGGCCGCACATGGTACAGTATTCCCCATCGAGATGACGTCCGGCACGGAAATAAGTCTGAGCCCGTTCGGAGTCAAGTGAAAGGTCAAACTGGTCTTTCCAGCGGAATTCATAGCGTGCCTTGCTCAGGGCATTGTCGCGAACCTGTGCGCCGGGATGTCCTTTGGCCAGGTCGGCAGCATGAGCGGCAATCTTATAAGTCACGACACCTACCCGTACGTCTTCTTTGTCCGGCAGGGCGAGATGTTCTTTCGGAGTAACGTAGCAGAGCATGGCTGTACCGAGCCAGCCGATCTGGGCTGCGCCGATGGCTGAGGTAATGTGATCGTAGCCCGGAGCGATATCCGTTACGAGGGGACCCAGTGTATAGAACGGTGCATTGTGGCATTTTTCAATCTGGCGTTCCATGTTTTCCTTGATTTTGTGCAAGGGTACATGGCCCGGTCCTTCGATGAAGGCCTGTACATTCTTGGCCCAGGCACGGACAACCAGTTCGCCCATTGTATCAAGTTCGGCAAACTGAGCCTCATCGTTGGCATCCTGGATACATCCCGGACGGAGACCGTCGCCCAATGAAATGGCTACGTCGTATTGGGCAAGGATGTCACAGATGTCGTCGAAATGTTCATACAGGAATGATTCGCGGTCGTGAACCAGGCACCATTTGCTCATGATGGAACCGCCTCGTGACACGATTCCGCACAGGCGCTTGTCGGCCAGATGTACGTTATGACGGCGGATTCCGGCATGGATCGTAAAATAGTCCACTCCCTGTTCGCACTGCTCGATCAGCGTATCGCGATAGATTTCCCAGGTCAGGTCTTCCACCTTGCCGTTTACCTTTTCCAGTGCCTGATAGATAGGAACGGTTCCTACGGGTACCGGACAGTTGCGGACGATCCATTCACGAGTTTCATGGATGTTTTCACCCGTAGAAAGGTCCATGAGAGTATCGCCTCCCCATTTGCAGCTCCAGACAGCCTTTTCCACTTCTTCGTCGATGCTTGAAGTCGTGGCAGAGTTTCCGATATTGGTATTGATCTTGACCAGGAAGTTCCGGCCGATGATCATCGGTTCTGCTTCGGGATGATTGATGTTGGCAGGCAGAACGGCACGGCCTTCTGCAATTTCCTGGCGGACAAATTCCGGAGTGATGTAGGTTTCAATACCCAGTTCGCGGCAGTTCATGTTCTCGCGGATAGCCACATATTCCATTTCCGGCGTGATGATGCCCTGTTTGGCATAGTACATTTGCGTACAGCATTTTCCGGCTTTAGCCCGGTAAGGCAAGGCAATGTGTTCGAAACGCAGATGATCCAGTGAATGGTCGTCGCGGCGCATCCGTCCGTATTCGGAGGTGATTTCCGGAAGCTGTTCTACGTCGCCGCGCTTGACTATCCATTCTTCACGCAGACGGGGCAGACCTTTTTTCAGGTCTACTTCAATATTCGGATCACTGAACGGTCCGCTGGTATCATAGATATACACGTCGGGATTGGGAGTAATGACTTTCTCGCCGTTCTCGAAGGTGGTGCTGGGAACTTGTTCCACTTTGCGCATGGCAACACGGATTTCAGGAAATAAAGTTCCCGGCATATATACTTTTTCAGATCGTGAAAATTTGATTCGTTGGTTCATACGGTTATTCTTTTGCGCTGCATGAAAAGATGCAGCGGATTATTCATTCAGAAAACTTGTCAGAGGAGAGCTGGCTTCTGCTACGAAACTGTCAGCCTGGGTTCCCAGTCCGGCTTCATAAGCCCGGCGTCCGGAGATCACAGCTTCCTTGAAGGCCTGGGCCATAGCTACCGGATCGCCGGCAACGGCAATGGCTGTATTGACCAGACAAGCGGACGCTCCCATTTCCATGGCTTCCGCTGCATGGCTGGGTGCACCGATTCCTGCATCGACTACGACGGGAATGTTTGCCTGTTCGATGATGATGCGCAGGAAGTCACGTGTCTGTAATCCTTTGTTTGTTCCGATAGGAGCACCCAGAGGCATTACGGTTGCAGCTCCGGCTTCTTCCAGGTGTTTGCACAAGGTCGGATCGGCCTGGCAGTAGGGAAGTACCACGAATCCCATCTTAACCAGCTTTTCCGTAGCTTTCAGTGTCTCGACAGAATCGGGGAGCAGATAGCGCGGATCCGGATGGATCTCCAGTTTCAGCCAGTTTGTTCCGAAGGCTTCGCGGGCCATCTGGGCTGCAAAGATTGCTTCCTCGGCATTGCGTACGCCGCTGGTGTTTGGCAGCAGCTGGATATGAGGATGAAGAATATGCTTCAACATGTCATCTTCTTTGTTTTCCAGTTCAATGCGTTTCATGGCAACAGTCACCATTTCTGTATCTGAAGCCAGAATTGCTTTTTCCATCAGATCGTTTGAGTTGAACTTTCCGGTTCCTAAAAACAGGCGTGAATGGAATTCACGTCCGGCGATGATAAGTTTTTCCATTTATGTAAGGTTTTAGTTATTTATACGTTCTGTATTTTCGGATTTCTTCCAGAATGCGGTGAGTTTCTTCTGCGGGAGAGTCTGCACGCAGGATCGTTCCGCTCAGGGCGATGCCTGACACGCCGGTTTGCATGATGGCCGGTATGTCATCGCAGGTAATGCCTCCAATTGCAACGATGGGGAGCTCTATGTGCTCCTGTTTCATGGTTGCAACGATGTTCCGGTACCCGTCGAGTCCTAAAATAGGGCTGAGATTCTTTTTGGTCGTCGTGAAACGGAAAGGGCCGCATCCGATGTAATCGGTACCTGCCTGATGAAGGCGGCGTACATCTTCTATGGTATTTGCCGTGCCGCCGATGATGAACTGTTTGCCCAGAATCTTCCGGGCTTCATCTACGGGCATGTCGTTTTTGCCCAGATGTACCCCGTCGGCTCCGGTCTTGCGCACAATTTCCACATGATCATCAATAATGAATGTAGCTCCATGCTCGCGGCAAAGAGGCAGGATGCGCAAGGCTTCCCGGGTGATCTCTGCTTCGGATGCATCTTTCATGCGCAGCTGGATCCAGCGGCAACCGCCTTTGAGAGCCATGCAGGCCGAATCGAAGTAGGAATAGCGGTCAGTGTAATGAGTGATGAATTGTAATTCCATGACTTTATCCTCCACAGGCTGCTTTAATGATGACCAGACTGTCTCCGTCTTTTACGGTCTGTTCAGCCCATTGGGCGCGGGGAATCATTCGGTTGTTCAAGGCGATGGCTACTCCCTGAGCCGGAAGTTCCAGCTGACGGGCCACATCAGCCAGGGTATTTCCTTGTGTCAGTTCGGTCTCTTTGTTGTTTACCAGTATCTTCATAATTTAATTGCTTTAAAAGTATGAAGTAAATCCAAAGAGTGCTCTAGCAGGGAGAGGGCAGGAAAAATATGCCGATAAGCAACAATCCCTTCGTCGGTGCTAACCGCATCAGGTTCGTAGGGTATGATCTCAGCCCGTCAGGTAGGGCACCCCTTTGTTTTACTTGCTGGCAAAGGTAGTTAAAAGTTTGGAACGTGGGACGGTTTTAGTGCTTTTTTAACGTGAGTTCAACATAAAATCCTGCAGCTGCTCCACCTTCGCAAGGTTCGTTACGTGCTTACCGATGCTTCGGCCGGTGCAGAAGGATGTTATTTCTGTATCGATTTCCAGCTGCAAGTCGATTGACTTTCATTTGGAAGTTGATTGATTGCCTGTTGGAAATCGATCGACTTCGCCTTGTCAGTCAGACAAAATGTCCTCAGTCTGGAGGCGCAGGGTGCGGTGAAACCTCTTTTAAGTTCACAGAACATGATGTCAGTCGGTGGCGGAACATATTTAAGGGTTGTCGCGGAACAGCTGTACTTTGACGCCGAAAGAGAAACGCAGAATGTCTTTCATGCTCAGACTGCTGTTGGTTGCTTTACTGACCAGATACAGTTCGCACGTACTCACTTCGTAGAAGAGAGAGACAGAACGGAGCAAGTCATGTTCCGGACTGAATGCAACTCTCTGTCCGATGAAAATATACGGACGCAGTTTGGTGCTGAATTTGTAGTAACGGTTCGGATAACGTCCGGGTTCTTTCTTCCAGAAATCTTCTCCGGCTATCGTTGTCACATATAAGCCGCAATAGAAAGGTTCTATGGCCCAGTGTCTGTCGAAACTGACACTCCAGGGGATGTAGTTCTGCTTGACGGTAAAGGTCAGTCTGAACTGATCCGCATATTTTCTGGGGAGATATCCGACCAGAAAGTCGGTTTCCCACTGACACCGTTTCCCATAATCCCATCCCACGCCGAAGGCTGTCACGCCCATTCCTCCGGCATATTGCATTTTGGCATGCGTAGGCTTCAGCCTTTCCCATCGTTCATATTTCAGGTGTACACGCTTATCCCATTTCCTTTCCTGCTTCAGCGTCAGACTGTCTGCCGGTGCGGTTGTCTGTGACAAGGTGAAGAGAGGGAGCAGGCAGAAGGCGGATAATCCTGTTTTAATAATTGACCACTTCATACAGGTATTCATTTTCTTTAAGGGTAAAACGGAGGTACGCCCGTTTCTTGGCGCAGGTACATTCATAATATAAAATGCCGTCATCGAAAAAATCATTTACCTGGATACTGTGTCCGTGTCCGTAAACACAGAACTGCAGGCCCGGGAACTGGCGCAGATACAGCTGAAACACTTTGGCCACATTGTTGTTGAACTGTTCGGAATACGGTCCGGCATGCATGGCAACGATTGTTCTGCGTATGTCGGGTGAAAGGTTTTTCAGCAACTTTTCTAGAAAAGAGAAATCCGGAATGGCATCTGAATAATCGAACTCCAGCGCATTGGTATTTAAGCAGATAAAAAGAACGTCTCCGGCGGTAAATGAAAAGTTTTCTTCTCCGAAAATACGGTTGAACACCTCTTTCCCGGTTGCCAGACAGTCGTGGTTGCCCAGCAGACAGACATAAGGAACGGAAAGGCCGTTCAGGATGTCCCGCTGCTTCTCGAATTCCAGTTTCATCCCGAAGTCGGACAAATCTCCCGTATGGACAACAAAGTCGATGCCTCCTTTCTCATTCATGTCGGCCACGGCGTCTTCCGTCTCGTCATACCATCGCTGGGTGTCGCTGATGACGGCAAATGAGAATTCCTTTTTCCCATCGAGTGCCGTTTCAATGCGTTGAATATTTCTGGCATTGACCTCTGTTTCACCGTCAATGTCGAGATCGTACGGATGATACTCAATCATGTCGCAGGCCTGCAAGAGTCCGGACAACGGCAAAAGCAGCGCGAACAGGTATCGTATATAAAGAGTTTTGCTGATTTTCATGATGCTTGCATTTTATTTGCAAAGGAAAGGATAAAAAAGAAAACGAATGGTATTCAAAAGTCGGTAAAAATGTTCCAAAAAGTAGGACTTTCTGAAAAATCATTATTTTTAGGTATTTCAGAACTCTCTTTCTTGCTCTTACTTTGCAATGTCAAATCAAGAAAGAATAAGATATGAAAAAGACTGGAATTTTTTATGGATCAACGACTGGCACTACGGAGTCTGTTGCTGGCCGGATCGCCGATGTTTTGGGCATTTCCTCTGCGGATGTCCACGATGTAAGCAAACTGACAGCCGAACTTGTTTCCGGTTATGAAGTTCTTCTGCTCGGAACCTCTACATGGGGAGACGGAGAGTTGCAGGATGACTGGTATGATGGTGTCAAGGTGCTGAAGGGAATGGATTTGTCTGACAAACTGGTCGGCTTGTTCGGATGTGGGGATTCGGAGTCCTATCCGGATACTTTTTGTGACGGAATGGGAATCCTTTATGGAGACCTGAAGAATTCCGGTTGTCGCTGGATAGGTGCCGTTCCTGCACAGGAATATACTTATGCTTCTTCCATCTCCGTGATTGACGGGCTTTTTGTAGGTCTGGCTCTTGATGAGATGAATGAAAGTGATCAGACGGATACCCGCATTGCTTCATGGGCGGAAATACTGAAAGCGGATCTGGTATGATTGCTCCTGATATAAATCCTGTAGAGCTGAAGGTTTTCCTGAACCATATTTATGAACTCAAGAAAGGTGTGCGGCAGATGGTTCTTTATACAACTAACAGGAAGTATGAAGCATTTGCTGTACGCCGCTTGAAAAGTCAGCGTATTCGTTTTGTCATTCAGCCTGTTGATGAGGAACGGATCAATCTGTTTTTCGGCAAACCGGAATGTATCGATGCTATCCGTATGATGGTGAACCGTCCGCTGAATCTGTTGACGCCGGAAGAGGATTTCATCTTGGGAGCCATGTTGGGATATGACATCTGTGCGCAGTGTAAACGGTATTGTGACCGGAAGATACGGCGGAGATGTCTGGCTGAAAGCTGAGATAACAGGGTAAAGCTGCTTTGGGAAAAGGGCAGGGCACGGGCGGCTTCGCATTTGAACGTTGATTTTTGTGCGATCATTTTTTTCATCGTATATTTGCGCCATGAAATGTGTTTTTCTTGTCATAGGTTTCCTTTCAGTCGCTTTGGGCTTTGTCGGGATTTTTGTTCCCGTATTGCCTACCACTCCTTTTCTATTGTTGGCGGCTGCCCTGTTTTTCCGGAGTTCTCCCCGGGCATATGCCTGGTTGATGCAACACCGGTGGCTGGGACCTTATATCCGCAGCTTTCGTGAGGATCGCGCCATCCCGTTGCGGGCAAAGGTACTGGCCTTGTCTTTATTGTGGATTACCTCTGTACATTGCATCGTATTTCTTTTCGACTCCTGGTGGCTCCGGTTGCTGATGGGAGGCATTGCCGTGGGAGTTACTGTTTATCTGCTTTCTTTTAAGACACGTCGCACACATGAATAATATCAGTTTTATTACCCGGGCTGAGGCTGTTTCCCGTATGAATGAATGGGGAAGGCGGCAAGTTCCTTTTTTCTTTCTGACAGATGCTGACGGAGAAAAGTGTCTGGTAGAGCCGCTTGACCGTATTCCGGCGGATGAACTCCGGTTTGCTTTTCCGGGAATGTCTAATGCCGGAGAGTGCGAAACCCCGTATCCGCAGTCATTCTCATGGCTTTCTCATCCGCAGTCGTTCGAAACGTATAGCCGTTCATTTGAAATTGTCTATCGCAATTTGCATGCGGGGAATTCTTTTCTGACGAATCTGACCTGTATGACTCCGGTTGATACCGATCTGACTCTTTTGCAGGTGTTTGAACATGCAAAGGCCCGCTATCGGGTTTGGCTGAAAGACTGTTTTGCCTGTTTCTCTCCGGAAATATTTGTCCGTATTCAGAAGGGATATATCTATTCTTATCCGATGAAAGGTACGTTGGATGCAACCTTGCCGGATGCTGCCGGCCGCTTGCTGGCTGATGAAAAAGAGACGGCAGAACATGCGACGATTGTCGATTTGATCCGGAATGATCTAAGTCAGATTGCTACGGAGGTCTGTGTCCCCCGCTATCGTTATCTGGAAACTTTGCAGACTCATTGCGGACCGCTGCTTCAGATGAGTTCGGAGGTACGGGGACGTTTGCCGGAAAACTATCTGGAGCATCTGGGAACTTTCTTCTTCCGTCTGCTTCCTGCGGGATCGGTTACCGGGGCGCCTAAAAAGAAAACGGTGGACATAATCCATGAAGCGGAAACCGGAGAACGCGGATTCTATACGGGAGTTGCAGGATGGTTTGACGGACAGAATCTGGACAGTGCGGTGCTGATCCGTTTCCTGGAACAGACTCCCGAAGGCAGGCTGGTTTTTAAAAGTGGGGGAGGCATAACCTTTCAGAGTGATGTGAAGAGTGAGTATGAGGAAATGAAAAGAAAAGTTTATGTGCCGATTTATTGAGACCATACGCCTGGAGCATGGAAGAATCCTGCATGCCGGTTATCACAACCGGCGGTTGAACGCAACTCGCCGCGCTTGGTGGGGCGAAATGCCGGATTTGCATGTAGAAGATTATATTGTGCCGGAGTATACGGAGCGGACGCGATGCCGGATTGTTTATGGCCGCGAGATTGAGAGCGTGGAATACTTTGCTTATCAGCCCCGTCAGGTTTGCCGGCTGAGGCTGTTGGCTTGTGATACGATTGAATACCGTTACAAACAGGCAGACCGTTCCTTGCTGGATCAGCTGTATGCTTTACGGGGCGAAGCTGACGATGTGCTGATTGTACGGGAAGGGCTGATTACGGATACTTCCATAGCTAATGTTGCCTTATGGGACGGACGGCGATGGGATACGCCGGCCCGTCCGTTGCTGGCTGGAACCCATCGTCAGAGGTTATTGGATCAGGGAATTATTCAGGAACGGGATATCCGGGTAGCAGATCTGCCTGCATATCGGAAAATATGCCTGTTTAATGCCATGCTCGATTTTGAAGAAGTCGTGACGGATGTCAGCCGGATTCTTATTCCACCAGTTCATAACTGCTGATCTGAATGGGCATTTTCAGGTTGGGAAGCACTTTTTCCAGCATGATGCCTTCCAGGTTGTTGTATTCGTAGCCAAAGGTCGCACGAATCCCCTGAAGTATAAACTGGGTGGCACGGTCCAGGGCAATCGGCAAACTGTCTCCTTGCATTAAGGCTCCGGTAATGACGCTGGTAAATGTATCGCCTGTGCCCGGATAATGGGCGGGCAGATACGGACAGGTTACTTTCCAGTATCGGTTTCCGTTCCGGTTGTATGCATAGACCGAAGTCATGTGCGGATTGTCGCATACGGGAACGCTGGTGACAATTACGATTTCAGGGCCTGCGTCCGACAATTCCTTGAGATACGTTTTTAGTTCTGCATCCGATAAACTGGTCTGGTGAGGTTTGTCCAGAAGAAGGAACAGTTCTGTCAGGTTAGGAGTAATGATGTCTGCATGACGGATCAGCTGTCGCATTTCCCGTACCATTTCCTCTGTAATGCCTGTATATAAATGACCGTTGTCTCCCAATACGGGATCTGTAACAACCAGGTCTGTCGGACGGCGGAAGCGCTGGATAAAGGACTGTACGATCTGAGCCTGTTGCGCAGAGCCGAGGTAACCGGTATAAAAGGTGTCGAACTTGATATGAAGCTTTTCCCATTTTTCAATGATCTTTTTCATTTCTTCGGTCAGGTCAAGGAAAGAAAACTCCGGATATTGGGTGTGCGTGGAAAGTACGGCGGTTGGAAGGGGACAGACCTGAAAGCCCATTGTAGAAAGAATGGGAATGACTGCTGTCAGGGAAACACGTCCTACTCCGGAAAGGTCGTGCACGGCTACAATCTTTTTTACCTGGTTCTGTAATACGGCTCTATGCTCCGGCTGTTGTACGGCCGGCTTTTTACGGACCGTTTTGCGTGATTTCTCCCAGGCGGCTTTCCGGGCCTCGTACTGTTCGTATTGTCGTTCGATGTAATTATCTGCCATAAGAATCGTTCATATCTTGATATTGCTTGCAAAGTTGGTAAAAATCTAGCCAATATCTAAGGGTTTGACGGAAAACTTTGTGCGGATTGGCTGCTTTTTGTACCTTTGTAACCAAATGACTAATGAAAGATCTCTTATGAATATCCAGACTATCTTAGCCAATCTGAAGATTGAGCAATTGAATCCCATGCAGCAGGCATCATTGAAAGCCTTTCAGGAAGGACGTGATCTGATTCTCCTTTCACCGACCGGATCCGGTAAGACTTTAGCTTATTTGCTTCCTTTGGTTTCTTCACTGAAGGAAGGAGTGGATGGCGTGCAGGCGGTTGTTTTGGTTCCTTCTCGTGAGCTGGCTTTGCAGATAGAGCAGGTATTCAAGGCCATGGGTACGGGCTGGAATGTTATGAGCTGTTATGGCGGACGTCCGGCAATGGAAGAACATCGTACCATGAAAGGAATATGTCCGTCTGTCATTATCGGTACGCCGGGACGAATGAACGACCATCTGGATAAGCAGAATTTTGACGCGTCGACGGTCCGTCTGCTGGTCATTGATGAGTTTGACAAATGCCTGGAGTTCGGATTCCAGGAAGAGATGGCGGAGGTCATTGGAAAACTTCCTGCTTTACGTCGCCGTTTCCTTCTTTCGGCAACCGATACGGAAGAAATCCCCCGTTTTACGGGATTGAATCAGACGGTCAAACTGGATTTCCTGAATCCGGAAGAACAGGTCTCTGAACGTTTACATATATATAAGGTGTGTTCACCGGCCAAGGATAAACTGGAAACTCTTTATAAGTTGCTTTGCTCGCTGGGCGATGCTTCTACACTTGTTTTCTGTAACCATCGTGAAAGTGTGGATCGGGTGATGAAATATCTGCATTCCCAGAAAGTTTACTGTGAAGCTTTCCACGGAGGAATGGAACAGGATGACCGGGAACGGGCCTTGTATAAATTCCGTAACGGAAGTTGTCATATCCTGATTTCAACGGATCTGGCTGCCCGCGGACTGGATATTCCGGAGATCCGGAATATTGTACACTATCATTTGCCGGTGGGGGAGGATGGATTTATCCACCGCAATGGCCGGACGGCCCGCTGGGAAGCTGAAGGTTCCGCTTATCTGATTCTTCATTCTGAAGAAAAACTGCCTTCCTGGTTACCGGAGATTTCAGAAGAATATGTCTTGCCTGAACAGCTGCCGAAACCGGCTTTGCCCAAGTTTGTGACTCTCTATATAGGAAAAGGGAAAAAGGATAAAATTAACCGGATCGACATTGTTGGTTTCCTTTCTAAAAAAGGAGGCCTGAACCGGGAAGACGTTGGACGGATAGACGTAAAAGACCATTATGCTTTTGCCGCTGTTTCTCGTGTGAAAGTAAAACAAATGTTAAAAATGATACAAAATGAAAAGATAAAGGAGGTAAAAGCTTTGATAGAACTGGCAAAATAATAACTTTGTGCTATCTTCTCATTGGCAGAAAAGGGTTTCGGCCTTTTCATACTGCGGCTTCAGACTATCTCTTCAGGCCCCAGCTTATATTTATGTGTCAATTTGTTACTTAAAATGGATGCTTGCTGGCATAAATGAAGAAATATTTTTCTTTTTGCATAAAATTATCACGAAAACTTTTGGAAGTCTAGGAATAATCACTAAATTCGCAAGTGTAAGAACTAACCCAATGTTTAACCAAAACAAACTTCCAAATGAAAAAGCATAATTTTAATGCGGGACCTTCTATCCTGCCTCGTGAGGTAATCGAAAAGACAGCTCAAGCTATACTTGATTATAATGGATCAGGACTTTCGTTGATGGAAATCAGTCACCGCGCTAAAGACTTCCAGCCTGTGGTGGATGAAGCGGTTGCGCTGTTTAAGGAACTTCTGAATATTCCGGAAGGTTATTCGGTCTTGTTCCTGGGCGGAGGTGCAAGCATGGAGTTCTGTATGGTTCCTTATAACTTCCTCGAAAAGAAAGCAGCTTATCTGAATACGGGAACATGGGCCAAGAAAGCACTTAAAGAAGCGAAAGCTTTTGGTGAAGTGGTGGAAGTGGCTTCTTCCGAAAAGGATGGCTTTACTTATATTCCGAAGAACTATGAAGTTCCGGCTGATGTGGACTATTTCCATATAACTACGAACAATACGATCTATGGTACGGAATTGCATGCTGATCCTGATGTAAATGTTCCATTGGTGGGCGATATGTCTTCTGATATTTTCTCCCGTCCGGTAGATGTATCGAAGTATATTTGTATTTATGGAGGTGCACAGAAGAATCTGGCTCCGGCCGGTGTGACTTTCGTCATTGTGAAAGACGATGCGCTGGGTAAAGTTTCCCGTTATATTCCGACCATGTTGAACTACAAGACTCACGTAGAAAAAGGTTCTATGTTCAATACTCCTCCGGTAGTTCCTATTTATGCAGCTCTTCAGACCTTGCGCTGGATTAAAGCACAGGGCGGTGTAGAGGAAATGCAGCGTCGCGCTAAAGTTCGTGCGGAGATGTTGTATGCAGAAATAGACCGTAACAAATTGTTCCGCGGAACAGTTACGAATAAAGGCGACCGTTCACTGATGAATATTTGCTTTGTCATGGCCGATGAATATAAGGATCTGGAAGCAGAATTCCTGAAATTTGCGACAGAGAAAGGCATGGTCGGCATCAAGGGACACCGTTCAGTAGGCGGATTCCGTGCTTCCTGTTACAATGCAATGCCAGTAGAAAGTGTACAGGCACTGATTGACTGCATGCAGGAATTTGAAAAGATGCATTGATCTTAGCGCCTGATAAGGATTTTGACATCCGTTACCGCAGGTAGTAACGGATGTCTTCTAGTTTTGAAATTCATTCTATCTCTTGTAACTATTAATTTATTTTTCTATGAAAGTTTTAGTTGCCACAGAAAAACCGTTTGCCAAGGTAGCGGTTGACGGTATTCGTTCAGAAATAGAAGCAGCCGGTTATGAATTGGCTTTGCTTGAAAAATATACTGAAAAAAGTCAGTTGCTGGATGCGGTAAAAGATGCTGATGCTTTGATTATCCGTAGCGATATTATAGACGAAGAAGTATTGAATGCTGCTGGGCAATTGAAAATCGTGGTGCGTGCAGGTGCCGGATATGATAATGTCAGTCTGGAAGCAGCCACAGCTCATCATGTTTGTGTGATGAATACGCCGGGACAGAATTCAAATGCCGTGGCAGAACTGGCATTTGGTTTCATGGTAATGGCTGTACGTAACTTCTATGACGGAAAGTCAGGTACAGAGTTGAAAGGCAAAAAACTGGGTATTCATGCTTATGGTAATGTCGGACGGAATGTTGCACGTATTGCCAAAGGTTTTGGAATGGATATTTACGCATACGATGCTTATTGTCCGAAAGAAGCCATGGAGGCTGATGGCGTGAAGCCGGTTGATTCTCCGGAAGTTCTATATTCCACTTGTGATATTGTGTCTTTGCACATTCCTGCTACCGCTGAAACAAAGAACTCCATTAATTATGATTTGGTGAATCTGATGCCGAAGAATGGTTTGCTGGTCAATACAGCCCGAAAAGAAGTCATTAATGAAGCAGATCTGCTTCGTCTGATGAACGACCGTGCTGATTTGAAATATATAACTGATATTATGCCGGTTCATCATGATGAATTTGCAGATCATTTCCCGGGACGTTATTTTTCTACTCCCAAGAAGATGGGTGCTCAGACAGCTGAAGCCAATATCAATGCAGGTATTGCTGCCGCCCGTCAGATTGTAGGATTCCTGAAAGATGGATGTGAAAAATACCGTGTAAATAAGAAATAAGTACTTCATAAATGTTGCCATGAGAATGAATGAAAATGAGAAGCGCATTCTGCTTCCTTTGGCCGTGGGCAATACGCTGTTATTGATCTCTTCTCTTTGTAAATCGCAATTGGGCGAGTTTGGAGATGGCCTATTATGCGGGATGACATTGATGTGTTATATCTATGCATTTATTTTCATGGTAGTTTTTTTCAGAAATAATTTGAAACATTATGGCAATCGTTAAACCCTTTAAAGGTATACGTCCTCCCAAAGATTTGGTTGAACAGGTCGCTTCGCGTCCTTATGATGTGTTGAATTCAGCTGAGGCTCGTGCAGAAGCGGCTGGTAATGAAAAGTCGCTTTATCACATCATCAAGCCGGAAATTGATTTCCCGGAAGGAACAGATGAACATGATCCGCGGGTGTATGGCAAGGCTGCCGAGAATTTCCTGAAGTTTCAGGAGAAAGGATGGCTGGTACAGGACAAGAAAGAATGTTATTATATTTATGCCCAAACCATGAATGGCAAAACACAGTATGGTTTGGTCGTTGGTGCTTATGTTCCTGATTACATGAATGGAGTAATCAAGAAACATGAACTGACCCGTCGTGACAAGGAAGAAGACCGCATGAAGCATGTGCGCGTAAACAATGCCAATATCGAGCCGGTATTCTTTGCTTATCCGGATAATGATGTGCTGGATGCAGTTGTTGCGAAATATACGTCTCGCCAGCCGGAATATGATTTCATTGCACCGGGGGATGGCTTCGGTCATACATTCTGGGTAATTGATGAAGATGCCGATATTGCAGCCATTACGAAAGCATTCGAACAGATGCCTGCCTTGTATATTGCCGACGGACATCATCGCAGTGCTGCGGCAGCATTGGTCGGGGCGGAGAAGGCCAGACAGAATCCCAATCATAAAGGGGATGAGGAATACAACTATTTCATGGCTGTTTGTTTCCCTGCCAGTCAGCTGACAATCATTGATTATAACCGGGTGGTGAAAGATTTGAACGGTCTGACTCCGGCTCAGTTCCTGGATGCGCTGCGAAAACATTTTGACGTGGAAGAAAAAGGCACGGAAATCTATAAACCGGCTGCTTTGCATAATTTCTCTCTTTATCTTGACGGAAAATGGTATAGCCTGACAGCCAAACCGGGAACGTATGATGATCATGATCCGATTGGAGTACTTGATGTAACAATCTCTTCCAATCTGATTCTAGATGAGATTCTGGGCATAAAAGACCTGCGTTCTGACAAACGGATTGACTTCGTAGGCGGTATTCGTGGTCTTGGTGAATTGAAGAAACGGGTTGACAGCGGTGAGATGAAGATGGCGCTGGCCCTTTATCCAGTATCCATGAAGCAATTGATGGATATTGCTGATACAGGAAATATCATGCCGCCCAAAACAACCTGGTTTGAACCGAAATTGCGTTCTGGATTAGTGATTCATAGGTTAGATTGATTGTTTCAAGAAAACAAAATGCGGATTCTTGCCTGAGCCGTCAGACGACTTTGTGTAAGATCCGCATTTCTTGTTGGGGGATTTTCATTACCTTTGCGCTATGGAAGATACTTATAGAACAATCGAGGAAATGGCCGAGTCAGTTTATACTGAAAAGCGCAGCAAATTTATTGCCATTGCGCTTCCGGTGCGTACACTGACCGATGTGAAGAATTATCTGGAAGAATATCAGAAGAAATACTATGATGCCCGTCATGTATGCTATGCATATATGCTGGGACCGGCCCGTAAGGATTTTCGGGCCAATGATAATGGAGAGCCTTCAGGAACAGCAGGAAAACCGATTCTGGGGCAGATCAATTCCAATGAGTTAACCGACATTCTGGTTATCGTGGTACGGTATTTTGGGGGAATCAAACTGGGAACAAGCGGATTGATCGTAGCATATCGTACTGCTGCGGCACAGGCACTGGCCGAAGCTCGTGTAATCGAAAAAACAGTAGATGAGCAGGTGACCGTGGCCTTTGAATATCCGTTTATGAATGATGTGATGAGGATCGTTAAGGAAGAATCGCCTGAGATTGTAGAACAGTCATACGATATGGATTGTCTGATGACCTTGCGGATCCGGAAATCGCAGATGGACAAGCTCCGTTCACGTCTTGAAAAAGTAGAAACGGCCAGGTTTGTGGAGGTGTAACAGTTTTGTAATACATTTGACATACCTGTTTTATCTGACTCAGATACCTTTGCCGCCAGAATAAAAAGACATAATCAATGAGAAAAATTGCATCTGTGCTGCTGGCGGCATTAACCATAGCCTCTGCAAGCGCCCAAGACTGGAAACAGTATCTGCCGGAAGTCCATGGAACGGTTCGGGGAAAATATGAGTATCAGACTTCCACTGATGAACAGCGTTTTCAAGTTCGTAACGCCCGAGTCAGTTTGGACGGAAAAGTACATTCCTTGGTAAGCTATAAAGCTGAAATAGACCTTTCTGATGAAGGACAAATCAAGATGTTGGATGCCTTTGCGCGTGTAACTCCTTTGGAAGATTTCAAAATCACTGTCGGACAGATGCGTGTTCCTTTCACTATTGATGCACATCGTTCTCCACATCAGCAATATTTTGCCAACCGTTCGTTTATTGCCAAGCAGGTAGGTAATGTCCGTGATGTCGGTGCAACCTTAGGCTATTCCATGGATGAAGGTTTTCCTTTTATCCTTGAGGGAGGACTGTTCAGCGGTTCTGGACTGACGGCCCAGAAAGAATGGCACCGTGTTCTGTGCTATTCGGCCAAGTTGCAGCTGATGCCGTGGAAAGATTATAATCTGACGCTGAGTACGCAGCGTATCCGTCCGGAAAATGTAAACATTTATATGTACGATATCGGTACTTATTATAAATGGAATAACTGGCATTTTGAGGTTGAAGGATTGTATAAACGCTATGCACATGATTCTTTCCAGGATGTATGGGCTGTAGATGCTTTTGTCAATTACGACTGGTTTATTCAGAAGAAGAAATTCCCGTTCAAGAAGATTTCCTTCCTGGCTCGTTTCGACTATATGGGCGATCACAGTGACGGTACGCTTAATGAGGACGGTCAGATGTATATCACCGATTATGAACGCAAGCGTGTTACCGGTGGTCTGACTTTCAGCTTCGGTAAACCGTTCCAGGCAGATTTACGCTTAAACTATGAAAAGTATTTCTACGATAACCAGGCATTGGTCAAAGCTTCAGAGCAGGATAAGCTGGTGGTAGAAATGATGGTTCGCTTCTAAAGAATCACACACAAAAAAGGCTTCGGCGTTTTGATGTGAACGTTTCGACGTTTGTGTCAAAACGCCGAAACGTTTTTTTAAAATCCCGAGGGCTTTTTTATGCTCTGAATCCGATACGTGCAGAAGCTTTCAGTTTCAGAGGATAACATTCCTGGAAGCGTTGGGCGGCAGAGGTAATGTCACAAGCTTCGATGGTGCAGAACAACTTCCGGCTGGAGATATCGGGGTGGGGAAGCGACATAATTCTCCGGGCCATGCTCTTGAGAATTCCCTGGTTGATCAGGTTGTGTATCCAGCGTCCGTTTCCGAAATATTCATCACGTTGGGCAGAAGCCTCTCTGACCAGCAGTTCCAGTTGCCGGTCAGCTTCCGGTGTGAGAATGAAGTTCCGCTGCTGCAGTGAGCGGTGAGCCATTTCCAACAGTTCTTCAGCTGTGTAATCATCGAAGTAGAACCGGAGGGGAAAACGGTCTTTCAGTCCCGGATTACTTTGAAGCAGGATGCGCATTTTGTCTTCATAGCCTGCCAGAATAATGATCATGTCCGGATTGGGTTCGGAAAGAACCGTTAACAGAGCCTGAATGACTTCCTTGCCATAGTCCTTTGAATAGGTATCCTTTTCGATCAGGGTGTAGGCTTCATCTATAAACAGAACTCCGCCGCGGGCCTTGTCAATGACTTCTTTCATCTTTTTTTCCGTTTGGCCGATATATTCCCCGACAAGGTCGGTACGTGATACTTCCACGGTGTGTCCGCTGGAGAGAACTCCAATGTAATGATACATTTTCCCTACCAGCCGGGCCACTGTTGTCTTGCCTGTTCCGGGGTTCCCCAGAAAGAGCATGTGATGACGGTTTTCTGTGCCTGAATCCAGGGAAAGATCTTTACGCCTTTGCAGAAAGCAGGCCATCATCCGGGCCTCTGCCATATCTTCCTTTACGCGATGGAGCCCGACCATCTCCTGTAATTCCAGCTCGGCGGAACAAGGGGCATTGAAATTCCGGATCTGCGAAGGAGGATTGGTGGGATCATCGAAAGGCAGAGGGGTATCAAAAGGAAGCGACTCAGAACTGTCGGGATCAGACTCCGGAGGAAGGATGTGAAAGGTGGTTTCATCTGTAAAAAGGCTTTCGAAGGCCTGGCATTCCTGAAACAGGCTGCTGATATATTCACATTTCCCATGGAAGATGTATACGGGATCTTGAGGAGCCCTGTTCCTGATCAGGTCCGCCGCTCGGGTGAGGATAATGGCTTTCTGTGAATTGATCTCCAGATCACCTATCTCTATAATGATGACTTTTTTCCGGGCCGTTTTCTGTTTCAGCTGTTTCCAGGTAATGTCTCCGGTCATCAGCTCCTTGAGGGAAAGACTGAAACGGTCGTCTACGTTTGAACCGGTGAAATAGTTTGACAGTATAAAGAAGGTGAAAGCTTTGGCCAGAAGTGTCCGACTGCTGTCTACAAGCAAACAAGGAAGGACCTGAGCAGGATCAGTATATATACGGAAGCGTCTGATAAGTTCCTGAACGGGAAGCGTCTTGAATTTCCCTTCATACAGTTTAGGCCACCAGGCGGTGTTGCACAGCTGTTCTGCGAAAAATTTCTGATCCGGATGCAAGCGTATGTTTTCCAGTCTGGTTCTGCTCCATTTCTCGTACTTGTTTTTGGGGGAAAGAGCAGCATACCATTGTGGATATCCATTCCGGAAGATAAAAACATGATACAGACTTTCGTCCCAAAAACTGTCGGAAACCAGTTGGAAACGTATTTTCAGAGGAGTTTTCCGGGAAGAAAATTTCCGTGAGTCACTTCCTGTCAACTGGTAATCGGCCGAGTAAATGCGTACGTCCAGTTCGTTTGTATCTGTAAGAGGCTCGTCAGAAATTATTTCAACAACCAGCTGGTTGCAGGCATATTCAGGATCGGTGAGGCTTTCATCGAATGAGCGCATGGCTCGTAAAACAAGATTTTTCATAAGCAACAAATGAATTAATGAATGAATAATTGAAAAGATAAAATTGACCGCCGCGGGAAGCAGTATATCCGCGGTCGTGCAAAAGAAACCCCTGCTTCCCCGTTGAAGAAGAGGTTAAGAACTCGTACGTCAAAGAGCACAACAATCCCTGCCACTCCCGTCAGTGGCTTTGATCGATGGAAATACGTTTGGTTGCCAAATCCCTTAGTCAGGGAGCCAGCAGGACGTAACCGATCATTTGTTGTTCAACTTTGACTTTCATTTGTTGTTTATTTTTAAGGAAAGCTTCCGCCTGTAGAAAAATAGGGAAGCAGATATATGGACAAAATTAGAAAATGTTTTCGAGTCTGACAATGGTTCTGTCATATTTTTCTTATCTTTATCTGAAAAACAGAAAGTCATGTTAGCTTATACATATATAGAAAAAGGCCGGTTCTCGATGTTGGAGAAGCCTGTTCCGGAGTTAAAGGATCCGTGTGATGCCCTGGTACGTGTCACGCTCGGAAGTATCTGTACCAGTGATCTGCATATCAGGCATGGAAGTGTTCCCCGTGCTGTTCCGGGCATTACGGTGGGGCATGAGATGGTAGGCATTGTTGAGCAGGTAGGTTCCGGAGTCACCACGGTTAAGCCTGGCGATCGGGTAACGGTGAATGTGGAAACATTCTGTGGCGAGTGCTTTTTCTGTCAGAAAGGATATGTAAATAATTGTGAGGATCCGGATGGAGGATGGGCTTTGGGCTGTCGCATTGACGGAGGACAGGCCGAGTATGTACGTGTGCCCCATGCAGATCAGGGATTGAACCGGATTCCGGATGGAGTGACCGACGAACAGGCTTTGTTTGTAGGGGATATTCTGGCTACCGGATTTTGGGCAGCGCGTATCTCGGAGATTACGCCGGACGATACAGTCCTTATTATAGGAGCAGGCCCGACTGGAATTTGTACATTGCTTTGCGCAATGCTGAAACATCCGCGCTGCATTATTGTGTGCGAAAAATCGGAACAGCGGGCTCGTTTTGTGCGTGCGCATTATCCGGATGTAGAAGTGACAGATCCGGACAACTGTCTGTCTTTCGTAAAATCACACAGTGAGCATGGAGGAGCTGATGTGGTCATTGAAGTTGCAGGGGCTGATGATACTTTCCGGCTGGCCTGGGAGGCAGCCCGTCCGAATGCGACTGTCACCGTTGTGGCCCTGTACGATCGTCCGCAGGTTCTTCCGCTTCCCGATATGTATGGCAAGAATCTGACCTTCAAGACAGGTGGTGTAGACGGATGTGACTGTGCGGAGATTCTCCGTCTGATTGCAGAAGGAAAGATTGATACTACGCCGCTGATTACCCATCGTTTTCCGCTTGACCGGATAGAAGAAGCCTATCATATTTTTGAGAACCGTCTGGACGGGGTGATCAAAATAGCCATTACGGAACGTAGCCGTTAGTCAGCATTTCTTACCGGTCGTTTCAGAGCAGTCCTGTGTGCTGGATGTAGGCCATGAACTGTTCTTTGTAATTCTCTCCGATGGGTATATATGTATCTTTCCCGAAGAGAATCCGGAAACGGGAAACTTCGGTAATTTGATGCAGATTGACAATGTAGGAGCGGTGTACACGCATGAAATAAGGGGGAAGCAGGGTTGAGAATTTCTGCAGGCTGTTCAACGTGATGACCGGTTTGTTCCGGTCTTCCAGGTATATGCAGATATACTCACTCATGCTTTCAATATAAATAATCTTATCTATATTGATGCGTATCATCTTGTACTCACTTTTTACGAAAAGTGTGCGCTCCTTGTCATCCCAGTCTGTTTGTGCCTGTGATGTGTTGTGGGCCATACTATACATTTTCCTGGCCTTTTCAGCAGCTTTCAGGCAGTCTCCCAGATCGAATGGTTTCATCAGGTAATCAACGGCATTCAGCCGGAATCCCTCAATGGCATATTCGGAGTAGGCTGTTGTGAAGATAATCATCGGTGCCTGAGGGAGTGAACGTACGAATTCGATTCCATTCAGGTCGGGCATATTGATATCCACAAAAAGCAGGTCGATGGTGTGGCTGGCCAGTACTTTACTGGCCTGATGTGCATCCTGGCAGGAAGCTATCAGTTTCAGGAATGGGATGCGTGAGATATAGCCGGCCAGTTGGGCCAGAGCCAGTGGTTCATCGTCAACAATCAGACAGTTCATCATGACAGGAAAGGAATAATAAGTAAAACTTCAAAACAATTTTCGCTCTCATTGGTGGTGAATGTATAGTTGTTTCCATACAACAGATGAAGCCTTTTCTTGATATTGTCTATACCGATTCCATGATAGGCATCTTTGTGGGCATGTGTATGTTTGCTATTCTTGCAATTAAAGATGACACCCTCGTCTGCCAGTTCGATGCGTACTTCAATAAACGAAGGCTCCTGATAGCTCACGCCATGCTTGAAAGCGTTTTCCAACAGGGATATGAAAAGCAGGGGAGGTATCTGTACGCAGGGCACAACGACAGGAAACTCTGTGCGTATGTTCAGATTGTCGATATACCGGAGCTTCATCAAGGCTATGTAATTCTCCAGGAACTGTATTTCGTGTTCCAGTGAAATCTGGTTCTTGTTTGCCTCGTAAAGAACGTATCTCATCAGCTTGGAAAGTTCAATAATGGTTTTCTTGGCCTGTTCTGTATTGAGATCCACCAAAGCATATATATTGTTGAGAGTATTCATAAAGAAGTGCGGGTTGAGCTGATACTTCAGGTATTGCAGCTCTGACTCCAGCCGCTGGCGTTCCAGATCTTTCAGCATTTCATCATCGCGCAGAGATTTCAGAAAAAGCCGGATGGAAAGATTAAATCCAACCAGCAGGACCGCAATCGCAATGTGAATGGTCTGGAACGGAGGACGGATAGGAGGGCGTCCGTTCTCTGAATCCGGCATTAACGGAAGCTGGGGGAGCGGCAGCCACGATTCAGCAGGTTCAAAAGTTCTTTCTTTTTGTCCTTGGAGGGGTGGTTGTGGATGCAGGGCTTCCAGCCATCCTGGCATATACAGGAAAAGGATGCCGATTGTAAAGATCACGGCAAGCATGTATCTGACATAGTATTTTTTCAGAAACAGTTGCGGGATAAGCAGGAAGTTATGGATAAGAAACAGTACAAAGAAAGGCAATACCAGCATTCCTGTTTCAAGAATGACGTTTTTCAGTTCTCCGGCTTGCAGCGTATGATCGTCGTCTAACAGCAGGTTGATGGGTGGAATGCACAAAATGAGCAGCCACATGGATAGATAGATAACTTGTTCCAGCAGTTGTTGTTTTTGCAGATATTTCATTATAGTCTATTTTTGTTCGCTACAAATTTAGGCTCATAATGAGGTGGCTGCAATAAAAATCGGCGAACGGAATGATTTTACAGACAAACCTGTACTATTTAATATTTTTTTCTTTTTCTATTTTGGCCCTTGTCTCCTCTTCGGGAGTTGGCTGATAAAAATGAGGAGTTGGAATATTATCCCATTGAGAAAAAACATTTGGGTGAGGCCTATACGGAATATGTGGACAACAATGTGCAGTCGGAAAGTTCGGGTGATTATATTGTTTTGAATTTTTACCCGGAAGAGATAACCGATTTATCGTATGTTACCTATAATGAGTCTTCGTGTTCGTTTCATATTTATCGGGGCAGTACCAATAAGTATGTAATATCCTGGGACTACGATACGGATGGAAGTTATGTAGAGGTTCAATATATGCAGAATGGTTTCTGGTATACCATCAATGACCAGCAACATTCCGGAGAGTATACCTTGTTGGCGAATGATGGTATGGGAGTCCGCATGCGGATTCAGAGTGGAGGAGTTACAGTTCATCGCTTCAATATCCGTGAAGCCGGTGAAGAATAATGGCATTATTTTGTTTCATTATAAGTTTCTTTGTAGTTTCGGCAGACTGTCCGCGTTCCGATGTCGTTCGGAGGTGATGCGGGCAGCTGCCTTTACAAAGAGTAAGCGGCCTGAGTGGCCGAAAAGAAGTTTAGAGAGGATTTCTCTGGGTAATTTTTAAAAGATATTCGGAAAAGACCAGTGCAGATTTCTTGCGATAGCTTCCTTGGGGCCAGAACAGGCATCCTTGTGAGGAGAGGCTGTCAGCACAAAGAATGGGAATTTGTTTCAGATTGGCTTCACCCCGGACGGCGGCCTGTGTCAATATCGTAGCCCATTGTCCTCCCGATAATGTATGAATAATGGTGTGTACATCATCCATTTCAATTCCGATAGTAGGTTTAAGCTGGTTTTGCCGGAACAGTTCATCTACTTTTTTTCTTGTGGCAAATCCTTTTTCCGGCAAGATCAGAGGAGTCTGTGCCAGCCGTTTTAAGGTAATTGACGATAAGTTAGCCATGGCGTGTGACTGATGCACGATAAAACAAAGCCTTGATGAAAATAGCGGCAAGGTTTCAAACTGTGCAGCGTGATTGTCCGGTTTGAAAGAAAGTACAAAGTCCAGATCGTTTTCCTCCAGTCTTTTCAGAAGCTCTTCAGAAGTCGCAAATCTGATTTCAACTTTAATCTTAGGATATATTTTAGTAAACTGATTCAGTGCTGCAATCAGCAATGGGCTCATGCTGTAAGTCACTCCGATATGGAGACTGCCCGTTTCTATTCCCTTCAGATCGCGGATGATCTGTTTGCCGTTTTCGGCATCCTGTATTGCCTTATGCGCATAAGGTAAAAATGCGACTCCTGCTTCCGTGGGAATAACTCGTTTTCCGACACGGTCAAAAAGTAATACATCCAACTCATTTTCCAGCTGCTTGATTTGTTGTGACAGTGTACTTTGAGATATATGTAGCGCCCGGGCTGCTTCCGAAAAGTTTTGCAATTCGCAAGCCTGTTTGAAGTATTTCAGTTGTCTTAATTCCATTTTTAATCGTTTTTCTCTATTGTTCTTATCGAAAAAATGATTTTTGCAAATATAGATAAATATTTTGTTTCAGCCTATATTTGCTCCAAACCAGATGAAAATTAAATGTTTAATGAAAGCTACAGTATTATATTACAGTCGTCGAGGAAAGACGGCCGGTTATGCTCGTGAAATAGCGATGTATTTATGGTCCAAGGGGCTGGATGTCAGTTTGAGCTCCTTGACAGACTATGATCCGGAGAAACTGTCAGGAACAGATTTCCTGTTTACCGGATGCTGGACTTGTGGATGGTTTGTAATCGGGCAGCATCCACATCGTCGCTGGAAGGAGTTCAGCCGGAAACTTTCGGGAGTAATACCAGCCGACCGGACTCTTCTTTTCACAACATATAAGTTTCGTACCGGTTCTCTTTTTGGACAGATGAAAAAGACTTTGCATATTCCCCGTTCTGTCCGGGTTCCATGTCTGAGCTCCAAAACAGGATTTCTGACAAAGGAAGATAAAGAATTGCTGGATCAGTTTATTCATTCATAATCTATTCATAACCCTTAAAAACAACATTTATGGAAAGTAAGAAATTAACGAGTGCTTCAGGTGCTCCTGTTGCAGACAATCACAATGTTGCTACTGCCGGCCGGAGAGGTCCGATGCTTCTGCAGGACGTATGGTTTCTTGAAAAGTTAGCTCATTTTGACCGTGAGGTAATTCCTGAACGCCGGATGCATGCCAAGGGTTCCGGTGCTTTTGGAAAATTTACGGTAACTCACGATATTACTTCTTATACGAAGGCAGCCTTGTTTTCTCAGATAGGAAAAGAGACAGAGGTTTTTGTCCGTTTTTCCACAGTGGCCGGTGAACGTGGTGCGGCAGATGCGGAACGTGATATCCGTGGCTTTGCAATTAAATTCTATACGGAGGAAGGAAACTGGGATCTGGTCGGTAATAATACTCCTGTCTTCTTTTTGCGGGATCCCTTGAAATTTCCTGATTTGAATCATGCCGTGAAGCGCGATCCGAGAACCAATATGCGCAGTCCGCGCAACAACTGGGATTTCTGGACTTTGCTTCCTGAAGCTCTTCATCAGGTAACGATTACCATGAGCGACCGGGGAATTCCGGCGTCCTACCGGCACATGCATGGATATGGAAGCCATACTTTCTCTTTCATCAATGCGGAAGGCAAACGCACCTGGGTGAAATTCCATCTGCATACAAAGCAGGGTATTAAAAATCTGACGGATCAGGAGGCAGAAGCAGTCATTGCCAAGGACCGTGAAAGTCATCAGCGGGATTTGTATGAGAATATTGAGCAGGGAAATTTCCCTCAGTGGACCATGTATGTACAGTTGATGACGGAGGAACAGGCTGCCGAATGTCCTTTTAATCCGTTTGATCTGACTAAGGTCTGGTCACAAAAGCAATATCCTCTTATTGAAGTGGGCGTATTGGAACTGAACCGTAATCCGGAAAACTATTTTGCCGATGTAGAACAGGCAGCCTTTAATCCGGCCAATGTGGTTCCGGGTATCAGTTTCTCTCCGGACCGTATGCTTCAGGGACGCCTTTTCTCTTATGGCGATGCACAACGTTATCGTCTGGGCGTAAATCATTATCAGATTCCGGTAAACCGCAGCCGTTGTCCTTTCCTGAATATGTATCATCGGGATGGCCAGATGCGTGTGGACGGAAATCATGGTTCTACTTTGGGCTATGAGCCGAACAGCTATGGTGAATGGCAACATCAGCTGGAATATAAAGAACCTCCTTTGGAGTTGGACGGAGCTGCATATCAGTGGGATTTCAGAGAAGACGATTCTGATTACTATTCTCAACCGGGCGATCTGTTCCGTCTGATGACGCCGGCCCAGCAGCAGGTGTTGTTTGAAAATACGGCACGGGCGATGGGAGATATTCCGGAAGAAATCAAGATCCGTCATATCCGGAATTGTACAAAGGCTGATGAAAATTATGGTAAGGGCGTGGCTAAAGCTCTTGGAATGGATTGGGAACGTTTAGACTTACGCTGATTGGAAATGTGAATGGTCTGAAAGCTGAGTGGCTTTCGGGCCATTTATTTTGTGTCCCATATTTTTACTCCTTAGAACTCCCTGCTCGTTTTTTGCTGTGAAAAATAAAACGTCTGAAGTTCTGAGTTACTTTTATAAATGGTGATATATTTAGAGAAAATGTATACATTTGTATTCATTTGTAAATAAGGACAATTCATTTATCAAATTTATTACCAATGGGAACAAAAAAGAAAATTCTATTCTTGCTTTTTTTAGGGCTGGTTGCTGAAGTGGATGCTCAGTTGCGGCTTTCACAATTGGATTTAAGCCGTGCAACACAAACCTATGGCACACTGGTTACCGGCAGATCGGTTACCGGGGAAGAAGCGTTTGTCGCAGGAGAAAAATGTGAAGATCCGGTGGGAGTACATTCTAAAAGTATAATCCGGATTAATGTCAAAGGATCTGCTGTCCGGCTATCAGGAAAGATAGGTGTGACAGATACTCAAATTGATTATCATTCGTCTGAGGTTACTGCATCACCCCAGCCTGATGGAACACGGGTTCTTTTTCATCAGGTAAATGGACAAAAATATCTGGCCGGAGTGGAAGATCAGGGAAATACCATGAAAAAGGGTGTCGTGATGTTTCGCGTTTTAGGTGATGGCCGGGAATTATACTCTCAAAAGATGGCTTCCGGCGAGAAGATGAAATCGCTGGAAGTGGATATCCGAAAAGTGAAACAGCTGGAACTTCGTGTGGATGACGGAGGTGATGGCCCTAGTGGTGACTTTGCGGTTTGGTCGGGAGTACGTATTGATTCCGATAATCAGCTGGCTTCGGCTGAGTCTGTGGAAGCTATGTCTGGGGATGAAGGTGTTTCTCAGGAAGACTGGAACAAAATGGCTGCCAAATTAAAGGATTTACCGGTTGCAGATTATCCTTTCATGAAGCGCAGTGCTACGGACTGGCTGTTGACCCCTGAAACATATAAAGCTGAAGTGAAAGCTGGAAGTGACGGAAAATCTCTGGTCCTGACAAATGGTCTGACGGCTCGTGTGTTTCGTATTACTCCGAATCTGGCAACAGTTGATATTGTTAATCAGATGTCCGGAGAAAATATGCTAAGGGCCGTAAGCGGTGAAGGAGAGCTTGTCATCAATGGTCAAAAATGGTATCTGGGCGGACTGGAAGGTCAGCCGGAGCGTGGCTATCTGAAGATGGAGTGGCTGGATGATATGTCGGTGAGAGACAGTTCGTTTATTGTAGAAGATTTTTATATAACCGATTCTGTCCGGACATTGGACTGGGCTCGTAGCCGTTGGGCCTTAAACAAACAACTCCCTACAGGCAAATCATTGACATTCGTTTTACGGGGGGTAGATAAAGTGAAAGACCTCAAAGTCAAGCTGCATTATGATATTTATGATCATATTCCTGTCATTCGCAAACACCTGGAGATTCTCAACGAAGGAAGCGAGACGGTGAATCTGGATGCGTTTAAACTGGAGCAGTTGTTCTTTGCAGAACCGGAATCTACAGAAGGAGACATGTCCAGACGTTATCTGCCCAATATCCATATAGAAAGTGATTATACGATGGGCGGTACTTTCTGGGAGTATACGGGTGATCGTACGGAGCACTGGACAACGGACAAGGCGTATACGTCGCAATGTAATTATGAATTGAACACATTGTGTACACTTGAAGTTTACAATGAAGTCGGACCGGATATAGAAATTGAGCCGGATAAAACATTTGCTTCCTATCAGGTGTATGAGATGCCTGTTGATTCGTATGATCGTGAACGGAAAGGTCTTTTTCTCCGTCGCTTTTACCGGACAGTAGCTCCCTGGACCACGGAGAATCCTATTTTCATGCATTTGACGACGATCGATGAACAGACAGTGAAGCGAGCTGTTGATCAGTGTGTGGAAACAGGCTATGAAATGATCATCCTGTCTTTTGGCTCCGGCATGAATGCAGAAACTACGGATCAGAATCATATTGCCTATATCAAGTCTCTGGTTGACTATGCCCGGAGTAAAGGTATTGAAATGGGAGGCTATTCTTTGCTGGCGAGCCGTTGGATCAGTGAAGAAGTGGATGTAATCAATCCGGCTACCGGAAAACGTGGTGGAGCAACTTTCGGTTCTTCTCCTTGCATTTGCAGTCAGTGGGGAGTGGATTATCTGGCTAAGATTAAGAATTTCTATGAACAGACTGGACTGACACTGTTCGAACATGATGGCTCTTATCCGGGGGATGTCTGTGCCTCTACCAGTCACGCTTATCATAAAGGATTGAATGATTCGCAGTGGAAACAGTTTCATCGGGTAACCGATTTATATCACTGGTGTCTGGCAAAGGGTATTTCCCTGAATGTTCCGGATTTTTACTTTCTGAATGGTTCCACCAAGACAAGTATCGGATATCGGGAAGTAAACTGGTCGTTACCCAGGGACCGGCAGCTGATTCATAGCCGTCAGGTAAACTACTCCAATACATACGATCGCATGGCATCATCGTGCTGGTCGTTTGTTCCACTGGTAGAATATCATGGAGGAGGTGCTGCTGCTACTCTGGAGCCGTTGAATGAACATTTGGAAACTTATTACCAGATAATGATGGGTAATTATGGTGCGGGGATACAGGCCTGTTACCGAGGTCCCCGGTTGTATGATACGGAAGAGACAAAATCTTGTGTAAAGAAGGTTATTTCCTGGTATAAACATTATCGGGATATCTTGAACAGTGATATCATACACTTGCGTCGTCCGGATGGAAAAGACTGGGATGGATTTATTCATGTGAATCCTTCATTGAAGGAAAAAGCACTGGCTATGTTCTTTAATCCGACTGGTCAAATTATGAAACGTACCATTAAGCTGCCTCTTTATTATACAGGCCTGACGGATAAGGCCCGCATTCGTATGGAAGGAGGTAAGGTGGAAACTTACCGGTTGAACCGCGATTATACAGTAGAAATTACGGTCAGTATTCCGGCGAACGGACATACCTGGCTGGTAGTGGAAAGATGATAAATAAAAAACTCTGAGAATCAGAAATTCTCAGAGTTTTCAGCCTTTAGCTTCACAGCTTCGTACACCCTCAGGGATTCGAACCCTGGACCCACTGATTAAGAGTGTTTATCCAATTTATAGATTATTGTCCTTATTATTAGTTAATTATATTGCTTTCTAAACAGTGCAAGGATAAGCTTTTGAACATTTTCTATTTAAAGGCTTTTCCTATCCTGTCACCGGATACCCATCCATCGCCAAACTGGCAGTCCTTGATGTCCACGATGTAGACCCCTTTTATTTCCAGTCCTTTCCTTTGTGCCTCTTCCAAGTATGTACGTGCATAAGCATCAAAGTTTGCTCCAGAATAAGCATCAACTGCAAGGATGAGAAAGTTCGCATCTGTCAGTTCGCCTTTGTAGATTCCTATATCGGCATCCACGAGACTCTGGACGTATCTGTCAGCTTTGTCCTTTTGTTCCTGGGATGGCTTGTTCTCTCCGCAGCCAAACAATGATATGGCCAGTATGAGCAATGGTAACTTCTTCATGGATTGTTTGTTTTTGATTTTTCAAGTAATTTCTTTGCTTTTTCTAAACGCGTAATGTAGCTCATTACATCATATTGAACAAAAGCCCATTTCCCATCTTCATATTTGATACTTTCATTTGTTTCGAGTGCTTGCATTACTTGATTATACATAGAATTATCTTCGTCAATTGTTCTCTTGGCTCGTATTTCGTTCTCCTTCATAAATACCTCGATTGCAATTTTTATGACTCTAATTTCATTCTCATAATCTTTCTTTTTCCGATAAAGAATTGCAAGCCGTTCGTATGGATGGTTCATCGGTAATTTGGGGATAATTGATTTTTCATATATTTTTATGGCTTCATCAATCATACCCTCTTTTTCTAAATCTATCCCAATTCTAATAAGCCTTGAACTTTTTTCGTAATCATCTGAATACGTATCCATATAAATTTCTTCCGTTGTATCTTGGAACATTTCATTGTTTAGATTTTGTAACTTTTCTGTTAACTCTGTATCATCCTTACAAAATACCTCACGAGGTCTTGAGCCATTTGCAGCACCAATTATACCAGCTTGCTCAAGTTGATCCATAATTCTTCCTGCCCTATTATATCCTATCGCAAATTTTCGTTGAATAAGCGAAGTGCTTCCTTGTTGCATATTCACTATTAAACGGGCAGACTCTTCAAATAATGGGTCTAGTAGACTTGAATCAAAAGTTTTGATGTCGTTTGTTTCTTTATATAGACTGTTTTTTTCTGTTGTCAATTTATCTTTAATACCTGCATTTTCATCTTCGAAAGAAAATCCTGTATAATCATTGAGACCTGTATTTATAACCGTTTCTATTTTATCCTCGTTTTTGATTTTGTTGCTTTCTTCTACTTTTTTGTCAGGTATAAAAGCACAGCAAATTCCAATAACCGCAAGTATAGGAAACCATATCCATGATGCGTTTGTGAGTAAAGGAATCATTATTGAAGCCCAAAAGAACAAAAATATCAGGATAAATCTCAATGGATTTTTATTGATTATCTCGTTGCTTTTTTCGCACTTGGATGAATACGAATTCTTATTTCCTGATATTTTAGTCCTAGAATATATACCTGTTCCAGGTATCCCAGTATTCACATACACTCCTTTCTTGCCCACATTCACAGAAGCTCCACGCGGACCTACAGACCAACTTGTTCCTGTTTTGCTTATGTTTAAATGCACTCCAGGAAGAATCTTTACCCTTTTCCTAAAATAAAGTCCCATATTATTTCATTGTGTTCATTCTAATACTCAATTTTACTAAGGCCATAGCTCTCACAGAAGACAATGGGAAATCTTTTGGTTGATGGTTTTGATTGTAACTTACCAGTTTTATCCAGTCTTCACCTTTTTCTGAATGCTGGACGTATTTTACAGTTAAGTATTCATCTCCATCCAGATCTATTGACACAAGGTACATTTCTCCAAAGAAAATATGACTCATTTCTAAAGGTACCTCCTTATATGCTACGATGTCACCAGATTTAAGTAATGGATACATGGAATCTCCTTTGACATAAACAGCTCCATCGCATTTTGGGATATTTGGAATATTGATTTGTCCAAGAATATTCTGGTCTTTATTATCGAACAGAGATTTCAAGTTCGCAGCAGCTTCAACATCATAAAGGGTTATCAATCCATCTTCTTCTGTTTTTTCAGTACCTTTTGGGTGAAATATTTGAGTAACTTCTGGTTGCTGTCGCAGAGGTGTTCCACGACCTGTTAAGATATAATTAGCATCAACATCAGAGTATTTACTAAGGAATGGCATTAAGATCTTTGTAGAAACTTCATTCGTTTCACCATTTCTCAATTTGACCATCATGTTTTTTGTAATACCCTCAACATCTGTATAAACCCTGTAGTCGGTTAGATTGAGAGCTTCCATGGTTTCATAAAACCGTTCTTTTACAGAATTTCCCATAATAGTTGCAATTTTATTTGATAGTATCTTAAAAGATACTATCTTTGTATCTATAACAAGTACGAGGTGTTACAGGAACAATTGGTTAAACATTCCTCCGAGGAGGTTTAATATATGCACCCATGATAGCTCGTACCTATTATGGGTGTTTTTATATAGTTGTTTTGTTATGATTAAAGAGTTGTTCTCATCCTTGTTCCCAGTCTTTTTTATGTTTTTATGCATAGCATCTGGAATCCTTTGGGCAAAAGCAATTGAGAAAACATCTGCTACGCCTCCCAAGAAACCGAATCCCCCTAAGTATCCTGTGTTTACCAAAGAAGATTTAGAGTTTCTGGATGAGTTGGCAGAAAGTACAACTAAATTTCTCTCTAAAAAAGAGCCTAAGCACCCTGAAAGACCACCAGAACCTATGAATTGACGGTATGCCGTCCGGAACATTCAATCCCCGACAGAAAGTTGTATATCTTAATGGCTTTCTCATCGGGGATTTTTATCATACCCCTCTTTATTTCATCCATGTGCTTTTTACCTATATCACTCAAATGGAAGAACTTGCAACGGTTTAATAGACTATCAGCCTGTTCAAGGCTCGATGAAATAAGGTTTTCAAAGCCTAACCTGTTTGCTTCTATCGCAGACAGGCAAAACACGCAAAATGCCTCATTGTACTCCTCTCTTGTAATGTAGATGTTCCCTGTTGTAAATTTTTGGATGGCTATAGAAAGAGCTTTCATCTTATCGGCTAAGATTTCATTTTCAGACTTATACATTATATGTGCCTCTTCTATACTCTCTTTAATTCTTTTGTCTATAGATATAATAGTGTATATCTGAATCCCTAAGATAACAGTCACTCCGATAGATACGGTAGCAACACTGATTTCCATAATTTCTTTGAATGAAACATCTCCTGTTATATTAGGGTATAATGCTATCAGTATAGCCACTACACTCATAACAAGCGCAGCACCACTGATCCATATATTCACACTTTCTTTCTTCATATAATAATGTATTAAGGTTCTTAATAGTTAAATAATATTATATAGTATCTAAAAAGAGACCTTTTGTTTTGTTAGTTTCTTTTTAGATACTATATTTGCATATCGAAACTTAGATACGAAACAAAGATAAGAAAAAAAACAACTAACCACACACGATTATGAAAAGAAATGTATTACACGAGATTATGAGCAACGCCTGGCGAATGTTCAGGGTCACAGGTGAAAGTTTCAGCGAATGTCTTAGAAGAGCATGGCAGGTGTACAGATTGGCTAAAGCTATGAAGTCGCAAATCGTACAGTTCTTCTATCAGAAGACGAACGGCGAAATCAGGCAAGCCTTTGGTACAATGAAAGACGAAGTTATTCACGACAAAGTGAAGGGTACAGGCAGAAGAAAGAACGAAGATCTGTTCACCTACTGGGACACAGAGAAAGAATCATTCAGAAGTTTCAAGAAGTTCAACCTTATAAAAATCGCATGATTATGACACGTTACGAAATAGAACGAGAGCTTGACAAGCTCTACAAAGACTTAGAAATCGCCCACAACGCTGATGAGCAGACGGTATGCAAGCTGTTCAACGCGGACAGCAAGAAAGAAATCGTCAAGGTTATAACGGACGAGATAGACACCTATGAGGATTTGCTGAGAGAATTTGACATGCCGTATGATGACGGCATGGATTACAGAGGCTTGCAATTATCACAAGGTTTGCCTGTAGTTTATTGGTAATAAATATTAACAGCCTCTCACGTCACGATACGTGGTAGAATCCGTAAAAGGTATCGGGGGCACACTTGATTAGTTCTTTGACATACTGGAAATTTAGGTGTGCCGGTACACCTTATGTGAAACGGACGACTGAGTAGCAATAACGGCTGTGTGAAAAGAGTGTGAGTAATGGGCTGCACTAAGCAAACGCAGCATACGAATCACACAGACAACAAAAAGACACTTATACGATTGCAGGTGGCCGTAGGCCGGCTACAAAGACAATCTTCACTGATTAGACACCAGCAAGAACTATATATCCCGTGGCTTATCAAAGGTTTGGTAAGCAGTAAGGCAACCATCGGAACGCCCACGGGAACGAATTTTAAACTACACGATTATGGAAGTACACAATTACAAGGCATTTGACTCTTCGGATGTACTGAAGCTGATACCGAAGGATGATGTGGTGGCCTACTACGGTATGTATTACCTGATGTCGGATTATGGACTTGAGGAATGTCTTAATCTGATATGTGATGAAGATATTGCAGAATATCTCGAGAAACAAGGTTATAAAATCGAAAAACCGGAAGAGCCATGCGAAAACTGATAGTTCTTTGTGCCATATCCGTTGTGATAATGCACTTTAATCAAGATCTGTCCGCTATGTATTGGATAGGGTTCATAGGAGTTACAATCACAAGTTTATTAATCGGAAAAAGATTAGACAATGAACGAACTGAAAGAAACAATAGATAATATCTGTGATGATTTCGCTGACATCAATGCAATACTGGCAGCCCGTTCAAGAGAACTGGACAGACGTGAGGCCTTTGATCAAGAAATCAGCGAACAGATTCAAAATTTGCTGAAAGAAAAGAAGTGATATAATAGACAGATAGTTCAAGGGTAGAATATCCTGCATGTCAGGAAGGTTACGGGTTCAAGTCCCGTTCTGTCAGCAATCAATTAAAAGTTATTTATATGGTAAAAGAAATAGAGGTTAATGAAAGCTACCAGACAGTACGTCTCTTTGACGTAATGAAAAAAGGGGATATCTACAAAGTTCCTTACGACAAGAAACGGCATAACGGAATCAAATTGGAAGCTTCACGTCGTAATCGTGATCTTCGTTTGATCGGAGTCCTAAAAAATAAAATGGATGTAAAGTTTCGTGTATCAGCGACAGAATATCCAGGCTTCTCTGCAATAATCTGTTTAAAGTAATGATGTTTTATGGTAAATGAAGAAGTTCTTAAAATTGTTCTGAATGATAAGACATTTGGACGCGATCAAGCTGCTGATATTGTTGGCGGTTTGTCAAGGTTAATAGACTTAATCGGCAAAGGATTAATCCGTGCCGAAAAGCGAACGAATAAGCAGAATGGGAAATGGTTCTGTAATGCTTACGATGTGATTAAACATGCACAGTTGAAATATTAATTAACTAAAAAGATAGTATTATGAGTTTGATTAAGAAATCCAATGAGTTAGTAATTCCTTCCACCGTTAAGATGATGATTTACGGTCAGGCAGGTATGGGTAAAACAACAGTAGCCTTGAGCGCACCAAAGCCGTTGCTGCTCGACTTTGACAATGGTGTAAAGCGTGTGAATATGGCTCACTTGGACGGTATCGACATCGTGCAGGTAAGTTCATGGCAGGATGTTCAACAGGTATTGCAGGAAGATCTTTCGGCTTACCAAACAATCGTAGTGGACACTATCGGCAAGATGATGGACTTTATCATTTCTTATAAATGCGGTACACGCCAGCCACAAATTAAGGATTGGGGCGGTATTAACGCTGAGTTTTCATGGATGACACGAACCCTTTCATCACTGAACAAAAATGTGGTGTTTGTAGCCCATCGTGATACCCGGAAAGAAGGTGACGATACCGTGTTCATACCTGCTTTAAGAGAAAAATCGTATAACTCTATTGTTACGGAACTTGATTTGCTGGGTTATCTGGAAATGCGCAATGAGAACGGTGTACAGAAGCGTACAATCACATTTGACCCCACATCAAGAAATGACGGGAAAAACACCTGCAATTTGCCGGGACTGATGCAGGTGCCTACAATTCTTGACAAGAATGGAAATCCCACTGCCAAGAACGATTTTATCACTGCAAAGGTTATCATGCCCTACCTGAGCATGTTGCAGGTAAAGAAAGAAGAAGCTGCAAAGTACGATAAGGTCATAGCTGAAATCAAAGAGAACATCGAACTTATTACTGATGCCAGTTCTGCAAATGAGTTTGCGTCAAGAATTAATGAGTTTGAGCATGTAGGCAGTTCCTTGAATATGGCCAGAAATCTGTTTTCAGCAAAAGTAAAAGCTCTCGGGCTGGTATTCGACAAAGAGACAAAGACCTATGCAGACAAAGCAGCCTAAATTCAAGTTCTATGCTACACTTTTGGATGCCTTTACAAGCTATCTGAAAAGTGATGCCATTTGGGAAAGGTATTGGGGATTCAGTGAGAATCCCCCACATACCCCCGAAGAGTTCAGACAGCAGCAGTTTCAGAGTCTGATTGACACTATAAACCGTATTCCGTTTGATAGTGAAGCAGCCGACAAGGGAACGGCTTTCAATGAGGTGATAGACTGTATGATTGAAAACAGGAGATCAGAAAAGGTACAGGTGGAAAGACTACTGTCAGACATGCAGGATGGCAGACAAACATTGGTCGGACTGAGAGCCACCTATAAATGCCGTCAGTTCGATTTCCCTATCTCAATCTGCCGTGAGTTTGCAGACTATTACAAAGGAGCCTTAACCCAGCAACGGGTTGAAGCAGTTTTGCCTACATGTTTCGGAGGAGTTCTTCTATATGGTTATATAGATGAACTGATGCCGATGTCAGTACATGACATCAAGACTACCGGAAGTTATTATGTAGGTAAGTTCAAAGACCACTGGCAGCACATGGTTTATCCATACTGTCTGATGCAGGGCGGCAGCGATGTCAGGATGTTCGAGTATAACATCACGGACTTTCGTGCGACCTATACCGAAAGCTATACTTTCGTTCCCGAGCGGGATATCCCTATCCTCACTAACCATTGTGAGGACTTTATCCGGTTCTTGAATGACAACAGAGATTTGATAACCGATAAGAAAATTTTTGCAGAAGATGAGTAACCAAGTAACCGGACGGCTGGTTTATATTGGACAGCCCCAAGAAATCCCATCCAAAAGCGGTGGCAACCCGTTTGTGAAGCGTGAGTTTATTCTTGATGCCACAACCCACGATCCCTATACAGGTGAACGCAGCCAGTACGAGAACATTCTACCTCTTGAAGTAAGCGGTGACAAATGTGCTGAACTAGATAATTATAGGGTAGGCGATGTGATAACGGTTTCTTTTGCCTTGCAGGGCAGGGAATGGACGAATCAGGACGGACAGGTGAAACGGATGGTGTCCATCCGCTGCTATAAACTGGAAGCCCGTCAGCCAATGCGCCAGCCAGCATCCATGCCAGCACAGCAACCGGCACCGATACAAACGCCGACCATGGCACAGGCATTTCCACCTGATGTAGATGCTAACGGAAATCCAAAAGACGATTTACCGTTCTAGCCTATGAGCATATTCAATCTGAAAAATGAATACGATATACCCAAGTTCAAGGCTTATGTAAACAAGTTGTTTCAGGAACGTGCAGTTGTGGAGGTAAAGAAGAAATTGCCTAACCGCACACTCGCACAAAACAGTTATTTACATCTGCTTTTAGGGTATTTCGGTAGTGAATACGGTTGCAGCCTTGATGAAGCCAAAATTGACTTCTACAAAAGGACTTGCAACCGTGATTTGTTTGAGAGAAAGACGGTCAACAAAAAAGGAAAAGAAGTAACCTATCTGAGAAGTTCGGCAGAGCTGACGACAGGTGAAATGACATTGAGTATTGACCGTTTCCGAAACTGGTCTGCGTCCGTTGCCGGTATCTATTTGCCGGCTGCAAACGAACAACAGATGCTTATCTACGTACAACAAGAAATCGAACGTAATAAAGAGTTTATTTGACTATGGACAAATTTTTAGGACAAGACATTCCTGAGCAGGAACGATGGCAGTTCCTTCAGGACAATGCCGATGCAGTAGAAAAAATCGGTTACACCCACAGATTTACCCCTGAAGAACTGGCCCAGAAGAAAGAAACCTTGGCCGAGGTTTCAATTACCATCAACGATGTTGAATTGGAGAAGAAAGAGGCTATGGAAAGTTATAAAGAACGCCTGAAGCCTTTGAATGAAGAAAAGCAGGAACTTTTGGACAACATTAAAAGAGGTTCTGAGTTCGTGGAAAATGAAGAATGCGCCAAAATTCTTTATCACGAGGAAAAGATGGCCGGATTCTACAACAAGTTAGGTGAACTGGTTTATAGTCGCCCGATCATGCCACAAGAAATGCAGAAGACAGTATTTAGTATTAACCGTAAAACAGGAACAGATAATTAATTATGAGTGAGAACAAAATCAACCTGGTTGTGCCGAAAGAATATAATGGTAAACCTATCGAAGTAGTATTGAGAGAAGGTGAAGCATCCGTAGCCCTTGACCCGAAAGAACCGGAAAGAGTAGTTATCAATGGAACGATAGAAGCACCCTTCAGATGGCTGGAAAAGCGTGTCGAACTGATTAATCAGAAATCGGCCAATATCATTGTAAACCGTGATAAGATGGGGTTGATATTAACTATTGATGAAACCAACTACTATCAGACTGAAATCAGTGGTGTTTTACAACCTTCAAAGGAAGTGCTGGAGTTCGGTATCAATACCGACAAGAAATGGGAGCCTATCAAATTGTCCCAGTTCTTCAAGATGCACCGTGCCTTCTTCAAGGATAAGTCTGAGAACATGATGCTGGTTTCCACTTTGAAGAATTTCAAGGCGAAGGTGAATCAGGATATAGAACGTAGCAAAGAGGAAAACGGCAGCAAGACGGATAATTATTCTCAGGTAGTTGATTCTAATCTACCGAAATCATTCAAACTGAACATTCCTCTTTTCAAAGGTTTTCAGTGTGAAGAAATCGAGGTTGAAATTTATGCTGATGTAGATGGACGGGAAGTTTCTCTCTCTTTGGTCTCTGCCGGTGCGAATGAAGCCATTGAGGAATACAAGAACAAAGTGATTGATGAACAGATTGAAGCAATCAAAGACGTTGCACCTGACATCGTAATCATCGAAGTATAATTGACAGCCCGGAAAGACGGGCCCTGGTATCGTGGCGGAACTGGTAGACGCTATGCTCAACGATTGGACGGTCAATCCATAGATGCAAAGAACTGACAACTCATGCAGGTTCGAATCCTGCCGGTACCACAAACTAAAATTATGAATTATGCCGTATTACATCAAAAAACCTAAAAAGAAGAAAGAAAAGCCTTTGCCGTTATTTGACAAGGCAGGTATCAAGATTAAGAAGAAGCCGGATTTAGTGGCCAAACTCGACAAAGTTTTCAGCCGCTATATCCGGCTTCGTGATTGTATGCCAAACGGGTTTTTCCGTTGTATCTCATGCGGCCAGATAAAGCCATACGCACAGGCCGATTGCGGACACTTCCATTCGCGCCGCCACATGGCCACACGCTTTGACGAGGACAACGCCCACGCAGAATGCCGGGCGTGCAACCGATTCAGTGCTGACCATCTGATACAATATGAAAAGAACTTGAAGGTCAAAATCGGTCAGCAACGTTTCGATAAGCTGGCATGGAAGGCCGGACAAACAAAGAAATGGAGTGATTTAGAGTTAATGGAACTCACAAAGTATTATAAGGCTTTGGGAGATAAGTTGGGTAAGGAGAAAGGACTATGAATGAATTAAAGCCCGGAACATTCGTAATGATGGTAAAAAACGAGGATGGATCATTTTCTCCCGTTGGGATGAATAAGGAACAAGCATACATTGTGCTTTCTTTTTTAAACCGTTTGAGTGAGGACGAACCGTTTATCGTAAAAGACAACGAGAAATATGTACAAGCTACGTGATTATCAACAAAAGGCTAGTGATGCAGCGGTAAATTTCTTTGCCAACAAAGCCAAGAAGAACAATGCCATCATGGTGCTGCCGACTGGGGCAGGGAAGAGTCTGGTAATAGCCGATATTGCTAGCCGCCTTGAAGGGCATACGCTGGTATTTCAACCTAGCAAGGAAATACTCGAACAGAACTATCTGAAGCTCTGTTCGTATGGTATTCTGGACTGTTCCATTTATTCCGCATCATTTGGGCGGAAAGAGATTTCAAGAATAACATTCGCTACGATTGGTAGTGTTGTCAATCATCCTGAGCTTTTTCAGCATTTCAAGAATATAATTATAGATGAATGCCATCTGGTTAACCCGAAAGAAGGAATGTATAAATCATTTCTTTCTATGCTGAAGTGCAAGGTGCTTGGATTGACGGCTACACCTTACCGCCTTGCATCAAGCAGGGATTTTGGCAGTATGTTGAAGTTTATCACTCGGACCCGGCCTTGTGTATTCTCTGAGGTCATTTATCAGGTTCAAATCTCCACCCTTTTGGATATGGGTTATCTGTCAAAACTGAATTATTATGAAATGAACCCTTTAGGATGGAATGAACTTAATCTGAAGGTAAACACGACCGGAGCCGACTACACAGACAAGTCCGTCGTAAAGGAGTATGAGCGTATCGATTTTTACGGGTTTCTGGTCAGCATTGTACAAAGACTAATGAACCCTAAAAGCGGGATAAAACGAAAAGGTATATTGGTCTTCACGAGGTTTTTGAAAGAAGCTGAACGCCTTACCTGGTCTATTCCCGGAGCGGCCATCGTTTCAGGAGAAACCCCAAAGAAAGAGCGCGAGAGTATTCTTGAGGCATTCAAGGCCGGAGAAATTCCGGTCGTGGCCAATGTCGGCGTACTTACTACCGGATTTGATTACCCAGAACTGGATACGATTGTCATGGCACGTCCTACGATGTCTTTGGCACTGTGGTATCAAATAGTCGGTCGTGCTATCCGTCCGCACCCGAGTAAAGAGGCCGGATGGATCGTTGACCTTTGTGGAAACAAAAAACGATTTGGAGAAGTGAAGGATCTTCGCCTTGTTGATAGTGGAAATGGTAAATGGGCAGTGTACTCTAATAACAGGCAGTTGACTAACGTAAGATTCTAAAACTATGGAAGAAGGATTTTTGAGACTAAGCCGCAGGTTTTTCTCGAATGAAATGTGGAAAGTTGCCCGTGAGTTTTCGGAATGCGAAGCGTGGCTTGACTTGATTCAGTCAGCACGATTTGATGCAACCGACGAGGCGTATAGCGAACTCATCGGAGGTCGAGAAATCTCTTATACAAGAGGTCAATATCCGGCATCCATATCGTTTTTGATGAAGCGTTGGAAATGGTCTGAAAAGAAAGTCAGATATTTTCTTTCCAAATTGAAGAAGAAGGGGATGATTACAACTTGCAACCAACAGGGTATGACTGTCATAACCCTATGCAATTATGATGACTACAATCCTATCAAGGACAAGCCAAAGGACAATGGTAAGGGCATAGATAATAATAAAGAGATCAATGACTTAAAGGTGTCTATGGGCGAACTAAGGGCAGAGCTAAGGGCAATGTCACAAAAAATGGATGATAAGATTGAAGATTTGGGGCAAGGTAGGGGCAATAAGAAAAAGAAAGATAAAGAAATTATTAATAATATTATTCCCCCCACACCCCCCAAGGGGGAGGGACTTAACATAAAAGCCCGTTCTCTTTTTGAAACCCATTATAGACAGTTGTTTGGAAGTGATTATTACTGGACGGCCAAAGATGCAGGGGCAATGTCCCAGTTACTTCAGAAGCTGAAGTTCCAGCGGGAGCAAAAGCAGATGGACGTAGCTGAGGATTCAATTCTGTATGCTCTTCAGTATCTGCTATCGTCCATAAAAGAGGGGTGGATATTCGAGAATTTCAGTGTGACGAACATCAATTCCAAGTTTAACGAGATAGTTTCCCAAGCCAAGAAAAAGGCTTATTCCAAAACAGATATAGGCGTAGTCCTGAAAGATAATTCTACTGAAAAATACAAAGACAAAGGATGGTAACATGGAACAGATAGATTTCAGACAAACAATCGAAAGACTGAAGGATACGGGGTTTTCACCTGTACCGAATACGGTAGAAATTTCTATTCCGGATGCAAAGAATGTTTTAAGGGCTGGTATTAAATACTTCACGGGGGAGAATGCCAGATGGCTTCCGGAGTATGAAGAGGTTGCAAGCTGGCTGGCCGGCAATGGAGGTCGTGGGCTGTTGTGCTTCGGCAATTGCGGAAGAGGAAAGACCCTTATTTGCGGAAGGATTGTTCCTCTGATCCTGAATCATTATTGCCGGAAGGTGGTAAGCTGCTACGATGCACAGCAGATGAACGCTGATCTGGACGCTGTGAAGCAGAAGCATATCATCTACGTCGACGATATAGGAACGGAGAATTTAAGTGTGAAATACGGCGAAAGAAGGCTTGCTTTTGCAGAGTTGGCAGACGAGGCTGAGAAGAAAGGGAAACTTCTTATCCTGACTACTAACCTGTCGATTGATGAGTTGAGAGAAAAGTACGGTGAGAGAACCATCGACCGTTTGAGAGCTATAACCAGAACCGTATTGTTCAGCGGTGAAAGCCTACGAAAATGAAAATCACAATCTATTGGGTAACGCGGGATTGGGAGTTAATCCGGAAACTGCGTGATAAATACAAAATACCCCAATATACAACAGTCAATGGGTTAACCGAGGCAGAAGTAAACGAAGAAACCCTTAACAATCTTCGCAAAGGTGAACCAAAGTATCTAATCATAAGAAAAATAGAACAATCTGATAAATCTGTGGAATATGCAAAAAGAAATGCTATTGAGAAAGCTGGATATACTGAAGAAGTCCTACAAGGAAGTGAGGAAGAAGGGCAACAGCCCGGAGGCTAAGGCTATCCACGTCGAGATTGAGCAACTAGTTAAGGATATAGAAGAAGCCGAAACAGAGGAACTCATACAGAAGGCAAAAGAAGCTGGAATACTTCCGAGGCTGGAACGCATAATAAGCATGATTCAGCTTCTTTCCTGTGAGGCTAACGACCTGTTATCTGAAGCAGAGGACAATTTTAAGAAAGCCGGGCTGATGACTGACAAGATAGTGTATATGCAGAGGGAGTATTACAAGGCAGCCAATGTCTACTTCAAGGAATTTGCAGAGATAATCAAGAAAACTAACACTGGTAATGATATGTTTAGCGACCTTGAAAATTTCGACAATATGATACGCATTTGGGCCGATTTGAAGGAAAGGCCGAAACCGAAATCCCTCATGGGAGGTTGCAAGGCTGCGGCTGGCAAGGCGAACGGACTTAGCCAGATGTGCCAAAAATGCCCTTTGACCTATAACCCTGAAACGCTTATCTGTCAGGCTTGTGATAAGTCGTTTAAAGAAGGGTTTCAGAAGGGTGCTAAATGGCTTGAGAGGAAAAGAATTGATAGAATAATGAACAAAGACTAGGAGGTGTAGATATGAAAGAATCGCAGGACCCAATGATACCACGTAAAATGGAGCTGGATAAGAATCCTCACGGAACAGAATTGAAAATATCCCAGCAAAAAGAACTGGAGAAAACAGGCAGATATGTAGCTATCCCCGGTGATAAGACACATACTATGATTTTCATTAAGGATGGTGAAAACGCAGAAAAGAAAATAACTGCATTTCTGGAAAAAATTAATAAACGGCCTCTAAGATGGAATTAAAATAATATTGTTATGTCAAGTTCAACTTTTGAAACAACAATCCAGACGTATCTGGAAAACCGCGCAAAGACTGATTCGCTCTTTGCCGAAACTTACAAGAAAGCGAACAAAAGTATCAAGGAATGTTGTAATTACATTTACTCCCAGGCACGGAAATTGGCCAAAGGTTCCAACTCGGTTGGTATCGATGATGCGACAGTCTACGGGTGGGCTGTCCACTACTACGATGAGGATGACATCAAGGTCGATGGAGTAGAGAGCCGTGTAGAAGTGGCAACACCGGAGCCTGCTTCGGTAGAGCAACCGAAACCGCAGCCTAAGCCGGTCCAGAAACGCAGGAGAGGGGAGGATAATAGTCTGCAACTTTCATTATTTGGGGAGTTATGAAACCAAGAACAAAACGTGAAAAGCTGGTGGTTGAACTCAGCAGTAAGCTGCCAGCAATAACAGAAACCCAGATAAGATGGGGAAAGAAGCATTGTTTTCCGCATAATGCTTTCCGCTGTAAGGATGAAATGTGGTGCAGTGAATGTGGAAAGATGTGGGTTGATGTAACTGGCCAGAAGGAAGGGTACATCAAGTGTCCTTACTGCGATGAAAGATTGGAAGTGAAGGTAAGCCGTAAGACCAAGGATAATGCAGTAAGTTATCTGACAGTCGTTACAACATCGGGAGATTTTCAGGTGCTCCGTCACTTCTACACAGCCAAGTATGCAAGAAAAGAACGTGACACACATTATTTCATCGATGAGGTATGCCAACAGTGGATAACTGCAGACAGAAAAGAAACGGTTATGGCCAAGGCTATGAATATGGGATATAGAGGTTGGCTTCACGGTACAGATATGAGCATCAAACAGGACGGAAATATATACTATTCACATTCGTATGACATAGATGGTTATGTATATCCGAAAGTAAAGCTGCTGCCTATTCTCCACAGGAACGGTCTTCGTACTTCGTTCCATGGCGTTACTCCGGCCAGACTGATACGTGCGATTCTTGGGGAAAGCAAGTATGCGGAAATATTGCTGAAGACAAAACAATATAGTATGTTGGATTTCTATATGCATCGAGGTGGGCTTTCCCATCCGTGGGCAGTGAATATCTGTAACCGCAACGGGTATATCATTAAGGACGGATCGATGTATGACGATTACCTTCATTTGCTTGATTATTTCCACCTTGACACACATAATGCTCACTATGTATGCCCAAAGAACCTGAAGAAAGAGCATGACAAACTGGTTGAGAAAAAGAGAAAGATAGAAGCGAAGATTTGGGCCGAAGAGGAACGGAAGAGACGGATTGAACGCATGTCCAGAATGAAACAGGATATCCTCTCTTTCATCCAAAGAATCCAGCCATTCCTGGGAATAGAAATCAAGGATGAGGATATTGTGATCCGTCCATTGGAAAGTGTTACCCAGTTCTATCAGGAAGGAAAGGCTATGCACCATTGTGTATATCAAAATGAATATTACAAGCGTAAGGATTGCCTTATTCTCACAGCACAGAAGAATGGAAAACGTCTTGAAACGGTAGAGGTCTCTTTAAAAACCTTCAAGATTGTACAGAGCAGGGCAGTCTGTAACGAGACCAGCGATTACCATGATCATATTATCAAATTGGTAAACCGTAACATGGGACTGATCAGGAGGGCCGCATCATGAAAGTCTGTGTCGAGTGCGGCCGGAACCTTCCGGAAAGCAAGTTCCGGGCCTATGAAACAAAATCCGGCATTCATTACATCAATAGATGCCGGTTATGTGAGAGCAGGCATACGGCTGAAAGAAGAAAGCAGGACAGACTGCATGGACGGCTGGCCAGATACACTAACGAGCAGCTGGTGGCCGAACTCCGGAAGCGTGGAGCCTACATAATGTATGGGAAAGACTTTGATTGTGTAACAACAATATGATATGGGAAAGCAGGAAAGTTTGAGTGATTATTATCAGTTCGCAAAGGATTTGGCCAAAGCTGAAAAGGAGCTGAAAATCGAGAATTGGGTGCAAATCAGCATCTGCTACGGTTACGGTCATCAATCTGTCACCCTATACACATACGACCTTCCTCGTGAAGTGTACGAAAGGAGGATGTGGGTAATCAGGTGGAGGGTGGCCAGATTGCAATGCCAGCATCCAAGGAATGATGTGTACACTTCTTTTTACTACTACGACAAGCGTTCAGGAGAGTCGCTTGAAGTGAGTTCCTGCCTTTCAAGGCTGGTTTCAGCAAAAGCCCAGATAACAAAAGCAGAACGCAAGATGAATGAGTACATCGAGCACAACCGTCAGAACAACATGTTCTTTGATGAGAATACGGACGAAGAACTGGTTAAGTTCCGGGAGAAACTGGAACGCAAGAAACTCGAATGTGCAGAGTGTGAAAAGAGACTTGAGCAACTTGTAGAAAAAAGGAGAAATAATTAATGAAAACTAAATTGTATTATCTGTTCCTGACAGTCATGTGGTGGCTGCTGGGATAGGTGGAAAGGATAATGATATGAGAATAATTAAGGAAGGTAAATTACCACCAAAGGAGAAGAAAATGAAATGTTCAAAATGCGGTTGTGTGTTTATATATGACCATTCTGATATTAAGTCATACCAACGAGAAGGCAGTTGGGTTGTATGTCCTACTTGTAAAAGTTGCATAACAGTAGAATGCTTTAGTTATATGACAAGAGAACAGATTGAAAAACAGTACAATAAGCTCGTAAGTGAGATTGAAGGAAAGAAAAAGTTACAAAAAATAGCCCCATTGCCAAGAAGCAGAAGAGGCTATTCTGTAACACTTTACAATACTTATTTCACTGGAGAATTTGTAAACACAGGAATTGCAAATTGGTCAACATGTCCGCAGTGCATGCAATAAGTTGTTATTGTTGGGAGATGGTCTACTTTACCGTTCATAATAATATTATTCCCCTGACGGTTAAGGCTTAACATTTGTATCTCCGCATCATTGACACCGAATTTTTCGCAACCACACACGGGACATCTGTGTGGCATTTGGTTGAATTTCTTCATAAATTCATCCAAAACAGATTTTTCTACTTTCATACCTGTAATGTTTAAAATTTGACAATACAAAAATAATAAATAAAAGGGGCATATCCAATACTTGTAATGATAAGTTTAGAATTTGACACTTTACTCTTTTTCATTCGGATATGTCCCTTTATTAAAAGAAAAAAATAAATGAAAGCAATATCCATCAAACAGCCGTGGGCTAGCTTAATCGCCCATGGTATTAAAGACATCGAGAACCGGACATGGAAGTGCCCTCAGAAGTACATCGGACAGAGGGTACTGATTCATGCTTCATCGAGTAAGCAAGTATTTAGCTATAGCCTATTCCAATATGATATAATCAGGCGGCAATCACAATCTTTGATTTATAACTGTATATATGACGGATTCCCCAAAGGAGCCATCATCGGTAGCGTGGTTATTGCCGATTGCGTACAGAACCATCCATCCGTCTGGGCTGAGAAAGGTTGCTGGAACTGGGTGCTGAAGGATGCGGTACTGTTTGATAAGCCGATTATGAATGTGAAAGGGAAATTAGGATTCTGGGAATATGATTTGTGACAAATGTAACGGGAAAGGATATGTGACTAATCCCCATTTGTTCGACGTACCTTCATGGAAGGCGTACGAAATGGGGTATGATATACCTATTCAGTGCAGCAGATGTGGAGGAAGCGGTTTCATCCTTAGTAATGCTGATGAAATCATCAAGACTCTGGATATTGCCATACGCAACAGACCACCGTTGACCTTACGAGAACTTAAACAGATAAGATTAGCATTGAACAAGTAATGCTGACAATCGAATATCGCTCTTTGACTTGTTGGAACACCGCTGCTGATATGTTGTTTAGCATTATTATGTTAATGAAGTCACATTAATGTTTGATTAATAAATAATTTAGCTATCTTTGTCACGTTACTCAGTCAACGTTCTAAGAAACAAGTTTTTTGAGTTCTCATGGATAAACATATACTTGAGTTGTATGTTATATCTATGAGATTGTTTTATGTAAACATAAGTATAGTATGGCGGATATTAGAGAGTCTGTTTCTGTAATAGATAACAACAATGTTAAAGTGGTCGCTGTAAGCAATGGGACATATACAGCATTTGCAGGTTTAGCAGATAATAAAGTAATAAGTTTATTTACTTCTATTAATCGTATGAGTGAATTACTTATTAGAGCGGTAAATAATCGTACACGTGAAAGGAACTATTTCAGGTTATATAATCAACTTCTTGAAAATGAAATAACAGATGATGAATTTGATAAGGAAATAGATTCAAATGAGGATGATTATGTCGTTTTAAACAATGAAGATGCTGATATTAATGATATAAAAACCGCATTGCTTCTTTGTCCTCATCTAAAAGATGTAAAGGATGTTGATGATATGGCTGATTTGTTCTCTTTCAGCAATGATTCTATTCGTAAAAACTTACCTGATAAATAATGGGAGAATATATCAAAGAAGGTGAAATGGTAGAGGGAATGAAATGTTCTATTTACACTCGTAAAATTGAGTTTAAAAAAGGAGGACTACGAAAAGACCCTATTACCAACAAAAATATGGTTTTATATGAATTAGACCGAAATTGTAGTGTGGAAGTTACTGAAAGTATGTTACTTTTAGAAGAAGAAAAGCAAAAAAGAATAAATCTAAAAGTGCATGGGGATGTAGGTGATAAAATAAAAGGTGATGCTATCAGACTTTACGCAGATTCTAAACGAGATAGTTTGAAGCCTATTGTGAAAGAAGGTCAAACTGGACGACATGGGGCTAGTCTTATTAATACAAATATCCGAACTATTGGTAAAATTAAGACGCCATTTGATGTTTATAAAAGACTGTTAGGATATTCACCACATAGTGATAATACAAAAATTGAAGTATAATAAGTATGAAAGTAGATATTTTTACATTATGTGATAGTGCACAAGAATACAACAATGGTAAACTTGTAATAGTTGGAACTTTTAATAGTATTTATGCTAAGAATTTTCCAACCGATTATCCCGAATTTGCTTTGGTGGCAAGGATTATGTTTTCTGAAACAGAAAAAGGAGTACACAATATTAAATTCTCAATCAAAAAGGAAAACGAAGATGTTTTTATTCTTCCAGTTGGGGAGATGACTGCAGATAATACAGATTCAAAAGGGAAAGAAACAACGGTGAATATTGTTGTCAAGGGAAATAATATTCCTATCCCTAGTCCTGGAATTTATATAGTTACTTTAGATGTTGATGGTATGGTGTGGAAGTCTGATTTGAATGTTTATCAGATAGATTGATTCGGTTTTTAATATAAATAAGTTCATTGTATATGATTATTACAGATGTATTCAATCTTTCTATGTGAATGATTATATTTTGATATATATTTCTCAGGCGGTGTTCCAAAAGTTCACCGCCTTTTTTGTGCCCAGTGGAAACATCGGGCTTTTTGTTTAATATGAAAAATAGATTATTATGAACTTAAACAAATTGAGAGATAAAGCCTACCAGTGCGCAGTAGCCCATGGATGGCATGAAGAGAATCTGAGTGATGAACATTTCCTCTGTCTGGTAATATCAGAACTTATGGAAGCTGTGGAAGCAGACCGGAAAGGACTATATAAGAATGGTAAGCATTTTCAAGCCAATATAGAAACGGAAGAAGAGTGGAGACCTGTTGTTGGTTATGAAGATGATTATGAGGTATCTAATTTAGGGCGCGTTCGCAGCAAAGATATGGAGGTGTGGAATGGGAAAGTATATTATATAAAGAAAGGAAAAATTCTTAGTCCCGGAAAGGGAGGAACTGGGTATTATACTTGTTCTCTTAGAGGAAAAACAAAAAAAGTGTGTGTAATGGTAGCAGAGGCATTTTTATTTAAACCTAATGCCAATTATGTTGTAAACCATATTGATGGGAATAAATTGAATGATAATGTGGGGAATCTTGAATATATATCTTCAGGGCAGAATAATAAACATGCGCTTGTTTCTGGATTAAGGCATCCAAGTTCTAAAATATCTTATGATGACATGGTGGAAATTTCATTCAGAATTAAATATTGTAATGAAAGTTGCACATCCATTTATAATAGTATAAAGGATAGGATTCCTGTTACTCTTGGTGCAATAAAAAATATAAAGCAGAGAAAACGCTATTTAAAATACACAGATAGTGTTGAATTTGAACTTGCTGATGCCTGTATACGGCTACTGGATTTGGCCGGGCTGAGAGGTATTGATTTGTCTTCCTTACAGCAAGTAGAATACCCGTTCGGAGTAAATGAGACGTTCACAGAATTTTGTTTTGGAATATGTAAGCAGATTACATCCTTCAGACCGGGACGTATCGAGTTTAGCGTTAATATCCATGTAGTATTAATGGAAATATTCTCGTATTGCAGGGCCATGGGGATAGATCTTCTTTGGTTTATTGAGCAGAAGATGAAATATAATGAACTCCGTCCATACAAGCACGGAAATAAATCTTATTGACCATGAAACACGTATTCTACATTCTCGTTTTCCTGCAAATCATCTATGAAACGGTGAAGGTGTTCGGATGCAGGAAACTTCATAGGGAGACCGAAGCGATGGAGGCGATGGACAAGACTGCAAGGGAATGGTATCTGTGGGCAAACCCAATTCTTGGAATTGCCCTGATATTGGATGCGGTCGGGATGGCAACCTTGGTGATGGGGCTGTGTACCGACCAGTGGTACCTGTTCCTTCTGGTCCTGATACTAAGTTGTTCCAGGTTCCAGAAGTTAGGAGCGTGGGCAATCTGTCTAGACAGTATCTTGACCATCGTAATTTACATCTACGTATTTATGGACGCATACAATTTATAGTTTATGGAAGAGAAAGATAATCTGAAAAGTCTGGCCGTTGAAATGGCCTTGAAAGTCGGGTTCCTTACCACAAGTGAGGAACTCGTTCTGTATTCATCCGCCCTGTACCTTGCAATGGAGTGGGGAAGGACGGTAAAATAAAAAAGGAGCCAGCCCGCACGACCAAGCCAACTCCCACACACGATTATGATGCAAATATAAGAATTTCTAACTAAAACTTTCCTACTATGACAAAAGAATTTTCATCAATCGTGGAGTTGAAATCAATACGTGAACAGAAATCAAGATTATCAGAACGTGAACAGGAGTTAGCATCGCCTATTTTGACCGATTTGTCACTTATTCCGGAGATTTATGGCTGGTTCAAGGAACTGTTGGCCGGGATGGATTGCCCGCCCAATCCTGAGAGCGTCACCCAGCGAAAGAAGTTCCTCTTCATCGTGCTGTTCTTGTTCGCCCCCAGCGTGCTGGCCGGCGGTCGGCTGCCGAATGGGATTAGGGCGGAGATTGCCGGTGTATTTCCGGATGTCTCTCCGTGTGTAATTTCAAACAATATTGCCGATGTTTCCTTTATCTACCAACAGTATAAGGATTTCCGCCAAGATATAGAGTACCTTTACAACCAGATTTTAGAAAGATTGAAGGTCAAAGGACTAATCAAGTAAAAAGCCGGAGCGTTATGCTTCCGGCTTTTTGTCTATTTTCTATGTACTTCTATTATTTCACCTAAATGAAAAGCTATTTGCCAAAAAGCATATAAATCAGCACGTATCATATTAGGTATGAATCTATAGCCGTCAACTTCTACTAAAGCCGTATCACGTTCTTTTGCATAACCAACAGCAATATACAGGTATTTATAAGGCTTAGGCACAAACGGAAAATTTCCGTTATTATAATCGTCAATGAAATATTCTTTATCTGGTTGGGTTACATCAGGATTAAGAACATATTTGCCGTTTCTATCTTTGAGCAAATAACGATTTGCGGTAATACCCTCTTTGATTTCTCTATACTCTTCTTTCTTTGTACCTGCTATTATCTGGTCAAAATAAACTTGCTTTATAGGTAAATAAAGGGTATTCTCTTTAGTAGGCGTTTCCATGATTATTCTATTTTTAGGTTTATTTCTTTTCCACAATGAGGACAAGTCAAAGATATACCATCCTTTTTGTGATGTATTTCTTCTGGATTAGCAAATAGCTGCCATGTTTCAACACCTAAAACAGATGCAAATTTTTTAATAGTTTCTAATGTTGGATTTTTCATTAATCCATTAAGATTTTGTTTTTTGATACCTAATAAATCAGAGAAAGCCGTTTTGGTCAATCCTTTTTCTTTTAGTAATGCTTCAATATTATCCATATCTATAAAATTTAATGCTACAAAATTACTTATTCTTATATATGTAATGTTATTCATATTACTAAATAATGTTAAGATAAAGATAAAACATTACTTTTTATTTGTGTGGTAATGTTTTAAGCATTACATTTGCAATGTCAAACAATAAGTAATAACAATTTAAATACATACAATTATGAAGGCTATTAGTAGTGATTACATCAAAGAGATTAAAGAACAAATCAGAGTTATCAACAAAGCTCTTAAAAGAATTCAAGAAGCTGAGAAGGTTCAAGAAACAACAGTTAATGCACGAGAGTATGAGAAAGCTAAGAATGAAGCTATAGATGCAAGTTTAGACGTTATGACAGCACTCGAGTTTGCTGTAACATCAGCTTCAAACATGGGCTGCGGTACAGGTGCATACGATATTAGAAAGTTTCATAAGGTAGTAGAAACGACCTTATAAATAGCAGCAGGGCGAAAGCCCTGCAATTACACACGATTATCAATTTTCAATACACACGATTATGAAGACATTAAGAGAACAGGTAGACGAAATCAAGAACATGAAAGGTTCTAAGGCAGCAAAGAAAGCAGCTTTCGTAAAGTTGGGTTTGAGAAAGTATGAAGTTGAGTTGCTTATGTCTGAATTGCCTAAAACAATCAGAGAAACACACAAGTTCACTTTTGGGGTTGAGATTGAATGCCTGGTAGCTGCAAGCCTTATGAGAGAAAGCGCAACAAGAAACGAAATGCCTTTTCATTATGAGGGCTACAACCACACTGACAACAACCGCTACTACAAGTTTGTATCTGATTCGTCTATCAGAGGTGAAAACCCTATCGAATGTGTGTCACCGGTTCTTACCGGTAAAGAGGGTATGAAAAGCCTAGAAACATGTTGTAAGGCGTTGAATGAGGCGGGCGCACAAGTGAATATCTCTACAGGCTTACATGTTCATATCGGGGCTGCAAATCTTTCTGATGAAGCCTACATTAATGTATTCGAAAACTATCAGAAGTTAGAGAGAGTGATTGATACCTTCATGGCACGATCAAGACGAGCCAACAACAGCCAGTGGTGTAGAACCCTTCAAGGCAAGAACTTTGACGTATGTATGACAAAGCATGATGTTTTTAGCGTCATGAATGGTAATAGATACTATAAAGTGAATGCTTGTTCTTACGCTCGACATCGGACAATAGAATTTAGACAACATCAAGGTTCTACTGATTTCGAAAAGATTTCTAACTGGGTTAACTTCTGCGCCAAGCTGGTAGCATGGTCTAAAAAGAACGTACTGAGTTCAGAGGTTAATTCAATTGACGAGATACCTTTCTTGACAATGAGAGAAAAGTCATTCTTTAAATCACGTGCTGAGGTTCTTGCATGAGCCTCGCACGATTAAAATCAAAGAATATGTGCTGTATTATTTATAAGCCAAAAGGTGTTCAGATGCCAACTCTGGATACCTTAAATAAAGTTCAGAGAATCAATCATCATGGTTATGGCTTCGTTTCTTCAAAGCATAGATATAAGACGATGGACTATCAGAAGTTTTTAAATCATCTTTCAAAGGTTGAAATTGAAGAAGAATGCATCATTCACATGAGGTGGGCAACACATGGTTCTAAGTGTAGAAGGAACTGCCACCCGTTTGTCGAGAATGGCGTTTATTTTGCCCATAATGGCGTTTTGCCTATTCAGTCGGTAAATGATATGACAGACAGCGAAATATTCTTCAGAAGTCAAGTTTATCCCCTTGTAATGAAATACGGATATGAATCGAAAGTGACAGAATCCATGATGATGGCTGCTGCTGGCAGTTCTAGGTTTGCAATGATGTACAAAGGAAAAGTAAAGCTGTATGGCGATTATACGAAATTGAATGGTGTGTATTATTCTAATTTGAGATGGTTATGAAAGAGAAAGAAATCCTGCAAGAAATAATCGGGTGGCTGGGTAATGATACAAGCTACTTGTCTACTAGGACAGACTATGCCAGAGGGTATAAATCCGGTATAGAATGTGCAAAAGAAATTGTTGAAAGCATCATCTATAAACACGACCCTGATTTATTACCAAACAATTAGCAAATTGTTTCGTATGCGTTGAATTGTTATTCAAAATTGTCTTCATAATGGGGTATCTTTGTATAGATGCCATCGCGGGTTAGAGCAGTGGTCAGCTCGTCACTTTGACTTGGTGAAGGCCGGTGGTTCGAATCCATCACCCGCAACTAACATTTAAACTTTACACGATTATGGAAATACTTACGCTTATCATCAAACAGAAGTTTTTTGACGAAATATTGTCAGGCAAGAAAACACAAGAATTCAGAGAAATTAGACCAACGACACAGAAGAAATACTGTCAGCTTGATGCAGACGGGTATTGTGTCGAGAAAGACGGTGTTTTGCAGCCAAAGCACTACGATGCAATACAGTTTTTTGTAGGCTACAATAAGGACAGGGCCAGTGCATTGGTAGAAGTCAAAGACGCCCAAATAGAGCTGTTTGAAGATGAGAATCACAATCTGATTGAATATACCTATCAGGGTGAGATATATTTGGCAGCACAGGTAGTTTATAATCTGGGTAAAGTGATAGAAAAGCATGTTTAACCCTTTAAATTTTTTGTTGAGTCAGAACAAACAGAAGTACATTTTCAACTGGTGGCTACCGTGGTGGCCGTAGAGGTTTGACCACAGAAAATGGTGGTCTCTCTCAGGGTGGCAGATTTATCACCCGAAGACAGCAGTATTATAACGTCCGCACAGGACTTGGCATGAGTGGCGGATAATGACACTGCAAGAAAGGACATACAGTCATATTGACCTCGTCAGACAGAAGACTGACGGGGTTTTACTGTTTCTATCGCTGGGTAAGGATTCTTTGGTATTACTGGACATGATCTACCCGAAGTTTGATAGAATAGTCTGCGTGTTCATGTACTTTGTCAAAGGTTTAGAGCATATTGAAAGATGGATCGGCTGGGTAAAAGCCAAATATCCGAAGATAGAGTTTGTTCAGGTACCCCACTGGAACCTTACCTACATTCTTCGCGGTGGCCTGTATTGTGTGCCAAACCACAAAGTGAAGCTTTTGAAGTTGGCCGATGTGGTGAAAGCCATGCAGCTCAGATACGGACTTTACTACACTTTCCTGGGCATGAAGAAGGCCGACGGCATGAACCGCCGCCTGATGCTGAAAGGCTATGAAGCCAATGGGTATGAGAACAACGGAATGTGCTATCCTCTGGCAGATTGGACGCAGAAGGACATTCTGTCCTACATGAAGCAGAACAGCCTTCCGGAGCCGGTACGTTACTCATTAAAGGCTTCAAATGGGGTCGGATTTTCATTAGATTGCTTTTTGTGGCTAAGAGAAAACTATCCTCAAGACTTGGAAAGAATATATCAGGTATTCCCTATGAGCCGTAGGATTTTATTTGAATATGATAATAAGCAAAATAACAATGGATGAAGTTTGGAAAGATGTAGTCGGATATGAAGGTCTTTATCTTGTGTCAAATCTTGGAAGAGTAAAGAATATCAAGTATAGACACGGCAGCAAAATTGCAAGAAAAGAGGGGAAAATTGTTGTACGCGACAAAATTCTTAAACCATTTCCAACAAGAAAAGGATATATGTACATTGAGTTGAAAAAACTCAATGGAGAAGGTAAAACGTGTAAAGTGCATAGGCTTGTTATGGATGCGTTTACTGAACCTCATCCTGATATGCAGGTAAATCATATCAATGGTATAAAGTCTGATAATAGGCTTGAAAATCTTGAATGGGTTACTCAATCAGAGAATATCAGGCACGCAATTAGAACAGGTTTATATATTCCACGTAACAACGTGTGTGAACGCCCCAAAAAGGAGGTGCAGTTGTTAAAAGATGGTGTCGTTATTGGAACATATCCAAGCATAAGAGAAATGTGCCGCGTTAATAATTTGAACAACGGAAATGTTACAAGTTGTTTGAATGGGAAACGAGGTTATAAGAGTGTAAATGGATATACATTTAAGCTAACAGGAAGAATATTATAATTATAACAAACAAAATTAATAGGAGGAATGCAGAGTCAGAAGAAGAATTTCGGATAGAACTATGAGTTATTTAGGAAATCCCTATACAGCTCAAAATCTAATGTCTGGTTATGGATATAACCGAGCGCAAGTTGCTATTCTCAACCGTTCTCAAGCTCTCAGAAGTAGAGCAACAACAGAAAGCCAATTTAGAAGAATTGGAAGAGCAGCTGAAAATATGCACCGAGCAGCAAGTGGAGGGCTTGGTTTAAGTAACGGATGATATGGAACTGAGTAAATACATAAAGAGTGAATCGGTGGAACTTAACCGTTCCGCCATTCACTTTGCAGATTATAACCCTAGGAAACTGTCTGAGGAATCCCGTAAGACATTGAAGCGGGGTATTAAGAAGTTCGGTCTGGTTGGTGGTATCGTAGTCAACAAACGCACCGGACTTACCGTAGTCAGCGGACACCAGCGTTTAAGCGTGATGGACGAGTTGCAGAAATTCCCTGAGAATGACTACAGAATCCGCGTAGATGTGATTGACGTGGACGGGAAGCAGGAAAAGGAGTTGAACATACTCCTAAACAACCCGAACGCCCAAGGTTCATGGGACTATAACGCATTGGCCCAACTTGTTCCTGATATTGATTACCAGGATGCCGGATTAACGGCCGCTGATTTGAATATGATTGGCTGTGATTTCCTTCTCCAGACAGAGGAAGAAAACTCCATCGCAAATGCTTTGGAAGATATGATGGCACCAGTCACAGAACAGAAGGAAGCCGAAAAGGCCGCAAAACAGATGGAAAGAGCTGAAAAGGTAGCCCACATGAAAGAAGTAAAGCAGCAGGTGAAGAATGCAGCCCAGAAACAGGCTCAGGATATGGATGCTTATCTGATGCTTTCCTTTGATACTTTTGAAGCCAAAGCTGCTTTTTGTGAAAGATTTGGATATGATCCATATTCCAAGTTTATCAAGGGTGAGGTATTTGATGAACAGATAGAAAGAATTGAATAACAACATGAAATTTTAGGAGGAAAGCCGAGTTAGAAGAAAAACATATAGTCAGTTGTATCAACAGTCAAGACGAATAATGTACAACGCCGGAAGGCAATACGGGCTTGGTACAGACAGACAAAGAAGTATAAGAGACAGAACGAAGTCTATAATGGAAAGATATGCGGCCAGGATAGATAGCTATTTCTCAAAGAGAGGAATTGATATTTATGGTGATAAGCCTGTTTCTCGCCGCATTTATATGGGTAACAATAACGGATGATGGATTATGAAAAGTGAATCTCAAAAAAGTAAACATACTGGAAGAAAGCCAAAATTCGATTACAAGAGTGAGGAATTCCTCTCTCAGGTGGAAACGTATGCCAAAAAGGGATTCACTGACAGAGAAATTGCTTTTGCGTTAGGCCTGGCTCCTCAGACGTTCTGTGAAAAGAAGAATGAGCACTCTGAATTATGTGAAGTATTAGCGCGCGGGCGTGCGACAATCACCGCCGCTGTGCGTGCGAAGTTCCTTGCGGTGGCTTTGGGCGGTATCAAGACAAAGAGTACCGTAGTAAGGAAGCTGAAAGACCAAGACGGCAATCTGACCGGAGAAGAAGAACTTCAGGTGAGCGAAAGCGAGCTGGCTCCGAACCTTCAGGCAATGTCTGTCTGGCTGTATCACCATGATGAAGAATGGAGGAAGGTTGAGCGCCGGCAGGACGAAGATGCAGATATTCCAAAGGATATTGACCACGGAATTTCTATTGACTCATGGATTAAAGACAAGCTGAAATGATTGTACCCCAGGCGATATATCATCCGTTATACACCGATAAGGAAAAGTTTATCATTCTCATCACCGGTGGCCGTGGATCGGGGAAGTCTTTCAATGCTTCCACTTTCATCGAGCGGCTTACATTTGAAATGACACCCGTAGAGAAGATTGTCCACCAGATTCTTTATACCCGTTACACGATGGTATCTGCCGGGATGTCTATCATTCCGGAAATGATGGAAAAGATAGATTTGGACGGAACAACGAAGTATTTCAAGACAACCAAAACCGATATTGTAAACCGGATGACCGGCAGTCGTATCATGTTCCGTGGTATCAAGACTTCTTCCGGAAACCAGACGGCCAAGCTGAAATCAATTCAGGGTATCACCACCTTTGTCTGTGATGAAGCAGAAGAATGGACCAGCGAGGAAGAGTTTGATAAGATCATGCTTTCTATCCGTAAGAAGGGAATTCAGAACCGGATAATCATCATTATGAATCCATGTGACTCTAATCACTTTATCTACAAGAAATACATCGAGAACACTCATCGATTGGTGGAGATTGATGGCGTGCAGGTACAGATATCAACTCATCCCAATGTACTTCATATCCATACTACCTACTTTGACAATATCGAGAACCTTTCTCCTGAATTCCTGAGAGAAATCAAGGAAATGAAGGAGAAGAATCCTGAAAAATACGCCCATGTGGTTATCGGCCGTTGGGCAGATGTAGCTGAAGGTGCCGTATTCAAGAAATGGGGTATAGTGGATGAGTTCCCCATGTGGTGTAAGAAGGTCGGAATCGGGCTGGATTTTGGTTATACTAATGACCCTACAGCAGCTATCCGATGCGGAATAATAGATAATGCGTTGTATCTGGATGAAGTGGATTATCGTACCGGATTGCTTTCGGGAGATATTATAAAGACGCTACGCCCGTGGAATTTGAGAGTGATTGCTGACAGTGCAGACCCACGACTCATTCAGGAAATCAGTAATGGTGGAATTAAGATTTATCCAGTGGAAAAGGGTAATGGTTCAGTCAATGCCGGTATAGACAAGATGCAAGGTATGGAAATCTTCATCACCAAGCGTTCTTATAACCTTCAACGAGAGTTCAGAAATTATGTATGGGCAAAAGATAAGGACGGAAACTATATCAACGAGCCGGAAGATCACGATAACCACGGCATAGATGCTGCTCGTTACTATGTGCTGGGAGAACTTCTCGGTAGGATTATGAAACCGAAAGACATATCAGGAGTATTTGGACATTAAAAATTAATATATGAGGACCTTAGAAGAAATTTTAGCTTTGCCGGATGTAGAGAGAAAAATCTATTATCTGAAGAAAGGGCGCAAGACTGAGCTTCCTAATGCTCATGCTCTTTATAACGATTGGAACCCAAACAAACATGAAATTGTGATTGATGAAGAAAAGTATCCGAAAATCAAAATCACTACCCAGCCTGAGAAACGGATTACAGACCCGACAACAGGGAAAGAATATGTGGAACCGGCGGTAAGGAAAGAAGTTGATCCGAATCGAATTGCCCTTCCTATCGAGCAGGACATCGTGAACATTCAGACAGCCTTCACAGTCGGAACCGAACCGGTTCTTGATTGTCAGCCGGACCAGTCAGAAGAAAATCTTCTTTCTGCCTTGAAGCAGGTGTTTAAGAAGAACAAGCTGAAATACCAGAATAAGAAAGTCGTCCGGGCATGGCTGGCCGAGCAGGAAGTGGCCGAATACTGGTATGTTGTAAAAGATGATGGTTTTTGGGCAAAACTCAAACGAAAGATTTCAGGAATCTTTGGCAAGTCAAAACCTGAATACCGTCTGAAGAGTGCTATCTGGTCTCCTTTCCGTGGTGACAGGCTCTATCCCTTCTTCAATGACCAGGGTGATTTGGTTGCTTTGTCCCGTGAATACAAGAAGAAGGACTTGGACGATGTGGAGATAACCTGCTTCATGACCATCACCAAGGATATGGTCTATCAGTGGGAGCTGACAAGTAACTGGACCGACAAAGGCTCGTTCGCTCATGGATTCAAGAAGATGCCGGTAATCTACATGTACCGTCCGGAAGCGTATTGCGAGAAGATAAAGAGCATGCGCGTCCGGCTGGAGAAGCTGCTCTCAAACTACGCTGACTGCATCGACTATCACTTTTTCCCCATCCTTATGTTGTTTGGAAATGTGGAGAATTTTTCCGGTGAGTTCAAGAACCGGGTGGTCGAGCTGACCGGCCAGGGAGCAAATGCCCAGTACCTTACCTGGTCCCAAGTTCCCGATACTGTCAAGTTCGAGGTGGAAACCTTGCTGAGCCAGATATACGGATTGACTAATACGCCCAGAATCTCTTTCGACTCATTGAAGGGTACTGGCAACGCTGTCTCCGGTGTTACTTTTGACTATGTGTTCATGTCCACCCACCTGAATGTAGAGAACCTGAACGAAACCGTCGGCGAGTTCATGCAACGACGTGTGAACTTCCTTGTTTCAGCTTTGGGATCCGTGAATACTACTCTTGAGGCAGCCTCCGAGACTATTGACGTGGATGTGCAGATGCAGCCATATAAACTGGAGGACATCAAAGACAAGATAGACACGGCAATCAAGGCCAAGGATGGGGAGATTTGGTCGCAGCAGCGGGCCATCACCTTTGTTGGGAACGTGGATTCTGTTTTGGACGAGATCGAAGCCATCAAGGAAGAACAGGCAGAGAACCAGAAGAACGATATTGAGAAGCAGAGACAGCTTTCTTTTCTCAAAAGTTCTAGTAAACAATTTGAAGAATAGAACAATTAAGTCAGAAAAATTACGAGGTTTATACAAATTATACGGATAGAAATCTAAAATACTGACTAATTGAATAGCGGTACCTTTTGGGGGTATCGCTATTTTCTGTTATAGTAAAAATATGAATAGATTTTCTTTTTAATTATTCGTTATTTTACTATATTTGCAGAGTAATAAAGTCAGAAACGCTATGAGTTACAAATCAGTTAAAGAGGTTGTAACTATGTTGCTTGACAACGGCTTCATTCTAAAGAGCCAGAAGGGCAGCCACATGAAGTTTGAGAAAGATGGAATAACGGTAGTCGTTCCGAATCATGGAAAGAAAGGCGTTGAGAAAGGCACTTATTACAGCATTATGAGGCAAGCGGGGCTAAAATAGCCCCGGCCTCTTTTCTTAAATTATAAAATGGAGGTCAATATGAGAACTGTAGAAGTGATTGTCGAACATGCTGGGAATAATCTCAGTGCTTACATTGAAGGTGCTCCGGTTATTACGGTCGGTAATAACATAAGAGAAATTGAGGAGAACATGAAGGAAGCCATAGACTTGTATCTGGAGGACAACCCGAACCCTTGTGAGGTTCTCAAAGGAGAGTTCATCTTGAAGTTCAAAATAGACGCGGCCACCTTCATCAATTATTACAGCAGTATTTTCACAAAGGCCGCTTTGAGCCGGATCACCGGAATCAATGAGCGCCAGTTGTGGCATTATGCGGCTGGAGTACACAAACCACGTAAACAGCAATTGGAGAAGATTCAGAAAGGTATTAACGCGCTGACAGAGGAACTGGCAGCTATAAATTTGTTGTAATTATGGATAAGAAGTATCAAGTTTTCGTCAGCTCAACTTACCAAGATTTAATAGAAGAAAGACAAAAAGTTATAGAAGCATTAATTAGTAAGAATTGCTTTCCCGTTGGTATGGAATACTTTCCTGCTGCAAATGAAGAACAATTTGCCGTTATAAAGAGACTTATAGATAGATGCGATTACTATATTTTAATTCTTGGCGGTCGTTATGGATCTATAGAACCTAAGACAGGAAAGAGTTATACTCAGTTAGAGTATGAATATGCTTTAGAAAAGAATATTCCTGTTGCCGCATTTTATCATAACAATATTGGTAAATTAGCTTCTGATAAAGTTGAAAAGACAGAAGAAGGATTAGCTAAACTACAAGGATTCAAAATATTAGTACAGAAAAAATTATGTAAAACATGGAGTGAAAGTTATGAATTAGCATTTAAGGTTAATTCCACTCTTGATTTTATGTTTGAGAATTATCCTCGAACAGGATGGGTAAAGGCTAACGAAATTTCTTCTGCGGAAGCTAATAAAGAGATTTTGGATTTAAGAAAAGAAAATGATGAATTAAAAGCGTTGTTAGCAAAAAGTAATGAGGTAGAACCTGATGGGATAGAAGATTTACAACAAGGAGACGATACGATAAATATAAGGTGTGGTTATGATACTATGCTTGGCCCAAAAACAGAAAATATTGAAACTACTTGGAACAAGGTAATTTCAATATTACTACCACAAATGGTTAATGAATGCTCTGAAAGTGATTTGTATGATAGTCTAATTTCATATTGCAAATATGAAATATGTAATAATGCAAGTATTTTCGATTTTTATGTTCTTGATGAAGATTTTCAAACAATAAAAGTCCAACTAATAGCTTTACGAATCATAAAAATAAGTGAGCGAAAAAGAACTGCGAAAGACACTGATACATATTGGACTCTTACTCCTTATGGTAATAGATTAATGATGAAATTAAAAGCCTTGAAAAGGTAATAAACCAATGATTTTTCAGCGTGATTACTCTGGTAGTCACGCTTTCTTTTTACCTAAAAACGAACATTCTCTTAATTGTTTCGTATCGTTAGCCTTAAAATTTCCCCTTCCCTTTCTCTATAAGTAAATTTACCGTATAAAATTATTAATCAAACTCATACGGTATGACAATTTTTGAACAAATCTTGGCAGGACTGCAACAGAAATTTTCTGGGGTGGACACTGCTACACTTACCCGAATTGCCACGAAGAGGGCTGAGGGTGTAACGGACGAAACGAAGGTGACCTCCATCGTTGAGGGTATCTCATTTCAGGACGTAATTCAAAACTATGGTGATTTCCGTGCAGGACAGGCGCAGACTTCCGCTGTTTCCAACTACGAGAAGAAGCATGGACTGAAAGACGGGAAACCAATCGAGAATCCGAAACCAGAACCACCGAAGCCAAACGACCCTCCAAAGCCGCAGGAAACGGACATCGCAAAGATGATTGCCGATGGTATCGCCGCAGGTATCAAGCCGTTTGCCGACAAGTTGGCAAAAATGGAGGAACAAGAAGTGCAGGCGCAGCGTAATTCTCAGATTTTGGCAGTGGCGAAGAAGTATGGTATTCCCGAATTTATGCTGAAAGACCGCAACATTCCTGAAAACACGGACTTGGATACTTATTTCAAGGACATGAAGCAGGATATGTCTAACAACGGGTTTCAGTTCTCCAAAGCTCCTGAAACTGCCGAACAGAAGCAGGAGAAGGAAGCGAGCGAGTTCGCCAAAATGATTGAGGCGGACACAAAATCTATTGTCGAACAACAAAACAAGTAATTTATGTCAGCAGGATTTAAGTACAACATTGAGCCTGAGCCGTCCATCGAGGAACGCTATGACGTTTCTACCGGTGTAAGACGTAGAGGCCCTTACAAGCTGGAAACGACCAACCTTGTTGCTGGTTCATTTCTTCCATCCTTCACTCCGATTGCCGCTGATTTGGTAAAGAAAACCGCTCAGGTGGCCATCCGTGTAGAAGTCTATGAAAAGTTTACCACCGGTTCCAATACCACTTTGAAGATCAAGAAAAACTCTTTGGCTTATGTGGGTATGCATCTGGGTAATGGTTCTCATGGAGCTACCATCAACAGTATTGACAAATCAGACAAAGCTTTCGATAAGTTGACGCTGGCTGCCGACTTTGGCGAAACAGTGGAAGCTGGTACTGTACTCTATGAAGCTACAGCTGTAAGCGGTACTACTCCAAAGGTAGTTGCTAACTCAGCTCTGTACGGAAGAGTACAAGTAGAAGAAGGCGTTGTATTAGTTGCTCTTTTGATGCGAGCATTCGAGATTGAGCCGACTAAGTTGGCTATGCCTTTCTCTGACATTGATAAGGCTAACATGCCGCATTTCCAGTTTAACGCTGCAGGCGTGCAATCCCCGGCTGGTGTTTCGTATGAACTGCCTGAAGCTTCTGATTCTGTGATGGGAGGTATTCAATTAGGATTTTCTCAAAGCGGTAAGAAATATCCAGTAGCATTGGAGGGTGGAAAGGCGTATGTAGAAGTTCCTTGGACGGACAATAATACTACCTATCAGGCAGCTAACTCAAGTACCTTGGGATTGGTAAAGCAGGGTGTAAAAGTTGATGATGCAGCAGGTGGTGATGAGAAGGATAAAATTAATGCTCTTCTAGCATCATTGAGAGCTGCAGGTATTATCGCAAGCAAATAAAGAAAGGAGGACTAATATATGATGCTAACTATTCATACTCTGTTTAACGACCCCAATATCGTAAATGCTGTTATCCAGCGCGTCCTTCAGACACGTAAGGATACTATCTACTGGCAGCAGTACCTCGATTTCCGTAGAACGACTACCCGTGTGTTCAAGGACTACATCGGTCAGGTTACTGGTGTGATGGCTGGTTCCATTAACTCACGATACGGCGAGAAGCCTATCCGTGAACGCCGGAATATCGGCTCAGGATATGGTGAAATCGCTTATCTTGGCGATGCTTACCAAATTTCCATTGACCGCTTGTCTGAGCTTCAGGACTTGATTGACAAGTTCAATGCAGCTAAACCTGCCGATCAGGTAGCAGCCATGCAGGAAATTGTGAACTTCATCTACGACGATTACCGCCAGGTACTTTTAGCAGCGCACAAGCGCATGGATATTATCGTAGGTTCACTTCTGATGACCGGAGAAGCAACAGTCAAGAACAAGGACGACAATGCCGGAGGTATTGATCTGCTTAACATTGAATTGCCATTCAAGTTCATTAAGCCTGATACTGGTGCGAAGACGAACTTCATCACCTATTTGCAACAGCAGATTAATGCACTGAAAGCGGACTATGGTAATTTCCAGAAAATGATCATGTCTCGTGGAACTTTCGTAAAGAATATCATCGGATCGGCTGAGTTTGGTGACAAGTTCAAGATGCAGCTTACAGGAAATGAGATGTATCTTTCAACCGGGTTGATTACCTCTCAACTGGCTTCCCAAGTGTTCACTGGCATCGGGCTTCCGGCCATTGAAATCAAGGAAGATTACGTAAAAGACCAGACCGGAAAGAACGTACAGATTTACACCGACGACCGTATCACCTTGCTTCCGCAGGATAAGGTCGGTTATATGCGTTTCCACACTCCGTACGAAGCAGTGGACGGTGTACCGGGACGTAACTACACTCAGGCAGACGGTGATATGCTTATTTCCGGTTACAAGGACAAGAACGGCCGTTATCTGGAATACACTGCAGAGTGGATTCCTCAGATTTCGAACCCGAACCTGATTGTGAACTTTGATTTGTCAACTATGAACGCATGATAGTAAATGACTACATATCACAAAAGTTTCAGCCCTTCGGCATTAACTTGTCGGAGGCTGACCTTTTGGAGATAAGTCTGTCTTCAGGGATAAGCGGAGAGGATGAGATGGGCTCGTCAAACATCGGACTGGTTTCGGTGGCTATGGCGAAGTTCATCCCCTCTCTATTGCTACGTGCCACTTCCATCAGCGAGAACGGTTTCTCTATGTCCTGGGACATCAAGGGAGTAAAGGAATACTATTCGTTTTTGTGCAAGAAGTACGGCCTTGAAGATACGTTAAGCGATAAACCTAAAGTCAGATTCTTATGATGTTCGCGCCCCATACATTACAGGTTAAAGTCACCATTCCGATGGAAACAGACGAGTTTGGCCGACCTATCCCTGGAACCGGCGGAGAAAGCTGGCAGGACGTATGTAAGTGCCGGTGTGACGACAACTCTACCAAAGAGTTTACTTCGGAGAACGGTGAGGTGTTCCGACCGAATTATCACGTAGTCTGTGAGAAGAAAATCTCACTGAGTGCTGGTGATGAAGTCAGATGTATGGACGGTGAGAATGTCCGTGGAACTGGCAAAGTTTACATGGTGAAGAATACAAACTATTTTGGTTACTCAGAGATATGGATGTGAAGTTTGATTTTTCGGACGTGGATAGCTTTTTCGAACAAGGTTATGCCGAGGTGAAAGCCGTTGAGGAGAAGGTTGGTAAAGAGGCTGTCGATTACGCTGTAAAGAATGGCAACTATCAGAACCGGACCGGAACACTCCGTAAGTCAAATAAGTATTCAGTTGAGGATGACGGATTGGTGATAAGAAACGATGCTGAGTATGCCTCGCACGTCGAATCTAAAGGCTATGAAGTATCTACTGGTGCGGCTCTATACGCTGAGAAACGATTGAAGGAGGAAGTCAAATGATAGTAACTACCGACATAGCAAATATACTTTACCGAGATTGCCAGCCTTTTGGTATTGACATTGTTCCTCACGGCAAGAAGCTGACGGGTGCGATGAAATCCGAAAGGATTGTTATTCACTCTAAAAAACAACAGCCGGGGACGTACTGGAAGAAATCCTTCGTTGAGGTGAACCTTTGCGTTCCTGACTTGAAAGAAGGTGAAGCCAATACCATCCGGCTGAACGAACTGGAGAAACAGTCGCAAGAGCTATTCGACGGCATAACCGGACGCTATGATGGTACCACCTATCATTATTCTATCGAGTCAATCGGAATAGAGGAGGACACATCCTTGAAGTGTCATTATGTGAATGTAAGAATTTTGTTTGAAGTTTTAAATGTGAAATGATATGGCAGAAGCAAAGAAAATAACAGCTGTAAATATCAAGAAACTTTGGTATGGTGAAACAAGTGCTATTGCAGAAGATTTGACCGGACAGGCTTTGTATACTCTTTTGCAGGGGGAGACCTTGAAAGAAGTCAAGAATATTCACCAGGATACCTGGACGCTCGAAGAAGCGGAAGCAAGCCGGACTAATTATAAAAACCAGCTCACGGGACAGACCTATCGAAGCGAAAAGGAAATGGGTGATGTAACTGTCAATTTCACCATTGGAGAATACGATTACCCAACTAAGAAAGACCTCATGGGTGGTGATGTTATCAATACTGACAAAGGATGGAAACGTGCGCGTGGTAAGGTGAATATTGAAAAACTGATTGTTGCCATGACCGATGATGATCAGTATTGCGTCATTCCTCGTGCCGACATCGGTGCCCGAGAAGCAACTACCGATAAGGCTATCGGTCTTCCCGTCAGTGCTGTGGAGTTAGAGCCGAAAAATTCGGCAGTTGCGCCGGAGTATTGGTTCGATTCCGAAGAAGTTAAAGAGGCATGAACTGATGTAAAGGTCGTAGCAACGCCTTCAGATGCAACAGTAAAGCTGGACGGGCAAACGGTCAAGACCAAGAGGGTGAAATCTGGGACATCCGTTTCCTATGAGGTATCAAAGGCAGGCTATACCACACAGTCAGGAAGCATACCTACCTCCCTGTCTGATGCTTTCAAGACCGTTGAGAAGAAAATAACTCTCGTTCAAGAAAGTGGCGGTTAGTTTTCAGGTGTTTAATGGGTGGGGCTTCGGCTTCACCCTTTTTCGTTTAGTTATGAATCAAGGAGCAAAAATTATATCAGAATCTATTGTTGGCAGTGACTTCCGTACAGTTTTTGTCAGCGGAAAAGCGTATACGATCTATCCGCCAACAATCCATAAATTAGCCGGTGCCATATCCCATTTGGCCGGCGTGCATGAAGCAGACAATTTGAAGGATGTATTATTGTCCCTCGGAGAATCAGACGCTTATAGTAAGGCTTTATCCTGGCTGATTGCAGGTGATGAAAGTTTGGGTGAAGAGTTAGCCAATGGAACATATGAAGAGAATGTGAACGCATTGGATGAAGCCCTTTCTCTGATTGACTCAAAGGTTTTTCTGAAAGCTGTCAGCTTGGCGAGGAACGTAAGTCTGCTGGCAGCGAAACCGAGGTTGTAGGAAATGATACTCTTCTTGGTCAGATAGCGTCGTTCATGGAAAATCTGCATCTGTCTTATCGGGAAGTGGTCTATGAGATACCATACAGAAACTTAATATTAATGCAACGTGATAAACTCCACACCATTACCGGAACGAAGGTCACAAAGGTGAAGGGTAAGGATATGGCTTCACGCAGACGAAGAAACAAGAAATAGATATGGCTACACTATATTTTAAAGTCAGTTCAGATTATCAGGAGGTCATCCGTCTGAGACAGGAATGTGAGAAACTGGAAGCACAGCTCAAAAAGATGGACGTAAATAAATCCCCGGCTGCAGCAAAAGCTTTAGAAACGCAACTGGCATCCACCCGTCAGCAAATGATGGGACTGGTGACTGAGGCAGCTAAGGCTGGTGCTGTGATGGAGAATGATTTGAAGAAAAAGCTTAATTCTGCGTCAAAGGCCTCCGATGAGCTGACGGAGGAAATTATCAAACAACGGAAAATCATCCGTGATACGCAGGATGATGTCAGACGGCTGTCTGATGAATATTCAAAGATGGGTAAGTATTCTCCTAATTCAAAAGCTAAATTGGCTGAACTGAATACAGCTAAAGCAGCCTTGAACGAGCAGAGATATTCCCTTGGCGAGTTACAGGACCAGCAGGCCAGAAACAGGCTTGAAGTGAGGAAACTTACGAGAGAATACAAGGAGTTTGCCAGTGGAACGAATAACGCTGATGAGATAGTAAAATCCCTGACGGATTCTTTAAAGCGTACAGCCGCTGAAATCGGTGGACTGGTGGCGATAAAGAAATTCGGCTCCGATGTGATTGAAGCAACCGGAAAGATGCAGCAGTTACAGGTAGCTCTTTCAACCATCCTTCAGGACAAATCAAAAGCAGACCAGCTCATCGCCGATATTGTCCAGTTCGCGGCCAAAACACCATTCAATCTTGACGATGTGGCGACAGGAGCAAAACAGCTTTTGGCATACGGTTCCTCGGCCGATAATGTCGTGAATGAACTTTCTATGCTTGGAGATGTGGCTTCCGGATTGCAGATTCCTATCGGGCAGCTTATTTATCTGTATGGAACATTGAGAACACAAGGACGGGCCATGACCGTAGATATCCGTCAATTCGCCGGACGAGGTATTCCAATCTACGAAGAACTGGCCAAGGTATTAGGAGTTTCCAAAGACCAAGTAGGTGAACTTGTGAAGGAAGGTAAGGTCGGCTTTAAGGAGGTCGAACAGGCCTTCAAAAACATGACATCCGAAGGAGGAAAGTTTGCCAACCTTATGGAAAGTTCTGCCGGGACGTGGCCCCAGCGACTTTCGAATATCGAAGATACCCTCTTTCAGAAAATGAATGAGTTCGGGAACAAGTATAAGGAAGTGTTCGAGTTTGGCATCGGTACAGCAGAGGACTTGGTGGAAAGTCTTGATGATGTGTTGTCTGTCATGGGCGGACTGATTGCAGCTTACGGAACGTACAAGGCCGCGTTGATTACCGCCGCCGTTGCTCAGAAGGCGGTCGGATTCGTTGAAAGTATCCGTCTGATAGGAATGTACAGAAAGGAATTGGGACTGGCCACCGCTGCACAACAGGCTTTCAACCTTGCGGCAAAATCGAATGTATATGTAACCTTGTTAGCAACGCTGGTAGGAATAGGTACGGCAGTTTACATGTTCACTAAAAGAACCAATGAAGCCACTGCAGCTCAAGATACACTTAATTCGGTGAATAAAAAGGCCGATGAGGAATTTTCCAAGCAGGCAGCAACGATTGACAGGTTATCCAGCGTATTGAAAAGTGAAACTTCATCCCTTGATCAAAAAAAGAAAGCCTTGTCTGATTTGCAGTCTATCATTCCTTCTTACAATGCCAGTCTTAATGAAGAGGGTAAGCTGATAAACAATAACACCGAGGCAATAAAATCCTATTTGACGCAACTGGAAAAGCAGATACGGATGAAAGCCGCACAAGAAGAGCTGGAAGAATTGTATCGTAAAAAACGGACTCAAGAAAAGCAGCAGAAAGTTGCTACGGAGAATTACAATGAGGCAAAATCTTTGTACAATTCATCCGTAACAATGACTGGAAGCACATTGCAGAACAGAGGGGTCAATACAGGTGTGGCAGTATTCTCTCAAAATAGTGCCATAAACAATCAACTCAAAGATAATGCGAATAAGGCCAAGAAAGAACTGGATTCCGTAAACAAGGAATTGGGAGAAACGGTTTCTGCTATCACAGAACTAGAAAAAGAGATTGAGAAATCCTCTCTATCCGATAAAAAAGAGGTTACACAGTCTTCAATATCCAAAGAAGTAGAGAATGCCACCAAACGTATCAACACACTTAAACAAGAGATTGCCGACCTTCGTAGCGGAAAATTGCAGGCAGAGGCTGGCAAGACTGTAGAATCTGCTATCAAGGCGAAGGAAAAAGAGTTGCAGAGTGCAGAAAAGACCCTAGAAACACTTACCGGAGTTAGGAATAAGGATGTGTCAAGAGAAAACTCAACAACATCAGCCGGAGGGAAACTGTCAGACTTGGAACGTAAGTTGGCATTAGAACGTGCAAAAGAAGCTGTTGATTTGGAAAATCAGGTTGAGCAAGCACGTATTAATGCTATGGCCGATGGAGGTGAGAAGATACTTGCACAACGTGAGCTGGATAACAAGAAGGAATTACAAGCTATTGACCGGGCCAAAGAAGAGTATATTCAGAAAGAAATTCAAAGACAGAAAGAAATATTCGAGGCAACAGAGGATTTAAAAGCAAAGAAGAATCCTAAATACAAAAAGCGCAGTTTTGATTCTTCCTCTATAAGCGTTGACACCAGTTCATTTGACATCCTGAAAGAAAATACAGACAAACGTCAGGTTCAAGAAGACCTGAATGCACAACGAGAGGCGATGAATGCTTATCTTGCTGAATATGGCACCTATATGCAAAAACGTCAGGCTGTCATTGAACAATACCAAGACAAAATCAATAAGGCTACAACAGAAGGAGAAAAATTATCCTTGGGCAAGCAACGGGATAGTATCTTATCCGGCATTGATGAACAGGCAAATAAGACCACATCTGCCGTGTCTCTGTTGTTTGGAGATATGAAAGATAAGACTCTGAAAGATCTTGAAACAATCAACATGGCCGGACAAAAAGCATTAGAGTTTCTGAAATCCGGCCAATGGGATGAAACTACAGGAAAGTCACTTGGGATAACCAAAGAGAACTTCAATGTTTGGAGTAATGATCCGGAAAAAATTAAAGCCATTTCGGACGCGTTGGTTAATAATCGGGAAACTGTAGATAACCTCCAGCCTGCTTATAAGAAAGTTGCAGTAGGCATAAGAGAAGCGTTTGATGCCGGAGATGACAGCAAGAAACTAGAAGAAGCTCTTGCGAGAATCAAGGATGGAATGAATGATATTATGCAGGTTGGTTCATTTTTATCTGATACATTCTCCTCTCTTGGTGAAGCATTCGGTTCCGATGCTTTAAAGGGTGTTGCTGATGGGATAAATGTAGCTATGGATGCAGCAAATTCTGCCATGCAAGGAGCACAAGCAGGCGCTATATTCGGCCCAATAGGAGCCGCCGCCGGTGCTGCCATAGGGCTTGTAGGTTCGCTCGCTTCTTCCATTGCAAAGATACATGATGCAAAGAATGAAAAACGCATTCAGGATTTACAAGAGCAGATTGACTTATTGAGCCGTTCTTACGATAAGCTGGGAGAGTCTATAGAAAAGGCATATTCAAAGGATGCTTCTAATTTGATTAATCAGCAAAACAAATTACTAGAACAGCAGAAAGTTCTCATCCAACAGCAAATCAGGGAGGAGCAGGATAAAAAGAAAACTGATAATGAACGCATCAAGGAATGGCAACAGCAGATAGAAGATATCAACGAATTGATAGAAAACAATAAAGAAGCTGCAGTTGATGCAATCTTCGGAGAGGATCTGAAATCAGCTATTGATAACTTCGCATCCGCTTATGCAGAGGCTTGGACAAATGGTGAAAATAAGGCAGAGTCCGCAAAGGAGATGGTAAAGAACATGATGCGCCAGATGGTTACCGAGTCTATAAAAGCAGCCACCCAATCATCCGGTGCTATGGAAAGGATAAGGCAGAAACTGCAAGAGTTTTATGCAGACAATGTTCTTTCTTCTTGGGAACAGGATTATATCTACAACATGGCCGAAGAATTACAGAAAGAACTTGACAAGCAATTTGGATGGGCCGATAGTATTATGAAGGATGATAGCAGCAAACAGCAAAATGCGTCAAGTAAAGGTTTTACCACTATGTCTCAAGAAAGCGCAAACGAACTTAATGGTAGGTTTACTGCTGTTTATGAATCAAATCTCAGAATAGAAGCTACAGAGCAGCAACAGACGGTAGCCATTACCGAACTGCGAGGCTCCATCAGTGTATTGACATCACAAATAACCAAAATGTGTAATATCGCCGATGAAACGCGTACCATATTGGCAAATTCCTATCTGGAGTTACAGCAAATCAGAGAAAATACAGGCGAGATAATTAAACCCATTAAACAGATACAAACAGATATAGCAGAAGTCAAACGTAATACATCAAGATTATGATAGAGGTAAAGGATATTTTAAATAAGGCTATCGGATTGGGTGCATGTTCTCAATCCGGTAAGGCAACAGACTGGAAAAGTTTAGTATGGCTATTCTTTTCACCACAAGGCTGTGAATTTTGCCGTGGTAATAATTACCCATCACTGGAGATGTTTCGCACCATGAAAGGCAATGTAGAGTCATTCGGAGTACATATAGAGGAGGATGTGAAAGCTGTAAACGAAGATAAGGCAATAATCGGTGGTACTGCCCAATTGACTTATCATGGCACAGATAAGGCCTATAAGGTTATTCTTATGCATGGCGGCAATGCATGCATTAAAGTGGGTAATTATGCAGTGGTACGTATTGAGAATATAAGTGGTAATTATGAGATTATTAACGATGGAACAGGAAAGGTATTAATATGAATGGAGATTTGATTATTAACGGGAAGGATGCATGGGCTACATGGGGTGTCCGTATGGGGGACGGTTTCCTCGATACTATCGACGGATTCAACGAGATGAAGGACTACATCGAGAATGAGAGCCGGTTGGAACATGGAAAACGTGTGATAACCGACAACGCAAAAGTGGACTCGCGAGAATTTACACTACAGTTTACCATCGAAGGAAATTCGGAGAACGACTATCGGACAAAGAAGAAATCTTTTCAGGCCGAACTGGAAAAAGGTGCAGTAAACATCAAAGTCCCGACTCTCGGAAATGAAGTTTACAAGCTGGTTTACCTAGGGAAAAGTCTGTCCTATGGACTAAGTCCTGATCGTTGTTTTGGCAAGGTTTCAGGGAAATTTTGCGAACCAAACCCGATGGATAGAAGCGAATAACGAACATTTCTTTTATTGTTTCAAATGGAAGTCTTGATTTTTAGGGCTTCCATTTTCTATTTATGAACTTTGGGGGTATGATTGAAATTAAGGACATATCTGGAAAGACAAGGTTTTCTACCCCCATTAATAAAGGGGCAAAGGGAAAGTTTACACTGATGAAAGAGGATTATATAATCCTTCCCTTCTCGGCGCCCTCTCCCATCCCGTTCAAACTGGGCGACTACGTGGATTTGGCCGGAGCATTGGACGACTCTCTGGGTGGCAAGCTGGCAAAAATCTATGAGATTGTTGACCTTCAGAAGCCCACCTACAACACCTCAACCGGAGGATATGACTACGAATTAAGGCTGGATGCCTACTACTGGAAGTGGAAGAACAAGATATTCAAATACACACCTGAACAGGCAGGTAGCGAAGCGTCATGGTCGCTAACTGCATCCCTTGACGTGCAGTTGGGTGTGTTTCTCCGTAATCTGAAATCATTGGGGTACACTTACCGAGGTTCAGACTTCACATTCAGCATAGACGATACCGTAGAGAACAAGGCTGTAGCAATGACCTACGACAACATAAACCTGTTGGATGCCCTGTTCTCTATGGCGGGTGAGGATAAGTGGAACTGCGATTGCTGGATAACGGACAACGTGATTCATTTTGGGCGAAATGAGTTCGGAGATGCCGTTAAAATCGAGCGTGGTGTCGAAGCGTCGAGCATCACCCGCAGCGAAAGTCAGGGCACTTATGCCACCCGCATCTATGCGTTTGGTTCAACAAAGAATATCCCCACGAACTACCGTCCGACCGACGAGCAGGCCGTTGTGAACGGTGTAGTCCAGAAACGGCTTATGCTTCCGGCCGATACTCCCTATATTGACGCATATGAAGGAATGTCGCAGGAAGAAGCCATCGAAGATGTGGTGGTTTTCGACGATGTCTATCCTCGCCAGGTTGGTACCCTTTCCGATGTACACACCCGTACTGAGAAAGTAGAGAGTGAGGATGGCACCAAGGAAACCGTCACCTATTATCGTTACAAAGATAGTGGACTTACATTCAAGGAAGAGTATATTATCGAAGGACAGGAGCTTCAGATCACCTTCCAATCTGGTAAACTGAACGGCATGGCGTTCGGTGTAATTTTCAATCCTGATCCCAAAGATGAGAGTAGGGGCGAACAACTTTGGGAGATAGTAAGAAATGAGAACTACGGCCGCCCTTTGCCAGATGATATGATGTATCCTGCAAACGGTGACAAGTATATCCTTTCTGGATTTAACATCCAGCTTGTATCAGATCAGTATATCCCGGAGGCTGAGCAAGAGCTGAAAGATAAAGCACAGAAATATGCTGAGAAGGTAAAGAAGGATGACGGTACCTATCCGGTAACATTAAGAAGTGATTGGGTGCATGAAGATTTGATTTCACGCACATTCGAGTTCGGGCAAAGAATAAATCTCGTAGATGATACCTATTTTGAGAACGGACGTATCTCACGTGTCTTGGGATGGGAAATGAGTCTTGATGTTCCTTGGGATTCGCCTGTTTATACGATAGGTGAGAGTATGCCTTATTCTCGTATTGGAGAAATTGAAGATAAAGTTGATGCACTGACCTATAAGGGACAGGTATATACAGGAAACGGAAGTGGTAGCGTATATGTTATCAAAGTAAATGATTCAACTCCCCCTTCAGATAGTAATGTGTTTTCTGCTCTCAGATCATTGAAAATGTTTCTTCGGAAAGATCAGCAAGATGAAACGAATTACCTTCTTTCATTGCTTGGTGGAATCTTGGTTAATAAAATAGCAAAATTCGGTAATTTCATTACAGGTGTTTCTGGTGGTATGATAGACGAAGCAGGGAATATGGAAATGGAATCAGGCTATTTTCGTAAACGATTATTTGTTCCGGAAATAGCTTATAATCGCATTACATATTTCAAAGGACGTGCTGTTATATCTCCCGGGGGCGGTTGCAAAGTAAAGTCATATATAAAGAATGATGATGGAAGTTTTACGGTTATACCAGACTTGACAGAAGCGGACGGACTGAGCCAGTTTGTTGATGACATTCTGTCTGCTTTCTTTACAACAAAAAATGAAGAAGGAAAACTTACTGGTTTTGCGCAAATGCAGTTTCGCGTGACAGAAGCCGACTATGATGCAAAAACATTCAAAATGGTAAATCGTCCCGGGAACAACTACGAACCGGGTGAGGAAATGATACTGGCACAAACGGGGAACTTTACAGACCTAGACCGTCAAACATACATTCTGTTTGATACTCTGAACGGGAACAATTGTATTACTTTCTTTGATAACGCCAATACCTGGGACCCGGAACCGGCACAGATGAAAAGCTGGCTGGGGAAAAAGAAAGGAATGAAAGTACAGGGGTTTGACTGTGACAACTATTCGGCTGTACTACAAAATATCCTGATGACCGGTCTTATATTCCAGACGGATACCATTACCGGTCAGCCGATTCGGGTTCCTCTTGACAAAGGGGCATGGGAGGCTGGGCCACATGCTTATTTTGATAGAGTATCCCATAATGGTTCATTATGGCTATGCATCAATCCGGAAGGTACAGAGTCAGAACCTGCTGATAATAATCCGGATTGGCTGAAGCAGGTTGCAGAAGGTCAGCGTGGCTTACAGGGACTTCAGGGACCGAAAGGAGAACAAGGTATACAAGGCCCTGCTGGAGCAGATGGTCGCAGTTCCTATTTTCACATAAAGTACTCGCACTTACAGAATCCTGTCAAGCCGACTGATATATCCGATACACCTAATGACTATATCGGCACGTATGTTGATTTCTCAGAGGATGACAGTACCGATCCGGCTGCTTATACATGGGCACGCTTTAAAGGATTGCAAGGGGCCAAAGGTGATCAGGGCATACCGGGTACAAATGGCGCTAACGGTCAAACCTCTTATCTGCACATTAAATACTCTGATGATGGAGGTTCAACATTTACCGGCAACAATGGAGAATTGCCGGGTGCCTATATCGGACAGTATGTAGATTTCACACAGGCTGATAGCTCAGATCCCAAGAAATATACATGGAGCAAGATTCAGGGTGAGCAGGGACCGCGTGGCCTTCAAGGGCTTCAGGGTGAAAAGGGCGAACAGGGTATCCCGGGGCCAAAAGGTGAAACCGGGGCTACAGGAGCAGCTGGTAAAACCTCTTATTTCCATATTAAATATTCTAATGACGGGGGTAAGACCTTTACTGGTAATAATGGCGAGGATGTAGGAGACTGGATGGGTACATATGTCGATTTTACACAATCCGACAGTGGCAGTGTTTCTGCATATAAATGGATGAAGACAAAAGGTGCACAGGGTGCAAAAGGTGACCAGGGTATTCCGGGAACAAACGGGACGAATGGGCAGACATCTTATTTGCACATCGCTTATGCCAACTCTGCAGATGGTTCTTCGGGCTTCAGTACCAGCGATTCAACCAATAAACTTTATATCGGCCAATATACAGATTTTACACAGGCAGATAGTAACGATTACAAGAAGTATTCCTGGAGTAGAATCAAGGGTGACAAGGGAGACAAGGGTGATAAAGGAGACACGGGACCTCAGGGCGCCAAAGGGGATAAAGGTGATACGGGGCCTACCGGCTCTCAAGGCATTCCCGGTACATCATCATATTTCCATGTAAAGTATTCGGCAAACTCAAATGGTAATCCGATGAGTGATACTCCGAACACCTATATAGGTACGGCTGTAACACAAAGTTCCACAGCACCTACATCTTACACTTCCTACAAATGGGCAAGATTTCAGGGTGCACAAGGGCCTAAGGGTGATCAGGGTATTCAAGGACCTGCGGGAGCCAATGGTAAAACTTCTTATCTGCACATTAAATATTCCGATGATGGCGGCAAGAGCTTTACAGCCAACAACGGAGAAACTCCCGGTGCTTATATCGGGCAGTATGTAGATTTTACACAGGCTGATAGTAGCAGTGTTTCTTCTTACACATGGACTAAGGTTAAGGGAGATAAAGGTGACAAAGGAGATACCGGATCTGCCGGTGTAGGCGTTAAATCAGTAGATGTTCTGTATTATATGTCCACATCAGCAACTTCATTGTCTGGTGGTAGCTGGCAGACAACTTCCCCGGAATGGGTTAACGGCAAATACATGTGGTCGAAGACAAAGGTCACATATACGGATGAAACGACAAAGGAAACAGCTCCCGTATGTATAACCGGAGCGAAGGGTAATACAGGAGCAACCGGCAATACAGGTGCGGCAGGCAAAGGAGTGAAATCGATTGTTGAAGAATATTATCTGTCTGCTTCTTCGTCCTCGACAACAGGAGGAAGCTGGTCAACAACAGTTCCGGCATGGCAAAATGGGAAATACATGTGGACACGTTCCGTTATCACTTATACGGATAACTCCAAAACCACAACAAACGCAGTATGTGTGAGCGGTTCCAAAGGTGACAAGGGAGATAAGGGGAATACCGGTGCAACAGGTCCGCAGGGGCCTCAAGGTCCCCAAGGTCCTCAAGGTACACCCGGACAGAATGGTACTCCCGGTGCCAGCTTTATCCCATGCGGAGCATGGATTTCAGGCAATGTCCCTTACAAGAAAAACTCAGCGGTAGAATTTGCTGAGAATGCTTTTGTAGCACTGCGTGATACCAGTGCGCCACCGTTTGCTGTTGCGAAATTCAAAAACGGCAGTTTTGTCCGTACGCCTCAGGGATATCTGCTGGCTGGAACTCCATCAACAAACACACTGCATCCCGACTGGCAGCGACTCACTAATATTGAGCCACCGACATTATACTGGTTGGATAGTTCATGCAGTTCAATAGCTTATACATCGACTGGCAGTATGTCTCCGTCAGCTTTTACCGTCAGTTGCAAGAAAAACCGTAACGGAGTTGTTGGTAAGTGTGCCGAACTGTGGTTGGTTGCAAGAAAATATGACGGTTCCTGGCGCTCTCATGCCGGTCCGGTGCAGTCGGCTTCCATCTCTGTTCCGGCGGCTTCCGGCTGCACACAGTTTGCAGTCCGTGCTTATTGGTCATCCTCGGAAGCTAATGCCTGGTCAGACAATTATGTGGCAGAAATAGGAATCGGAGTAGCGGAAGCTGGTGCTACCGGGGCTACGGGAGCTTTCCCACGTGATCGTGGCCCATGGCGTTCGGGAGAATCATACGAGTGGAGTGCAGACTATCGTGACAAGGTAATACATCCTTTTAACGGGGTTTATTATAACTTCCTTGTTCGTACTCAAGGCTCGACTGTTACGGATGCACCGACATCAGCTAACGGCGATGATAACTGGGAAGCAATGAACAAGCTGGTGAATATTGCCACCGATACATTGTTTTCTGACGGAGCCAATGTCGCAGGGTTTATGTTTAGTGGTGGTGTGATGAAATCACAACAGTCAACAAATGGAGTTGCAAACATGATCCTGAATGGGAATACCGGGTATTTCCATTGTGTCAATGCCGAGATTACAGGTAAATTTATAGGTAATATATCCGCAGACTCCGGAACTATCGGAGGATTCTCAATCGGTGCAAAGAGTCTGAGTAATCTGGCTGCAGATGTGTCTCTCAGCATTGGTAACTATAACAACAGTTCAACCAAATTATTTTCAGTTAACCGGGGGACAAGTGCAATGCTTCAGGTACGACACGATAGTGGAATATGTATCAGTGCTGAAACTTACGGTTCATCTGATTCTATTGCGATCAAGGCACTCTGTAATGCATCCGGATATGGGCAGGCTATTCAGGCCTATGGAAATGTCTCGCTTTTGGCTAGAAGTACGGAAAAAACCAGAATTAATGGTGTTGTTGTCAACACACGACGAATAACATCATCTGCAACCATCAATGCGAACGATGACTTTCTCATTTTTGGTAACTCTGGGAATATCACAGTCACCATGCCGAGTACATCTGCTTCACCTGCTGGGAAAATTCTTTATATGAAAAGAGTTTCAGGCAGTGGTGCTATAACCTTATCCGGTTCATTCCGCAATCCCAATAATTCCGGAGGTGCAAGCTCTCTGGTTATAAATGATGATGTATCCAGATTTTTTGTACGGGATGATCAGGGATATTGGGTTCAATATACCTGTGGTTAATCATAATTTTTAATATCAGCTATATGAAGAAAGTAAACTTTAAAAAAATGCGATTCTGGTCTGGTATCGACCATACTCAAAAGCTGGAACAGGATGTTCGGCTTGACTTGGCCAATCTGATATATCGGTATGGTGATATACGAGGGATGGATTTAGCCCTTCGTATTTACCATTCTGATGGAGATATAGAACTTTCAGATGATGAGTTCACATATTTACAGAGTTTTGTATCTGGACACTGTTCGCCACAGATGGTAGAAGCTATGCAGGAATTATAAAATATCATTTAATAACCATTTAAAAAAATTACAATTATGGCAGATCAATTCGAAAACCAGTTACCACAGAAAAGTGACGCAAAATGGGTACGTGCATTAGATGCTTCCGGCAACCCAATTTTAATCAGCAAAGAAGACCTCGCATCAGTTGTGGGAGGACT
>ERZ791579.72-NODE-72-length-83369-cov-13.580611_pt1 | contig 83369 bp, 73 predicted proteins | sample MGYA00509968_ERZ791579 | MGnify/ENA primary metagenome ERZ791579 (study PRJEB30046, sample SAMN00791924) | human gut metagenome | study: EMG produced TPA metagenomics assembly of the A metagenome-wide association study of gut microbiota in type 2... | reverse complement strand
TAACCGGCTGATCCGTAGTCAGCTACTCTATTCAGTTGAGCTACGCGGCCATGTCTTTTTGTTTGACGGGTGCAAAGGTATGGACTTCTTGTGAAACTTCCAAATATTCCTAGAACTTTTTTTCAAAAAAATTAATCCGTGAACTTCGCTCCGAATATCTGCCAACCCAGTGTGAGGCCGAAATTCCAGTTCTTTTCCGGTGAACTATAATGATTTAGGTAGGCACTTACCACCCCGAACGGCAGTTTTACAACCAAGGCCAGTTCTCCCATATATTCAAAGCCATGAAAGAGCTTTCCATAGCTTGCCTTGTTGCTTTCATCCGGAATGATCGGGAAAATCGGTACAAAGCCATACAGACCAAGTCGTGCATGAAACACCGTGTTCAACTGATAAATGGGCATAATCCCTCCTCCGATGAACTGATTGGCCCGGAAAGCCTCATTATAGGTTGTCTTGCTGTGATAGGTAGGGGTAAACTCACCGGCCTGCATCATGGTAGCCCGGTAATTATGACTGAAGTTCCGCGAAGAATAATATCCCTTGATATAAGTACCCAGCGTGAAATTATGCCGGAAGTTGAAATACCGCTCCATCTCGTACGACAGTTGCAGCCATGACTGGATATATTCATATCCTCCCTGATGCGGATCTTCTCCCATACCGGCCCTGTAATGCTCCGTACCCGTATAAAAATGGGCAGCGAGCCGTTCCCTGCGTCCGGAGGTAGCATATTGCCGGCTGTTCAGCGTATTGCCGTCAAGAGCCACCGAGCCTCCGAAAATTGTATAATTGCTGGCATCCCGCTTCGCATTGGTAAAATCAATGACCTTGGTCTGGAAATACTGATCTTCCATCCCTGCTACTCCCACACTGAATTCTGCCTTCTGGCGGCTCAGAAAGGGAAGGGATACCATCAGCTTGACAAACTGTTCGTCTTTTTTGTTGAAAATCGGGTCATTCCCTGCATTGAAGAACTTGCCGTTCGTCAGATAGTCGAACGATGAAAGGGAGCCTACTATCCGGTATGACGTGGGAATTCCTGTCGGGATATCTATACGGCCGGACACCTGCAGATTATTGTAGATCTGCCCGAACTGCGCATCAAGCGCCACTTCCTTCGAAAAGTTATTCAGGTTATGATAAGTTGCCCCGACATAAATCTGATTGGAGCCGTTGGATCCCACGTTACCTCCCACACGGAGCGACAGATCATCCTCAAGCTTCACTTTCAGATCGAGATCGTACGTACGGTCCATCGGATTATAGACAGCATGCGGAATGATTTCAGAGATCATGTTATCGGAAATCAGCCGGAAATAGCCCCGCCGGAAATCCTCCAGCGTAAAGATTTCCTGGTCGTGGGAATGAAACTCCCTGCGGATGTAACGTTTCTGCTGGTCGTTTGCCCCATGAATCACAATCTTGCGGAAACGAAGTTCCGGCATGGCATTCCGGAATGCCACCCGCTTCCGTTCCAGCTGACGAAGATTGATGCGCCGGGAAATGCGGCTCTTGATCGAATCCATCAGTTCAATAGTCCGCTTATAGCCATTATCGTGAAGTTCGTCGAAACGGTCAAAGTCCATCAGGCTGACGTCATCATACTTGAAAGTCATCAGAATGCCGAGAGAATCAGGAACCGTATAGTCCGTTTTCTGCATGATCATGTTTTCCAGCTGCCCCATGATGTCGCCTTCCTTAGGCTTGCCGGGATTGGAACTGACCACGCTTCCGATAATTATATCCGGATGGAAGTTCTCCGTCATGATATTCACGGGGAAATTGTTGTAGATACCACCGTCATACACCAGTACGGAATCTATTTCAATAGGCTTGAACATGGCAGGAAAACTCATGGAAGCCCGTACTGCATCACCCAGATCTCCCTCGTTGAAGATCAACGGACGCTTGTTGTGTACATCCGATCCGACACAGCGGAAAGGTACAAAAAGCTTGTCGAAATCTCCATGACACACCGCCGTGGCCTGTCCGAACAGTTCCACAAAGGCAATGTTCATCTGGACCGGATTGACCACACTCGAAGGCAGAAACTGGGTTTTGACCTTATGAAGCGGATTACGCAGGGACACCCGGATGTTCAGAAATTCCGGGGTAGGCGGATTCCGCTTGAAATAATAAATGTAGCGCTCTTCGATGTTTCCGGTATACCAGCGTTTGAAATCTTCCGACTTGATCAGTTTCTCCATATCGTCAGGCGAATATCCCATGGCATAGAGAGAACCGATAATGGCTCCCATGGAGGTACCCGTAATATAGTCAATCGGAATATTGTTTTCTTCCAGGGCACGGATGATCCCGATATGAGTCAGTCCTTTCGCTCCTCCGCCACTCAGCACAAGCCCTACTTTCTGGGCCTGCGCAGGAAGCAGGTTCAACAAGGTTATCAAAAACAAGCTGATGATGAAATATAGTTTCTTCATACGTCCAAAATCACATTATTGCCGTTCATTTGCGTTTCTTCCTTCCTGCTTCCTGTCAGAAAAAGTCACAAAGCCAAGAAGTTTACCAAAGATAGGTGAAAAAATGGTTTCTGGCAAAAGTTTGAGCAAATTTTGCCAGAGTTCAGAATCTTTTCAGATTTCACGTCTACCTTTGCACTGTAAACTTAACAGAAGAAGATATGAAGAAACAAATGAAACACTTTGCATGGATTGCATGCATGGCAACCGCTATGATTGGCTTACAGAGCTGTGACAACGACGATAAAGACCTGGCACAGGCCCCAACGGATATCCAGAAGGCTTTTGACGCCAAGTATCCGGACACCCGCGTCACGGAATGGGAGCTGGACCGCGGAGAATACAAAGCAGATTTCTACTACAGCGATGCGACTTATACAGGCATTGAAGCTACAGCCTACTTCAGCCAGAGCGCACAATGGCTGCGGACAGAGTTCGAAGTGATCGGTCTGTATCATTCCGGAAAACTGCCTGAAGCAGTGAAAACAACAATCAGCCGGGAAGCAGGAACGGCCAAAGTGGACGATGTGGACTTCATCGACACCCCGGACACGGATTATTACCTGGTGGAAATCGATCAGGAACCCAACGACCGTTACCTGAAAATCGGAGAAGACGGAAGCATATTGCCGTAAAACAGAATCCCGGATATAATAGAGACCATGATTTTCATGGTCTCTGCTCGTTTAAAGCCTGTACATGCACGTCTCTCAATTATATCCTGCGACAGATAAGTCGTTTTTTAATATTGTACTGAACTTTTTTGCCCCAATATCAGAATTCAGATGGTTTCCATCATAAAAATCGTCATCCGTAAAGCGACAGTCGTCAAAATACTCATGGGAACTGACATTATCCCAACAGGAAACTACCTCAGCAACAGCTTTACGGATTAACTCCAATTGCTTTTTGTCTGCCAGCCGGTAGTATTCCGGATGAACAGGCGGCATTACGAGATAAAGATGTATCCCACGTTTATGGCACAACTCGGCAACTTTATGCATACGGCAGATATTGCTCTGATAAAGTTTACTATCTTTATCTGCCAGTATAGGTTTATGCTGGTTTCTCACCATACGCGGAATATCTTCCAGCCATCTGGCACTTTTGTAAATATGATCGTAACTATGATCTAGTCCAAGAGAATCACAAAACACTGTCGGCTTTCTCTGAATATAATATTTTGACCATTTACGTAAAGCTAACGAGCCAAGATAGGGTAACTCCACATTATGAAAATAATCCTCTTCACGAGTTATATCCATATAAATCTTGTGATTTATAAGACTACTTTCATCCACCTCCTCACAATCATCAGTCCATAATGAATGAAAGCAAATTCCCCAAATCACAAACTTCAAACTCGGCATTTTATCAATATGCTTTTCTAACAAAGCTTGATTAAAGCGGAACCATTCTCCTGAAATTGCCAGATTATATGTGCTATCCGACAGGAAAACAGGATTAATACTACAATTAACCACAGAACTTCCAATAATCAGAGTTTTGAGGTTAAGTGTATTCTTTTCCAGTAAACACCGCTTATAGGCCAGGGGATTAGGTACCTGACGCAACATATATTCTATTCCTCCGGCTAATAGAATCAGCGACAAAGAAAAGATTCCTACATAAGAAAGAAATTTCTTCATTTTATTTTCTGGTTAAAATTGGAAATAAATAAATTCTTCTTGTTTCCCGGCTAGTAGAAATGTAGCAATAAAGACAATGTAATAAATAGTCCAACGAACAGCCCGATGCCGGAAAATACCTTTCTCTTCAAGCTGTAACCCAAATTGCTTTTGGCGCTGCAACCATTCTATTATTAGAAGGATCGCAATATATATCAGAGGATCTTTTCCATGTGCAGGCATGGAAAAATGAAATTTTGTAACCATACAGACAATGTAATCCCATGCCTGATGAATGGTTTCTGCCCTAAATATTATCCAACCGATCACAACAAGCATAAAAGTTATAAGCATCTGAAAAACTTCCTTGACAGAAGGTAGTAAACGATCTTTCGCTACAACATCCGTGTATTTCCGGTTTTTCCCTAAAAGTAACAGAGGAAAAAAAAGAAAAGCATGATAGGCCCCCCAGCATACAAACGTCCAGTTAGCTCCATGCCAGAATCCACTGACAAGAAAAATAATGGCTGTATTGCGCATGGTTTTCCATTTGCTGCATCTGCTTCCCCCAAGCGGGAAATAGATATAATCACGAAACCATGTGGTCAGAGAAATATGCCAACGGCGCCAGAACTCTGCAATATCTCTAGAAAAATACGGATAATTAAAGTTGCGCATCAAATTAATCCCGAAAAGTCTGGCTGTACCGATTGCAATGTCAGAATAACCGGAAAAGTCTCCATAAATTTGAAAAGTAAAAAATATCGCCCCTAAAAGCAAATGAGAACCGTCCAAACTTTGGTAGTCAGCAAAAATGGAGTTTACTGCTATGGCACAGTTATCAGCTACAACCATTTTTTTAAATAATCCCCATAAAATCTGACGCATTCCATCAACCGCTTGCTCATATGAGAAACTGCGTACTTTCAAGAACTGCGGAAGCAAGTTTGTGGCCCGTTCAATAGGTCCGGCCACAAGTTGCGGGAAAAAACTGATAAAAGCAAAGAATGCAACAATATCATAAGTAGGCTTTATCTTATGTTGATAAACGTCTATCGTATAACTCAATGCTTGAAATGTATAGAAACTGATACCCACAGGAAGCAAAATATCCAGAGTTACCCAGTCTGCCTCCCATCCTAAAGCACTTAACAGGATTGCCAGATTCTCACCAAAGAAATTGCAGTACTTAAAAACACAGAGAATTGCCAGATTCAATATTATGTTACCGGCACTAATCCATTTCTGCTTTTTTCTATTTCCTTCATTGCGGTCCAAAAGTATGCCACTCATATAGCTGCAAAAGGTCGTTAAGGCAATGAGTAACAGGAAACGCCAGTCCCACCAACCGTAAAAAACATAACTTGCTATTACTACAAACAGATTCTGCCAGCGTAAAGGTTTGAATACAAACCAGTAAAGCAAAAATACGACAGGAAGATAAATTAAAAATTCTATAGAGTTGAACAACATTTCCGTATAACATTTGTATTTATTTGCAAATGTAAACACAAAAAAGCACTTTATAAAATCATATTGCATTAAAAACTTCTTCCCCTGAAAAAAAGAAGCGCATCTCCGGGAGACTGCCTTACGGCGGTACTCCCGGGATGCGCTTCTTTATTTTATGTGATTAAGTACTTTCGCTTATCCGATCAGGTCAATGCTGCGTTTTACGAAGTTCGTCAAAGCTTCACCCTTCAGCATGTTGTTCTGCAACAGAGCCAGGTCGATCAGCTGATGAACTACCTTATTGCCGGCAGCATATGTGTTGAGAACATTGTTCTTCTGCTGCTTCTGGTCGTCCAGTTTCTTTTCCACATCCTTCAGTTCGTCTTTCTCTGCAACAGGGATTTCTTCATCCTTCTTGCCTTCGTGAGCTTTCTGCAGTTCTTTCTGACGAAGTGTCAGCATGGCAATTTCTGATTCAACGGGAACCAGCTGTTCTGCACAGGCAGATTCGGCATCTTCCAGTACCTGCTTAACCAGCTTGTGGTCGCTGTTCAGCACAAGACTGTACATATCCGGCATTTCACCATAGAAGCTCATGCCCGGCTGGATGCTGGCCATATCCTTCATACGACGCATATATTCAGCCTGTGTGATCACGATCGGAGCAGAAGTTTCACCCATGGCACGGGTTTCTACATGGAATTCTACTTTCTGAACTTTCGGCAGCTGTCCGCTAAACAGGGTAGACAAGGTCTGACGCTTGTCTTCAGCCAGTTCTTCACCATGAGCATCTTCCTTTACGATCAGACGGTCAATGATATCACTGTCCACACGGGTGAAACGGCTCTTTTCCAGTTTCTGTTCCAGCATATTGATCATCGGGACATCCAGTTGTCCGTCCATCAGCAGGACATTATAGCCCTTGTTCTTGGCTGCATCAATATAAGTGTACTGCTCATCTGCATTGTTTGCATACAGATAGATCAGATTGCCGTCCTTGTCAGTCTGGTTATCCTTGATCAGAGTCTGATATTCCTCAAAAGTATAATACTTGCTGTCCGTATCCTTGAACAAAGCGAATTTATTGGCTTTTTCATAGAAGTCTTCCTGCGTCAGCATACCGTAATTGATGAAGATCTTCAGGTCATCCCATTTGGATTCGAACTCCTGACGGTCGTTCTTGAAGATCGACTGCAGACGGTCGGCTACCTTCTTGGTGATATAAGTCGAGATCTTCTTCACATTTGAATCACTCTGCAGATATGAACGGGATACATTCAACGGAATATCCGGTGAGTCGATCACACCGTGAAGCAAAGTCAGGAAGTCAGGCACAATACCTTCCACTGAATCAGTTACATAAACCTGATTGCAATAGAGCTGGATCTTGTTTTTCTGCAAGTCGATGTTGCTCTTGATCTTCGGGAAGTAGAGCACACCGGTCAGATTGAACGGATAGTCCACATTCAGATGAATCCAGAACAGCGGCTCATCAGACATCGGATACAAATCACGGTAGAACTTCTTGTAATCCTCATCCTTCAGTTCGCTCGGTTTCTTGGTCCAGATCGGGCAAGTATCGTTAACGACATTCCATTCATCTGTCTCCACCTGCTTGCCGTCTTTCCATTCTTTCTTCTTTCCAAACGCTACCGGCACAGCCAGGAAGCGGCAGTATTTGTTCAACAAGGCCTGAATACGTGATTCTTCCAGGAATTCTTTGCAGTCATCGTCCACATACAGAATAATATCGGTACCGCGATCTGCTCTTTCAGCATCTTCCAGCGTAAACTCAGGACTTCCGTCACAAGTCCATTTCACGGCCTTTGCATCCTCACGATAAGACTTGGTGACAATTTCCACTTTCTTTGCTACCATAAAGGCAGAATAGAATCCCAGTCCGAAATGTCCGATGATCGCATTGGCATCATCTTTATATTTAGCCAGAAAATCGTTGGCGCCGGAGAAAGCGATCTGATTGATGTATTTGTCGATTTCTTCGGCAGTCAGTCCCAGACCACGGTCGGAAATGGTAATGGTTTCCTTGTCTACCTTCACCTGGATGGTCAGGTCACCGAGTTCGCCTTTAAACTCTCCTTTGGAAGCCAGCGTCTTCAGTTTCTGGGTAGCGTCTACCGCATTTGAAACCAATTCACGAAGGAAGATTTCATGATCACTATACAAGAATTTCTTGATGATGGGGAATATGTTTTCTGTAGTTACCCCAATATTACCTTTCTGCATATATTTATACGTTTTAATGATGATACATTGATATTTTTTTCACAGCGTACACATGCAAAAGAAATGCCATAAGGGGTATTCCGCCATTTTGTCAGTCGCATAAACTCCGTTGAAAAAAACTCGGTCACCGTTATCCAGCGACCGAGTTTTTATTTTATAAATCTGATGATCTGACAAAAACAAGTCGAATCATCGTTCAATCTTCATCTGCAATCCGTCTCCGGAAGGCTTAAGGCTGACATGAATGACATCACCATTCTGCGGCTCTTCATTCAGGATCAGTTCTGCCAGTCCGTCTTCCAGATTACTCTGAATGGAGCGTTTCAACGGACGGGCACCAAACTGAACGTCATAGCCTTTCTCTGCTACATACCGCTTGGCATCATCATCAATCCGGAGCTTGTAACCGATTGATTCCATACGCTGATACAATCTCTTCAGTTCTATATCTATAATCTTCGACAAGGCTTCTACATCCAACTGATCAAACGTAATGATCTCGTCCAGACGATTGATAAATTCCGGAGCAAACGACTTGTTCAGAGCCTTTGTAATGACGCTCCGGGAATATTCACTGTCATCGGTCCGCAACTGGGCTGCAAACCCGATTCCCTTGCCAAACTCCTTCAACTGGCGCGTACCGATATTGGAAGTCAGAATGATCACCGTATTCTTGAAGTCCACAGTCCGTCCGTTGCTGTCCGTCAGCCGTCCTTCATCCATTACCTGAAGCAACAGATTGAACACATCAGAGTGGGCTTTCTCTATTTCGTCCAGCAACACGATGGAGTAGGGACGACGGCGCACTTTCTCTGTCAGCTGTCCGCCTTCTTCATAACCGACATATCCCGGAGGCGCTCCGACCAGACGGGAGACGGAGTATTTCTCCATATACTCACTCATGTCAATACGGATCATGGCATCGGTCGTTCCAAAAAGCTGACGGGCCAGCTCCTTTGCCAGATGGGTTTTTCCGACACCGGTCGGTCCCAGAAACAAGAACGTACCAATCGGCTTGTTCGGATCTTTCAGACCAACCCGGCTGCGCTGAATGGCTTTTACCAAAGTATCCACGGCCTTATCCTGAGCGATGACTCTGGACTTCAGTTCTTCTTTCATGCCTTTCAGTCTTATTCCTTCGGCCTGAGCCATACGCTGGACAGGAACTCCTGACATCATGGATACAACATTCTCTATCTGAGGAGCATCTACAGTCTCACGCTGTTGCTTCAGATTTTCCTCCCATTCGCGTTTCATGACCTCCAGCTGATTCATGTAATTCTTTTCCTGATCACGGAAACTGGCTGCCAGCTCAAAGTTCTGCAAGTTGACTGCCTCGTTCTTATGCTTACGGGCTTCTTCGATCAGCTTTTCCTGTTCTTCGATTTCCTTCGGAACGGAAACATTGGTCAGATGAACCCGTGAACCGGCTTCATCCAGGGCATCAATCGCCTTGTCAGGGAAATTACGGTCTGAAATATACCGGTCTGTCAATTTGACACATGCTTCCAGTGCTTCATCCGTATAATTCACGCAATGATGCTCTTCATACTTTTCCTTGATATTCTTCAGGATCTGCAATGTTTCTTCCGGTGTGGTCGGCTCGACCATCACTTTCTGGAAACGACGTTCCAGTGCTCCGTCCTTTTCTATGTTCTGACGGTATTCGTCCAGAGTCGTAGCTCCGATACATTGAATCTCACCACGGGCCAGAGAGGGCTTCAGGATATTGGCAGCATCCATAGAGCCTGCTGCTGATCCGGCTCCCACAATATTATGAATCTCATCGATAAAAAGAATGATATCCGGATTCTTCTTCAGTTCGTTCAGAATGGAACGGATCCGTTCTTCAAACTGGCCGCGATACTTTGTTCCGGCAACCACAGCTGTCATATCCAGAGCAACAACACGCTTGTCGAACAAAATGCGTGACACCTTTCTTTCAACAATCCGCATGGCCAGACCTTCTACAATGGCAGACTTTCCGACACCCGGTTCACCGATCAGAATCGGATTGTTCTTCTTGCGGCGGCTCAGAATCTGTGCCAGACGTTCGATTTCCTTTTCACGTCCGACTACCGGATCCAGCTTGCCTTCCTCGGCCGCCTTCGTCATGTCTGTACTGAATGAATCCAGGACAGGTGTATCCTTACTGGACTTCTGCTGCTTGGTACCGGCAACCGGCTGTCCTTCCGAACGGTAAGACATATTGCCTTCATCCGGCCTGCGGCGGCGGATGCCATCATCTTCATCCTCATCTTCCTCTCCGAAATCCAGACCGTCCTTCGGCTCCTCCTTGTGGGGTACCAGCCGGTCCATCACCTTCCGGTATGTCACTTCCTGACTTTCCAGTATCTCTGCTGCTTTATTTTCATTATCTTTCATAATCGCCAATAATACATGTTCAGTATCCACTTCCGGGCTCTTCAGCAATTTCGCTTCCAGAATGCTCAGCTTCATCACCTTGGAGGCTTTCTTGTCCAGATCCTTGTCGCTTCCGAAAAAGTTTTCCCTCACCGGAGAGGCAACTTGTCCTCTCAACTCGTCTTCCAGTATGAGTTTCAACTTTTTAAGATCTACATAAAGACTCTGCAGGATGCTTACAGCTTTATTGTCTCCTTCCCGGATAATACCCAGCAACAAATGTCCTGTACCGACATAGTTGTTTCCCAGCCGGTCGGATTCTTCTTTGCTGAACAATAAAATTTCGGATACTCGTTGTGTAAACTGATTGTCCATATATAATCTTTTCTCCTTATATCACTGCAAATATACATTATATAATTAACATATAACGAATCTCTCATTCTATTTAACAAAATGTATGCCACATCAGTCTGTTTCTGCCCCCAAAAAGACGAAGAATGAAGAAAAAACTTAAACAGGAACACTTTTTTGATAGAAATGTTTCGTATCTCGGGTAAAAGTCGTACTTTAGCATGGTTTTTAGCAAACCAGAGAGAGATGTATAATTAATAGTTTTTTAAATGCAAGAACAAGACAGAATTATAAAAATCAACATCGAAGAGGAAATGAAGTCGTCGTACATCGATTACTCCATGTCAGTAATTGTTGCACGCGCCCTCCCGGATGTCAGAGACGGTTTCAAGCCTGTACATCGCCGAATCCTTTATGGAATGATGGAACTGGGTAATACGTCTGACAAACCTTACAAAAAATCTGCAAGAATCGTCGGTGAAGTATTGGGTAAATACCATCCTCATGGAGATTCATCCGTATACGGAGCACTGGTCCGTATGGCTCAGGACTGGGCTATGCGTTATCCGCTGGTAGACGGCCAGGGAAACTTCGGTTCCGTTGATGGTGACAGCCCTGCTGCCATGCGATACACCGAAGCCCGACTGAAGAAAATCGGAGAGGACATGATGCAGGATTTGTATAAGGAAACGGTTGATTTCCAGAACAACTTCGATGATACTCTGCAGGAACCGGTTGTCATGCCGACCCGCATCCCGAATTTGCTTGTAAACGGTGCTTCGGGTATTGCCGTAGGTATGGCTACCAATATGCCGACTCACAATTTATCAGAAGTAATAGATGCCTGTGTAGCTTACATTGACAATAACGAAATCGATATTGACGGCCTGATGCAGTACATCAAGGCTCCCGATTTCCCGACCGGAGGCTATATATACGGTATCAGCGGTGTACGTGATGCATACGAAACCGGTAGGGGACGTGTGATCATGCGTGCCAAGGCTGAAATCGAATCGCATCCGACACATGACAAGATTGTTGTTAACGAGATTCCTTATAACGTCAACAAGAAAGAATTGATTGAAAGCATCGCTTCTCTGGTCAACGAAAAGAAGATTGATGGTATTTCATACGTCAACGATGAATCAGACCGTGAAGGTATGCGTATCGTCATCGATGTGAAACGCGATGCAAATGCCAGCGTTGTATTGAACAAACTGTTCAAGATGACAGCGCTGCAGACTTCTTTTGGCGTAAACAACATTGCCCTGGTTCACGGACGCCCAAAATTGCTGAATCTGAAAGATTTGATCCAGCTGTTCGTAGAACACCGTCACGAAGTAATCATCCGCCGTACTCAGTATGACTTGCGCAAAGCAAAAGAACGCGCACATATTCTGGAAGGTCTGATCATTGCTTCCGACAATATCGATGAAGTAATCCGGATCATCCGGGCTGCCAAGACTCCGAATGAAGCTATCACGAACCTGATGGAACGCTTCCAGCTGTCGGAAGTGCAGGCACGTGCAATCGTAGAAATGCGTTTGCGTCAGTTGACTGGTCTGATGCAGGATCAGCTGCATGCTGAATATGAGGATCTGATGAAGCAGATCGCTTATTTCGAAGAAATTCTGGTTAACGAAGAGCTTTGTAAGAAGGTTATCAAGGACGAGCTGATCGAGGTAAAAGAAAAATATGGCGACAAGCGCCGTTCTGAAATCGTCTATGCTTCTGAAGAATTCAATCCGGAAGATTTCTATGCCGATGATGAGATGGTCATCACAATCTCACATCTGGGATATATCAAGCGTACTCCGTTGTCTGAGTTCCGTGCCCAGAACCGTGGCGGCGTAGGCTCAAAGGGTAGTGAGACACGCGACGAAGACTTTATTGAACATATTTATCCTGCCACCATGCATAACACAATGCTCTTCTTCACACAGAAGGGTAAATGCTACTGGCTCAAGGTTTATGAAATTCCTGAAGGAAACAAGACTTCCAAAGGACGTGCGATCCAGAACTTGCTGAATATTGACGCTGATGATGTGGTAACTGCTTATCTGCGCGTCAAGAACTTAAATGATACTGAATTTATCAATAGCCACTATGTCTTGTTCTGTACCAAGAATGGTGTAATCAAGAAAACCTTGCTTGAACAATATTCAAGACCAAGACAGAATGGTGTAAATGCTATTACAATTCGTGAGGATGACCGCGTCATTGAGGTACGTATGACCAATGGAAATAATGAGATCGTCATTGCTAACCGCAACGGACGTGCCATTCGTTTCCATGAAAGTGCCGTACGCGAAATGGGACGTACCGCAACCGGTGTGCGCGGAATCACCCTGGATGAAGACGGACAGGACGAAGTTATCGGAATGATCTGCATTAAAGATCCGTTGAAAGAAACCATCATGGTTGTTTCTGAAAACGGTTACGGAAAACGTTCCGATATTGAAGACTACCGCAAGACCAACCGTGGAGGTAAAGGTGTCAAGACTTTGAACATCACGGACAAAACAGGTAAACTGGTAGCTATTAAGTCGGTTACGGATGAGAATGATTTGATGATCATCAACAAGTCCGGTATCACCATCCGTCTGAAGGTAGCAGATGTCCGCATCATGGGACGAGCTACTCAGGGAGTCCGTCTGATAGACTTGGAAAAACGAAATGATCAGATTGGTTCTGTATGTAAGGTTACTTCAGAGACAGAAGAGGAGGGAAGTGTAGCAGAAGGAGAAGAAACAGCTCCAGCATCAGACATCACTCCGGATATAGTTCCATCTGATGATATGATTCAGGAAACAGACGAGACAGACAAAAACTAAATGAATATTTGTGTATTACTAAATTTTAAATGATTATGAAAAAAGTTTTATTTACTGCTGCGTTGTTCTTCACCGCATGTGCTGTATCAGCTCAGGAAAGCGTAGTGAAAGAAGCAAAATCTGCAAAAAGTGATCCTGCCAAAGCAGCAACCATTCTGGAACCTGCCTTAGTTGATCCTTCTACAGCAAACGATCCTGAAACATGGAAGTTGGCCGGAGATCTTCAGAAGTCTATTTATGACGATGAAAACATGAAATTGTATTTACCTGGAGGACAGGCTGATACAACTAAATTATACAACAGTTTGGCTAAGATGTTCGAATATTACATGAAATGTGATGAAGTAGAACAGGCTAAAGTAAAAAGCGGAGAATTGAAAAAGCCTAAACTGAGAAAGAAATTGGCTAAGTCTCTGGCAACCGTACGTCCTCAATTGACAAACGCCGGTTCTGATGCTTTCAACAAAGGAAACTATGCAGATGCTTTGAAGTATTTCGGATTGTTCGTAGAAACTCCGCAGAATCCGATGTTCGAAGAAGTTGCTGAAGTTAAGAATGATACATTGGTTCCTCTGATTGCCAACTATGCTGTAATGGCAGCTAATTCTCTGAATGACAACAATTCTGTAATCAAATATGCTCCTCTGGGTAAAAACCACAAGGAAGAAGGCTGGAGATCACTGATGTGCCTGGCTGATGCATACAGCAAGGGTGAAACTCCTGATTCAACCAAATGGATGGAAACAATCAAAGAAGGTGCAGAAAAATTCCCTTCTCAGAACTATTTCGTTGGAAATCTGATGGATTATTACATCCAGAAAGGTAAAATCGATGAAGCTCTGACTCAAATCAATGACCTGCTGGCTAAAGATCCTTCTTCAACTTACTTCACCTATGTAAAGGCTGTTCTGTTGTATGAAAAGAAAGATTATGACGGAACTATCGCTGCCTGCAACGACATCATTGCCAAGAACGGTGAACTCGTAGCTGAAGCTAATGCTAAGATCGGTGACTGCTATTTCTTCCCGGGTCAGGTTGTAGAAGAAGAAAACTCTAAGATTTCTATGGATGATCCTAAGTATGCAGAAGGCGAAGCTAAAGTAAAAGAATTGTTCGCTAAAGCACAGCCTTATTACGAAAAAGCAAGAGAACTGCAGCCGGACAACAAACAGTTGTGGGGACAGTATCTGTTGAGAATCTACTGGAAACTGAACAAAGCTGAATACGATGCTTTGGAAAAAGAATTAGGTTATTAATAAATAAACCTTCCATATTAATGAGGATGCACAAATGTGCATCCTCATTTTTTATATATAAATCATAAATCTGTATCCAACTTTGAATCTTTGATTAAATAAAAGATCTACGACTAATCTATAATCAGCATTATGTTTAATTGTATATATGGAAAATCAAAGAACAATATCAGCACAAGGATATTTTTATTTCATACCCTTGTGCTGCAATCTCTCCTCTATTCATTATTTGATAATCAATATAGGAGTATCCGAATGGAAAATCATCTTACGGGCAATACTTGGATTAAACAAACGGGCAAAGACATTCCGTTTATAATTCGTGATGCAAAGAGCGTCGATAGCCTGTTCTTTTACATACACATCCAGATTGGTCAGTAACTGGTCCTCTGCAATCAGATTATAGCTAATTTCCAACTGTGGATATTGTTTCTTGAAATACTCTTTAATTCCTGCCAGTTTAATCTCATTCCATGTACGCCGTTGCTCATCTGAATTCAAATGAATAAATGCTATCTGGAATTTATAATTCTGGAAAGTTGTAATCAATGAATCAAAAGCGACCAGGTCCCGCTGATCAAAATTAGTAATAAATACCACCTTATGAATTTCTCCAAAAGTCTTGAAGCTGGCATTCTTAGGAATAGCATATACAAAAGTCGGGCTACGCTCTATTACTTCGGCAGTCACACTACCAATCAGTCCCAGTTCCTTTTCCCCCTGTCCACGTGTTCCCATAATAATGATCAACGGCTTCTCCTTACGGGCATAATACAAAATTTCCTCCTCAGGAACACCTTCACGCAGCATACATGAAAATTTAACATCTGGCAGCTCCTTATTGGCGATTCTCTCCTTCAAAGTATCCGTCAACTTATTCAGCTTATTATGAATGTCATCCAGCATATTCTTGATCCCCAAATCATATTCCATCGGCATACCATACCCTTCCGTAGCATATTGTAAACTAGGCATATAGACTGGGCTAAAATAGACATGCATCAATACTACTTCTGCATGAATACGAGAGGCGAAGTCAAAACCGAATTCACAGGCTTTCATGGAATAATCAGAAAAATCTACCGGTATCAGGATCTGATTACTACTACCCTTCTGATCTGTTTCCTTAGGTTCTTCTTTCAAGACATCATCAGACAGCCAGGATGAACTTTCTATAATTTTCAGAGCTCTGGGAAGATCACTTTCTTTAATACGAATTCTTACTCCAGACGAGATGACAGGCTGAATGAGATTTACATTATGAATATAAGACTCTATTCCTTCATTCTCCAGGACATTCTTTAAGATCTGTGCCTTTGAGTAGGTCAAGATGGCTAATGTAACAAGTTTATCTTCCATAATCTGACGATTTAATAAGGTTAAAAATAAAAACACTAATTACAGGCATATACGAAATAACGATACTCCGCATACATCCTATAATCAGTGTCCTGTCGTTAAAAATAAATATCCTACACGTTTTCTTCTTTCAGGATAGCTATAGCTCTATCTAATACGGTTGTATCGTCCAGCATAACAAGTCCCCCATCCGGTCCCGGTTCCAGATGAATTCCTACACTCTTTCCATCTTTAAAATTGTGTCCTCCGAAAAAGTTGCGTACGGTTTCCACGCTTAAGTTCAATTCATCCGCAATCCGATGCATACTTCCGGTTGGTAAAGAATCCTTTATCTTACGCAGCTCATTAAAAGTTATCGTTCTGTTCATAGTAGTCTGAAATTTAAGTTAGACAAATCATTTATTTAATTTCGAGTAAATATAAGGAAAGATTATGAAAGAACAAACAAAAAGGCAACATTTCTGACAAGAAAGTTGCCTTTGACAGTTTCCTTTACAAATAAAGAACTTTTGCCGTTATCATTCCCGCAATAATTGCATAGAGGTATGAAAGCAATAATACCAGATGAATCAATCCGACATCATCTATTGAATATCCACTGCTTGTATACTGACTGGAAATGTATTTGGGCTGATCAAAAAACCGATTCCTTACTATCCGGTAAAGCTGATAAACAAGCAACGCAATCAGACATCCTTCCAAAGCCCCGGCCAGTATATCTCCAGGATAATGCACCCCCAAATAGATACGGGAATATGAAGGTATGGCAGCCCATACAAACATAGAAAGAGTCAGCCACTTATTCCGAATCAGCAATGATACAAACATTGCTACCCCAAATGTATTTGCTGCATGACTTGATATAAAGCCATACAGGCCTCCCCTATAGCCATTCACCGTATGAACCAGGTACATAATCTCCGGATCCTGAGTCGGCCTGAAACGGGCAAAATAGGGCTTACATACACTTGAAGCCAACTGATCTGCCAAGGTTATCACCAAGGCTATCATCAGGAGAATGAAAATCGATTGTGGCAACTTGTTATTCCTAAATATAACATACAGCAAGATAATTGCTGCAGGAACCCAGGTTACCGTACTGGTCACTACCCACATAAAACCGTCCCAGAACAAAGAATGACTTCCATTCAAAGCCAATAACAAGTTACGGTCTGCTTCAATAAGTTGCTGTATGTCTATCATAACTTCCTTCTTTAAATGATTTCAATTGCTTCTGTCGGAATCCATCCCTTATTTCCATCTTCCAGACGGATTTCTTTCCAACCTTTCATCGAGTTATCTTCCACAAAAACCTTGGTTCCTTCATGCAGGACGAACAATTCCGTTCCGCTCTCATCCGGTGTACTTTTAACTGTTACAGTAGGTGACATCACAATAGCTCCTATGCGATCCATCAGTTCATTTTTTTGCTGACGCGCAAATAAATTAGCGCAAACAGTCACTACCAGTAAGATAATAGCACCGATAAATCCTATTTTCCGGACAAAAAGTCGTTTGCTAAAGATATACAATGCCAGCCCAACCAATAAACAGATGAAAGAGACAATGCCGATCTTAGCCCATCCTCTCTCGCTTTGCATATTGGTCAGCGAATTAACCCAGGTTACGATGAAAACCTCTGTAGCAGGAGTAATCTGGTCAACAGTTTTGCTTCTGGCCATATCCAGATTGAAGCGAATATCTGCATCTCCCGGATTCAACAATAAGGCCCGTTCATAATTCAATACAGCCTTGGCCATATTTTTCTCTTTAAAATAGCTGTTTCCCAAGTTGTAATAAACAACTGCAGACTCTCCCTGAGTTGCTAAAATATTTTCATACATTTTGATTGCTTCAGCATATTTATTCTCCTGATAAGCCTTATCTGCATCTGCCTTTGTAAAAGACTCAGCCTGAACAAACTGCACGAAGCTCAACAAAAATATAATGAAGAATGATATCTTTCTCATGTCAGACACTCTCCTATTCTTTAGCGTTTAATACTATTTTCCATTTTACTGATAATATCAATCGATGCTGCATACACCTTATCCATGGCCTCATTTTCATTGCCCGGAGCATAACGTGCAAACTCACATTCATTCAATGCATGAATGAAATCAGCAATTAATTCATTAGAAACGCCATACTTCGCGAGTTCAGCCTCAATATTATCTTTTGAAAGCATGGATACCGGAATGTTCAGTTTATCACTGATATATCCCCAAAGAGCTTTCAAGACCTCATCATAAAATTCATTCTTCTTGTTTTCTGCCAACAGCTTACCGGCAAGTTTCATACGTTTTGTTGCAACCTTATTGGCCTTTTTGGTCTTTACCTTTGCAACATTGGCATTTTCCATAGCCTGCTTGCGATAAACAATTACAAAAGCTACAAACAAAACGAACGGTATCAGATACCACATCCAGTAAGATATCGTTCCGAAGAAGAAATCACCTTTGCGAGTCAAGGAAGTATCTCCCAACTTAATAAAACGAATATCCTTACCCAGTACCTTCACACTTTCTTTATTGGTGAAGTCTGCAATCACTTGATCCGCATTTCCCTGACCTTTAGCAACCTTCAGTTCATAAGCCTGAGTTTTCAAGGTTTTGTAGGAATTACTCTTCAAGTCAAAATAGGTAAATTCTACTGGAGGAATCGTGAAAGATCCGGCATGACGCGGTATTGCCAGATATTCAATAGTCTTGGTTCCTGTTACTCCATTACTTGAAGTCTCAAACTGGTTTTCTACTTTCGGATCATATATTTCAAAATCTTGAGGGAACTTGATTTCAGGCGTATTCAGCAACTTCATATTCCCCGATCCTTTAATTGTAAGCTTAATTGTAACAGCATCATTCGTTTTTACTTCCGTTGCATTAATGGAAGAAGTCAACGAGAATTCACCAACTCCACCAGAGAAGTTCGCTGGTTTAGCCGGCAAAGGCAATACAGTTATATTTACTTTAGGAGCAACAATTACCTTCTTCACCTGTTCAAATCCGCCACCATTATAAAAGATATCAAACGGATCATCAGAAGCAATTCGCTGAGCAATAATACCCTCAAACTTTACGCTTGGAATCTCCAGTTTACCGGTCTGCTGCGGGAAAAGAACATACTGACGCCATGTCAATGTGTTATAATTTCGTCCTTGATAATGTTCCATTGACCATACCTTCTTCTGTGGAAGATCTATTTCCTGAGTATGAAAACCTGTCAACTCCGGCATATCTTCATTCAGCTGCTGAAGATTTACAGTAGAATACAGTTTATATGTCAACAAAATAGCCTCTTGCTCATGCACAGTGGTCTTATTGGCCGTTGCGAGCATAAACAAATCTTTATCTGTGATCCGGCTTCCGGCAGCCTGATTACGTGAAGAATTTGCTGAGCCTTTACTTCCACCATTGGAACTGTTGGATGTCTTATCCGGAGGAAGAACTTTCACCTGCAGTGAATTTGAAAAGATTTTCTCTCCTTCAGCCTGAATGCTTGCTGCTGGAATCGTATAGGTTCCGGCATCACCTGCCATCAGGATATAGGTGTAAGTCACAGATTTGTTTACGACAGTTTTTCCATTAATCGTGTATGAACCATATTGTTGGGAACGGCTCGGCCCCATCAGAACCTCAAACCCCTTTGTTATAGAAGGAGCACGGAAATCTTTTACACTCTGCGAATTGACTGTAAAGGTCAATCGGAACTGATCTCCGCTTACGACCACCTCCGGAGCCTCGGCAGTCAGCGTGACTTTACCGTCTGCCCATGTCTGAACAGTAACAGTCAACAATAGCAGTAAGAAAATCAATTTTCTCATTTTATCTATCTTTTTTATTATTCAACATTGTACTTCTAGTCCTTGGTCTATTTTGTCCACATTACCCGCATCACCAGTCTTTTTCCAGTTTCCGGCCTTGCATCTGAATAGCTTTCTTCACTTTATCCTGGACATTCTTTTCATCCTGCATCACAGCATTCAACAGTTGCTCAGCGTTTTCCTTCGACATCTGATTCTGGTTCTGCTGTTGCTGATTATTCTGGTTCTGCTGTTTCTTGTCCTGATCCTGCTGATCCTTATTCTGCTCTTTTTCGTCCTGTTTCTGGTCTTGCTTCTGCTCCTGCTGCTGATTCTGCTCCTGCTGTTGATTCTGCTCCTGCTGTTGCTGCTGATCTTTCAACTGCTTCTGTGCCAAAGCCAGATTATAACGTGTTTCATCATCTTTCGGATTATTCCGCAGGGCTTGCTTATATGCTTCTATACACTGAGGCAACTGCTTGGAAGCCTGAAGAATTACGCCCATGTTATGATAAATATGAGCCAGTTTTTCCTTATCTTTCTCAAGTCGGGAAGCCGCATCCAGCTGCTCCATCGCTTCCTTTCCTTTTTCCTGCATCAGTAAAGAGTTTCCCAGATTATACAATGCATCAGCCGATTTCGGGTTCACCTCAAGCGCTTTCCGATAATCTACTTCTGCCTTAACAAAAAGGCTGTCTTTATAAAGCTTGTTTCCACTGCGCAGATAATCACGATCCGTCTTCTGACCATAAACTGCTGTCACGGAACAAGCACATATCAGTAACATCCATTTTATTCGCTTCATACTCTATCTCATTTAAAGAGTTTTACATTCTTGAAAAGTGGATTTTTACGATTCAAGATCATCAATTCAGCAGCAAGCAACAACAAAGCCAGCCATGCCAAAACCTGGAATTGCTCATCAAATTCCGTAAACACCTGAGTCTCGACATCAGCTTTGGCCAATTTATTGATTTCTGCATTCAATGCTTTTTCTGCATTATTCGTGTTGTCTACACGGACATACATTCCGTTTCCCGCCTGTGCAATTTCACGGCACATCTCTTCATTTAAACGAGTGACAACAACATTTCCATCCTTGTCACGCCGGAATTCGTTCGTTCCTTCCACGGGAATAGGAGATCCGTCGGGAGAACCTACACCCAGAACAAAGACACGGACACCTTTTTCGGCAGCAGCTTTCGCAGCTTCCACAGCTCCACCTTCGTGGTTCTCACCATCCGTGATCAATACGATAGCACGTCCGACTCCTTCATTAGGAGTAAAACTCTTCATAGCCAGATCGATTGCTCCACGAATATCAGTACCTTGTGTTGCAATGAGTGAAGGAGAGATAGATTCCAGAAACATTTTGGCCGAAATGTAATCACTGGTTATAGGCAACTGGGCAAAAGCTTCGCCGGCAAACACAATCATGGCAACTTTGTCATTATTGAATGTTTCAACCAGACGAGATATCAGTTTCTTTGATTTCTCCAGACGACTTGGAGTTACATCCTGAGCCAACATAGAGTTTGAAATATCCAGAGCCACAACCGTTTCTACACCCTGACGCTTCACAGTTTCCATCTTAGAGCCAAACTGAGGACGCGCCAGCATAAAAATAATCATCGCCAGAGCTGACCACATCAGCCAGAACTTTACATCCGGACGATATTTGGATACCGCCGGCATTAAATGTGCCATCAGTACGGGGTCACCATACTGATGCAACTTCTTGCGCCTTCTATAATTGGAATATAGATAAAAAGCTACCAGAAAAGGCAGTACAAGAAGCAAATATAGATATAATGGTTCTCCAAATCGAAACATGGCTTATTTCATTTAAGGTATTTTCTTAAGAACTGAATTACGCAGAAGGATCTCCAACAAGATACACAAGAAAGCCACTAAAGCAAACACTTCATAGTCTTCTTCCCGCTTGCTGAATTCTTTCACATTCAGTTTCGTTTTTTCCAACTTATCAATCTCCTGATAAACTTCCTTCAATTTTGAATTACTGGTGGCACGGAAATAATTTCCGTTTGTTGTGCCAGCTATCTGAGTCAAAGTCTGCTCATCAATCTCCACCGGGACCTGTACATATTGCACTCCGGCATAAGTCTGCATCGGATATGGTGCCGTTCCATTGGTTCCAACCCCAATTGTGTATACACGGATACCAAACTGTTTGGCTATTTCTGCAGCCGTCAACGGAGAAATATCTCCACGGTTGTTGACACCATCCGTCAGCAAAATAATAACTTTTGACTTTGCCTTGCTGTCTTTCAGGCGGCTCACTGCATTTGCCAGGCCCATACCCAGAGCCGTACCATCCATAATCAGACCTTTCTGGGCGATATCACATTTAATACTCTGAAACAGATTCAACAGTACTCCATGATCTACCGTCAACGGACATTGGGTAAATGCTTCTCCTGCAAAGATTGTCAGACCAATGTTATCATTCGGACGGCCGTTTATAAATTCAGCAGCTACCTGTTTGGCTGCTTCCAGACGATTCGGCTTTAAGTCTTCTGCCAACATACTGGTCGAAACATCCACTGCCAGCATAATATCAATTCCTTCAATTTCCGTATTCTGCCAGTTATCCGTAGTCTGAGGACGGGCCAGTACCAATACGATCATAACAAAAGCCACAATACGTAACAGAAACGGAGCATGTAGCAAATAAAGTTTCCAACTCTTCGGCGCATTCATGTACATACGCGTAGTAGAAACCTGCATGGTTGGTTCTGTTTTTTTCCGCTTCATGATATACCATATTATATAAGGTATAAGCAAAAGCAATAAAAACAGATATTCAATATTAGCAAAAATCATAGTCCATGAGTTTAAACATTAAAAGAAAAGGTCAATGATATGTCTCACTGCAACATACAATGCCACGACAGCAGCCAGACCGGTCACGGCAATGCTGGCCAGCAAAACAATACGTCCCTGTTTCGAACGTTTTTCCTCTACCTTTATCTCTGTCGGTTCTTTCTTGGCATTCGGATCTTCCTCCACCTTTGTCTGATTAATGAAGTCTACGGCATTCACCAGATTCATATCATTTTCATTCATCAGCGGTGCATGCTTGGCAAATTTAACAAGGTCCGCCGTTTCAAACAAAGTTCTCAGATCTTTAACGGATTCCTTGTCTTCCTGCAATAAACGCTCAATAATCTCCGCTGAAGTCATTTCCATTGCATTAAACCCGAAACGTTCTCTAATATACATACGGATAACCTCGGTCAACTCCGTATAATATTTCTTCGGATCATTGGCTCTGGCCATTTTATCAGCCTTGATCTCCTCGATTTTCTTCATAGCCAGTTGATGAGGAGGTAATTTAGGCTCAACACGGATAATCTTGATGATAGGCTTATTATTTCGATAACGGATCACAAAGAAGACAGAAACACCTCCCAATATAATCATCAATAACAAGGCATACACCAGTGGTGCCACGTCATCCCATGTAAGAGGAACCTCCTGCACTCCCTTCGGACCAAAAAACTGATCCGGATGAAGAGTATCAACGGGAACAGAATATACTTTCAGAGCCAATGCTTCCGAACGGTAACTCTGGTCATTCACCAATACCTCAAAAGGAGGCAGATAATACAAAGCCGAATCAAAAGAAGTAATTGTATATTCCTGCGAAATCAGCCATCGCTTATTGTCATTCAACAGTTGGGTATCAGGTTTGGCTACATCCAGCACTTCAACCCCTCTGACCAATGTGTCTGCAACTACAGGAAGACGCAACTTTTGATTAGCGTCCATGCTCACTTGAAGTCGGACTTTAGTCTGCTCACCAATCAGCAGCTGCAAAGAATCAATAGTCGCTTCTACCGACACCTGTGCCCGCGCTGAGGGAACAGATATCCATAAAAGCAACATACAGCAGCACACCTTAAACCAACTCAGTCCGCCATCGAATAATGTATGTTTCATTTCTCTATCAGTTTCGTTTTGCAAATAAGTTCATCAGTGCTTTCACATAATCCTGATCAGTCCGCACAGAAACCGAATCGACATTGCTACGAGTAAAAATATCATTCAATTTTTCCTGACGTTCCATCCACCAGGCATGATGGGCATTCCGCAGAGCCTTTGAAGAAGTATCAATCCACTGTTCATGGCCTGTTTCCGCATCACGCACCCGCATCAATCCCACATCGGGCAATTCCTCCATACGGCGGTCATACACCTGCATAGCAATTACGTCATGTTTTCGGTTTGCTACGGTCAGTGCATTCTTGAAATCACTGTCGTCAATAAAATCACTCAGGACGAAAGCCGTGCAACGTTTTTTAAGCACATTCGTCAGATATTCGATCGCTCCCTGTAAATTAGTCCGTTTACTTTCAGGCTTAAAACCCAGCAACTCACGGATAATATACAGAATGTGTTTACGTCCCTTCTTGGGAGGAATAAATTTTTCTATTCGATCAGAGAAGAAAATCACCCCGATTTTATCGTTGTTCTGAATGGCAGAAAAGGCTATGGTAGCTGCAATCTCAGTTACCATATCCTTTTTCATTTGCTGTATCGTTCCAAAATCCAAACTGTTGGATACATCCACCAGCAACATGACGGTCAATTCCCTCTCCTCTTCGAATACCTTTACGAACGGCTTGTCAAAACGGGCCGTAACGTTCCAGTCTATATCACGTACGTCGTCACCATATTGATATTCACGTACTTCCGCAAACGACATACCCCTGCCTTTAAAGGCCGAATGATACTGACCGGCAAAGATGTTACTCGAAAGTCCACGTGTTTTGATCTCAATCTGACGAACACGTTTTAAGAGTTCATTTGTTTCCATTCTCAATCAACTATTCACCTTGAATCAGGGCACTTCTACCTTATTTAATATCTTGCTTACAATCTCGTCTGATGTCACATTGGTAGCTTCAGCTTCATAAGTCAATCCGATACGATGACGCAATACATCATGAGCAACCGCACGAACATCTTCCGGAATAACATATCCTCTGCGCTTAATGAACGCATAACTGCGGGCAGCCAATGCCAGGTTAATAGACGCACGCGGAGAGCAGCCAAAACCAATCAGGTTTTTCAGTTCCTTCAAATCATATTGTTCCGGATAACGTGTTGCAAATATAATGTCTGCAATATACTGTTCAATCTTTTCGTCCAGATAAACCTGACGGACTACCTTGCGTGCTTCCAGAATATCTTCTGACTTAAGAATCGGACGAACCTCAATCTTCTCACCCGAAATATTCTGACGGATAATTTTCTTTTCTTCCTCCAGCTTCGGATAGTCAATCAGAACCTTCAGCATGAAACGGTCCACCTGAGCTTCCGGCAGCGGATAAGTACCCTCCTGTTCTATCGGGTTCTGGGTTGCCATAACCAGGAAAGGAGAAGGCAACGGGAAAGTTTCCTTACCCAGAGTTACCTGACGTTCCTGCATGGCTTCCAGCAAAGCACTCTGAACTTTTGCCGGTGCACGGTTGATTTCATCTGCCAAAACAAAGTTTGCAAAGATTGGTCCCTTATTGGTTACAAAGCGTTCATCCTTCTGACTGTAAATCATCGTACCGAGCACATCGGCAGGCAACAAATCCGGAGTAAACTGAACACGACTGTATTTCGCATCAATCAAAGAAGCCAGAGTCTTGATTGCCAAAGTCTTTGCCAGACCAGGGACACCTTCCAGCAAGATATGTCCATCTGACAACAAACCAATCAATAATGATTCAACAAGATGTTTCTGTCCTACAATCACCTGATCCATACCGGTCATCAGGTTGGTAACGAATGCACTCTGGCGTTCAATGCGTTCGTTTAATTCACGAATGTCAATAGCTTCAGCCATAATTTCTTTCTTATTTTAATAAGTTCATTTTAATCTATCTCTTGACCTCACAGAAGACTTTTCTTCTAAGGCTGCCCAAAATTAAGTCATTCAATTAACAGGCACAACTAATTTTTATTAAAAAATACAGACGAGTGATCTGTTTTAAGTCTTATTGGACTAAAGAAGTTTAAATTAAAGCGGTTCTGTCCGGATTTTCAGATCTCATTCCTGAGCAGGGACCAATACCGGTATCTGAATCACAGTTCCAATTGGTACATTATTCGGATTCTTGATGATTTTCTTATTATGACGTACCAGATAAGGCCACAACTTCTTCGTCCCATAATACTTCAGGGAAATTTTAGCCAAACTCTCTCCTTTTTGGATTGTGTGAGTGGTCTGAGTTCCCTGAATATCGTAATCCACCGTATCAGCCAAAGTTTCTCTCCGGGCAGGAACCTTAACAGGCTGTTCAGGCTCGGAATGTTTTTTTTGTACTGTATCGGCTGCAACCACAGCTACCGTATCCGGTTGCAGGACAACAGTATCTTTTACAGATTGTGCTGCTGGATGCAATGAATCTACGGATACATGTTCTTTCATCCAATAGTTTACCAAAGATTCGGGAATATACCTCCGTCCTGATAAAAGAGCCCAGACAATTCCTCCCCCAATCAATACCCCGGCTAAAAGTACTGTTGCAATCATACACCACGGAATCCGGAAAATACGCCGGTTCACCTGAACTTCAGGTTCTTCCGACACAGTTTCCCCGAATGTTTCTTCACTTTCCTCTGATTCATTTTCCAACCGGGACACTTCCGGCGTTACAGATGTTTCCTCCTCCTTAACAGGAGCTGGTTCATCACCCTCACATTCAGCAGTTTCCTTATGGTCAGAATTTTCCACATGCTCAGAATTATCCGGATGTTCAAGGCTTTCTGCATGCTCCGGGATTGTATTCTCTTCACTGGCAGACTGAGCAGACAAGTCCGCGTTCTCTGTATCCGAAACGGCTTTCGGTTCTACCACTTCGGTCTGTTCCTCAGATTCAGACAAGTTATCTGTACTGAGGACTTCTTCCGTCATGTCATCAAAGTGAGTATTTTCATTCAGGACAACAGTCTCAAAATGGGCAAAAGGCTTGTTAATCAGGTCACGCAAAGAGGCTTCAGGAACAAACGACACCCGGTTATGACCAGACATTTCTATCAGCTTAAAAGTACCCAGTCCTTTTACCTTGACGTACTTTTCCTGTTGAAGGGCTTCTTCAATCAAGGCTACAAATGTCTGAACAAATGCTTCCGCATCCGCCTGTTCCATCTGATGACGACTTGCCAGTTGTTCAGCCAGAGCCTGTAAGGTTACTTTCTCATTCATTGGGCATCTTCATTTTTCACCTTTCCCTTCAATGCCGGACAAGGCTTGAATGTCAAACTTAATTTGGGAGGAACCAGCAAGCGTTGCCGGGTAACCGGATTGACAACAATTCTCTCCATTTTCTTCTTCACTTCAAAGGTTCCGAATTCCTGAAATGTCAGGACATTGCTTTCCTGCAATTCCTGAGCCATAATATCAACCAAAGATGCCACCAGTACGGCAGCATCTTTGTTCTTGTAACCGAGACGTCGTGAAAGTTCGCCTGTAAATTCCTTGCTGTTCATGAAAGGGTTCGCATTTAGATCATATCAATGTTGCGTACAAATCAAAATCATCCGCATCATAAACCTTTACCTGATAGAAAGAACCGATGACAAGGTTCTGTCCTTCATCTTTGATCAGTACTTCAGGATCAACTTCAGGAGAATCAAATTCTGTACGGCCAATAAAATAATCTCCTTCTTTACGGTCGATAATCACTTTAAACTCTTTACCAATCTTGGCATGAGTAAGATCGGCCGATATTTCCTGCTGAACAGCCATCAGCTCATCCAGCCGCCGATGTTTGACTTCTTCCGGAATATCATCCGAATAATTCTGTGCCGAATAGGTACCTTCCTCTTCTGAATAAGCAAATGCTCCCATCCGGTCGAAACGGGCCTTCCGCACGAATTCCTTCAGTTCTTCAAAATCTTCCTCCGTTTCTCCGGGATGCCCTACCATCAACGTGGTACGCAAATGAATACCCGGAACTTCTTCACGGAAACGTTCTATCAGACGATAAGTTTCCGCCTTACTTACATGACGGCGCATCTTCTGAAGCATGTTGTCACTGATATGCTGCAAGGCAATATCCATGTATTTGCAGACATTGTCATGTTCCCGCATCACCCGGAACAAGTCTTCAGGAAATGCAGCCGGATAAGCATAATGAAGACGGATCCATTCCACTCCGGGAATTTCCGCCATCTTCTCGATCAGCTCAGGCAACATCTGTTTTTTATACAGATCAACGCCATAGTAAGTCAGTTCCTGGGCAATAACCTGAAACTCCTTTACCCCCTGAGAAACCAGCAGACGGACCTCATCCAGAATTTCTTCCATCGGACGAGACACATGACGGCCTGTAATAATCGGAATAGCACAATATGAACACTTGCGGTCGCATCCTTCCGATATCTTCAGATAAGCATAATGAGAAGGAGTAGTCAGATGACGTTCAATGGCAAACTCCGAATGATAAGATTTACCCAAATCATTCAGCAGGTCATTCCAGTTGAACTTTCCATAGAATTTATCCACTTGTGGAATTTCGCCCGTAAGCTCTTGCAGATAGCGTTCTGAGAGACAACCCATTACAAAGAGTTTCTTCAGACGACCTTCTTCCTTTGCCTGACAAAATTCCAGAATCATGTTTATCGACTCTTCCTTTGCATCTCCAATAAAGCCACATGTATTGATCACCGCAATTTCTCCCTGCGGATGATCGCTGTCGTGAGTCACTTTATATCCATTGGCTTCAAGCTGCTTCATCAGCTTTTCCGAATCAACCAGATTTTTAGAGCAGCCTAAAGTTATAATATCAATTGTATTTTTTTTCATTTAGCAGTCGTTGGTCCAAATAATGAATCTACAAATTCGCGGCGGCGGAACACCTGAAGATCTTCTATACCTTCACCCAAGCCAATATATTTAACCGGAATCTTAAACTGATCAGAGATACCGATCACAACTCCACCTTTTGCCGTTCCATCCAGTTTGGTAATAGCCATGGCATTCACTTCCGTAGCCAGCGTAAACTGTTTGGCCTGTTCAAAGGCATTCTGGCCTGTTGATCCGTCAAGCACCAGCAAGACTTCGTGAGGAGCATCCGGAACCACCTTACGCATGACATTCTTGATTTTTGTCAGCTCGTTCATCAGTCCGATCTTATTATGCAAACGGCCCGCCGTATCAATGATGACAACATCTGCCTGATTGGCAACGGCAGAACTCAGCGTATCGAAAGCGACAGATGCAGGGTCAGCCCCCATTTTCTGTTTGACAACAGGAACGCCCACACGCTCTCCCCAGATAACAAGCTGTTCAACGGCAGCAGCACGGAAAGTATCGGCAGCTCCCAGGTAGACAGACTTACCGGCTTTCTTAAACTGATAAGCTAATTTACCGATAGTTGTAGTCTTTCCTACTCCATTGACGCCGACCACCATAATGACATAAGGCTTCTTGTCCTCCGGAACACTGAAATCCTCAGAATCTACCGTATTGTTTTCTGTCAGCAAAGCTGCAATCTCTTCCCGGAGAATATTATTCAGTTCCTGCGTATTGACATATTTATCCCTGGCTACGCGAGCTTCTATGCGCTTGATGATATTCAGCGTTGTCTCCACTCCCACGTCCGATGTAATAAGTACCTCTTCCAGGTTATCCAGTACTTCATCGTCCACTTTCGACTTGCCGGCAACCGCACGCGCAATCTTGCCAAATACACTTTCTTTGGTTTTGGATAAGCCTTTATCCAATGTTTCTTTCTTTTCCTTTGAGAAAAAACTAAATAATCCCATACGGTTCTATTGTTTATCTGTTTATGGAACAAAGATATAACTAATCTTGTAGACACACAAAAAAAAGTTCCTTTCATTCAATCATGAAAGGAACTTTTATTTAGCATATATATGTTTTCGCTAAATTATTTCTTGAAGAAGTCCTGTACTTTATCGTTAGGAACCATCTGTTCGTCAAAAACGTAAGCACCCGTTTTCGGAGACTTAACCATTTTGATAACCTTAGTATAAGAACGGCCTTCTTTACCTGTCTGAAGGGTTGCGACTGTTTTCTTTGCCATGGTCTACTATTATTTAATTTCTTTATGAACTGTTACTCTTTTCAAAATAGGATTGTATTTCTTCAATTCCAATCTTTCAGTGGTATTCTTTCTGTTCTTTGTCGTAATATAACGAGAAGTTCCCGGCATACCACTATCCTTCATTTCTGTACATTCAAGGATTACCTGTACTCTGTTACCTTTAGCTTTTTTAGCCATAGTTTTCTTCTCCTTTTAATTAACCAATAATTTTGATAGTTTTCCAATCACAGTAACCGTTTGCAACAGCTTCATTCAGCGCTGCATCCAGTCCTTTTTTGTTAATAACACGCAAGCCGTTAGCGCAGATGTTCAGGCTAATCCAGCAATCCTGTTCTACATAGTAGAATTTCTTTGTAAACAAGTTCACATCAAAAGTTCTTTTTGTTCTTCTCTTAGAGTGTGAAACGTTGTTGCCTATCAAGGCTTTCTTTCCGGTAATTTGACAAATTTTCGACATTTCTATCTAGTTTTTATAGTTTTATTCATGGTTCTTTCAAACGGAGTGCAAAGTAAGCGATTTTATTTTATATAAGCAAGTAAATCACCTGTTAATTGCAAAATTAGTGCTCATTTTCCTGATTTTGGCACAAATCAAGCAGCAATTGCAGGGTTTTTGCCGTTGCAGCCTGTATATTTTTCTCCCGTCCTTCGTCTTCCGTTAATTTGGCAGTTAGTATTTTTTCTTTATTTCCGGCAGCCACCCAGATCGTGCCGACAGGTTTTTCAGGCGTACCTCCTGCAGGTCCGGCAATACCCGATGTAGCAACTGCATAATCCGTCCCCAGAGTCTCCATGACACCTTTCACCATTTCCACTACGGTTTCTTCGCTTACCGCCCCATACTTTTCCAGTGTTTCCTGACTAACATGCAGAAGGCTTTGCTTTACTTCATTGGCATATGCCACAATCCCTCCCTTATAGAAACGGGAACTACCAGGGATAGCAGTTATGACAGCTGGGACATTGCCGGCCGTACAGCTTTCGGCAGTAGCCAGCGTAAAACCTTCTCTCCAGAAGAATTCACTTATCTCCTTGCTTAGCTTTTTAGTTTCTACTGACATAATACTTTTAAAATTTGTGTTATTTAATGCTTACCCGCGAATATGCAGGCTTGTCTATCGTGCAAAAGTCTTTATCCTGATATTTGAAATAACCTGTCATGGCAATCATGGCCGCATTATCGGTCGTATATCCGAACTTCGGGATATAGATGTTCCATCCATACTTGGCCGCATGTTCCCGGAATGCATTGCGCAGTCCGTTATTCGCCGAAACACCGCCGGCTACCGCCACTTCATTAATTCCCGTATCCTTCACTGCCTTGCGAAGCTTTTCCATCAAGATATCCACAATGGTATGCTCAAGAGATGCAGCAAGGTCCACCTTATGATGTTCGATGAAATCCGGATCATCCTTCATCCAGTCTCTCAACGAATACAGGAAAGAAGTCTTCAGCCCACTGAAGCTGTAGTCATAACCCGGAATATGCGGCTTGCTGAATGTATAAGCCTTCGGATTTCCCTGACGTGCCAGCTTATCAATGATCGGTCCGCCGGGATAACCCAGTCCCATTACTTTCGAGCATTTGTCAATGGCTTCTCCGGCTGCATCATCAATCGTCTGTCCCAGCACTTCCATGTCATTATAGGCATTCACACGGATAATCTGAGAGTTTCCGCCAGATACCAGCAGACAAAGGAAAGGGAATTTAGGAGAAGCGTGAACTTCATCCGGTTCTTTAATGAAATGAGCTAACACGTGGCCTTGCAGGTGGTTAACCTCCACCATCGGAATTCCCAATGCACGGGCAAAGCCCTTGGCGAAGGATACGCCGACAAGCAAAGAACCCATCAGACCCGGCCCACGCGTAAAAGCAACCGCGCTCAGTTCATCCTTACTCACTCCCGCCCGTTTAAGAGCTTCACTCACCACCGGAACGATATTCTGCTGATGCGCACGCGAAGCCAGTTCAGGAACAACGCCCCCGTATGCTTCATGCACAGCCTGGCTGGCAGTTACATTCGACAGAAGAACGCCATCCTTGATAACGGCTGCAGAAGTATCATCACAGGAGGATTCTATACCTAATATAATTATATGATCCATTGTTCTTACCTTATAATATATTCATTAATGAGTCAATATTTCAAGTCCGTGTTCAGTCATCACAAAAGTATGCTCCCACTGTGCTGAAGGAAGTTCATCTTCCGTCACGACAGTCCAGCCATCCTCTTCGTCAATAAATACCTCCCACGTTCCCATGTTGATCATCGGCTCGATGGTGAACACCATACCCGGTACAAGCAGCATACCCGTACCCTTCTTTCCGTAATGTTCCACATCAGGTTCTTCATGGAATTCCAGTCCTACGCCATGACCGCAAAGATCACGTACGACTGAAAAGCCGTTCTTATGCGCATGTTTCTGGATTGCATTGCCGATATCACCCACAAAACAGAAAGGTTTGGCTGCTTCCATTCCGATTTCCAGGCATTCTTTGGCCACACGAACCAGCTTTTCTTTTTCAGGAGAAGTCTTTCCGATAATAAACATTCGTGAAGCATCTGCATAATAGCCGTCCAGAATAGTTGTAATATCGACATTGATAATATCTCCTTCTTCCAGGATTTCCTCTTCAGAAGGAATTCCGTGACACACAACTTCATTGATAGATGTACATACGCTCTTCGGATAACCTTCATATCCCAATGTTGCGGGGATACCTCCATGCGAAATGATGTAATTATGTACCAGCTGATCGATTTCTGCCGTACTCATACCTGCATGAATCTCCTGAGCCACCAGATCCAGTGCTCCGGTATTCACCACACCACTGCGGCGGATTCCTTCAATCTGTTCAGGTGTTTTGATAAGGCTGCGTCTCGGAACAAGATGTCCTTTGTTCTGCCAGTAAAGCACTTTCTTGTCCAGTTCGGTCAGTTCCGCGCCTTTAGGAACCGTCCAGTTTATCTTGTTTCTTTTCATAACCGTTTTTAGTCTTGTTTGCTTCCTGCAAAGGTAGCAGAAAAAAATGGAAATGCAGCCAATCAGGGACAAAAATATAGCAGGATCGTAACGAGAGCTTCACACCGACTACTAAAATACATTAAAACTTGGTGCTCCTGACTAATAAAATGCCTTACTTTCAGCTATTGAATGAAGTATTTTTTTATTTTTGCTAGGAAGATTATGCAAAATATCATTCACTCATTAAAAAAACAGAAAAATGGACAAGAATCAAATCGGAACAAATGCCGGCATCGTCTGGAATATATTGAAAGACAACGCCCATTGGGAGTATGAAGATTTAAAAGCTGCAACCGGCTTATCAGATCGAGAGTTGAACGCTGCCATCGGATGGCTTGCACGTGAAGACAAAATAGATTTCGACATGGATCAGAATCATGACCGCCTTTTCTTGCATGTCAATGTGTACATCGGCTGATTATTTTCTGGCAATGTCACTCTATTACCCCACACAGATGCAGACCCGTATCTTCCACGCGGAGATCAACCGGCCTGCATCTGTTTTGTTTCCCGGGAAAAGCCGCCCGGCTTTTTCAAAAACGTTTCGGCCTTTCAGCCAAAACGATTCGACGTTTTAGACAAAACGCCGAGAGCTTTTTGGAAGTGCCTTTCATCCTCTCCCAAAGGTTGCGAGACAGTTCTTCGCTAAAGAATCTTTTTTACGGTAACATCCGGAAAATCCTGCAGTAACAGCAACAGCAGCCCTTCCTCATTCATCCGTTTCGCCTTGATCACCATCGAAACCTGATAAACCATTCCCTGATCCGGTGTGGGATATTCTTTCATCTCATAGGAAACGATGATATAATCTTTCGACCGGAAAATTTCCGTCACCTGCTTGAGAGACTCTTCGCTTCTGGTTAAAAACTCCACCATCATATTACGCATACCCATACTCTTGAAACACACACTCAGCACTTCCAGACCGGCAAGCGCAAACAAGGTACTCAGAATTCCAACCATATACATCCCTGCCCCGATGGCCAGTCCGATTCCCGACGTAGCCCAGATACCGGCCGCGGTCGTCAGTCCACGCACAATCTGCTTTTGCAGGATGATGGTGCCCGCACCAATGAAACCGATACCGCTGACCACCTGAGCTGCAATACGGCTCGGGTCCAGGCGGATCAGGTCGGCTTTCAGAACCTCCGTAAAGCCATATTGCGAAACAATCATCATCAGCGCGCTTCCCAGTGCCACCAGAAAATGAGTCCGATAGCCTGCTTCCTTTGCCCGATACTCGCGCTCCAGCCCGATAGCAACTCCCATCAGACCAGCAACCAGCAGTCTCAAAGCAAAATCTCCGTATAATTCCATTCCGTTCATCTCCTTTTCATTAGTTTACCCCGAAATATACTGAAAAACTTCGGATATTGTACTATCTTTGCGCATGAAATCATTAAGTTTTCAAGAATTATATGAAATATAAACTATTAGTACTTGACCTTGACGGAACCCTGACAAACAACCGAAAAGAAATCACTGACCGCACACGCCTTTCCCTGATTGAAGCCCAGAAGAAGGGAGTAAAACTTGTTCTGGCCTCGGGACGTCCTACCTATGGAATTGTTCCTCTGGCTGAAAAGCTGGAAATGCAACAGTACGAAGGTTATATCCTGGCCTACAACGGAGGAGAAATCATCGACTGGAAAACCCGGGAACTGATGTACAAGAACGTATTAGACCCGGAAGTTCTTCCTTATCTCTACCAGTGCGCAAAGGATAATCATTTTGCCATCGTCAGCTACGACGGAGAATATGTGCTTACGGAAAATCCGGAAGATGAATACGTGCTTAAGGAAGCATTGCTTAATGTAATGAAGATCAAAAAGGTAGACAATTTCCTTAAAGCGATACATCATCCTATTGCAAAATGCCTGATTGTCGGTGAACCCACCCGGCTTGCCTTGCTCGAGAAGGAAATGTACGAACATTTAAAGGATCGCATGGGGGTATTCCGCTCAGAGCCCTACTTCCTGGAACTCGTTCCGAAAGGTATTGACAAGGCCCGTTCTCTTTCTGTGCTTCTGGAAAAACTGGGAATGACCAAGGATGAAATGATTGCTGTCGGAGACGGATTCAACGATCTTTCAATGATCCAATACGCCGGGCTGGGGGTTGCCATGGCCAACGCACAGGAGGTCGTAAAAGAAAACGCCGACTTCATCACTCTTTCCAATGAAGAAGACGGCGTTGCCCATGTCGTAGAAAAATTTATTCTGATTTAGGCTTACGGTCAAAAAACGGATTTTTTGAGGATGCACTCACCGGAATAGCATATACCTGGGTGCATCCATCCAACCAGTCCAGCTGCCGGGCAGCCAGACCTGCCGAAAACATGATTCGCGTATCTACCCGATGATCAGCAGCCACCGAGCAGGCTGATCCAAGAGCAATCCCCAAATCCACACTATTGATCGCACAAGGAACTCCGTCTTCCCGTTCTCCACATGCCGCATAGCCGCAGTATCCACAATTCAGTCCCTGCGGATGTTCACGCGTTCCGATCAGCACAACACACTCCGCTTCCAGAATATTGTCCGCATCACGAAGGAAAAACTTGAAACCATTATCTTCATACATCTGTTTCATGGTTTCCGATAAAATCCGAAGATTACTTTCCGTCACCAGCGCCACCTCGATAATATCCACTCCCTTTGCTTTGGGTGCCGTACGGGCCGCCGTCATCATCAGCTGAGCAATCTGTACCACCTGCTCATGCCGACAGTCTCTTTCATTCAGTATCATAAGGCTTCTATATATAAATAAGGTATATACTGTTATTTCAGTCCGTCAAAATACAAAGTTCCACGAATCTGCACAAGACCCGAGTCTTCTCCATGCAAATCCGTGGAACTTTTATTCAGGAAACAGAAAACTTCTTCAGAAAGTCATCTGCCCTTTATCTTATTTCAAGATATCCAATTGCTTGAAACACTTCACCAGTTTATCGATAGCAAAATCCACCTGGTCTTGAGTATGTGTAGCCATCAGCGCGAAACGTACCAGTGTATCCTGCGGATGACAAGCAGGCGGGATAACCGGATTGATAAATACGCCTTCATCAAAAGCCAGCTTGGTTACTTCGAAAGTCTTGTCTGTGTCACGAACATACAGCGGAATGATCGGGCTTTCCGTATCACCGATTTCAAATCCGGCGTCACGGAAACGCTTCAATGCGTAGTTAGTGATCTTCCAGAGGTTTTCCTGACGTTCCGGTTCAGTCTTCAGGATATGAAGAGCCTCGATAGCCGCAGCTGTTGCAGCCGGAGTATTGCTGGCCTGGAAGATATAAGAACGGGCATTGTGGCGCAGCCAGTTGATTACATCCTTGTCACCGGCAACGAAACCGCCGATAGAAGCCAGAGACTTACTGAATGTACCCATAATCAGATCAATTTCGTCAGTCAGTCCGAAATGGTCACATACACCGCGTCCGTTACGTCCGAACACACCCAGACCATGAGCTTCGTCTACGTAAACGCTGGCATTGTATTTTTTCTTCAGGCGAACGATTTCAGGCAAATTCGCCAAATCACCTTCCATAGAGAATACGCTGTCTACAACAATGAGCTTCAAAGCATCAGGTTCGCATTTCTGCAACTCCTTCTCCAGCGCATCCATGTCATTATGCTTGTATTTCAGCTGAGTAGCGAAAGAGAGACGGCGACCGTCAACGATAGAAGCATGATCACGGTCATCGCAAATAATGTAGTCTCCACGTCCGACCAACTGGGGAATAACTCCTTCATTTACTGTAAAACCGGTAGAAAAACACAGAGATTCATCTTTTCCAACGAACTCAGCCAGTTCCTTTTCCAGTTTAATGTGAATGTCCAATGTTCCGTTCAGCAATCGTGAACCTGCACAACCTGTACCGTACTTCTGGGTTGCAGCAATAGCAGCATCAATGATTCTCTTGTCATAAGTTAACCCCATGTACGAATTGGACCCAAACATCAGCACCTTCTTTCCGTCCATCATCACTTCAGTGTTCTGTGCACTGTCTATTTCACGAAAATAAGGATACACGCCTCTTTCCATATACATCTGAGGCAGTCTGAATTTACTTAATCTGTCTTGTAATATTCCCATATTTAAATATTGGAAGCCACTCCGGCTCCTTTAAATTATATTTTGATAATTCAAGCTTGTTTAAAATGACGCGCAAAGATAATAATTTCTCCAGACCCAAACGCAAAATACTCAAAAAAAAACGTTTCCATGTCAATTATCAGTCCAAAAAAGGATTTTTCAAGCAAATAATATTATTTTTGTACTCCGAAACCAAGCTAGAGAAGAGACATGAGCCTGAAAAAAAGAATTATTTTCATCGTCAATCCCATTTCCGGAACTCACAGCAAAGAAACAATTCCACAGCTGATCGAGGAAAAGATTGACCATTCTAAATATGACTATTCCATCCAACGCACCCAATATGCCGGACATGCCTCCCAGATAGCTGCCGAAGCTGCCAGGGATGGAGTCGACATTGTTGTTGCTGTCGGAGGAGACGGCACCATCAATGAAATCGGCCGTGCACTCATTCATACCCGGACAGCCATGGGAATCATTCCCTGCGGTTCCGGAAACGGCCTGGCCCGTCATTTGAACATTCCGATGATTGCCCGCAAGGCACTGGACGTCATTAATGCCGGAACTGTCAGAACCATTGATTACGGGATCATTGACGGTCATCCTTTTTTCTGTACATGCGGAGTCGGATTCGATGCTTTTGTCAGTCTGAAATTTTCCGATTCAGGAAAAAGAGGTTTGCTGACTTATCTGGAGAATACATTGCACGAGAGTCTCACCTACCAGCCGGAAACTTACGAAATAGAGAACGCGTCAGGCACCGCCCGCTATAAAGCTTTTCTCATAGCCTGCGCAAATGCTTCCCAATACGGAAATAATGCCTACATTGCTCCTCAGGCTTCTCTGACTGACGGAATGATGGATATCACAGTGCTGGAACCTTTCACCGTATTGGATGTCCCGGCGCTCTCTTTCCAGCTCTTCAACCGGACACTGGATCAAAACAGCCGTATCAAGACCATGCGTGAGAAAAAAATCACGATTCACCGTTCGCAGGAAGGAGTTTTCCATTTTGACGGCGATCCGGCACAGGGAGGAAAAAACCTTGAAGTGGAAATCATTCATCAGGGCCTGCATGTCGTAGCACCCCTGAAGGGACATAACGACACCATTCCGTTAAACGTGCTGCATCACATCACTGAATTTATCGGCATGCGCCCCATTACTTCAACCATTGCAAGCAAGCACCGGCAGCTTCTGAAATTAAACCAGCACATTCTGCGCCGGCTGGCCAAAAGAGGATAAGGATCTGCCGGCTTCAAAGGTAAAGATAGAAATCCTTTACCAGAGCAAGATATTCCGGACTATGCACGCGAGGTTCCGTTTCAATTGTCAGATGATCTGTTTCACTGGACGGAACCAGTTCCTTCGTAAATGCCATCAATACCCGCTTGGGGGCTATTCCCGGTTTGGTATGCACCCAGGTCTGACGTTTTAAATACAGGCGATGGCGCAAGGCCAGGCCTATAAAGTCCCGTCCGGCATCCGAAGGCAGAACGACAGAGAAGACTCCCCGTTCTGTCAGCAGGCGGCATACCGCTTCAAGCAATTCGTCAAAATCCAGTCCGTCCGTATGGCGGGCCGCATTCCTTTGCCGGTCAGGGCACAACACCTTCTCCGTAAAATAAGGAGGGTTGGAAACAATCGCATCAAACACGCCATCCGTTTCCGCCCGCATCTCCCGCACATCCTGTTTCCATATCCGGATCCGGTCGGCCCAGGGAGAAGCTGCCACGTTTTCCAAAGCCTGCTCCACCGCGGCTTCATCCACATCAATACCACACACCGGAGCCTGGCAGCGCTGGGCTGCCATCAAGGCGATCAGGCCGGTTCCGGTCCCTAGATCCAGCACGCGCCCCTCCTCAGGCAACTCTGCCCATGCCCCGACCAGCACTCCGTCGGTGCCGACCTTCATGGCACAACGGTCGTGACAAACCGTAAATTGCTTGAATTTAAAATAAGGATTAGGCATATTCTTGTTTCTCTTTTTTCAAAAATGTCGTCAAAAATAACAAATCACTTCCGAATCCTCCAACAAAATGCAGGATATTTAGTTATATAATCTGTATTTGGCACAAATGTTTTTCCAAATTCAGAGTGGAATGATTAACTTTGCAGACGTTTTTGGGGTGAAGTACCCCTTACGTTTGATTATAGACGGTATTAAAAGAAGTATGATAAAGAAAAATAGAAAAGATCAGATTTTGATGAAAACAGAGAATGAGGACATTTCAATGTTAGCCGAAATAGATACCAACCCTGTGGAAGTTACCAAGGAGGAGCTGGATCAGGTATTTCCTGTCATGACTCTCCGCAATCTGATAATGTTCCCATCGGTGGTTATGCCTGTCACTGTAGGCAGACAAAGTACGCTCAAGCTGGTGAATACCGCCTTGAAGAAAAAATCTTCCATCGTCATCACGACTCAAAAAGTGAGCGAGGTGGAGGCTCCCGGCTTTAAAGATCTTTACCCCGTAGCTGTGATCGGTAAAGTTCTGCGTATTTTTGAAATGCCGGGAGGCAATACGACTGTTATTCTCCAGTCCAATGGTCCCAAGGTAAATCTGGACGAAATCACGGCTACCCGTCCTTACCTGCAAGGTAAAGTCAGCCTCATTGAGGAAGACATGCAGGTAGAGAAGTCCGACGAGATGAAAGCCCTGATGGATACATGCCGTGAACTGAGCACCAAATATGTAGAAGCATCGGAAAGAATGAGTCCGGATACGGCTTTTGCCATCAAGAACCTGGACGAACCGGAGATCCTGGTCAACTTCATCTGTACGAACTTCCCGTTCTCGCAGGAAGACCGTTATGCCCTGCTTTGCATCAACAATCTGAAAGACCGCCTTTACCGGCTGATTCAGGTGCTGAACAAGGAAGTGCAGCTGGCTACTCTCAAACAGAATATCCAGATGCGTACTCGCGAAGATCTGGATCGCCAGCAGCGTGAATATTTCCTGCAACAGCAGATCAAGAATATTCAGGACGAGCTGGGCAACGGACAGAATGATGAGGTGGAAGAACTGAGAGAAAAGGCCAGCCACAAGAAATGGAGACGCGAAGTGGGCGAAACTTTCGAAAAAGAAGTAAGCAAACTGGAACGGATCAACCCGCAGTCTCCGGACTACAACGTGCAGCTGACTTACCTTCAGACTCTGCTGGCACTTCCGTGGGATGTTTACACGGACGATGTCATCAACATACCCAATGCCGAAAAGGTGCTGAACAAAGACCATTATGGACTGGAAAAGGTAAAAGAACGTATTCTGGAACATCTGGCTGTATTGAAACTGAAGAACGACCTGAAATCTCCGATCATCTGCCTGTATGGTCCTCCGGGAGTCGGAAAAACTTCTCTGGGACGTTCCATTGCTGCGGCCCTGAAACGGAAGTACGTCCGAATGTCACTGGGAGGTGTACACGATGAAGCTGAAATCCGCGGACACCGCAAGACTTACATCGGTGCCATGCCGGGACGTATCATCAAAAGCCTGATCAAGGCAGAAACGTCCAACCCGGTCATCATTCTGGATGAAATCGACAAACTGGGAAGTGATCACCGGGGAGATCCGAGCTCTGCCATGCTGGAAGTACTGGATCCGGAACAGAACAACACGTTCCACGACAATTATATCGACATGGATTATGACTTGTCAAAAGTGATGTTCATCGCCACGGCCAACAATCTGGCTACGATCCCTACCCCGCTGCTGGACCGTATGGAGCTGATCGAGGTAAGCGGATATATCACCGAAGAAAAAATCGAGATTGCCCGCCGTCACCTGATTCCGAAAGAGATGGATGCCAACGGACTGAAAAAAGAACATGTCAAGTTTACCAAGGCTGCCATCGAATACATCATTGAGAATCATACCCGGGAAAGCGGTGTACGTGAACTGGAAAAGAAGATCAGCAAGGTAATGCGTAAGATTGCCCTGGAAATCGCAAGCGACAAATTCACCGGCCAGCACGAACTGAAGCCGGCAGACATCAGACAATATCTGGGCGCTCCGGAATATTCACGCGACAAGTATCAGGGCAATGAATATGCCGGTGTGGTAACCGGACTGGCCTGGACTGCCGTAGGAGGTGAAATCCTGTTTGTAGAAACCAGTCTCAGCAAAGGAAAGGGCGGCAAGCTTACCCTGACCGGAAATCTGGGTGATGTCATGAAAGAATCTGCCATGCTGGCCGTAGAATACCTGAAGGCACACAGCCACATGCTGGATCTACCGGAAGATATCTTCGACAACTGGAATATCCATATCCACGTTCCGGAAGGAGCAATCCCCAAGGACGGACCTTCTGCCGGAATCACCATGGTCACTTCACTGGCGTCGGCACTCACCCAGCGCAAGGTCAAAGCCAATCTGGCCATGACCGGCGAGATAACCCTTCGCGGAAAAGTTCTTCCGGTCGGAGGTATCAAGGAAAAGATCCTGGCTGCCAAACGGGCTGGTATCAAGGATATCATCCTGTGTGAAGAGAACCGCAAGAATATTGAGGAAATACAGCCGATCTATCTGAACGGACTGACTTTCCACTATGTGAAGGATATCAAAGAGGTGCTCAAGCTGGCCCTGACCAACGAAAAGGTGGCAGATGCCATTGACTTTACCCAAACTAAAGAAGAAAAAGACTCCAAAAAACAGTAACATGACGTTTGAACTCCAATATACAGACCCGCGCTCCAATGCGCGGGCGGGTCTGATCACAACCGACCACGGCCAGATCGAAACCCCCATCTTTATGCCGGTAGGAACACTGGGCACCGTGAAAGGTGTGCACCTGCATGAGCTGAAAGACGACATCAAAGCCCAGATCATTCTGGGAAATACCTATCACCTTTATTTACGTCCGGGACTGGACATCATCGAAGGAGCCGGAGGACTGCACAAGTTCAACGGCTTTGACCGCCCGATGCTGACCGACAGTGGAGGCTTTCAGGTGTTCTCTCTCTCCGGCATCCGCAAGATGCGCGAAGAAGGTGTTGAGTTCCGCTCTCACATTGACGGCTCGAAACACCTGTTTACTCCGGAAAGGGTTATGGACATTGAGCGTACCATCGGAGCTGATATCATGATGGCTTTCGATGAATGTACACCGGGTACCGCTGATTACGAATATGCCCGGAAGTCTATGGAGATGACTCACCGCTGGCTGGACCGCTGCCTGACACGGTTCAACGAGACAGAGCCTAAATATGGTTACAACCAGTCACTCTTCCCCATCGTGCAAGGATGTGTCTATCCGGATCTGCGTAAGCGGTCGGCCGAATACATTGCATCGAAGAATGCCGACGGAAATGCGATCGGCGGACTGGCAGTAGGTGAACCTACCGAGAAGATGTACGAAATGATCGAAGTTGTCAACGAAATACTTCCCACCGACCGTCCCCGCTATCTGATGGGTGTGGGTACTCCCATCAATATCCTGGAAGGTATCGAACGGGGTGTGGACATGTTCGACTGTGTCATGCCGACCCGTAACGGCCGTAACGGTATGCTGTTCACCAAGGATGGCATCATGAACATGCGCAACAAGAAATGGGAAAACGACTACTCTCCTATCGAAGCCGACGGAGCATCCTATGTTGATACGATGTACAGCCGTGCTTACCTGCGCCACCTGTTCCATGCTCAGGAACTGCTGGCCATGCAGATTGCTTCCATCCATAACCTGGCCTTCTACCTGTGGCTGGTCGGCGAAGCAAGAAAACACATCATTGCCGGTGACTTCTCTACCTGGAAGCCTGCTATGGTGAAACGGTTGTCCACCCGTCTGTAAATTCAGGAACTAAAGTTAGAAACCAAGAGAACGAACAATGAAGACAAACCTGTTTAAGAAAAAATGGTTGAAGAGACTTGACAAATACATCATCATCAAGTTTCTGGGTACTTATTTCTTTGCCATTGCTTTGATCATCTCCATCGCTGTCGTATTTGATATCAATGAAAATATCGATGACTTCATCAACAACAAGGCACCGCTGAAAGCAATCGTATTCGATTACTACCTGAATTTCATACCCTATTATACCAACCTCTTCAGTCCCCTGTTTGTCTTCATTGCCGTCATCTTTTTCACCTCCAAACTGGCAGAGAATTCCGAAATTATCGCCATGTTCTCTACGGGTATGAGCTTCAAGAGGCTGATGGTGCCCTATATGATCTCGGCCGGAATCATTGCATTGGTGACCTATATCCTGAGTACGGAAGTTATCCCGACCGGAAGTGTTACCCGACTGAAGTTTGAGCAGGTGTACAAAAACAAGAAGAAGGTAGATTATGTACGCAACATCCAGCTGGAAGTTGACAGCGGAGTCATTGCATACATGGAACGCTACGAGGACTACAACCGGACAGGCTACCGTTTCTCACTCGACAAGTTTGAAGACCACAAGCTGGTTTCTCACCTGACGGCGAGACGGGTAACCTATGATACGGCAACAGTACATAAATGGATCATCCGCGACTACATGATCCGGGAAATGAAGGGGATGCGTGAAACCATAACCCGGGGCGACCGCATGGATTCCATCATCAATATGGAACCTCAGGACTTTCTGATTACACGCGGACAGCAGGAAACCATGACCAGCCCGCAGCTGAGAGAATATATTGACAAGCAGAAGAAGCGCGGATTTGCGAATATCAAGATTTTCGAAGTGGAATATTACAAGCGTATTGCCACTTCCTTTGCCGCCTTTATCCTGACCGTCATCGGGCTTTCTCTTTCTTCCCAGAAACGGAAAGGAGGTATGGGACTGCACCTGGGTATCGGAATCGGACTAAGTTTCTCTTACATCCTGTTCCAGACCATTTCGTCTACTTTTGCCATTAATGGAAACGTACCGCCTAATCTGGCTGTATGGATTCCGAACATTCTTTATCTGTTTATAGCAATCTATCTGTATCGGAAGGCTCCGAAATAACAATCCGAAGCAAGATATTCCTTCATTTCACTATACAAAGCATAAGGCTTATGCAAAGGAAATGCCGGCTTTGTCAGGTAAAAGCAGCTGGTTCCAGCAAGTGAAATAATCTGTCCCAGTAGGTGAAATAATTTGTTCCAGTAAGTGGAACAAATTATTTCAGTAAGTGGAACCCTTCCAGTCTTCCGCAAACATCGGCAATAATCACCAAAAGAAATTCCCGCTGTCTCCTGTCAGAGGACAGGATACAACGGGAAAATACAAGAGAAACGTCAGGCTTTATTCAGCCTTGAAACAATAGATGTTACCTGAAAAATCTGTACCAAAGAAAGTATTTCCTGATACGGCCACCGTGGTCAGAATAGGAGAGCCTGTCTTATGACGCCACATGAGTGAACCGTTCTTACGGTTGACCGCATAGAAGGTGCCGTCAGAAGCTCCTACGATCACCATGTCATCCGACAGAACAGGAGTGCTTTCCACCTGAGCCATCTCACCGTTTGTGTAAGGAGACGTATATATCATGGCTTTACCTGTACGGTACTTCCATTTGATGTCCAGTGTCTTGCGGTCGAGTGCAACAATACCTTCACCTGCCGTTCCGAAAATGATCTCTCCGCGTGTTACAAGCGGACTGGAAGTAGCCTCAACCGAGAAAGGCAGTTTCTTGACAGCCAGTACCTCGCCGGTCTTTTCAGAAAGTACGAAAAGAGAACTTTCAGACAGGAAATACATGGCTCCGTCGTGCATGGACGGAGATGACGAACGGAAACGGATTCCGTCTTCACTCTTTGCCCAAAGCAGCTTGCCGGTGCGTGCATCGTTGGCATACATAGCACCCCACTGCACACTGCCGATAAGTACATCTTCATCCGGGCTCAACGACAAGGTGCAGGTAATACCTTCGCGTTGCGACCAGGATGAGTTCTTCCAGATCTCACGGCCAGTTCTGGCATCAAGCGCAACCAGTCCCTTTCCTGCTCCGGCAAAGACTGTTGTTTCGTTGGCAGCCAGTCCGTCTTCCAGTCCCGGAACAACTGCTACGTCAAGTTTCTTTTCCCATGCCAGTTTTCCGCTCTTGGCATCAATCGCATAAAGATATCCCCAGATATCCTGAGCAAAGATAAGTCCCTGTGCAGAAACAATGGTATTCTTCACTGAAGAACGTGTGGAGTATTTCCAGCAGAGGCTGCCGTCGGTTGCATCCATCGCTGTAACGGAAGATTTGCCCTGTATGTTTTCATCCATAGTAGCTGCAAAGACTTTACCGTCAACCACGATCGGAGAAGTCATATAAACATTCGATCCCATGTTCTTTACCCATGCCAGACGGATCGGCAGGTTCAGTGTGTCTTTTGTTACGGCCACATGCTGCGGGTTTCCGCCAAGATTGGTCCAGTTGTCGCCTGTCTTGACTTCGACAGGAGTGGATGTATAAGTAAAGAAGCTTTCAGCTCTGGCTGTCTCTCCGTTTTTGAAAGTAGCTGTTGCCTTAAGTGTCACGGTACGTCCTTCGCATTCGGCCGGAAGTTTCACGGCATCCGTCCAGTTGAAATCGGTCTGGCGGGTCATACTGCGCTGCGGAGTTACAGCCTTGTCTTCCATATATACGGCATAAGTCACCTTGGCTGTCTGAGTTACCGTAGAATAGGTATTGACCGAAACCTGCAGCTTGCCATCCTTCGTCACAGGTGCCTGTTCGTTCTGGGCTGAAGCAATCACAATACTCTTGTCGATGTAAGTATATCTGAGTTCGGAAGAAATATTCCCCTTGCTGTCCATACCTATTTTGCGGAATGCAGACGTAGCATGATCAATACCTCCGCGTGCCAGAGTAGAAGTACAGATAGCCAGCGCGTTACCGTGACGGGTAATGTGGTTAATGTGAACATGTCCGTATACCCATGCTTTCAGATTATGTGCATCGAGGTCAATATCCATACCCTTGCCGGCAGAAAACACATGACGGTCGCCGCTGGTCCAGTAGTCGTGGCTGAACACAACAATCGGTTTTCCTTCAGGGATCTGTGCCAGGTCATTCTTCAGCCAGTGGTATACATCTTCCTTGGTATATCCCGGACGGTAGTCTCCTACCCACATCGGAGTAACGATGTAATGGGTATTGCCTGCATCGAATGAATAATAAACGGGGCCATAGATACTTTCAAAGAGTTCTTCACCATATTTCCCTTTGACAAGGTCATGGTTACCGATACAATAGTACACAGGCACTTCCATATTGACTGAGTAGCGTATGTCAGCGTAGAAAGTATCACTCCCCATGAGAAGGAACGGAAAAACTTCATTCTTTCTGAAGCCCCCATTGGAGTGCGTTCGTTCCGGCTCGCCTTGTCTTCCTCCGACTGGGGAGGGATAAGCGACAGCATCCATACCCCCAGCAGCAGTACAGGCACAAACACCAGTCCCGTACAGAAGGGCATCCAGAAGTCGGACACATGAAAGTGTATAATAAGGAAGCGCCCGACAGCTTTGGTTATACCTGAAGCCGTAATAAAACTGACACAAAGTCCGGCTCCCAGAAGCTCGGTATTACGGCGCCCCTCAAGAAATGAAATCACAATGCCGAATATCATACCCAGCGGCAAGCCATTCAATACAAGGAAAACAACATTGTAAGGGTGAGGTACCAACGCAAACATCAGCAATGCAACCCAGGCAAAAGCGATAAAGCCAAGTATGCATCTGATCCGGTTCTGTGGTTTCATCGACGAAACAATGGTAATACCCAGAAATTTTGAGCAGGTATAACCCACCACCTGACTGATAATGGCTATAATTTTATAATCAAGCCCCCAATAAGTAATTCCCTCGAATGTAGCAGCCGACAATGGTTTACGAAAAGCATACATACTCATATAAGTAAGCAGTGCCGCCATCATACACAACAGATTAAATCTGGCTCCTTTCGACGGTATATTTAACACAGGCATTTTCATTGCAGCTCTCTCCTATTTATTAAAAATGTATTCCAACTCTAAACGGATTGTTATCTATGGCATACCGGAATGCTTCTTCAGTCTGATCGAGCGTAAAGCCATCGTATATAAGTTCCGATATCGGATAATCAGCATGATGCTTTTCCATGAAGCTTACTGCTGCCCGAAAATCATCCGCATTGTAATTGTGCAAGCCTTTGATGGTATAAAGATTGCGCACAATCTTTTCCGTATCCAGTCTGATCGGCTCCTGGGGACAGACTCCTCCTACCCATACGGCAGTACCGCCTATACGCAACGCATCGACAGTTGCTCCCATTGAAGCAAGATTACCGCTGAAATCAATCGTACAATCCGCTTTCAGTAAAGAGGGATCAAACTCGCCTGCCTTCATTGTCTGTGTGGCTCCAAAACGGCCGGCCAGTGCAAGACGTTCACTGTTGATATCAACAGCTATGATTTCCCGGGCTCCGGCTTCGCGGCATTGTGCACACGCGATGATGCCCAGCATACCGGTTCCCCACAGGGCTACTCGCTTTCCTTCTACACCTCCGGTCAGACGGATTGCTCCAGCCACCGTAGATACCGAGCAGTTGATGATTGCTGCAGCGTTGACAGGAACATCTTCACTCAAGACAATGACAGGAGTATTCTTCCTTATAATAGTATATTCAGCAAGTCCACCGTTGAGAGTATTAGTTTCTGTCAGCTGTTCATGGCCATACTTAAACAGATCAGGCGATTTCTGAGGAATACCCAGACGTGACATCTCACTGTCAGGATCTGAAGCATAAATAGCCCATGTGATTCTTTTTCCTTCATGGAGAAGCATTCCATTGAGATCGGCAGCAGGCGCACCCGGTGCAACCGCTACTATCCGGCCCACAATTTCATGTCCAAGTATGGTAGGGCTTTTTTCGATACGCTTGCCCATATAAGTGCTGATATCGCTCCGACAGAGAGTAACATATTCATTTTTCACCAGTAGCTCTCCTTGTTTCAGTTCCGGAATAGAGCATTCTTCTATGCTGACTGGAGTACCCGCTTTTCTGAATATTGCAATCTTACTTTTGTTATACATAACCTTCGTTTTTTTTGAATTCGCGGGCAAATTTCGGATGCTATGACATCATGAGAAATTAATCGGTATGAATTTTCTGAATTTCCCATAAATTATCATTCACGCAATACTTTTGAAATACGGATGCAACATGTATATCATAGTTGAGTCGTTACTTTGCAGCAAATTAAATCTGTGTATGATGAATAGTGCTGACAAGCTTTTGGAAATTTATGAACGTCTGAAAAGACTGAAACAAAACGGTGTGAAAATGAAAGATATAGCCTCAACAATCGAATGGTCACCAAGTGTCCTTTCGGGACTGTATGCCACTGTCCTTCCTGCATTTGCAGAATTATATGCCGGAGGAATGAATTTCGATGAGGCGCTTGATGAGGCTATATATAAGGTAAACAACATATCAAGAAAGAAACTGCTCGGAGATATTGACACCATTTACGACTTCCTGACAGAAACGATGCCGGCAGGTACACCGCGTGTCGGAAAGAAAATACCTTTTCTGAAGCAACTGGCCTCTCAAAGCCGGCTTTCGACAGAAAAGAGCAAAAACCTTGAAGGCACATATATGTCATATAGCTGCTCATCTTCTGTCAGGACACTGAAGGCAGAACCTTTTTATCTGACACACGCCGGTGATGACGGACATCTGGCCTGTGGCAGAAAAAGTGTCCATGGATTTGTCCGTGAAGGAATAGCAATCGTAAAAGAACAACAGATGCTATACATTCTGCTCAACGCTTTCAGTGAACCTAACCTGTCACTCGTAACAGTCTACATGCAGTTACCGTTTCTTGAAGAGGTTAAAATACTGAAAGGATTATATCTGGTACCAGACTATAATCAGAATCCCATTGCACGGCGTATCGTTTTCGTCAAACTCTCTGACACTTATGATGCCTCTGAATTTGCCGCCCTCAACGCACGGCTTATCCCTCATGAGGAATTTACAGATACAGAAAAAGCTATATTCGATTATACGTGCGAACTCACCGACTCCCTGAAAATGTGCACGCTTCCTTCACCCAAGCTTGACTTGCGTGATCTTCAGGCAGAAAAGACATTGCTGAGAAAAGAGGCAGAACTGGAATCCTCTTTATAGATACAAAAAAGGTTGTCTCAAGATAATTTGAGACAACCTCTGCTTTTTGTTGTATTCAATTTTCTTCTACATCAAGAAACTTCCCATCAATTCAGATAAGAAGCCAATTCGCTTGCGGTTACATTCTTTGCCACAATCACTCCCTCACTATTCAACAGGAAGTTTCTGAAACCGCTTTCCAAGCCATACGACTTGAATATCTTCGAATTTTCACCCTCCATTTCCAGATGACAGCTAGCCGTGTCAATCTGATCCTGCCGAACCGCAGCATTGAAGACAGAGCGGTAACGGTCGAAGGATATGGAGATCATCTTCACCTGGTCCTGATTCTTCAGCAAGTGGCTCAACGCAGCATTCTGCGCTCTTGAAGAAGCATCATAACTGGCCCAAAAGCTCAACAACGTATAATTGCCAGAGGCATCCTGCAGGTTGAGCGGCTGCATTTCATTACAGAGTACCAACTCCGGAGCCTTATCTCCCAAAGCCAGTTTCTCTGTCGGAACACTCTTCTTCTGGAAAGAAAAAGAGATTAAGGAACTGAATACTAATACAACAAAAAACCACTTTACATTTTTAATCATGTAATTTGATTTTAGTTAATACTATCCGGGACTGCCCTTTTACAGTGATTTCTACCCGGAACATTGTCTGTCGCAAAACATCCATGCAAACCCTGTTTCCAGTCTTCTTTGCATATTGTTTCGCTTCTTTTACTTAAGAAATCTGCTGCAAAGATAAGCCCTTTTGACCATTTTACCAAAAAACAGAAAGAAAAATTATGCTTTTAAACATAAATTCGCACTCTAAATCACATAACGCCCTATTCTTTTTCCCGCAGAAACTAGGGTTCAAAGCATTTAATTCGTACATTTGCGAAGATTACTGCCAAAACAGAGAATAAAAGAAAAATGGAAAACAAAACCGAACTGATATTAATCCGTATCAGCGGCCTGGATCGTCCGGGGCTGACCGCTTCTATTACGGCCATTTTGTCGGAATATGATGTAGACATTATGGATATCGGCCAAGCTGATATTCATAGTACCCTGTCGCTCGGACTACTTTTCAAATGCAAGGAAAAGGATTCGGGCAACATAATGAAAGATCTGCTTTTCAAGGCATCCGCACTGGGCATCAACATCCGCTTCTACCCTATTTCGACTGAGGAATATGAGGAATGGGTAAACATGCAAGGAAAAAACCGTTACATCCTGACATTGCTGGGACGAAAGCTGACTGCCCAGCAAATAGCAGGTGCAACCCGGATATTGGCTGAACAGCAACTGAACATTGACGGCATCCGACGGCTGACCGGACGTATTCCTTTAGACGAGAAAAAAGCAAACGTACGTGCCTGCATCGAATTTTCAGTGCGCGGAACTCCAAAGGACAAAGAAGAACTTCAGCGACAGCTGATGCAGTTAAGCTCCTCTCTGGCTATGGATTTCTCCTTCCAGCAGGATAATATGTACCGCCGTATGCGCCGGCTGATCTGCTTCGATATGGATTCTACCCTGATCGAAACAGAAGTCATTGACGAACTGGCCATGCGGGCAGGTGTAGGCGATCAGGTCAAAGCTATTACAGAGCGGGCCATGCGAGGGGAAATAGACTTCATTGAAAGCTTCAAGGAACGGGTATCCTTGCTGAAAGGACTGGATGAGAGCGTGATGCGGGAAATCGCCGAAAACCTTCCCATTACAGAGGGAGTGGAGCGCCTGATGTATGTATTGAAACGATACGGATACAAGATCGCCATTCTTTCCGGCGGATTTACCTATTTCGGTAACTACCTGAAAGATAAATTCGGAATAGACTATGTATATGCCAACGAACTCGAAATTATAGACGGAAAGCTCACCGGCCGCTATTTGGGAGACATTGTTGACGGCAAACGCAAGGCAGAATTATTGAGGCTGATTGCACAGGTGGAAAAGGTAGATATCGCTCAGACCATTGCTGTTGGTGACGGCGCCAACGATCTGCCGATGCTATCCATTGCCGGATTGGGCATTGCTTTCCACGCAAAACCTAAAGTGGCCGCCAACGCACGGCAATCCATCAATACCATCGGTCTGGATGGGGTTCTGTATTTCCTGGGATTCAAGGATTCATACCTGGACGAACGTGGCAAACTATAAAATAACCGACTAAAAACAACCCATTTTATATGCAATTTTCAGAATTAAATTTAGAAGATAGCGTCCTCGATGCACTGGATGCCATGAACTTCCGGGAATGTACTCCAGTGCAGGAACATACAATCCCTGTCATTCTTGAAGGAAAAGACCTCATTGGAGTTGCCCAGACCGGAACAGGCAAGACAGCCGCCTATCTGCTCCCTGTACTCAACCAGCTCAGCAAGGGAAATTATCCGGAAGATGCCATCAATTGTATCATTATGGCTCCTACGCGTGAACTGGCCATGCAGATTGACCAGCAGATGGAAGGTTTCTCCTATTTCATGCCGGCTTCCAGTGTTGCAGTCTATGGAGGTAACGACGGAATACGCTTCGAACAGGAGAAAAAAGGGCTTACCTTAGGAGCCGACGTCGTTATTGCCACACCGGGACGACTGATCAGTCACCTTAGCCTGGGCTACGTAGATTTATCCAAAGTTTCCTTCTTCATCCTGGATGAAGCCGACCGTATGCTGGATATGGGATTTGCTGAAGATATCATGCAAATCGTCAAATACCTTCCCAAAGAAAGACAGACGATCATGTTCTCAGCCACCATGCCGACCAAGATCCAGCAACTGGCCAAAACGATTCTGACCAATCCGGTAGAAGTCAAACTGGCTGTATCCAAACCGGCAGAGAAAATCATACAGGCAGCCTACATCTGCTACGAAGCACAGAAGCTGGGAATTATCGAATCACTCTTCAAAGAGCAGCAACCGGAACGTGTCATCATCTTTGCATCCTCCAAAATCAAGGTCAAGGAAGTAACCAAAGCGCTTAAACGCCTGAAGCTGAACGTCGGTGAAATGCATTCTGACCTTGACCAGAGCCAGCGGGAAGCCATCATGCATGAATTCCGGAACGGACGGATCAATATGCTGGTGGCAACCGATATCGTTGCCCGCGGTATTGACATTGACGATATCCGTCTGGTCATCAACTATGACGTACCTCATGACAGCGAGGATTATGTACACCGTATCGGACGTACAGCCCGGGCAAACAACGATGGATGCGCCATTACTTTCGTCAGCGAAACAGAACAGAACAAATTTAAACAGATCGAGAATTTTCTTGAAAAAGAAATCTATAAGATTCCGGTACCGGAAGAATTGGGAGAAGCTCCGGCCTATAACCCACGCAGTGCCAAACCTAAAGGCAACAGCCAATCAGCTTCCGGAAAGAAACGGTCCTGTAACGGAAACAGACGGAGAAAGAAAAAGAGTGCTCCGGCCAGCCCGTCACCGGCAAAAGCCTGAATCCGGTTTCAAACTAAAATCCCTTGCCACTGATCAGAGAATAAAGGCAAGGGATTGTTTATTCCACATCCGCAGATGAAAAGGACAGCTGGTCATCCCGGTCAATGGTGAGCTCTACATTGTAACAGGATGCCCCATCCGGAATACACAAGGTGGCCAGATAATGATAGCCTTCAGCATCCACACCAATGAAATCCATATCCGACAGGATAGACATCTTCAGGTAATCATCCGGGACAACTGAGGAAAACATCTGACGAGTGATATCCTTCGCATAAAGGCGTTGCTTTCCCTGATACACACAGATATGAATCACGTTGTCATAATACACGTTGTCCATCGTCAGTCCTTCTTCTGTCAGACTCGGACGAACGACCTTGATACTGGTCGGATTTATATAGACATACCCGCGGTAACGCTTGCCTTGATACATCACAGCCAGGTCCTTGGAGATCACTTCTTTCTTTTCCGGTCCGGTCACAGACAGCGCAACAAAGGCTGAATCATTATCCGACTTGTGCAAAGACACCATGTCTCCTACCGGAGTACGGAACTGCAATGCCTGTTCCTGACAACGTTCCAAAGGATAATGCACTGTTTCCACTCCATAGATGGTCAATGTATCATTCTTCAAATCATATTTTAATGGTGCATTGATCTGACTGGCATAATAAATGCTGTCGCCTTTGATCTTGAAGACAGGAGATTCCGTGTTATCATCCAGCCATACCCCCTGCAGCCATTGCGTATCTGCCAGTGTATCTGCGGCTTGTTCTTCCTGTCTGGCTTCACCTCCCATACAGGCCGGCAAAAGTAGGCAAAAACATCCCATTAAAAAATAATTTCTCATACCCATTCCCTTTATTTTCATACAGTTCCTCATTTCCCGATGCAATGATATACCAGGCCGGCTTCAGCCAGTTCATGAGGATCATAAATATTTCTTCCGTCAAAAATAACCGGATGCTTCATCGTTTTCCGGATCACTCCCCAGGCCGGCAGACGGAATTCTTTCCACTCTGTCACCATCAGCATTGCATCTGCATCCAGCAAGGCATCATACATATCCTTTGCATAATAAATGGAATCACCGATACGGCGTCTGGCTTCGTCCATAGCAGCCGGATCGTATGCACGGATCAGACAGCCGGCTTCCTGCAGCTTTTTGATCAGAACCAGCGCCGGGGCTTCCCGCATATCATCTGTTTCCGGTTTAAAGGCCAGTCCCCATAAAGCAATCGTACGCCCTTTCAGGTCTCCCTGATAATAGGCACTCAGCTTGCGGAACAGAATATCTTTCTGATCCTCATTGACAGCTTCTACCATTTTCAGCACCCGCATCGAATAGCCATGTTCCTCGGCTGTCCTGATCAGGGCCTTGACATCTTTCGGGAAACAGGAACCGCCATATCCGCATCCCGGATAAAGGAATTTACGTCCGATACGCGTATCGGATCCGATTCCGCTACGCACCATATTTACGTCAGCTCCAACCAGTTCACACAGATTGGCAATGTCATTCATAAAGCTGATTCGGGTTGCCAGCATGGAATTGGCAGCATATTTTGTCATCTCGGCAGAAGGGATATCCATAAAAATCACCCGGAAGTTATTCAGCAGGAAAGGACGATACAACTTAGTCATCAGTTCCCTGGCTTTATCCGATTCCACTCCCACTACAACCCGGTCAGGAGTCATAAAGTCATTGATAGCATTACCTTCCTTCAGGAATTCCGGGTTCGAAGCAACATCAAACGGGATCTCCACTCCCCGGGCGGCCTGTTCTCTCCGGATCACTTCCTTTACCTTGCTGGCTGTTCCTACCGGCACCGTACTTTTAGTTACAACAAGTACATAACGCTTCATGCAGGCTCCAATGGTTCGTGCTACTTCCAGTACGTATTTCAGATCTGCACTTCCGTCTTCATTCGGCGGAGTTCCGACTGCAGTAAATACAATCGACACCTGGTCCAGACAATCCTCCAGCGAGGTTCCGAATGTCAGACGCCCGGCCTTTACATTACGCTGTACCATTTCCTCCAGTCCCGGTTCATAAATCGGAATAACCCCTTTCTTCAAGGCTTCGATCTTGGCAGCATTGGTATCAATACAAATAACGTTTGCCCCTGTTTCAGCAAAACATGTACCTGTCACCAACCCTACATATCCGGTTCCCACGATAGCTATATTCATAACTTTGCGTTTTTATTCTTTTTTTGACGGTGCAAAAATAGAACAAAAAAAAATTCCTTCCGAAAAAAGTGCGGGAAAGATGCGCCAAACGGATAAAAATTGTACATTTGCAGTATGATTGAATTAGCCAAACATATCGAAGTATTACTGCTGGAAAACGATTGCGTAATCGTTCCGGGACTGGGTGGATTCATTGCCCACAACCGTCCGGCAACGTGGCGGACAGACTCCGGAGAGTTTTTCCCGCCTCTGCGTTCCATCGGGTTCAATCCGCAACTGATCATGAACGACGGCCTGCTGGTACAGTCTTACATGCAGGCATACAATACAGATTTTCCGGATGCAACCCGTAAAATTGAAAAAACAGTAGAAACACTGAAGGAAGAACTCTATCAGCGCGGACAGATCGCTCTGCAAGGGATCGGCACCTTATATTATAATATGAAGGGGGGATATGGATTTGAGCCGGAAGGGAAAGTGTTTTTCACTCCTTCTCTCTACGGACTGGAACCGTTTTCACTGCCACTTCTGAAAGAGGAAGTGATCACTCCTCAGGTACGTCCTGCCACGATTGTTTCCAAGCCTCATGCCATACCTGCCCAACAGACTTTCCGTACCCGCCATTTCCTCCCGGTACGGCGCTGGTTACAGAATGCCGTAGCTGTTGCAGCAGCCGTCATCCTGTTCTTCATACTCTCTGTTCCTGTTGAGAATACCTATGTAGAGGAAGCTGATTATGCGGCATTGGGATCGGCTGGTTTGTTTGATGCCATTCGTAACCAGTCTCTGGTTGCCAACACCTTGCAGAAGAACAATCAGCATACCCAGCAGAAGAAAGTCAGAAACAATGTCAATACGCTGAAACCTGTCAAAGTCAAGACTGAAAAGGTTGCCGCCCCGCAAGCAACTTCTGCCAAGGTAACGGCACAGGCCAGCGGAAAGTCTGTGGAAAAACAGACGCCCTCCCAGACTCCGGTTCAGAAAAAGTCAGCTCCGGCAAGTCAGGCTTCAGCAAGTCAGACAACCGGCAAGTCTTCAGGCAACAAGGGTTATTACATCATCGCAGCCAGCCTGACAACTGCAGCTGATGCCAACAAGCAGGCTGAAATATTCCGCAAGCAAGGCTATAAGGATGTAGAGGTGCTCGAATCTGCCGGAAGATATCGTGTATCACTGGGTCACTATACGAATCAGGCAGAAGCCTACCGCCAGACTGAGACCCTGAAAAAAGAGAAGGCATTCAGCCAGGCATGGGTGTTTTCTGTTAAATAACCAAAGATAAACTTTGCAAAGTAATGAAAAGAGTAAGATGTCCTAAATGTGACAATTATATACAGTTTGATGAAACAAAATATCAGGAAGGCCAGTCTCTGGTGTTCATCTGCGACAATTGCAAAAAGCAGTTTGGCATCCGGATCGGGAAATCCAAACTGAACGCAGGCAGTCGCCGGGAAGAAGTCGTCGACGAAAAGGAAGGAACCGAAAACTGGGGAAACGTTGTTGTCATTGAGAACGTTTTTGCCTTCAAACAGGTTTTCCCCTTGCATGAAGGAGACAATGTTATCGGACGGCGTTCCAAAGGTACGGAAGCCGATATCCCCATCGAAAGCAACGATCCCAGTATGGACCGTCGCCACTGCATCCTGAATGTCAAACGCGACAAGCAGGGACAGATCGTGTATACCCTGCGGGACAACAACAGCATTACCGGCACTTTCCTGATGAACGAATTGCTGGGGCCCAAAGAACGTGTCCGCATAGAAGAAGGCAATATCTTCACCCTGGGAGCTACAACCCTGATTCTGCGGGGAGCAAATTCAAACGACACATCATGCGAAGACTGATCCTGATCACCGGTGGACAGCGCTCGGGAAAGAGCACGTATGCAGAGCAGATGGCCCTCCGCTTGTCCCCGACTCCTGTCTATCTGGCCACGGCCCGCATCTGGGACGAAGAATTCCGCCGGCGGGTACAGATCCATCAGGAACGGAGAGGACCGGAATGGACCAATATCGAAGAGAACAAGGAACTCAGCCGGCATCAGCTTCCGGGAAGAACCATCCTGGTTGACTGCGTCACTCTCTGGTGTACCAATTTCTTTTTCGATCTGGAAGGCGACGTCAGCCGGTCACTGGAAGCTGTCAAGGAAGAATTCGACCGCTTCACCGCACAGGACGCAACTTTTATTTTTGTAACCAATGAAATCGGAGCCGGAGGCGTTTCTGAAAACGAAGTGCAACGCAAGTTTACCGACCTGCTGGGATGGGCTAACCAATACATAGCTTCCTGCGCGGACGAAGTTTTCTGGATGGTTTCCGGAATTCCCGTTCAAATCAAATAGACTTATGATGCACTTTTCACCTCAACATCCCGACGAACGGATCCGGCCGCTTCTTCGGGAAAAGATAGACAACCTGACCAAGCCCAAAGGTTCATTGGGCAGACTGGAAGACCTTGCCCTTCAGATTGGCATGATCCAGCAGACCCTTTCACCGGAACTCAAGAAACCATGCAACATTCTTTTCGCCGCAGATCACGGCATCGTGGAAGAGGGAGTCAGCCTCTCTCCGAAGGAAATTACCTGGCAGCAGCTGAGTAACTTTCTGCATGGAGGAGCCGGAATCAATTTCCTGTGCCGCCAGCACGGTTTCCGCCTGTTGCTCGCCGACTCAGGAGTCGACTACGACCTGCCTTATGAACAGGGAATACGCAACCTGAGTGTGGGTAAAGGTACCCGCAACTTTCTGAAAGAAGCAGCCATGTCCCCGGAAGAATGTCAATTGTGCCTGGAACGGGGAGCTTCTCTGGTGGATGAAGTATTCGAAAGCGGCTGCAACGTTGTCAGCTTCGGCGAAATGGGTATCGGAAACACATCGGCTTCGTCCGTGTGGATGCACCTGTTTACCCGGATTCCCCTGGAACAGTGTGTCGGTGCCGGAAGCGGTCTGAATGCAGCCGGAATCTCCCACAAGCTGGATGTACTGAAACGTGCCGTAGCACGCTATAACGGAAACGGAGAACCGCTTGACATCATGGCCGAATACGGCGGCTTTGAAATGGTCATGGCTGCAGGCGGCATGCTGAGAGCAGCTGAACGGAACATGATCATCCTGGTCGACGGTTTTATCATGACCAACTGCATACTGGCTGCATCCCGTCTGCATCCGGAAGTACTGGACTATGCTGTCTTCGGCCATCAGGGTGATGAATCCGGCCACAAACTGGTACTCGACTGGCTGCAGGCCCGTCCTCTGCTGAACCTCGGGCTCCGTCTGGGAGAAGGATCCGGTGCCGTATGTGCCTACCCCATTCTGGAATCAGCCGTACGGATGCTGAATGAGATGGATAACTTTGCCCATGCTTCCATTACCAAATACTTCTGACCGATGAGACTGCTGGCTGCCCTGATCTTTTTTACCCGGCTTCCATTCTGGAGAATAGCCGAAGTTCCACCCCGCTATTACAAAGAAGTTGTCAACTACTGGCCACTGGTCGGCTGGCTGACGGGAGGTGTCATGGCAGGTATCCTTTGGCTGACATCCCATTGTTTTTCGTGGGAAATAGCCGTTCTACTGACCATGCTCTCACGCATTCTGCTCACCGGTGCCCTGCACGAAGACGGACTCGCCGACTTCTGCGACGGCTTTGGAGGAGGAACCACCCGTGAACGCATCCTTTCCATCATGAAAGATTCTCATATCGGCACCTATGGAGTTATCGGACTGATCTGTTATCTGGGAATGTTCTATCTGCTCATATACCGCCTTCCCATGGCTATAGCCCCGTGGCTGATCGTGGGATTCGATACCTGGAGCAAGTTCTGTTCAGCCCAGATCATTAACCTCCTGCCATATACCCGCAAGGAAGAAGAATCCAAAGCCAGAGTTATCTACAACCGGATGAGCCCGGGAAACTGGATCATGGCTTTCATTTGCGGCCTTCTGCCCCTCGTTCCGGCATTACAGGCCTGCCCGTCACTGGCTCTTCTGCTTCCCGTTCCCCTGCTGGTAACTCTGGCGCTGGTTCATCTGATGCGAAAGAAAATCCAGGGCTATACCGGAGACTGCTGTGGAGCAACTTTCCTGCTCTCCGAACTGGCACTGTACCTTATGTCCAACTGTTTTTTCACTCATCTGCCATGAAAGTATATCTCATCAGACATACGGCAGTAGATGTTCCTTCCGGCACATGCTACGGCCAGACCGATGTTCCCTTAAAGTCCACCTTCGAAGCGGAAGCAGCACAAACGCTCCGCAATTTGAGCGGAACCCACTTCGACCATGTATATTCCAGCCCGTTAAGCCGTGCCCGCCGGCTGGCCGGTTATTGCGGCTACCCCGATCCGGAATGTGACGACCGGCTGATGGAAATCAATTTCGGCGAATGGGAAATGCAGCGTTTCGATGCCATCAGTGATCCGCGCCTGCAGGAATGGTTCGACGACTATTTCCACGTAGCAGCAACCGGAGGCGAATCCTTCGAGGATCTATACCGGCGTGTTGCTGCCTTTCTTGACGAATTAAAAAAGAAGCCCTGCCAGGAAGTGGGAATCTTCGCCCACGGCGGCGTACTTATCTGTGCACAGATCTATGCAGGAGCCGTCCAAAAAGAAACAGCCTGGGAACATCTCACTCCCTATGGCGGTGTAATTTCCATAGATCTGTAATCTGCCCTGCTAATTGGACCTGCCGTCCGTTTTCTCATCCTGAAAACTTGGAATTTTTACAGGATTGTTTTATTTTTGTAAAATCTTTGAAAAGAGAAGAATCAAAAAAGGATAACTAACAACTAACAAAACCCTTAATTATGGCTTTTACTAACAACGTAATGATTGTCCGGCACAAGCTACTGGAAAATCTTGTCGCCCTCTGGAAAGAAAACCAACTTGTCGAGAAGATAGACCGTATTCCCATTGAATTCAGCCCGCGCCGTTCACAGGCAGTAGGCCGTTGCTGTATTCACAAGGAACGTGCCGTAACCAAGTACAAATCACTCCCGCTGTTGGGCTGGGACATGAGCGATGAAACCGATGAACTGACTCCCCTATCCGAATATGCAAAGAAGGCGCTCGAACGCCGCGGAAAAATCAAGGAAAACATCCTTTGTGTCATCGATGAAGCTTGTTCTTCCTGCGTACAGGTCAACTACGAAGTAAGTAACCTGTGCCGTGGATGCGTGGCACGAAGCTGCTATATGAACTGTCCGAAAGGTGCTGTCCACTTCGACAAGAAGACCGGCCAGGCTCATATCGACCACGATACCTGTATCAGCTGTGGTATTTGTCACAAGAGCTGCCCGTACCATGCAATCGTCTACATCCCCGTTCCGTGTGAGGAAGCCTGCCCGGTAAAAGCCATCAGCAAAGATGAACATAACATCGAACATATCAACGAAGACAAGTGTATCTATTGCGGCAAGTGTCTGAATGCATGCCCCTTCGGTGCCATCTTCGAAATCTCACAGGTATTTGATATTCTGGAAGCGATCCGTGCCGGTGAAAAACTGATTGCCATTCCGGCTCCGTCTATTCTGGGACAGTTCAAGGCTACCATCGACCAGGTATATGGCGCCCTGAAGGAAGTTGGATTTGCCGATGTCATCGAAGTGGCAGAAGGCGCAATGGAAACAACCAGCAACGAAGCACATGAGTTGCTCGAAAAGCTGGAAGAAGGCCAGAAATTCATGACCACTTCCTGCTGTCCGTCTTACATCGAACTGGTAAACAAACATATTCCTGACATGAAAAAGTATGTTTCTTCTACCGGATCTCCCATGTACTATGCAGCCCGCATCGCCAAGAAGAAATATCCCGATGCAAAGGTTGTTTTCATCGGCCCGTGTATTGCCAAACGCAAGGAAGCACAGCGTGATGAATGTGTGGACTATGTAATGACCTTCGAGGAACTCCACCCGTTGTTCCGCGGACTGGGAATCGAACTGGAACAGGCTACTCCGTATAAGGTTGCCAGAGAATCCGTCTGCGAGGCTCACGGTTTCGCACAGGCCGGAGGTGTTGCCGGTGCCGTACAGGCTTATCTGGGCCCGAAAGCACAAGGCATCAAGGTACTGCAGTTCTCCGATTTCAACAAGAAGAACATCGGTGTACTGCGTGCATACGCCAAGACTGGCAAGGTAGATGCCCAGTTCATCGAAATGATGGCCTGCGAAGGCGGATGCGTTACGGGGCCGAGTGCCCACAACGATCCTGTTTCCGGCCGTCGTCAGCTGAATCAGGACCTGCTGAAACGTACATTGAAATACGAAAACTATCACGAAGGAAACGAGGAAGGCAACCAGTAAGCCCTTTTTCCAATGAAATCGCTGATCGAACAACTATACCGGGAGGGCACACTACCTCCCGGTGATTTATATACCCTGCTGAGCAAATGCACGGCAGACGATCTGGCCTTTATCAATGAAAAAGCCAGAGAGGTCACTTTCCGTCATTTCGGCAACCGGATCTTTATCCGCGGCCTGATTGAAGTCGGCAATTGCTGCCACAACGACTGCCTTTATTGCGGCATCCGTCGCAGCAACCGGAACATTGAGCGTTACCGTCTCAGTCAGGAAACCATTCTGGCCTGTTGCCGGGAAGGATATGAACTGGGATTCCGCACTTTTGTCCTGCAAGGAGGAGAAGACACCTGGCTGACCGATGAGCGGGCCGAATCCCTTATCTCAGCCATCCGGAACAGCTGGCCTGACACAGCCATCACTCTCTCACTGGGAGAATGCCCCACCGGATCCTATGAACGCTTCTTCCGGGCCGGAGCCAACCGCTATCTCCTGCGCCATGAAACCCACAACGCCGCCCATTATGCCCGGCTGCATCCTGCGGGTATGTCGCTTGCCAACCGGCTTCGCTGCCTGAACGATCTGAAACGCATCGGTTTCCAGACGGGAACCGGAATCATGGTGGGCAGTCCCGGACAGACTCTGGAGCATCTGGTAGAAGATATCCTCTTTATCGGAGAGTTCCGTCCGCAGATGATCGGAATCGGTCCCTTCCTTCCCCATCACGACACGCCATTCGCCGCCTGTCCGCCGGGAAACATGGAACAGACCCTGCTGCTGCTTTCCATCTTCCGCCTGATGCATCCCCGTGCTCTGATCCCTTCTACCACGGCACTGGCCACTCTGGCCCCCGACGGAAGAGAACGAGGCATTCTGGCAGGAGCCAACGTAGTCATGCCGAATCTGTCTCCCAGCGGCGAACGAAGCAAATATGCCCTTTATGACAACAAGGCTTCCATGGGAGCCGAAGCAGCCGAAGGACTCGCCCTGCTGGATCAGCGTCTGAAATCCATCGGCTATGTCATCGACAAGAGCCGGGGAGATTATAAATAATACAACGATTGAAAAATCAGAATATCATGGGTAACTATAAAGTAGATTCACCAAAAGCCGAAGAATTCATCTGCCACGATGAAATTCTGGACACATTAGCGTATGCACAGGCACACCGCAATGATACAGCCCTGGTCCGTTCCCTCATCGAAAAGGCACGTGCCTGCAAGGGCCTGAACCACCGGGAGGCAGCCGTACTGCTGGAATGCGAAGACCCGCAGCTCCTGGAAGAGATCTATGCGCTCGCCCGGGAAATCAAACAGCGTTTCTATGGCAACCGCATTGTCATGTTCGCTCCCCTCTACCTGTCCAACTATTGCGTAAACAGCTGTACGTACTGCCCTTATCACATTAAAAACAAAACCATTGCCCGCAAGAAGCTGACTCAGGAAGAAATTCGCCGCGAAGTGATTGCCCTGCAGGACATGGGACACAAGCGTCTGGCTCTGGAAGCCGGCGAAGATCCCCTGCACAACCCGATCGAGTACATTCTGGAGTCCATTCAGACCATCTACAGCATCAAGCACAAGAATGGTGCCATCCGCCGGGTAAACGTCAATATCGCAGCCACTACCGTGGAGAACTACCGCCGCCTGAAGGAAGCCGGTATCGGTACATACATTCTTTTCCAGGAAACCTATCACAAGGAAAACTACGAAAAGCTGCATCCCAGAGGCCCCAAGAGCAACTATGCCTATCATACGGAAGCCATGGACCGTGCCATGCAGGGAGGCATCGATGATGTAGGAATCGGTGTCCTGTTCGGCCTGAATACCTACCGTTACGATCTGGTAGGCCTGCTCATGCATGCCGAACACCTGGAAGCCACCTTTGGCGTAGGACCGCACACCATCAGTGTACCCCGTATCTGCTCAGCCGATGACATAGACAAGGCCGATTTTGAAAATGCCATTTCCGACGAGACCTTCCAGAAGATCGTGGCCGTTATCCGTATCAGTGTGCCCTACACCGGGATGATCATCTCCACCCGTGAATCCCAGCGTTCCCGCGAAAAGGTGCTGGCCCTGGGTATTTCACAAATCAGCGGAGGCTCACGTACCAGCGTGGGAGGCTACGCAGAAGAAGAACTGCCGGAAGAAAACTCTGCCCAGTTCGACCTGAGCGACACCCGTACTCTGGACGAAATTGTTGCCTGGCTGCTGAAACTGGGCTACATACCCAGCTTCTGTACCGCCTGCTACCGGGAAGGACGTACCGGCGACCGCTTCATGTCGCTCGTCAAGACCGGACAGATCGCCAACTGCTGCGCTCCCAATGCACTGATGACCCTGCAGGAATACCTGGAAGACTATGCCTCTCCCGAAACCCGCGCACTGGGCACCGAAATGATCCGCCGGCAGATGGAACAGATCCCCAATCCGGCCATCCGCAAACGTGCATTGGAAAACCTGGAACGTATTGCCCGGGGAGGAAGAGATTTCCGTTTTTAACCATTCATCTGCCGCCATATGAATACATTACAAGATACCCCCCGTGCCAATCGGATCCATATCGGTCTGTTCGGAAAGCGCAACAGCGGAAAGTCTTCCCTGATCAACGCCCTGACCGGACAGGAAGCCGCTCTGGTCTCCGAGGTGGCCGGTACCACCACCGATCCCGTCTACAAACCCATGGAAATCCATGGGCTGGGTCCCTGTGTTTTCATTGACACAGCCGGCCTGGACGATGAAGGAGACCTGGGAGCACTGCGCATCCGTCAGACTCTCAAGGCCATGGAACGGACTGATATTGCCCTGCTGGTATGCCGGGATGAACAAATCGGGCCCGAAATGGAATGGGCCGGCCAGCTGAAAGAAAAGAATATCCCGACCATCTGGGTGCTGAATCAGGCTGACAAGCTGGAAGATCCCCTGGCAACTGCCCGTGCCATCGAAAAGAAATGCGGACAGGTTCCCCTCATTGCCAGTGCCCTGAACCGGCAGGGCATGGATGACATACTCCGCACACTGGTCCACAAACTGCCGGATGCCAGTATGGAGAAAGGCATTGTCGGCCATCTGGTCAGCGAAGGAGACACCGTGCTTCTCGTCATGCCTCAGGACATTCAGGCCCCCAAAGGCCGCCTGATCCTCCCTCAGGTACAGACCCTGCGCGAACTGCTCGACCGGAAATGTCTGGTCATGAGCTGCACGACCGACAAATTGCCCCAGATGCTTGAAGCACTGGCCCGGCCGCCCAAACTGATCATCACCGATTCTCAGGTCTTCGGAACAGTCTATGCCCAAAAGCCGGAAACCAGCCGGCTGACTTCCTTCTCCGTTCTCTTCGCCCAATACAAAGGAGATATTGATTACTACATCCAGGGAGCCAGAGCCCTTTCCGCCCTGACGGAAAAATCCCGCATCCTGATTGCCGAAGCCTGTACCCATGCCCCACTTTCCGAAGATATCGGACGTGTAAAAATACCCAATATGCTGAGGAAACGCTTCGGACAGGGAATACAAATCGATATGGTTTCGGGAACCGACTTCCCGGAAGATCTGACTCCCTACGATCTGATCATCCACTGCGGAGCCTGCATGTTCAACCGGAAATATGTATTGAACCGCATCGAAGCAGCCCGGAAGCAGCAGGTCCCCATGACCAACTACGGAGTGACCATCGCCTGTTTGCAGGGGATTCTGGACAAAATCGATTATTGATGAAAAAAAAACAGGCTTTATTGTTGCTCAGTTCCACAATAAAGCCTACTTTTGTCATGCTCAAAAAAATCCTTGCGGTAGTAGCTCAGTTGGTAGAGCATCGGCTTCCCAAGCCGAGGGTCACGGGTTCGAGTCCCGCTTACCGCTCATTCCCTATAAATTTATTCTAATTTGACCGGACGATCGGGCTGAAACGACTGCACGATCGGGCCGCAACGTATATACAATGCGGGCAAATCGACCGCAAAAAATTACCCCATCGACTGTACGATTCAGCTCCATCGGACGCGAAGAAATTTCCCCTTCACGTACGGGCAAAAAAAGAGGGAATCTTCCCAGACTCCCAATCTTCATTAACCTTAAATCTAATACCATGAAAAACACGATGCAAAGGTATGGTTTTTATGTTATGTAACATAATAATTACACGGAAAATCGCCTGTATTTAACACTATTTCACAAAACCATGTCATTTTCATCTACTTTGCTCCCCCTTCATTCCCGGCTTTGGATGTAACCTTTTCCGGCCTGTCATGCAACTCCTTTTCTTCCTTCACCGCATTTTGCTTTTTTTCGGATTTCAAACTCTGAAAATCCAACAAAAAAGCCTACCTTTGCAGGAAGTTTACCAAGTTGAAAAGACAAAAACAAAACAAACCAAACTAAAGATAACTCTTTATGAAGAAACGATTCGCAAGACTCGCATTCTGCCTTTTCCTGCTGGGAGCTCTCCCCGCAGCGGCACAGACCATGAGTGACAGCCAGGTACTGGAGTATGTCAAACAGGGGATGCAGCAGGGAAAAGACCAGAAGCAGATCGCCATGGAGTTGGCACGCCGGGGCGTTACCGAAGAACAGGCACGCCGAGTACAGGAAATGTATCAGCAACAGTCCAAAGGAACCCTGGGCACCAGCAGTTCCACTTCACAGGACCGCATGAGACAGTCTTCCTCCGGAGAAAGCGATTATTATTACCAGAACGGTTACCGCAAGAATACTAACCGTAACTCCGAACTGCAGCAGGAGCGCCGCGAACAGATGGAGCAGGAATACCGTCAGCGTAAGAAAATGGAAGAAGAACGCAAGAAGAACGAGTTCTCCCAGCGTGACCAGTCCAACAACCCCTACTCCATGGAATACAGCAAGAATACCAACCAGAACCGGGTAGTATCCCTTCTGAGCGATTCACTTTCACTGACTCCCCTTTACGACTATGATCCCGAAGACCAGGTATTCGGCCGTGACATCTTCAACACCGAAAATCTGACCTTCGAACCCAACATGAACGTGGCCACTCCTCCCGACTACCGTCTCGGTCCGGGTGATGAAGTGATCATCGACATCTGGGGAGCCAGCCAGAACACCATCCGCGAAACCATTTCTCCGGACGGCTACATCAATATCCCCGATCTGGGCCTTGTCTTGCTGAACGGCATGAGCGTGTCCGAAGCGAAGAATGTTCTGAAGCAGGAACTCAGCAAAATTTATGCAGACTCCGGCAACAATATCCAGGTCTCCCTCGGCAATGCCCGCACCATCCAGATCAATGTGATGGGTGAAGTGCTGCGCCCCGGAACCTATACACTGTCCTCCTTTGCGACGGTATTCCACGCCCTTTACAGTGCCGGCGGAGTCAGCGATATCGGTAGTTTGCGTAACATCCACGTTGCACGCAACGGAAAGAACGTCGCTAAGGTTGATGTCTACGAATTCATCATGCAAGGAAAGATCCAGGACGACATCCGCCTGCAGGAAGGAGATGTCATCATCGTTCCCCCGTATGAAGCCATCGTCAAGATCACCGGCAAGGTAAAACGCCCGATGCGCTACGAAATGAAATCCGATGAATCCATCGCGACCCTGCTTAAATACGCCGGAAACTTTGCCGCAGACGGCTACAAGAACAGCTTGCGCGTCATCCGTCAGGCAGGCCGCGAATACTCTGTAGCTACGGTAGATGCGAAAGACTTCACCCGTTTCCAGATGTGCGACGGCGATGAAGTGACAGCCGATCCCATCCTGGAACGTTTCACCAACCGTCTGGAAGTGAAAGGAGCCGTCTATCGCCCGGGTATTTATGAGCTGAGCGGTTCACTGAACACCGTCAAGCAGCTGGTTGAAAAAGCCGACGGTCTGCTGGGCGACGCCTTTACCAACCGCGCCGTTCTCTACCGCCAGCGCGAGAACCTCACCAGCGAAGTACTTTCCGTAGACATCAAGGGCATTCTGGCAGGCAGCAGCCCCGACATTGCCCTGCGCAACAACGATGTACTCTATATCCCCAGTATCCACGACCTGAAAGACCTGGGAAGCATCCGCATTTATGGAGAAGTCACCCTGCCGGGAGAATACCCCTATGCAGACAATATGACGCTTGAAGACATCGTCATCACTGCAGGCGGTCTGAAAGAATCAGCCTCCCTTGTACGCGTAGACGTATCCCGCCGTATCCGCGACCCGAAGAGCACCACCGAAGCCCAGACTATCGGAGAAACCTTCTCGTTTGCCTTGAAAGACGGCTTTGTGGTTGACGGAAAGGCCGGATTTGTCCTCCAGCCATACGATCAGGTATTCGTACGCCGCAGTCCGGGCTACAGCGAACAGGCCAATGTAACCGTCAAGGGCGAAGTCCTCTACTCCGGCCAGTACACCCTGACCAGCAAGAATGAACGCCTGACCGACGTAATCAAGAAAGCCGGTGGTGTAACCCAGTTCGGTTACGTCCGTGGTGCGAAGCTGACCCGTATCGCCAACGAGGAAGAAAAGAAACGCATGGAAGATGTCCTGAAGATGATGCAGAAGGAACTGGGAACCGGCATGACCGATTCACTCAAGCTGGAGCTTGACAGTGTCTTCACCGTCGGAATCGACCTGGAAGCAGCTCTGGCCAAACCCGGAAGCAACGCCGACATTGTCCTGAGAGAAGGCGACATCATTACCGTACCGGAATTCAACAACACCGTGAAGATCAACGGAGCCGTCATGATGCCGAACACTGTATCCTATATCGACGGCAAGAGCGTGAAATACTATCTCAGCCAGGCCGGAGGCTACTCCAGCAATGCCAAGAAGAGCAAGAAGTTCATCATCTACATGAACGGGCAGGTAGCTGAAGTGAAAGGCAGCGGCAAGAAGCAGATCGAACCCGGCTGCGAAATTGTGGTTCCGAACAAACAGCGCAAGAACAGTCTGGGCAATGTTCTGGGCTATGCCACTTCCTTTGCCTCTTTAGCGACAATGGTTGCATCGATAGCCAATATTGTCAAGTAAGCGGATTTTCCGGAAATGATACTCTCCCCGGGGTGATAATGAACAGGTTATCTCCCCGGGGATTTTTTTTGTTACTTTTCCGTGCAGTATTTTCCCTTCCTCTGCATTGTGAAGAAAATCCCTTGCAGAGGCGTATTTTGGCCACATTCCGCTTTGATGTCTCGAAAATAAAGCCTACATTTGCAAGTAAATACTATTCAATTTCGCAATTACCTTTCTTCTCCGAATGGGACAGGTAATCGCGAAGCGTACCCAAAACTATTCTTCACATGGCAAACATGTATTTAATAATTGCAGCCTTCATTACTGCGATCGTTCTCGGACGGATCATCATTCCGAACATTCTGATTATCTCTCTGCGTAAACGGCTTTTCGATGCTCCCGATGCCCGGAAGATCCACAAGCGACCCATCCCAAGACTGGGAGGGGTTACATTCTTTCCCGTCATCCTCTGCACCACCTGCTTTTTCACTGCCCTGCGTATCTTGCTAGGATATCTCCCCGATCCGCAGTTCACCGTGACCATGGTGACCGAACTGCTCTTCCTTATTGCCGGGCTCACCCTGCTATATGTCGTCGGTATTGCCGATGATCTTATGGGAGTGAGATACCGCAAGAAATTCTTTGTACAGATCATCTCTGCCGCATTCTTTCCATTGGCCGGGCTTTACATCAATAATTTCTACGGACTTTTCGGAATCTATGAAATTTCCACCTATGTAGGAATCCCTCTGACCATGCTACTGGCCGTATTCATCACCAATGCCATCAACCTGATTGACGGAATCGACGGACTGGCTTCCAGCTTGAGTATGGTTGCCCTTACCATTCTGGGAGTCATCTTTATTCACAACCAGCAATGGATCTATGCCCTGCTGGCCTTTGTCTGTGTAGGCATTCTGATCCCCTTCTTTTCCTACAATGTATTCGGCAATGCCGACCGCGGACGCAAAATCTTTATGGGTGACACCGGAAGTTTGACACTGGGATACATTCTCAGCTTCTTTGTCATCAAATACTGCATGTACACCGGAACCATTCCCACAGAAGAAATTCTGGGTTCTCCCCTGCTTGTTTCTTTCAGTGTCCTGCTCGTTCCTTCTCTTGATGTGGTGCGTGTGGTTCTTCGCCGGGCACGTAACGGTAAGCCGCTCTTCCTGCCCGACAAGACTCATATTCATCATAAATTCCTGGATATGGGATTTTCCCCACGCCAAGCGTTAATCACTATCCAATTGATGTCTGCCAGCCTTTGTGCCTTCACTTTGGTTACAGTATATTCAGGATGGAATAACACCTTAGTATTTATCATAGATGTTGTCGTATGGACAGGATTAAATATATGGTTTGACATGGTAATAAGAAAAAGGAAAAAACGATAAAAAGCTGAATTATCATATATGTATTTATAGCTAGATTATGACACAACGCACAAATGATAACAAACGGATAGTTTATAATACAATTTTATTGTATATCCGAATGTTATTTCTCGTACTCATTAGTTTATATACTTCACGTATTGTACTACAAACTCTAGGAGTAGAGGATTTTGGCATCAATAATGTTGTTGGAGGAATTATTTCATTTCTTGGATTTTTAACTAGTTCGTTAGCAGGAGCATCTTCACGTTTTATTACAGTTGCATTGGGTAAAGGGAACCTTATTGAATTAAAAAAAATCTTTAATAACATTATTAGTATACATATTCTTTTTGCATTTATTATTTTCGTTCTAGGTGAAACTATAGGATTATGGTTTGTTTCAACAAAACTTAATATACCAGCTAATAGAGAATTTGCAGCATTCTGGGTCTATCAATTTTCCATTATTACAGCAATGGGAAGCTTTATTAGTATGCCATATAATGCAGCTATAATAGCACATGAAAAGATGTCAGCTTTTGCCTATCTTACAATTGGAGATGCCCTTCTAAAATTATTAGCAGTTTTCATGCTAACAATATCTCCATATGATAGATTAATAATGTATGCGGGAATGATTTTATGCATTCAGCTATTTGATTTTATCATATATATAATCTATTGCAACAAAAAATTTCCAGAAACACATCTAACAAAATTAACGATAAACAACACGCTTTTTAAAGAGATATTTTATTATGCAGGATGGACCATGAACGGAAGTCTAGCTGTATTTGGTTACACACAAGGACTTAACATTCTATTGAATATCTTTTTTAATCCAGCTATTAATGCCGCTCGAGGGATAGCTGTACAAGTACAAAACATTATAAATAACTTTAGCTATAATTTTCAAATGGCTATCAATCCTCAGTTAACCAAAAGTTATGCTCAAGGCGATTTATCTCGCATGCATCAATTGCTTATAGCAAGTACAAAATTCTCGGTTTTTTTACTATTTTTCATTTGCCTACCTTTAATATTAGAGGCTCCTCTTGTTTTAAAATGGTGGCTAGGTCAATACCCTGAATATACAGTTTCCTTTTTAAGATTAATACTAATAACAAGCATACTTTTTGCTTTATCAAACCCAATTGGAACGGCAATTCATGCAACTGGGAAAATAAAAAAATTCCAAATAGCTGAAGGAAGTTCATTATTAACGATTGTCCCAATTGCATACCTCTTACTTAAATTTTTCCATGTTCCACCAGAATGTGTATTTATAGTACATATATTGATTGAAATGTTTACCCAATATATTAGGATACGAATTGTATTGCCACAAATCAATCTACCTTTAAAAACATACTGGATAGTAGCATTAAAACCTATTATCAAAGTACTTATACTAAGTAGCATTATCCCCATTTTTTTATGTTCATATATGGAATATAATTTACCTAATTTCTTTATCATTTGTATAATTTGTGTGTTATCATGTGGTCTAAGTATCTATAAATGGGGCTGTTCTAAGGAAGAGAAACAATTAATAATAAAAAAAATCATCAATATAAAGAATATAGGAAGATGAAAAAAAACCTAACTCTTTTATTTAACAATTTTGAAAAAGAACATTTAGGAAAAGACGTTTTTCTAGTTCCATATTATTTAGGGAAACATTATAACTATAATGTTACAATAGTATTCCCCAAGACTCGTACAAACATTAATATTCCATCCTCCATAGATAATGTAAATTTAAAGTCAATACAATGCATCGGAAACAGTAAGAATGAATTAATAGCTGATTTAAATTTATTAGTTTATTTAATTTTAAATGCAAAAAAGATAGATTGTCTTATGAGGTTCCATAGCACTCATATGACAGCGCTAATAGTTTGTATATATAAATTACTCAAGCACTCTGGCAAAGTTTATGTAAAGATGGATATTAATCCGCTACAAATAAACTTAAATTACAAACAAGGCCTATCCCCCTTAAAAAAATTATCATCTATTATATATAAATACTATACTAAATCAATAAATGTCATCTCTTGCGAAACGTCATTAGTATATAATAAATTAAAACAAGCAGACTCTTTTCATTACAATTTCAAAAATAAATTAGTTCTAATGCCAAATGGTTTTGATGAAGCAAAATTAGCAAAGACAAAACTTAAAGAAAAATCTTTCTCAGAAAAAGAAAATATAATTATAACAGTAGGACGACTTGGTGATAAGTCTAAAAACACAGAACTCCTTTTAACAGCCTTAAAATCATTAAATTTAAAAAACTGGAAAGTTTTTTTTATTGGTCCAATTCAAGAAAGTCTAAAAGAGAAAATAGACGCATTCTACAAACACTATCCAGAGAAAAAAGAAAATGTTATATTTACTGGTAGCATTTATGACAAAGAGAAATTGTGGACTTATTATAATCGTTCTAAAGTTTTTGTGCTTACATCAAGGTGGGAGAGCTATGCTTTAGTCCTTAACGAAGCCAAAAGATTTAAAAACTATATAATATCCACGGATGTTGGAGCAGCCTCTGATTTAATTGAAGGAGGGAAATATGGGAAAATTATACCACAAGATTCCGATATTGACCTAATAAACACTTTAGATGGAATTATAAATAATAGAATTAATATAAATGTTTACGCAGATTTCCAAGGGAGTTCTTTATCTTGGGAAGAAATGATAAAAAAAATACACTTATAAATTGATAATATGCCCTATCAGGTTGACATTTCGATCATTATTGTAAACTATAACACAGAATATTTAATAGAAGATTGTGTAGATAGCATTTATAAACAAGTCCAAAACATCTCATTTGAAATAATTGTTGTAGACAATGCATCCCTTAATAATATACAGGTTCTGCAAAATGATAAGCGAATAAAATTAATACAATCCAAATCCAATTTAGGTTTTGGAAAGGCTAATAATTTAGGTGCCTCATTTGCAAAAGGTAAATATTTATTTTTACTAAATCCTGACACTATCCTGATAAATAATGCTATTTATCTATTTTTTAAATATATGGAAAATCACCCTAAAGTAGGAATATGTGGTGGCAATCTATATACGAAAGAGATGAAGCCATGCCATTCTTATAAAACGATAGCACCAGGGATTTTTTATGAAATAAATGAACTATTAAAAGGATTTCCCTCAAAAATTCTGGGAGGAGATCATTTCAATAAAACAAATAAATACAAAAAAGTTGCATATATTACAGGGGCTGATTTATTCATTAGCAAAAGAGTTTTTGACTCGGTTAATGGGTTTGATAAAGATTTCTTCATGTATTTTGAAGAGACACATTTATGTTATAAAGTCAATAAATTAGGTCTAGAAATAATAAATATACCTCAAGCTAAAATTATTCACCTAGAAGGACAGAGCTTTCAGTTAAAGGAGAAAAGAGAAACATTATATTATGAAGGGAGAATTTTATACTTAAAAAAACGATATGCGTCATGGTATATAAATATTTGTAATATAATAAGTAAAATAAATTGTTTAATAAATATCACATTTTTTTCATTAAAAAATAGAACAGAAATAGTCAATTTATGGAAATTTAGATTGAATCAGTTAATAAAGACAAAATAACATTCTATGACTATAGCATATATTTCGACTCCATATTTTGCAGATTGTGACTTTCCTTTAGTAAAAGAGCTCAGGAAACAAGGATGTAAAATTATTCATCTTATACCTATTACACCTAAATGTTTAAAATCAACATTGATAGATATCAACAAACAATATCCACACGATGGCATTTTTAAGGCTAACATATACAATGAAATAACAAAATATACTGAATACGTGAATGAAGATACGTATATAATAAATCGAACATATACTAATAAATCAATCTTAAAAAGAGTAATTTCAACAAATCAAGTATACAAATTTATACGTTCCTTTCAATGTGATTATATTTGGACAAGTTTACCATTTGGATTAACAGACTTACAGTTATATCTTTTCCCTAAGATTGTGTTAACGGTTCATGATCCCTTCCCTCATACTGGAGAGAAGAACTTACGCAGAACCATTGTAGAAAGAATCGCATACAGGTTATGTAATAAATTTGTATTACTAAATAATAAACAAGCTGATAAGTTTATAAAAGTACATCATATAAATCCCCAATCTATTGTAATAAACAAATTAGGTACATATGATTGTATTAGATTATTTAACACTCCAACAAACAAAATCAATAATCCTTACATCCTTTTTTATGGAAGAATTTCACCTTACAAAGGTATAGAGTATCTTTTAGAAGCTTTCGTGCGTATCCACACAAAATATCCCGAATTACATTTAATTGTCGCAGGTAGTGGAGATTATCATTTTGATATATCAAAATATCAAAATCTTTCATATATTGAATTTAGAAATTACCATATAGGGATGCAAGAAAGCGCACAATTATTTTACAATGCAAAATTTATTGTATGTCCTTACCTTGATGCAACTCAAAGTGGAGTAGTAATGACAGCCTATACGATGAATAAAACTATTATTGCAACTAAAGTCGGAGCCTTAGAGGAAAGTGTTATTAATAATGAAACAGGCATATTAGTATCACCTAAAAATAGTCAAGATTTATATGATGCAATAATAGCCCTTTATGAATCTCCCCAAAAAATTCAAGAATTAGAACAAAATATTGAAAAAAGGTACTCAACAGGAATATATTCTTGGTCTAGCATAGCTCAAAAATATATTTCTTTTTTAACAAAAGAAATAAAATGAAAATTATAACATTTATAATGCCAAGAACTGGGGAGGATCCCATTGGAGGCTTCAAAGTTGTTTATGAATATGCCAATAGACTTGCTATCGATGGATATAAGGTTAATATAGTATATGGTATTACTTCACGCCCTGTCTCAAATATTATAATTCGATATGGATATTATTTTTGTCGCTTTTTCAGATGGGTAAAATACAAATTCTTTAAGAATTATGGTCCCCAAAGATGGTTCCAAACACATAAGAATGTAAATCATATTTTAACCTATAGACTTAATAGTAGATCAATACCTCATACAACATTCATTTTTGCGACATCATGGTCTACAGCTTATTGGGTTGACAGGTACAATAAATTACCTGCAACACATAAATTTTACTTTATACAATCCTTCGAGGATTGGCATGGGGATAAGGAGGCTGTTATAGAAACTTGGAAAATGCCTTTAAATAAAATTGTTATTGCCCCATGGTTAAAAGAAATAGCCAATGAATTAGGAGAAAGTGCTACTTTAATAGAAAATGGATTTGATCATAATAAATTTCATTTAACAATACCAATAGAAAAGAAAAACAAATATTCAGTAACAATGCTTTGGCATGATCATCCTCTAAAAGCATGTAATATTGGATTAAAAGCATTAGAATTAGTTAAAGAAAAATATCCACAATTTAAAGCAGTATTTTTCGGGGTTCCAAAACGTCCTCAGACGCTACCAAAATGGATTGAATATTATCAAACGCCCTCACCAGAGCAACATTTAAATATTTATAATTCTTCAGCTATATTTCTAGGTCCCAGCTCAAAAGAAGGTTTTTGCTTAACACCGCCAGAAGCAATGTTATGCGGATGTGCCATAGTTTGTACAAACATCGGTGGCTACACTGTTGTAGCAAAAGACAAGCAAACAGCACTTTTAGCAGAAGTTGGTGATTATAAACAATTAGCAAATAATATAATATCACTGATTGAGAATGATGAGTTAAGATTTAGAATTGCAAATAATGGACTTAACTTAATTCAAGAATATACATGGGAAAATGCATACAAAAAATTATCTTCTATACTAAAAAAGATTGAAGATTAGAAGCCATGCACTTAATTATAATAATCCTAATAATTACGATATATCTATTATTTCAGGTATATAACAAAGGAATATATGGTACAATAAATAAAAAAGAATATATATATATAACTTATATACTTATTTTGGTCATTGGCTTTAGGGGTGAAGGCGTAGATAATGATTATAGTACTTATGTTGCATCAATTAATAATTTTCTAGCAATCAGTGAACCGACATTTTTATTAATCGCATCATTTATAAAAATAACAGGAATTCCTATTGTATTTTTATTTGTTATTTATTCTTTCATTGGAATATATTACAAAATGAAAGCAATATATCTATTATCCCCTTTACCATTAGTTTCAATTATTATTTATTTATCAAATATTATATTATTACAAGATATTAATCAGATTAGAGCTGGAGCCGCTACTGCCATTTTCTTAATAGCTATTCCTTATCTTATTCAAGGTAACCGGAAAAAATTCATTCTTTTAATATCAGTAGCAAGTCTATTTCACTTTTCTGCATTATTATACTTTATCATCCTATTTATCAATAATAACGAGTTTTCATACAGAAAATATATTTTTTGGACAATATTACCTATATTGGGATACGGTTTTTATTTCACCTTCGACCAAAGTATTATTGAACTAATACCAATAAACTCTATACGAGAAAAATTATTAATGTATAAAACATTACAATCATCTGGAGTAGAAGGTTTTGCAAATATAAACTTATTTAACCCCTACTTCCTTTTTAAGTTAATTATTTATTACACCCTAATAGAGTTTTATTATGCGTTAAATAGGCATAATAAAAATTTCACTTTATATCTAAAAATATTTGGGATATCAATATTTATTTTCCCAGCATTAGGAGCTATTACTCCTATTCTAGGATATAGGTCCTCAGATCTTTTTGCATGTATAGAAATATTATTATTCCCATATCTTTTTACTTTATTCAAAGGTGAAAATGTAAAAGTTTACTGTATTTCTTTTTATTTCATTTTACTTTTCAGTATCAATATCTTATATAAACATTTGATCTATTTTTAACAAACGCCATATGATTTCAGTATGTATCGCCACTTATAACGGAAGTCAATATATTGAGGAACAATTATATTCAATATTACCTCAAATAAGTAACAATGACGAAATTATTATATCAGACGACCATTCCACCGATAATACAATTGAATTAATTCAAAGAATTCAGGACAAAAGAATTAAAATAGTTTTTAATCAGAAAGAAAAAGGGTATACATCTAATTTTGAAAATGTTCTTACACATGCAACTGGAGACTATATATTTCTTTGTGATCAAGATGATATATGGGAGCCAGATAAAATAAAATATTGCATAAAGCAACTGCAGAGTTATGATTTTATAGTTTCTGATGCAACTTTGATTAATAAAAATGGAATAAAGATTGCAGACTCTTTTTTTGAAAAGAGAATTGTTTACAAATCATTTATTGGAAATTTATACAAGTTTGGCTATCTAGGTTGTTGTATGGCTTTCAAAAAAAAGATTTTAGAAAAAGCTTTACCATTCCCTAAAGATCATCAGCTCTGTACACATGATAATTGGTTATTTTTAATTTCTAAAGTGTTCTATAAAACACTTATTACATCTGAAAAGTTAATTAAATATCGCCGACATACAAATAATACATCCGAAGGAGGACTTACTAATAATACAACAATATTTTTTAAAATAAAATATAGATTTTATTTACTTTTTCATTTATGTAAACGCGCCTTTAATATCTAAACGACAATGAAAATAAGTATCATAACGACAACCTATAATAGTGCTTTAACTATAAAAGACACTTTAGAAAGTATATTAAAACAATCATATAAAAATTTTGAATCCATTATAATAGATGGAGGATCAACAGATGACACCTTAAAAATAATACAAGATTATCAAACAAAATTTGAAGGGAAATTACTCTACATCAGTGAAAAAGATCAAGGTATATATGATGCCATGAATAAAGGGATTAAATTAGCAAGTGGAGATATTATTGGAACATTAAACTCTGATGATTTCTTTACAAACGATAATATTTTGGAACAAATAATTATAACATTCAAAAAAAATCCCAATATTCAAGCAGTTTATGGAGATGTACATTTTGTCAATTCAGATAATTTAACCAAATGTACTAGATATTATTCCTCGAAAATATTCAAACGCTCTCTAATGCGTTTAGGCTTTATGCCTGCACATCCTTCTTTTTATATGAAAAAAGAATGTTTTAATAAATATGGACTATACAAAACAGACTATAAAATAGCAGCTGATTTTGAATTTTTACTACGCGTAATATTTGTTCATAATATACAAACTCAATATCTTCCACTAGATATGGTTACAATGAGAACAGGAGGTGCAAGTACCTCTGGACTTAAATCATATAAATTAATTATGAATGAACATATTAAGGCATTCAAAACCAATCATCTATACACTAACATATTTATCTTGTCTTTGAGATATTTTTATAAACTTTTTGAATTTAACTATTTACACAAAAAATAATAATATGAAAAATCAAGAAATAGATCTAATAGTATTAGGGAAAAAAATCTTTTCTGAAAGAAGAATTATATATAAGTATATTATTATTTTTACTTTTATAGGAATTATTATAGCTTTTAGTATTCCGCAAAAATATAAAGTCGATGTCATACTATCTCCTGAATCTGGTCAAACAAGCGGAAGTAGCAGTAATTTAGCAGGAATGGCCTCAATGTTAGGTCTTGGAGGTATTGGCGGAAGTAATCAAGATGCTGTTAATTCTAGTATGTTTCCTGAATTAATAAAATCAACTCCCTTCATACTAGAAATGTATAATGTAGAAGTAACTCCTCAAAACAGCCAAAAACATTTAACACTTTCTGAGTACGTAGTCAAACAAAAAACTCCATGGTGGAATCATATATTAAAACTACCTAATATAATAATCAGTGCTTTAAAATCCTTTTTCTCAGAAAAAGAAACAAACAGTATTGATAACTCAACCTTAAATCCTTTTCGATTAACAGGAGAACAAAATGGGAAAATTACAGCAATAAAACAAGCTTTATCAGCAAGCATAGATAATAAAAGTGGCATGACAACCGTTTCTGTAATTCTTCAAGATCCTGATATCGCAGCAACTATAGCTGATACAACTGTTGCTAAATTACAGAAGTTCATTATTGATTATCGTATACGAAAAGCATTAGAAGACTGTTATTATTTAGAAAAATTATGCGAAGAACGTAAAAAAGAGTATTATCAAGCTCAACAAGCATATGCGAATTTCATGGATGCCAACCGAAATGTTGTACTACAACGCACACAAGCTGAAGGTACACGTTTACAAAATGACATGAGTATAGCTTTTCAAATTTATTCACAAGTTGAAACTCAATTACAAGTTGCTAGGGCTAAAGTGCAAGAAGCTAAACCTGTTTTTGCTATAGTAGAGCCTGCAACAATTCCACTTCATGCTTCTTCTCCTAATAAAACATTGATCATCGCCGGATGTATCTTATTGAGTATAATCTGTAGTTCAGCATGGATTCTTTTGATAAAAAAATAAAGATTACACACTTATTGAAAACAAATATGAATATCATCCAAACATCCATACCTGGCGTAGTTATCATTGAACCACGCCTTTTTAAAGACGACAGAGGATATTTCTTCGAATCTTTTTCTGAACGGGAGTTCAATACACAAGTCAGAGAAGTCAAGTTTGTACAGGACAATGAAAGCATGTCATCCTATGGGGTCATGCGCGGACTGCATTTCCAGCGTCCACCTTACACACAGAGTAAGCTGGTACGTTGTGTAAAGGGAGCTGTACTGGATGTAGCGGTAGATATCCGCAAAGGAAGTCCAACCTACGGGCAGCATGTGGCCGTAGAATTGACAGAAGAGAATCATCGTCAGTTCTTTGTTCCACGGGGCTTTGCACATGGTTTCGCAGTCTTGAGTAAAACTGCCATTTTCCAGTATAAATGTGACAATTTTTATCATCCGGAAGCAGATGGAGGAATCAGTATTCTGGATAACTCACTGGGTATTGATTGGCACATTCCAACGGATCATGCCATCCTGAGTGAAAAAGACACAAAGCATCCGCTTTTGAAGGACTTTGATTCTCCTTTTGATTTCAATGTTTCTTTATACTAACAAGTAAAAAAGAAAAGAATCATGAATATATTGGTAACCGGTGCCAACGGTCAGCTTGGCAATGAAATGCGCATCATCAGTAAGGAAACCGGATATGATTTCCTGTTTACAGATGTTGTGGAGGCGGAAGGTGTAGAAACAACCTTGCTGGACATTACCGATGCAGAGGCTGTAGAGAATATTATACGGAAACACCAGATCGATTGCATCGTAAATTGTGCTGCCTATACCAATGTGGATAAGGCAGAGAGCGATGTGGATCTGTGCCGGAAGCTGAATGCTACTGCTCCCAGTATACTGGCCGAAGCAATGAAAAAAGCCGGAGGATTGCTGGTACAGGTCTCAACGGACTATGTGTTTGGCGGAGATCCTTATAACACCCCTTGCCGGGAAGATCAGAAAGGCACGCCAACCGGAGTGTACGGGCTGACCAAACTGGAGGGAGAAGAGAGTATCAAAGCCATCGGATGCAAGCATGTAATCATCCGTACGGCCTGGCTGTATTCAGAATTTGGTAAAAATTTTGTCAAGACCATGCTGAACCTGACAGCTACAAAACCACAGCTGAAAGTGGTGTTCGATCAGGCCGGTACGCCGACATACGCTTATGATCTGGCTGTTGCCATTAAAGCGATCCTGGAGGACTACACTGCAGAAAAGTCCCGGAATGAATACAGCAAGACCGGTATATACCACTTCAGTAACGAAGGTGTATGTTCCTGGTACGACTTCACAAAGGTTATTGCTGAACTGGCAGGAAATACCACCTGCGATATCCAGCCCTGCCACAGCGATGAATTCTCCAGTCCGGTGAAGCGCCCGGCTTATTCGGTACTTGACAAAACAAAGATCAAACAGGCCTTTGGATTGAAAATCCCATACTGGACAGATTCTCTGAAGGCTTGTATGGCCAATATGGAAGTTATTAAATGAATTATCACAAAATTGCAATATTATGGATTTCAAACGCAACATCCTGATCACCGGTGGTGCCGGATTTATCGGCAGCCATGTGGTAAGACTTTTCGTGAACAAATATCCGGAGTATCATATCATCAATCTGGACAAGCTGACCTATGCAGGTAACCTGGCCAATCTGAAGGATATTGAGAACAGAGAAAACTATACTTTCGTCAAGGCAGACATCTGTGATTATGACAAGATGCTGGAACTGATGCAGCAGTATCATATTGATGGAATCATCCACCTGGCTGCGGAAAGTCATGTAGACCGCAGTATCAAGGATCCGTTTACCTTTGCACGGACAAATGTGATGGGAACGCTTTCGCTGCTGCAGGCTGCCAAGGTATACTGGGAAGGGCTGCCGGAAGGTTATGAAGGCAAACGTTTCTATCATATCTCTACAGACGAAGTATACGGAGCTCTGGAAATGACGCATCCGGAAGGAATTGAACCGCCGTTTACCACTACGGCTTCTTCAGCAGAACATCATCTGGCATACGGAAAGGATTTCTTCTATGAGGATACGAAGTATAACCCGCACAGTCCGTATTCTGCCAGCAAGGCCAGCAGTGACCACTTTGTACGTGCCTTTCACGATACATACGGCATGCCGACCATTGTAACCAACTGTTCCAACAACTATGGTCCTTACCAGTTCCCGGAAAAACTGATTCCGCTGTTCATCAACAATATCCGTCACCGTAAACCGCTGCCGGTATATGGTAAGGGAGAAAATGTACGCGACTGGCTGTATGTAGTAGATCATGCACGGGCCATTGACGTGATTTTCCACAAAGGCAAAATTGCAGATACTTACAATATCGGCGGATTCAACGAATGGAAGAATATTGATATCATCAAGACGGTGATAAAAACCGTAGACCGCCTGCTGGGGCGTCCCAAAGGAGCTGACATGGATCTGATCACTTACGTGACTGACCGGAAGGGACATGACATGCGTTATGCCATTGACTCGACAAAACTGCAGCGGGAGCTGGGATGGGAACCGAGCCTGCAGTTTGAGGAAGGTATTGAGGAAACCGTGAAATGGTATCTGGACAACCAGGAATGGATGGACAACGTAACCAGCGGGGACTATCAGAAGTATTACGAAAGTATGTATCAGAACCGATAATCGCACACAACTATGAAAGGTATTATCTTGGCAGGGGGAAGCGGAACACGCCTCTACCCCATTACGAAAGGTGTCAGCAAGCAGTTATTGCCGGTGTTTGACAAACCGATGATTTATTATCCCCTCTCCGTCCTCATGCTGGCCGGAATCAGGGAGATCCTGATCATTTCCACTCCAAACGACCTGCCGGCTTTCCGGCGTCTGCTGGGAGACGGAAGTGACTTTGGTATCAGACTGGAATATGCAGAACAGCCTTCACCGGACGGACTGGCACAGGCATTCATTATCGGAGAGAAATTCATAGGAAACGATGCAGCCTGCCTCGTACTGGGTGACAACATCTTCCACGGAAATGGTTTTACTGCCATGCTTCGCGAAGCTGTACGCACGGCAGAGGAAGAAGGAAAGGCTACTGTATTCGGATATTGGGTAAGCGATCCGGAACGTTACGGAGTGGCTGACTTTGACAAGGATGGCAACTGTCTGAGCATTGAGGAAAAGCCGCAGCATCCGAAATCAAACTATGCAGTGGTAGGTCTGTATTTCTATCCTAACAAAGTAGTGGAAGTGGCTAAGAACATCAAGCCTTCCGCCCGTGGAGAACTGGAAATCACGACTGTGAACCAACGCTTCCTGGAAGACGGAGAACTGAAGGTGCAGACACTGGGCAGAGGTTTTGCCTGGCTGGACACCGGCACCCACGATTCACTGGCAGAGGCTTCTACTTACATTGAAGTAATTGAGAAGAGACAGGGACTGAAAGTGGCTTGTCTGGAAGGCATTGCTTACCGGAAAGGATGGATCACAGCCGACAAGTTACGGGAAGTAGCGAAGCCTATGCTGAAGAACCAGTATGGCCAATATTTGTTGAAAGTTATTGACGAGCTGGAACGGACTGGGAAGAATAATCTGGAGTAATTTCTTTCGCATCTGATCTGATATTATTCAGGCCTTCTTCTCCGAAACTTTTTTGGGAAGAGGGTCTGAACTGTATTTGTTCCGCAATTTTGTTCCGCACCATTTTCTGCTGATCAGAAATGTCCTCAAGCAAATAATTATCAACGGTTTACAATCACCAGAGCGAGTCCTGTTCCCGAATTTCTGCCAGCTTTTGCATATTCCGGCGGATACCCGTTCAGCATTTCCGGTGATATCCGTTCAGTCCCCAGTTAGTATTCAGTGTTGTTGGCAAAGTTAATACTTCTTTCTTAGGCTCTCTCCTTTAAGGTCAAATTTTATTGCCTTATGCACGATTCTGTCCAGACAGGCTTCCGCAATGAGCTCGCTTTGGAACACATCATACCAGTCTGCAACGGGAAGCTGGCTGGCCAGGATGAGTGCCTTCCGGTTGTACCGGTCATCTATGATCTGTTCAAAGTCATGCTGTATCTGGCCGTCCAGCTTGACCATCCCAAAGTCATCGATAATCAGCAGGTCATGTGCGTTCAGCTTCCGGAAGAAGTTTGTTTCCCGTCCTTCCAGATGTGCAAGCTTCAGGTTCTCGATGAGCATGTTCATCGTGAAGTACAGTACCTTCCGGCCGTTCCTGCATGCCCTGTCACCCAGGGCACAGGCAAAGTAGGACTTCCCGGTTCCTGCCGGTCCGGTAATGATGACCGTCATTCCGCCCGTGATGTAATTTCCGGTTGCAAGGTCGGCTGCAGAGCAGGCCTGTATGCCCCTTGCCGTGTCCGTTTCAAGTTCTTCCATCGAGGCTCTCAGACGGAAGCCGGCATTCTTTATAAGACGCTGGATGCGGTTGTTCCCTCTCGTGTCACGTTCGTACTGGAGCATGATCTGCATGCCTTCACGCAGGGTAAGCTTGTCCAACTGATGTGTTTCTTCCAGAGAGCTCCAGCAGCTTG